>Ga0209253_10003432_pt1 | contig 13931 bp, 13 predicted proteins | sample FrelakmetBRP12BR_FD_187145 | JGI IMG/M metagenome (GOLD analysis project Ga0209253, IMG submission 187145) | Freshwater lake sediment microbial communities from the University of Notre Dame, USA, for methane emissions studies - BRP12 BR (SPAdes)... | ecosystem: Environmental > Aquatic >...
GTAGGTCGAGTTGAGAAGGGAAGGGGGAGCCCCCGCTTAAGGCTGGCGTAGATGTTTTAAGGAAGGGCAAAGCGGAGACTAGGCCTTCATACTCCCCACGGCGTTTTTCCCGAAAGTGAGGGCCTGGGCCATGGCATCGGGATGGGTAAGGATCTCGCCCTTCGCCTCCACCTTGCCGAAGAAGAGCCCGCCCCCGTAGGTCATATCAAGGGCGTCGTAGAAGTAGCGCGCCGTGAGCTCGCAGCCCTGAAAAAGGTTCGCCCCTTTGGTGGCGCCGACGGCGAGGAGATACCCCTTGCCGCCCTTGAGGATCTTCAACTTTTCAGACGGCTTCTCGAGCCGTCTCTTCGACCAAAGCGCCTGGGTGCGATCGATCAGTGCCTTGAGCTGCGCGGGGACGTTGTAGAAGAAGACGGGGGCGGCGAGGAAGATGATCTGAGCCTCTTCGAGGAGGGGATACACCTTCTCCATCTCATCGGGGACGACGCATTCGCCGGTGTCGTCGCAGCCGCCGCACTCGAGACAACCGCCAATCTTGAGGTCCCGGGCATAAAGAGCCTGTACCTGGGCGCCCGCCGCTCGAGCCCCTTCAAGGACGCGATCGAGGAGAAGGTCCGTGTTCCCACCCTTCCGCGGGCTGCCGTAGATACCGAGGACTTTGACCGTCACGGGCGAACCTCACCCTCTTTACGCTTTGTCGGTGGATCCGTTGCGCTTGATCCACCCCACACCGTTCCGCTCTCGGAAGGCCCGTAGGGTGGATTAAGGTTGGAGACCGAAACCACCGATGTGCGGCCCCGTCTTCGTCGACCTACTACTTGAGCCGCGGATCGCTTCCGGTAATCCCGCACTCAGGAATGTAGCAGGTGACGTTCAGGAACTCGCACTTCTCTCTGCACGCCGGACACTTCTCAGGCGGAGCGTCCGTCTGCACCGTGTACCCGCATTTGCTGCACTTCCAGGTGTTCTGCATGGGGTAACCTCCATATGCGGCCCTCCCCCGGGAAGGCCGCTCTCATTATCCTCGCCCGACCTTTGCCTTGAGCTTCTCGGCCACATTCTGCCCGAGCTCGTAGCACTGGTTGAGAACGTCAGTGCCGGGAACATACTTCACCCGAAGCCCTTCCCCCACCAGCTCCACGTTCATGGCCTGCAATATATCCCGCACCTGCCCGACAGCCTCGCCGCTCCAGCCGTAGGAACCGAAGGCCGCGCCTATCAGGTTCTGTGGCCTCAGGCCCTTGAGATAGGTCAAGAGGTCCGCCACGGATGGATACATGTTGTTGTTGAGGGTCGGCGAGCCGACCAGGAGGGCTCCCGCATCCATGATCTCGGTGGCGACGTTGCTCCGGTGATTGGACTTGAGGGGCATGAGCTTGGGATGGGCGCCGCCGGCGATGAGACCTTCCGCGATCGCCTCCGCCATCTTGGCGGTGCTGTGCCACATGGTATCGAAGACGACGACCGCCTTCAAGGTGGGCTTCTGCTCCGCCCAGCGGGCGTACCAGCCGATGATCTTGCCGAGATCCCTCCGCCACATGGGGCCGTGATCGCAGGCGATGATATCGATGGCCAGGTTGAGGGATTTCACCTTGTCGATGAGTTTTAGCACCAGGGAGGAGTAGGGTAGGAGAATGTTGGCGAAGTACTTGGCCCCTTCCCACTCGAGAACGCTCTCGTCGATCTCATCGGCCCAGCGCTGGCTGGTGGCGAGGTGCATGCCGAAGGCATCCTGAGAGAAAAGTACGCGCTCTTCGGGGAGATAGCTAAACATGTTGTCCGGCCAGTGGAGCATCCGGGTCTCGAGGAAGGTGAGGCTCAGGTTGCCAAGGCTGAGAGTCTCCCCGTTCTTGACCGGCACGATCTCTCGATCCAGATGGAAGTGCTCCTTTAGGGACTTGCTCCCCACCACGGATGCGAATACCTTCTCCGGTTGCACCGCGTCGATAACCTGCACCAGACAGCCGGAATGATCCATCTCGGCATGATTGGAGACGATGTAGTCGATCTTCTTGGGATCAACCACGGAGGCAATGCGGGCAAGGAGCTGGTCTTTGAAGGGAGGCTTGACTGTGTCGATCAGGGTGATCTTGTCGGCCATGACCACGAAGGCATTGTAGGTAGTGCCGCGCTCCGTGAGATAGCCGTGAAAATCGCGGATACCCCAATCGATTGCGCCCACCCAGTATACGTGATCCGTCACTTTCATCGCCTTGAACGGTTCAGCCATCTCATGCTCCTTTGTCGCAGTTTATCAGATTCCAGTTGTTATCGAGTTAAACCGTCGCCGCGCTCATGATAACCATTACCCGCATCTCTGCAAGAATATTTTCGAAACTCCCCTGCCGCGCGGATGTCTGCTCGTCTGCAAGCCGCCGTTTACTCTCCCCACCCCTCGCGGCCGCGAGCTTGGAGAGGGGGGGTGGAGAAGGGGAGGGGGATACCAGGATAGCGTTCAGTCCACCCCTCAGACAAAGCGTTCCATCACCTTCTTGAGAATCGAAAGATCGACCTGCCGCTCCAGAAGGGAGCCCTGTTCAAGGGCGGCAAACCGTCGTTCCAGGGGCAACCTCGCCTCACTCCGATAGATGACGCCCACGGGAATCCGCTCGCCCCACTCGTGGGCCACGCGCATGGCAGCGTCCCGGTCGCCCGGATCGTAGCCCTCCGGCAACTGGTAGCACCGTTGCTTGTACCAGGCGAAGGTGTTGACCTTGTTGAAGGAGACGCAGGGCTGCAATACCTCGATGAGTGCGAAGCCGGGATGGGCAATGGCCGCAGGGAGGATGCCGGCCAGGTGGTCGATCATGCCCGAGAAGGAGCGAGCGACAAACCCGGCCCCCATGGCCACCGCCACGGCGACGGCGTTGAAGGGCGCCGAGGCGACCCCCTCCGGTTGCGCCTTGGTGACGAACCCTTCCTGGGATGTGGGGCTCGCCTGCCCCTTGGTGAGTCCGTACACCTGGTTATTGTGAACGATGAGCGTGACTCCGATGTTCCGCCGGATAGCGGCGAGGAGGTGGTTGCCGCCTTCTCCGTAGTTGCAGCCGTCCCCGCTCTCCACGATCACCGTGAGCTCCGGGTTGGCGAGCTTGGCGCCGGTTGCGACCGGGAGCGCCCGTCCGTGGAGGCCGTTGAACACATTGGCGTTCAGGTAGTGGGGCGCCTTGGCCGCCTGGCCGATGCCGGAGACGAAGAGGACCTGGTGCGGCTCGAGCCTGGCCGCCACGAGGCCCTGCTTCACCGCCTCGAGGATCGAGTGGTTCCCGCAACCCGGGCACCAGGCGGTTTCATACGTGCCGTAGTCTTCCGTGGTGACCATGATGAGATTAACCCTCCGGGCAAATCCGAATATCGAAATTCGAAATCCGAAACAATCTCAAAATCCAAAACCCGAATGACCAAAACATCCTTCGTCGACACGCATCCGTAGCCGCGACGTTTTGGATTTGAACACTCGAACGTGCTTCGTATTTCGCACTTTCAGCTCACCGTTACAGGCAATTCCGTAGGGCGGGTCTCCGTACCCGCCACAGTGTTCCCCCCTTTCGGCAAGCCTCCTCACCCCCCGAGCTCCCTCAGGATGTAATCCGGCGTCATCGGTAGCCCGTCGTAGCGGAGCACCTGCCTCTGGATGGCAAACCCGGTCTCCCGACGGATGAGGCGCGCAAATTGGCCGAAGGCGTTGCTCTCCACCCCCACCACCTCCCGGGCCTGCTCGAGATGCGGCAGGAACTGCGCCGGCATCAGGGGCCAGACCTGGGAGAAGTGGAGGGTCGCAACCCGGGCTCCCCCGGCCCGGAGCTTCGCCGCGGCCTCATCCACGGCGCCTTTGGTCGATCCCCAGCAAACCAGAAGCAGATCGGGCTTCCCGTCCCCCGCCAGCTCGGGTGGAACGACCTCCGCTTTCAACCCTCGCCCCTTTCTGAGTCGTTTCTCCATCATCGCCTTCCGCACTGTGAGATCCTCGGTGATGTGGCCGTCCTCCGTGTGTTCGTCGCTGTCAACCACAACGAGGTGCCTGGTCACGCCGGGGAGAAGCCGGGGCGACACCCCGCTCTCGGTTATGGCGTACCGGCGGTAGGGCAGAACGGCCGCATCCTTTTCGATCCCCGAGGCAACCGGCGGTAGCGCCTCGACATCAAAGGGGGCAACCGCTCGGTAGGAATCGGCGAAGAATTGGTCTGTAAGGAGGAACACGGGCCCCTGGAACCGAGCCGCGAGGTCAAAGGCCTTACGGATGAGCCGGAAGCCCTCCTCCGGCGTGCCGGGGGCAAAGATGGCCCGGGGAAACTCGCCGTGCCCTGCATGGAGAACGAACTCCAGGTCACCCTGCTCGGTCCGGGTGGGAAGACCGGTGGCAGGTCCGGGACGCTGGCCGACCACAATCACCACCGGGGTTTCGGTCATCCCCGCCAGGCTCACCCCCTCGGTCATGAGGGCGAAACCGCCGCCGGAGGTGGCGACCATGCTCGGGGCTCCAGAGAAGGAGGCGCCGATCGCCATGTTGATCGCGGCGATCTCGTCTTCCGCCTGCTCCACCACGAGCCCCATGGTCTTCGCCTGGGCCGCCAGGCTGAGAGGAATGCCGGTCGCCGGCGTCATTGGGTAGAAGGAGCAAAATTTCACTCCTGCGGCGAGAGCGCCGAGGGCGACCGCTTCGTTGCCGTTCATGAACAGGCGCTGCGGTCGCTCGGGAACGGCCGGGAGCCGGGGAAAGTTCTTCTCCTGGGCGCTGCACCAGCGCCACGTCTCCGCCAGCACCCGTTCGTTCTGCTGGGTGACCTCGGGATGCTTCTTTCCGAAGAGATCATCCAGGGTTCTGGCCACAAGCTCCTGATCCAGCCCGAGGAGGACCCCCGCGACTCCGAGGGCCACGACGTTCGCGAACCGCCGGTCGGCGAGCTCTCGGTAGGGCACCGAGAGACAGGCATGGTGGCGGGCAGGGCAGACGGTATCCGAGACCACGAGCCCGTGGGCGGTGAGCTCCCCCTCGTGGAGCACCACCGTCTGCACATCGAGGGCCACGAGGAGATCCACCGACTCTCGTGGCGCCGCAATGCTGTCGGGGCTCACCCTGATGGCGAAGGTGTTGTGGCCGCCCCGAATCCGCGACTGGTAGCTCTGGGTGACAACGATCGAGTAGCCGCTCCTTACCAGGCTCCTCGCGAGGAGCTCACCAATCGTCACCAGCCCCTGGCCCGCCTCGCCGCCGATGAGAATATTCAGGTCCCTCTCGACCATCCCTCACTCCGCGAGTAAACCCTTCCGTAGCGTGCCCCGCGTCAACGGGCTGTCGCCCAAATCCGAACACCTCGACCTTGAACCGAAGTCGATCTTTTTGAGGTCTCTCAATTGCTAGAAATCGCGGCTGCCCTTCGGCGCAGCTCAGGGTCCCGAGCCAGTCGAGGGAGAAGCCGCTCCCACGCCGCTGGGGTCGAGCAGAAGCCGCGCATCCAGCAATGAATTCTACCACGGAGAGTAGGTGAATCACCCTACCGCAGGGCTGTGATGTGCCGGTTCAGGTAGCCGATGTGGCGCATCTCTTCCTTGATGATCCCCTCGATCTTCTCCTTGCCGAGGCTCTCAGGGGCGAACTCCTTGAGACCGAGGTAGAAGATGATGGAGTCCTTCTCCTTGCCGATGGCCTCCTTGAGAATCTCTCTTGCCGACTCCTTCCCGGTGAGCTGGGCGGCAGAGTCCTTCTTCACGTCAAAGACGTGGCCGTCGGCCATAGCCTTGAGATACATGCCTCCCTCGCCTTCCGGATCGAAAACGGTCTTTTCCCGCTCCCGCTCGCCCAGACGGGCCCGCATGGACGCGAAGAGTTTCTCGTGTCCGTCCTCCCATGCGGCAAGCTCAAGGAGAAGCTTGTTGACGGCGGGGTCTTTCACGAACTCCGCAGCCCGCCGATAGAAACGAGCCCCGTTCCGCTCGATCTGTTCGGCCATCTCTAGAACTTCTTCGGCATTGAATACCATCATGGAGTGTTTCCTCCGACTGTGTCGATACACGGACCAGGACGGTCATTGCCCCCCTTTCCCAAAGGGGGGCGGGGGGATTTCAGGTGCTCGAGAATCCCCCCGTTTCCCCCGTTCCCAAGGGGGTGATGCACGCAGCCTATGCCTTCCACAATCCGTGGAGGTTGCAGTACTCGCGGGCGGTCACCTTGTCCGCCTTGATGTCGAATACGGCCTCCGGCGCCTCTCCCGGTTTCAGGAACTGGCGGTAGGCCTTTCCGCCCACGATCACCTCCACCCACTCGATCCAGTGCTTCTCCTCCATGGGATGGGCAACGCTGCCCACCTTGACCTTGAAACCCGTGGCGGTCTTCTCGACCACCGGAACGTGCTTCTCCTTGGCCGCGTCCATGGTGTTCTCGACGAAACGCTTCATCGGCTTGCCGCAGCAGACCAACTCACCGGCGCCGCCGTGGAGAACCTCGACGATGTTCCCACAAACCTCACACTTGTACACTTCCAATTGCTGAGCCATCAGTACACCTCCTTAGTTGTGAATGACGATGTAGGTATGCTGACTATTCCTTGCGCCGAACCGTCGATTTCATCCAGTCCCACAGCTCCTGGATGTTCTTCGCCATGTACCAGCGGCCGTTGGCGAACACCCCGTAGTCGGCACCCTGCATAGCCGAGGAGAAGCGCGTCGAGTTCCCGAAGAAGAGCCACTGCTCCGCCCACGTCTTCTCGATGGCCTCGTCGATATGACTGCCCCCCTGAGCGAGTCCCGTTGCGGTCTTGCTGTCCCAGGCCTGCATCATCATCCCGGTAGAGGTCAAGGTCATCTCATTGGTGGTCTGGATCGTGTGCTCGAGTCGCGCCCAGTACCCGTCCACCCACTGCTGGGTATGGCAGCCCATGCACACCTGCTGCATCACCTGCCGGCGTTGCTGCTGTTCGCCGGCATCGATCAAGAACGGCGCCGCTGGCTCTCCAGTGAGGGTGAGGGGGAGCGGTTGGCCGTTTTTGTTCCTGATGATCGAGGTGTCGGGGGACTTGGGGTGAGCATGGGCATAGATAAGACCGAAGATCCTCCATGGCAAGCGGTCGTTCATCCGATGGCTTCTTTCCGCCACTACCTCCCCGCCTTCCGTCACGACGAGACTCACGTGGCAGCTCGCGCAGGTGGGAGCGGTGAAGTCCTTCCCTACGGTCCAGGGCACCGTCTCGAAGTTCCAGGTCTTTCCCATGGATTCGTAAATGTTACCATGCTTGCTCACCTGGTAGACCGGGTACGCCGGCACGTCAGGACCCTTGTGGCACTGGGAGCAGGTGTGGGGCTTCCGCGCCATCTCGATGGAGAACTGGTGCCAGGTGTGGCAGGAGGAGCACGAGCCCTTGCTGCCGTCGGGGTTCAGACGGCCCACGCCCATGTTGGGCCAGCCGCCTAGGACCGGGAACTCCATCTCGCCCATGGAGGTCTCCCTGGCCTTGGTCCCCTTCACCTCGACCTTGGTGCCGTGGCAGGAAAGGCAGGAGTCCGCCTCCGTCTCCGGAGTCGGCGGCCGGATGGTGATCTGCTTACCCGTGAGCATCTGGACCCCGTTGATCACCCGGGCCATGTCCCGGTAAAGCGCGTTGTTCATGAGGTTCCCGTAGGCGTGGGACATGATGTTCTGGCCGTACTGCTTGGCCTCTGTGGGATGGCACGTGGCGCAGTCCTCGGGGCTGACGATAACGTGGACCTGGAAGCCGTTGTGCTCAAAGGTGTCGGCGTGCTTTTCCGGGTTTCGGGTATGACACTCGGCACAGCCGATGGAGTGCCCGGTGAGATCGTTCGGCAGGCTCGCCGCCGATATGCGGCGCTCGCGCTCCGGCTTCTTGAGAGCCTCTCCCGGGGTCACTCGGGCGTGTCGGCTCAGCTTCCAGGCTGAGACCATGCCTGGGGAGATGGTAGCGTGACAGTCGAGACATTGAGCGGTCGCGGCGCTCATCTCCGCGCCGGGGGAAAGGGTGGGGAAGAACAGGACCAGAAACAGACAGAAGCTGAAGATGACCCTTCCCATGATCGCCTCCTCCTTATTGGTGGGCTGCACTCCGTTCCCCCTCGCTGTCAACCCCCTCGACGGAGCACACTGAGCCCCAGGAGTCTCGCTGGTAACGACAGTTCGCGAGAGTTGGCCGACACTGAAATCCGAATATCGAACCACGAAATCCGAAACAAATTCAAAGCACAAATATCCAAACGCTCGAAACGCCGGGATTCGATCCACCTGTGGCTACGAATCCCAGGACAGCAGGACCCGCATCATCCTCTGGATCCTCCATCATGCGAGTGTCCGTTAGGAGTGAGCAGGTCGGTACGAGGACATGTTTCGGACATTAACTTATTCGAATCGAACTCACATCCCGCTTTCGCGGGACCTATGCGCCGGGGGGCGCGGAGCGCTTGGCCTGATTTCTCCTCTCAAGAAATCAGGCCAGAGCCACCCCCCTCTGTGGCCTCTGCGGGCTCTAGCGAAGTCCCGCTGGAGCGGGACCGATCGGGCGAGAGGTTTGTCTCTTATATAGAGCCCGCAGAAAGCGCAGGGTGTTCAACCGGATTCAGACGAGCTTCTTCACCGCCTGGAGCGCTGCGTCGTAGTTGGGCTCGGTGGCGACCTCCTTGACCATCTCGACGTAGCGCACAGCGCCCTTCCGATCCACGACGAAGACGGCCCGTGCCAGCAGACGGAGCTCTTTGATCAGCACGCCGTACGCGGTGCCGAAGGAGGCGTCGCGATGATCGGAGAGGGTCTTCACCTTGGTGACCCCAGCGGCGCCGCACCAGCGTTTCTGGGCAAAAGGAAGGTCCATGCTCACCGTCAAGATGACCACGTCATCACTCAGCTTGCCGGCCTCGGTGTTGAACCGCCGGGTCTCTATATCGCAGACGGGCGTATCCAGAGAAGGCACGGAGGAAATAACGCAAACCTTGCCTTTGTAAGCGGATAGGTTCACCGGATTGAGATCGTTATCGAGCACGGTGAAATCAGGCGCCTTGTCGCCCTCCTTCACCGGGTTGCCGACGAGGGTCAGCGGATTGCCGTGAATCGTCACTACTCCCTTCCGTTCTTGCATGACTTTTCTCCCTCCTGGTGGGCCACACCAGCAACCTTACTGGGTCGAGCGTGGGTGAGCTGGATTATTGGAATAGCTGTCGGTTTTTCCCCTTTGGCTGGATCCCCGAAAACCGAGCGACAAGAACTTAGTCATTCTATTCGAGCGATGCAACCCGGTCAAGGTAGACAAGTTGTCGGTGGTGGGCTCTCCGCGGGGAGTCATCCAAGGTGAGCGGGCGATCGGGATGAGCTTTGCTTGACGACTTCCCGGTGTCCACCGACCTTCGAACCTCGAACGGCTCCAGTGCGCTGTACCGTGCCGGTCCCGCCAGGGCGGGACTTGATCTGAATTCCCATCTCAGGCATTCAGCTCGAAAACTCTGTGACTCTGAAGACTCTGTGAGAGATCAACCGGTAAGATCCCTGAAGATCTTGGGGTGCAGAGACTCCTGCCTTGATGACAGCACCCGGCCGTTGACCTTTCTCGCCTGGCGAGCCTCCGCCAGGAAATAGTCCAGTAACCGGCGCTCCCTGGTCACGTCCTTCCCCGCCTTTCGCGCCGCTTCCAGCCTCGCCAGAACCGAAAGAATCCCATAGAGATAGACGCTCAGGGTGGTCACCCGCCTCAGGAAGAATTCCTTCTCCAGAACCTTCTTGCCGTGGAGCAGGATACCGGCGTGGAGCATCCAGCGAATGCTTCGCGCCAGGGCCCGGACGAGGCGCACGGCCCTCTTCATCACCGGGTCGGAGAAAGAAAGCTCCCAGGCCGCCTTGCCGACCATGCCCTTGACGAGAAATTTCAGCCTCGAGGCCGTCGTGGGGCACTCGGCTGCGATGCGTTTCGCGAGCGTGCGGAGGGTAAACAGGGCAGGGTAGATGGAGTGGATCTCCGTTGTGCCCTCGAAGATGGTGGTTACCCGAAAATCCCGCATCCTCTTCTCGTAGGGCTGGGTGGAGAGGTAGCCGGAGCCGCCGGCCACCTGGAGGGCGTCATACAGGGTGTCCCAGGCGCGGTTCGTGCCGAAGAGCTTGCAGTGCGAGCTTTCGATGGCTACCGGCGCGAGAGGATCCTGACCGAGCATCTCGGCGGTGAACTCGGTCATGGCCTCGACCACGTAGCCGTTCACCCGCGCCCGCACCATCTTCTCCTGGATCAGCTCGAAGCGGTTGATAGGGACCCCGAACTGCTTTCTGCTCGCAGCCCGTTTGACCATGTCTTGGAGGGATCGTCTCATTATCCCGGCGGCCCCTGCGCCGAGGGCGAGTCTCCCGTAGTTCAGGATGGTCATGGCGATCTTGAAGCCATCCCCCGGTCGGCCAAGGAGGTTCTCCACAGGAACCCGCACGTCCTTGAGCTGAATCGGGGCGGTGGAGCTCGCCTTCAGCCCCATCTTCGGCATGTCCTTGCCGATCGTGACCCCTTCCCAGGAGGTCTCCACAACGAAGGCGCCCATGAAACCTGGATTCGACGGATCAAGCTGGGTAAAAACCGTGAGCCCGCCGGCGTAGTTGGCGTTGGTGATATAGGTCTTCTGGCCGTTCAGGAGGTAGTGGGTGCCGTCCTCGGAAAGGAGAGCAACCGTCTCGATGCTCTTGGCGTCCGATCCCGTCTTCGGCTCGGTGAGGGCGTACGAGAAGATCATCTCACCCGACGCCGCAGGGGGAAGGTACTTTCGCTTCTGCCCCTCCGTGCCGAAGAGGAGTATCCCCTTCATGCCGATGGAAAGGTGGGCCAGGGAGAGAAGTGCCAGTGCCAGATCCCGGCTCGCGACCTCCTTCACCACCTGCAGATACTGCCGGAGGCTCAACCCGAGTCCGCCGTAGGCGTTGGGAATTGTGAGCCCAAAGAAGCCGATGGTTCCCAGTTTTCGCAAGAGCTCCTTGGGGACAGCTCCCGCCTGCTCCAGCACCTGGGGCGGGTACTGATCGCTCAGCTCAGCGAACTTGGCGATAACCTCGCGGGTCTTTTCCTCCGCATCCTCTTCCCGATAGGAGTGGATGAGATCACTGTCCAGAGACCCGAAGTAGACCTTCGCCAGGAAGTTTGGCGAGTCCATAGCTATCCTCCGATCAAGAATGTGCCGAGATCATCGACAACCGCACGGTGACGAAAGGCCGCTCCGTTCTCCACCGATAAACCATAACACCCCTGGCGCCCTCGCGCCACTCGCAGTGGCGAGCCTAGCCCGCATTGTGCACGAGACGCACAAGCGAGATCGTGGAGATGGTCGTGCCACCGGGCAACCATCCCGCGGCATCGCGGGACTCGGACCTGAGCCGTACTTTATCAGTACGTCGCACGGTGAGCTTGTCCTGAGCCTGTCGAAGGAACATCCGAGGACGCCCCGCGTCCGGCTGCGCAAAACGGGGCGGAGCCGGAGGCAAGGTCATCTGCGAAACAAAGCGCATCCGGAGCCACTACGTTCTCCTCGATGTAAGGCAGGCCTCCCGGACTTTGTGAGCCACCCCGCTGCAAGGCAGGGCCTCACCGCTATACTATCGATGACGCGACTATGCGCCTTTGTGGAGCAGATCACCCTGCCTCGCGCCATCCGATCGCGGCTGGAAGCCGCTCCCACAGGGTTCCTCCTCGTAGAGCCTACCGCTCGGAGCGAAGGACGGCCGTATCCGCGGTCGCAGCAGGTGGTTCGTGCATAATGCGGGCTAGATCGTCGGAGCAGCCGGGCCGAACGGTTTCAGGTGAATGCGGGCGTTACTCTACGAGGCAAAGCACCGTCGTGATGAGCATCCCGAGGGGGTAGAGGCTGGCCCGGTTGAAGAGGGTGACCGCCTTGGCGGGGTCTCCTTGAGCCAGAAAGTCCCGAAAGGGCAAGAGGAGAAGGAACACCCCCGAGACGGTAGCACCCGCCAGGTAGAGCCACTTTCGCGGGAGCGGCGAGGTGAACACCACCCCGATGCCGAGGATGACGCTGCCAACGAGCGCCGCGAGGATCACGAAGATTGCAACGTTGGTCCCGTAGACGAGGGGGATGCTTCTGGCGCCGAGGCGTCCATCCTCTTCCATGTCCACGAGGTCGTTCGGGATGTTCTGGCCCCCCACCTCCCAGAGGGCTATCCAGGCAAAGAAGGCGATGACGAATCCGGGCGACGGCCGCGGATCAACGGCAAAGATGGCGGCCATGCCACCCAGGGTCTTCACTACCGCAGCGATCAGGATCTTCCACTGGGTCAGGCGGTAGAGCTTGCAGTAGACGGCCTCCAGGATGCCGCCGAGGATGAAGATGGCGGCGCAAACGGGGTTCAAGAGGGCCGCGCCGACAAGGGCCACCGTACCCCAGAACAGGGTCCATGCCACACCGCCCTTGAAGGGGATGAGCCCCTGGGCCAGGGGATGACGGACAAACATGCAGTCCAGATCGAAACAGGTGTCCTGCCGGGGGATGCTGCTCATTCGTTGCCGGTCCAGCTGGTAGTCGGTCACATCGTTCAGCGCGTAGATGCAGGCATATCCGGCAAAGACCGTAATGAGGCCGAGAATGATGGTGGTAAGATTCGGAAACCGCCCCAGACAGAGAAGGGCCGCCGCGATGGGGGCGGCGAGATCGAGGAGCAGATGGGGAGTCCTGGAGAGGGCCAGGAAAAGGCGCAAGTTTCGAAGGCCAACAGGCCGTTGCTGTTCCATATCAGGTTCTCGCTTGTCAGGAAGAGGGCTCCCTCGCTAGTGGGGGAAGGTCATCTTAGCGCCGAACCAGCCGAGGATGGTGACCGCAGCAACCAGACTAAGGGTGAGGAGAAGGTAGAGCACCCTCGCCCCACCGGGCTCCAGCATGATCGTCGGCTGGATCACCCTCCAGAGGAAGGCGGCAAGGACGAGCACTATCAGGACGAGGGAGCCGACCATCTTTACGACGATAATAGGGGTCCACTTGGCGCCATAATTCATCCACCAGTTGTAGGGGCCGGTCAGCATGGCAACCGGGGTCACAATGAGACACGCGGTCAACACATGAAAGGCGGAGGTCTCGAACGACGCCTTTCCCAGTACCAAGGAGAGAAGGTTGAGCACCGGCACCAGCATGATGAAGGCGATGGGGAAATGGACCGTCATCGGATGGGGGTGACGGCGGAGCATGGGGACCCTCTGGAAGAGAGCGAGGAGGACCCCTGGAACTTTCTCGTCCATGGGATCCTTCTCCGGCTTCACGATGCCGATCTGCGGGAACCTCCCGAGGACCGAGGTGTCGTGAGGTGCACCCTTGATATCCTCGCTCAGATCCTTTCCAGACTGATGTCGCTTCATGTGGGTGCCAGTCTTCCACAACTTGCTTGTGGACACATCATACACCTTGCCCTCATGGGCGATGTATACCGGCCGCCCGTCCTTGCCGTCGTAGGTGCTCAAGTCGTCGCGGGTGAGTTCCTTGGGTGGAGAAGTCATCGCGCTTTCCTCTGATCAACGAGTAAGTGCAAGACAGATGCAATATGGCTAGTTGGGAAAGGTTTCACATTATCTTATTGACCATGAGGATGCAAGATCTTGTCGCGAGGCTGGCCTCAGCTCCCGGCCACCTCGCCCCCACGGGATGCCACGTTACCCCCTTTTCGCAACACCTCGATACCAGCCGGCTAGGCGGGCAGGATCAACGCCCAGGAAGAACCCCGTGAGGACCGCCTGGTTGACCAGGGTCGTCCTGAGGATTCCCCGCCGCCGCCAGCGCCGGTCCGAGGTGAGGGCGGAGCAGGGAGCGATGGCGATCCGCCCTGCCCTCCTGAGCCGTCGGATGAACACCACATCCTCCATGATGGGGAGGTCGGGAAACCCACCTGCCCGGCGGAAAGCGTCTCACGCGGCTGCGACTTGGGCGTGAACACGCCGATATGCTCGGTCAAGTGCTGCGCGCCGGTCGCCATA
>Ga0209253_10003433_pt1 | contig 13927 bp, 12 predicted proteins | sample FrelakmetBRP12BR_FD_187145 | JGI IMG/M metagenome (GOLD analysis project Ga0209253, IMG submission 187145) | Freshwater lake sediment microbial communities from the University of Notre Dame, USA, for methane emissions studies - BRP12 BR (SPAdes)... | ecosystem: Environmental > Aquatic >...
TACCTCCAGTAGAAAAGGTTTCGCAACCAGCCATTTCACCACAAACTTACAGGGAGGAGTAACCGCTATGAAAAAGAGAAATATCGTTATCCGCTGTTTGGTGCTTCTTGTGCTGATCACCACCTTTGTGGCCTGTGCATCGACGAGCACACATCAAAGTGCAGGTGAATACGTTGATGATTCGGTCATCACGACCAAGGTAAAATCTAAACTTGCAGGTGATGATTTTTTCAAGTCATTCCAGATCAGTGTTGAAAGTTACAAGGGCACCGTTCAACTGAGCGGCTTCGTTGATTCTCAAGCAGCCATCGATAAAGCGGGTCAAATCGCAAGGGGCGTCCAGGGGGTCAAATCCGTAAAGAATAATCTGATTATAAAATAGGCGAAGAGGAAATACCATGAAATCCAGCACGCAGGACCAGACGGAAGGCATGTTTCACAAAGTAAAAGGTAAGGTCAAGGAGGTCGCCGGGGAACTAAGCGATAATCCAAAGTTGGAAGCTGAAGGTACCGCTGAAAAGATGGCCGGCAAAGTTCAGGAAAAGATCGGCCAGGTCAAGAAGGTTTTGGGGAAGTAGTGAAAGCGGCGGCGTATCATGCACCGGCGTGTCCTTCTGCCCCCGGCTGGGGTTGCATGATACACCGCAACCAGGACATTCCGAAAGGCATGAGGTCTTCGGAGTAAAAGAGTTCAAATCAGACACTAAAGGTCTAATAAACACTTGCCGGAGGGATTAAGTATGAACAAACTATCCATTCTTTTTGTGATCAGTTTTCTTGCATTTGGCTGTACTGTTCGCCAGACGGGGTTTACGGTGCTTTCAACGAAACACGTTGAGCTGAGCCGTATTGATTTAAAAGAAACGGATGTTGCCCGTAATCAGAAGGGTAGTGACAGCCGTTTATGGATCTTGTTTATTCCACTTGCCGGCAATCCAACACTTGAGGATGCTGTCAACACGTGCCTGGAAAATGGGAAGGGAGATTTTATTATCAATCCCATTGTAGATTCCTCCTGGTGGTCGCTTATTCTCTTTAGCTATGGATCCTGGCATGTTGAAGGTGATGTGGGTAATTCACAGTCTCCCACTAGTCGGCGCGAACAGAGGACGCCTACCACGACCTATTAAAGAGCTGCCAGCAAAGTAGATACCCACGGGCTTACGCCCGTGGCTCATAGCTATTTAAGATTTTCTATTTTAGCCTTGGCATTCATCCCCGGGCTCCCGCCCGAGGTCTTCTGCCATGTTTGATAAAAGCCTTAACTAAATGGCGTACGCTATTACACCTCAATCCAGTAATAAGGGAATTGAGGGGATTTCGTTCGAAATAGGTGATTGGCGTTATCCCCAATAGAATAAAAAAGAATAAAGGAGGAATTTAATATGGCAGAGCATGAAAATCAACGAGGTCATTTCTTCAGGGGATTTTTGATTGGAAGCCTTTTGGGTGTATTGGCAGGTATCTTCTTCGCTACAAAATCAGGAAAAGAACTAAGGTCTGATATCAAGGAGAAAGGGAGCGAGGTATTAAAGGATGCAAAGGATATTTATACCGATGCCCGTACGAAAGCAAAAGAGATCATTGAGGAAGCCAAGCATCAAGCGAAGGAGTTAAAGAAGGAAGCCGATCGACATCTCTCAGAGGCTCGCCAGAAGGCAAAAGAGATATTGGCCCGTGGTGAGAAAAAAGAGGCCGCAGCCGGTGAAGCGGATACATGAGTCACAGGAAGAGGAGAAGTCTGAATGGGAGAGAGATTAGTACCGGAAGAAGAACTGTATAACAGAAAGAACATATATCGTTTAGTAGTTGATAATACGAGCGATCTCGTTTCTTTTACTACCTTTACTGCGGATCTAATCTATACCTATATCAATTTTTCACATAAACGAGTCTTAGGCTACACACCTGAGGACCTCATTGGTAAGTCAGGTCTTGACTTTATCCATCCTGATGACAAGAAAAAATTCCTGCCACTTCTTAAGGACTACCTCAGTAAGAAGGAAGAACTCCTGGTTGGAAGAGAATCCGAAGTCTCGGAGAGTATCCAATTGCGTTTTAAGGATACCTCAGGAACGTGGCATAATCTCATAAGCACTATCAACATCGTTGGTGATGAGTTGCTTTTTATTTCAAAGGACATCACCGAGCGCATGCAGGCAGAGATGGAGTTGCAGGAAAGTGAAGAGCAATTCAGGCTGTTAACTGAAACTGCACTAGAGGGTATATACCAGCTGGATAGTTCAGGCAATTTTATTTTTGTGAACGATGCTTTTACTGAAATCCTTGGATATACAAGAGAAGAGCTTTTAGGCAAGAGTGCCCTTACGGTGATCCCAGAACAGGAATGGAAAAAGGCGACCGCAGTTTCAGAAGGCATTAGCCCAGAAAAGCCCAGCAGAGGTGAATTTGCTCACAAACATAAATTGGGCCATGAAGTTCCAGTATACTACAGCATGATCCAACAAAAAAAGCAGGGGCAGATAAAGGGGTTTACAGGAACTATCATTGATAATACCAGGCGCCAGCAAGCTGAGATAGCGTTAAAAAAAGCCCATGATGAACTAGAAATGAGAATTGAGGAACGCACTGCTGAGCTCAAGGCTGCTAATGAAAACTTGAAGCAGGAAATCACCGAGAGAAAGCTCGCTGAAGAAAGAATGAAGAGTGCAGAAAATCATTTGAACAACATAATCGAAAGCTCATTGGATGGTATTGCTGTCTCGGATTCTTTAGGATACGTTACCAAAGCTAATAACGCTTTTTTGAACATGCTTGGCTATGGGGAACACGAGATACTCGGAAAACATATCATGGAAATCACCGTGACAGAAGAGGGAACGTATGAATCTACCACAGGAGAACTGATAGCAATAACGGAAGAATTTGTAGTGCTGCAATGGAAAATAGTAGAGAATTTCTTTGAAGCAGGGGCAATAACCAATTGGGACAGCTATTACCTTCGTAAAGATAAGAAAATAGTTCCTGTTGAAGTAAATCTGGCCTACATATACGACGAGCAGGGAGCTATCATTGGTTCAGTTGGTATAAACAGAGACATCACTGAGAGAAAAAAGGCAGAAAGAAAACTAAAAGAGGCAAAAGACTTTCTGGAAAATGTCTTCAAGACTTCCGCAGATGGTATTATTCTAACTGACCCTCAGGGTAAGATTACCAGGGTTAATGAAGCAGTGGAAAAGATATTAGGGTATACCCAGGAAGAGCTGAAAGAGATGCATTTATCACAATTGGGCAACTGTGATGACAAATTTCGTCTCTGGCTACGTAAAGATATGGTCGGCAAACTCTTTGAGGATGGAGTGTATAAAGAATTTGAGGCACTATGGAAAAGGAAAGATGGAAAACTAATATCATTTGAGTTAAATGCTGCGCTCCTTAAAAACAGGGAAGGTGATGTTATAGGAGGAGTCATTGGTGCAAGGGATATTAGTGAAAGGAAAAAAATCCAAGAAATAGAAATGAAGAATGCTTTTGTCTCTAACATTTCCCATGAATTTAGAACACCTTTAACCTTATCAATAGGACCCTTAGAAGGAATTCTGCGCGGAGAATATGGAGATATCAGAAAAGAGGTTAAAGACCAGATTGGGCTAGTCTTGAGGAATAACCGGCGTCAGCTTAAGTTGGTTAATCAATTGTTAGAGTTTAGTCGGTTGGAATCAAAGAGTGAAGATATTAGTTACTATGGAAAAGATATTAATCAATTCTTATCCGCCATTATTGATGGCTTTCTCTTTTTAGCTAAGAAGAAAGATATAAAACTTAATTTTACACCAAGTAAATATACTGAGCCTGTTTATATAGATCCTGGAAAGATGGAGAGAGTTTTTTTCAACATAATTGGAAATGCGTTTAAATTTACACCAAAAGGTGGGAGCATCATTATTGATGTAGAAAATGGCAAGGAGGAAGCTAAAAGAAATTTTATAAAAATCTCTGTGAAGGATACTGGCATCGGAATTAAAGAACAAGATCTACCTCACATCTTTGAAAGGTTCCACCGGGCAGACAGTGGCTACTCCAGAACACATGAAGGTACGGGGATTGGTCTATCTTTATCAAAGGAACTGATTGAATTACAGTGCGGAAAGATAGAAGTAGAAAGTGAATATGGGAAGGGAAGCACTTTTACAATCTATATTCCCATTGGAAGGAATCATATCAGTGATCAAAGTCAAATAAATGAGGAGAAAGATGAAATTATACTTACCCAGAAAGAGATAGAACTTTCTGACCTTGGTTATGACGAGATAAAGGTAAGAGAGGAAGAGCCAACCGGCGAAAGACCACTGATTTTATTTATAGATGACAACCCAGATGTGAGAAGATATGTGACGGGAATCCTCAGAAAGGAATATGAAGTTGTTACTGCAGAAGATGGACTTAAAGGGTTAGAGAAACTTAAGGAATATATTCCTGATTTGATCATCTCAGATATCATGATGCCTGCGATGGATGGCTATCAATTCAGCAAATCTGTAAAATCCAATCCTGAGCTAAGGCATATCCCCCTCATTTTCCTTACTGCCAAGGCAGATACTGAACTTAAGATAGAAAGCTTGGAAGAAGGAGCAGATGACTATATAGTAAAACCCTTCAACTCACAAGAACTTCTGGCTCGTGTAAAGTCTATGCTTCGCATCCGAGAGTTAATAAGAGAAAATATTGAAAAAGAAAAGAAGATAGCAGAGTTGACAGAAGTTTTAGGGGAAAGGCGTCAATATCACAATATCATTGGCAAGAGCCTACCTATGCAAGCAGTCTATAGGCTTCTGGAGAAAATTAAGGATACAGAATCACCTGTGCTAATCTGTGGAGGAACCGGTACGGGAAAAGAGCTGGTTGCCCATGCTATTCAAAACGACAGTAAAAGAAAAGATCATCCGTTTATCATTCTGAATTGCACTGCCATAAGTAAAGATCTTTTGGAATCAGAACTTTTTGGACATGTAAAAGGTGCTTTCACTGGGGCGATAGCCGACAAAAAAGGTATTTTTGAAGTAGCTGATGGCGGGACTCTCTTTTTCGATGAAATAGCAGAAATGAGTTTGTCTACGCAGGTTAAATTACTGAGAGTATTGGAAGAAGGAACATTTCGACCAGTAGGGAGTTCTGAGGAAAAAAAGGTGAGTGTAAGGATTGTCGCTGCCACTAATAAAAACTTAAAAGAGCAGATTGACAAAGGGAGGTTTAGGGAAGACTTATATTATAGAATCAATGTGATTAATATCAATTTACCTCCGTTAAGGGAAAGGAAGGAAGATATTCCCTTATTGGTAGAACATTTTATAAGGGAGTCACATGGAAAGAAGAAGAATAAGACTAGGTTGTCCGAGAGAGCCTTACTTCAACTAATGGAATACAACTACCCTGGGAATGTAAGGGAGTTAAGGAATATTATTGAGAGAGCCGTGACGTTTTGTGAAAATGAGCTCATCAGTTATAAAGATTTGCCATTGGAGGTTAGGGGAGGTACAAAGGAAGATCAAGCGCCATCTAATGAAAAGGGGCAGGAATTAACCTTAGAAGATAAAAAAGAGCGCATGGAAAAGGAGACAATATTACAGGTACTAAAGCAAGTAAAAGGCAATAAATTAAAGGCAGCAAAGCTACTCAAAATCTCTAGATCAACCCTTTATGCCAAGATTCAAAAGTACCAAATAGAATGCTGATTTTATAAGATAATGTACGATGATCAGACAAAATTTATCTAAATTGTACCCTATATCTGTCCAAATTCTGTACACAATTAATCTCGCCTTTAATATTTAATCATTCCTCCATCCAGCCAATTTCTATAAAATCTATGAAATATTAATATATTAAAATACATAATACAAAGTATTTAATAATATGGCATGATAGTTGCTGTTATTTAATAATTGTTTTATAACTTATAACTCTTCTAAAGAATTCCATACAATGTTAAAAGAGACTAATAATACAAGAGAAATTATACTATTTTCAAAAGGGGAAAAATTTCCACTTAAGATAAAATTTGTGGATAAAGATGATCATATTACTGATTATATTTTATTCAAAACCAGAAATGAGAGACTTATACTCCAAAAACCGTTCTTTTATAAACCAATGACGTGTTTGAGATAAGCATTTTAAAAGTCTTCAATAAGCTAGCCGATCTATGAATAGAGGTATCTGCAAACCAATTAAGGGTAAGCGGAGACTCTATTGTAAACTTACTCTTCTGTACAAAAGGGATTAGGAAATTAGAAAGACATCAATCTAATGGTGCAAGAAATTCCTTATTTAGGGGCTGATTATCAGGATTTAAAATATAAAGAACTTATCGAGAAGATCATTAATATCTTCTACAATGTTTACAGCAAACTTGGATATGGTTTTCAAGAAAAGGTTTACAAGGATGCGATGATTATAGAATTTAAAAAAGAGGGGATTCCTTCGATTTCTCAGCCTGGAATAAAAGTATTTTATAAAGGTGAAATTATAGATGAACATTATACTGATATACTTGTTGACAATAAAGTGCTTGTACGGATAAAAGCAGAAGAAAATTTATTAAAAGATTATGAAGAACAGTTGTCACATCATATCAAAGTAACCGATATTGAGGCTGGACTTTTAATTAATTTTGGAACTTTCCCAGGAGTAAAACTATACATTGATAATTTTTAAGCCAGCCAATCTCTGCATAAAGGGATCAGCAAGCCGATTTAGGGAAGCAAAGAATGCTGCTAATCGGCTTTCTTTTTATGAAATTTTGACGATACCTAAATATTTGTTATTTGTGAAAGCGCATGAATGGAAAAAAAGTTTTACTAATTGACGAAGAGAAAGCCATTCTCGAAACCTATACTTTTTTATTGAGTAGAGAAGGATATTGCGTAGTTACAGCCAATAGCGGGGTTAAAGCTATGAAGGAGTTTTACCAACAACCGTTTGATCTGATAGTAATGGATTTGGCTATAAAGAATGGAAATGGTCACACGCTATTGGAAGAGGTTAAGAAAAGGTTTCCTATCATGCCGGTCATTGTTCTTACTGAAAAAGTATCTGAGGCGATTACAATGTTTGCTTCTTTACTGGGTGCATCTGCGTTGATTGAAAAACCTTGTAGTTATGAAATGCTACTCTCTTGTATCGGAAGGTCATTGAAAGGAAACAGGAAATTTCAATAATTAATAAAAAATGTAGGGATAGTTATGGAATTCCCAATAATTAGATTAAAGCTTAAGCGCTACGAAAAGACTTTTTCTGATTTGAGTAAAAAAGATTTTTATGAACTAAAAAAATCCATTGAAAGGTGGGGGATTATAGAACCGATAGATATCAACCAGAATAATGTGATTATTTGTGGGAAAGAAAGATATCTTGCTGCGCTTTTGTTGGGAATTGAAAAGATACCAGTGGTGGTTAGAAAGACTAATGGGTATGGTGAAATTCGAGATATTTCACAAGAGGAGAATGTGAGGAGGAGACATCTTCCCCCCTCAGAAGAAGGAAAAGAGACAGAAACAGTTTGTGCATTGAAGGGCGGTAGGAGAGGGAGAGCGGGAAGAAGGAGAAATGGAAACTGTAGCAACGCAAGTAACGTGGGGCCCACACGGTGGGATAGTGCTGATCGAAGAGAGGTAAGGTATCGTATCAATACAAAACTTATCCCGGAACTGTCTAAAATGTTGGATGAGGGAAAGATAAATCAGGAGGCAGCTTCTCTCTACGAAAAGCTCTCTTTTGAGAATCAGAAGAAGATATATGGATTCTTAGTAGATAAATTTTCCAATGATAAGTTTATGAAGAGGGAAGATTACTTAAAGGTCATAGGAGAAAGAGATAAGGATGAAAACAAAAAGAGATAAGGAGTAAAACAATGCCAACTAAAATAAGAAACAAGACCCTTTATTCTGTCCCGGAGTTATCTCAAAAGCTAAATGTTACTACAGTCACAATTAGAAATTATCTTAAGCAAGGGAAGCTTAGGGGACAAAAGGCAAGGGGTAGGTGGTTTATATCAGATAAAGATATAGCAGAATTTTTTAATGAAATCCCAATTAGAGAAAAGGTTATATAAAAGAAGTTCCTCTCAAAAATAATTAATTCTCAGATTACTAACAATATAAATGTCTATAGTATTTTGCTATCTCAAGACTTTGCTTAATTCGTAATATCCATTTTATAGAGGGGGTAAGAAATCAAATGGTAGGTTTGAAAGGGCAAAAAAAGACCTCCATATATCATACCCCCTCTCTTCTATAAAAACGGAACACTATACTGCAGGTATAAATTTTGATAGGTAGAAATTTTGAGGGATTTACGTGATAACGTACTAACCGAGACAACCGAAGGGCAGGAATTAATAAGACTCTACTATGAATGGAGTCCTGTGATAGTTGAGATGGTGAATGAGGATGAGGAGTTAAGAGCACAGGTGAAGGAGATGATTGATGGGATATTGGGTTTGATTACTGAATAAGTGGAAAAATTATTTACTCCAAGAATTTTCCAAAAGGCAGGATTTAGGCTCTGCCTTTTCTTCTTTGATCATCAACATATTATATGTGTCCTTTTCAGGGAAAAATTTTTGACTACCATGGACAACAAGAAGTGAAAGGCCGAAATATTTGATACTACGCAATTAAATATGCGATAAACACCCACCTGAAAACTACTGGAAGAGCTTGCAAGAATGTTACAATAATGCCGTATTTAGAGATACATTCAGTAATAAACAGATTCAGATTGTTGAAAGAACACTTCAAAATATAGGTAAGAATTAAGGCAGAGCCATTGATGATCCTGCCGTAATGCGTACTTTTAAACTACAAGCCTTAATTAAATGAAGAACGTAGTTTCCGTGATTTGCTGTTTGCTGGGGAACGGCGTTTGCGGGCGCTCCGCTGTCCGATGTCCTTAAGCCTGAGGCAGTATCATCCATAAACTACTGGTCAGCAAGCATGATCGGTTGATCCGGTTCATGGTGATCTTGCGATGCACAATTCATCAACCCATCCAATGCCGGCTTCAAGGACTTTAAAACCTGCACCGCCAGGGCACTGGTAAACTCATACTGGCCAGCTTGGGCGCCTTCCACGTGAGCCGTTACGATCCCAAAAAATGTGCCCGCATAAAAGACAAAGGTGCTGGTACGGTTAATGCTTTTTGAGCTCACCAGCTCCCCCCCCTTGCGAAAGGTTCTCATGCGGTTATCACCGGTCCCCGTCTTTCCCCCAATGTCGAGAGGGCTGCCGCTTGCGTCTGCGAAGACATTTTTGATGCGCCGCCCCGTACCCTCAAGAACCACCTGCCGTAAGGCGGAACGCAGGGTGTGGGCTACCTCTCTGGACATGACCTGTTTGGCTGTTTGAGGGTTTATCGAGAAGTGACTTTCGTAGGGAGTCTCTGTTGCAAAATGAAGGACTTTTATGGTGACGCTGGGCTTATGCATGCCGTCATTAAGGATGATTCCCACCAGCTCGGCCAGGTTTTCCGGTCTGTCGGCAGAGCTGCCGATGGCGGTGGCCAATGAAGGAACAAGGCTCTGGAAAGGATATCCCAACGACCGCCAAGTCCGGTGCATCTCTTCAAAAGCTTTACGTTCGAGATAACTTCTGAGACGGATGTTTTGGGCTTTGTGGAAACGGCTCTTGAAAAGCCAGGCAGATGCAAGAGTGCGGGCCTTGGTGCTTGCCTCCAGGACCTCATTCCATGAAGCGTGAGGATTTTCTTGGAGATAGCTGACCACCCATACTTCAAGGGGGTGCTTGCCCAGAAGGTAGGCTTCATCGGTAAGGCTATAGAATTTGCCCTGGAAAGACTTGTAAAGCTTCCACAGGGCGTTGGCGTCAAACCCGGGTTCAAAAGAGCGGTTTGCATCTTCCAAAACCTGCTCCCAAGGCGCATCAGGGTTTTCTTTCAAGTAGAGAATCAACCAGTTTCGCAAAGGATGCTTTTGGGATTTGGCGAGGAGTGAGAACGATTGTTGATAGGTTTTGGAAGAATGAATCTGGTAGAATCTTCTCAGGAACTCTTTTGATTCGATATCCGCTGCCTCCTGCAGGAGTGCAAGACGCTGGGGATTGCCGGTTTTGGAGAGGAGAGTCTCCACGTCATAGCCGAGTTTGGCGATGTAGAAGTCAACCACGTCTTTCATCAGCCGAATAAAAACAAGGTTAACCGAATCGCGAAAGCCTCTTTCAACAGTAAAAGATTGAAAATCCTGTTCCTTCTTGAAGTTGCTGAACACGTGGAACCCTCCGCCGGTGAAAAAACCGGGGGAAGGACTTGCTGAGTAGTTCCTTTTTAGGCTTGCAGCGAGCACTTCCTCCCGCGTAACTTCGGGATGGGCAAGCAGGTGCTGGAGAACCCACGCCGAAAAGGGATCTTTCACCTCCGCCGCCCTGCCCAGCAGTTCAGAACGGTTTTTCCCCATGAGTTCTCCAGCCACTTCATCAATCACTATTAAGTACGTGCACAGGGTGCGAAGCTTGGCGGTAGAGCCAAGCTCCAGCTTTGTTCCCAGGTTGATATTGAGTGGCCGGTTGAGGGTATCCGCCTTTAGGAGGGAGGCATTGTAGTCCTGCCTGCTTTCAAAAAGAGCAACACTGTAAATAATCCGCTGTGGGTCGCCCTGGGAAAGCAGGTACGGACCTAAAAAGCCATTATCGGCGAGAAACTCTTGATCATATAGGGCGTTGAGCACTCCGTTCACCTTCTGCTGTGCCACCATATCGAAGGTGGTTTCCACTGTAAGATCCAGACGGTCAAGCTCATACAGTGTTTCAACTTTCAGCAGGTCCAGCAGCATGATGCGGATGGCATCCGTCCCTTTTCGTTCCACATATGAAAGAGCAGGGGCAAAAGGTGCACCCTTCGTAAACTGCAGCTGACTTTCCATTGCCGTCTGTCGCAGGGCAGCGCTGATTATCCCGGCGGTTTCCAGAATTTGGAGATAGTTGTTTACCCTTACCTCCAGAGGCGCGAGATTCCCATTCAAATAGAAGGAAGGACGCTGCGTTGCAATGACGAGAGAAAGCACCTCCTTCAGGGTTTTCGCTTTCTGTTGCAAGCTGTGGTAATCGTTTTCAGGGAGGGAAAAATCAGCGACAACCTGCTGGAGATCTTTTCCAAACCATGACCACATGCCTGCCCCGAGCCCGTTTATAGCCCCATATCCCGGAGCCGCCCCCAGCGGCATCTCGTTCAGATAGTCCATGACAATTTCTTTGCGGAGAGGTATGGTGTATGGCCCTTGCCGGTAGGACCACAGACTTGCTCCGAGCATTTGTTTGAGCTTTTCCTGAGGTGTTCTGGTCATACCCTGGGGAGAATGGCGGAATTTGACCAACTGTGTGGCAAGAGTACTGCTGCCGAACCCCCCCGAGATGCCGAGGAATTTTTCCCGCACATAGGTGATACAGGCCAAGGCAAAACGGTCCCACTCCACTGCCGGATTCAGAAAGGGACGATGGAAATCGAACAGCTCCTGGTTTTCTCGAGAAAGCAGCAGTTGTAAGAGTTGAGAAGGAATGGACTCGAAAGAGGCAAATCGCTGCGTATTCACGTATGTGCGGAAGATCTCGACCCCGTTTCTGCCCAAAATACGCAGGCCCGGGGAGGTCTTTTGGGGATAGGGAATAGCAATGCCGTTTTTCTGCAAGAACATGGCCTTGGGTGATTGTCGGGCCTGACCGGAAAGGACAAAAGACTGGTCTTGCAGGCGTTTGGCAAAAGAAGGCAGGAGTGTATATCCCAGGGTGATATCAAAAGGACCCTCCTGGGGAAAGACAATAGAAGAACTTTCGCCCTTACCTACCTCCCAGGTTATGTCTTCAGCGTAACGGGAAAACAGAAGCGCTTGCAGTTTGTTGGTGTGTACTTCGTATGCGACGATGGCCGAGAGAATCGCGATCACAATCAGTATGAGGTAGCCTGCAACAGCGAGGAAAGCACGTTTCCTTTTCCTGTTCCTTGGTTCAGCTTTGAGCTCGCGTGTCATAGTGCAGGTATTCTCGGTGCCTCGTGCCCTTCTCATGCGTGGGAAAAAAGCGGGGCCCCCTTGTGAAGGTTGACTGAGATACATGCCGGCGCCGAAGCTGTGTATCCCTCTTCATCTTCGGTTCCTCTTGCTAGGGTAGTATGAGAGGATGCAGGTTGAAATCTCTGATAATCCGGTCCCGGGTTTTTTGGGCGCATTCCCATTCTGTGTAATACCCGACTCTGGCCTGGTGCCAGATTTTGGCATTATCGAGGAAACCTGTTTCAATGAATGAGGGATACTCAGGAGATGTAAGTGCGGCGTGAAGATCAGCAGTCATGCCATGGTCAGAAAAAGAGGCTGCCTGGATAACGAATCCCCGAGCATTTGATACAGGAACTGCATCGGCAAATGATAAGCCAGCCTCCAGTTGGGCAAAACGTGGTTCTATTTCAGCCTGAAAGCCATAATCGAGAAGGCGACCTGCATCCTGAAAATGATTCTGTGACCCCAGAACGCAGACGATGAGTTCCCTGCCCCCGCGGGAGGCTTGTCCGACAAAACAGCGTTGGGCTTTTGAAGTATAACCGGATTTCCCGTAAAGCATCCCCGGATAGGTTTCTAGCAGCCGGTTGTGGTTCTTAAGAACAATAGTCCGTGAACGTGGGTTTGTGATGGACGCAGTCCTAGTTCCTGCGATTTGGCGGAAAACCGGCTGACTGCTGGCATATTGAAATATAAGGGCCATGTCCCGCGCGGTGGTATGGTGGCTGTTCGCGTCTAATCCGTGAGGATTGACAAAATTGGTGTGGCGGGCTCCGATTTCGGTGGCCTTTCGGTTCATGAGATCGGCAAATTTTTCTACCGAGTCGGCGGTTCCCTCGGCAATGACTACGCTTGCATCATTGGCTGATTTAAGGAGGATACAATATAGAAGATTGTCGAGAGACCATCGTTCATTTGCCCGGACATAGATTTTACAGGGGGGAGCAAGGGATGCACTTTTACTCACTGGCATAACGGTGTTCAGGGGCTTCTGCTCAAGCGCAACCAGGGCAGTCATAACCTTGGTAGTGCTGGCAGGCGGCAGCGGAACATCAGCAGCTTTTTCAAAGAGAACTTCACCGGTTGCGGCATCGATAAGAATGGCGGCCCTGGCGGTAATAGAATCGCTCAGCGCAATCCGCCCTTCTGAGAGGCTTGGGGCGAACAGGTGACAGCAAAGCAATACGATAATCAGGAACAATTTTTGGACTTGTTCTATATAAAACACCAACTTTTTCTCCGCATGCTTTATGACTATTATATCGGATTTATCTCTTGAAGGAATTAACTTTTTTTGTTCACACGAATTTTGTCCTTAGTCAATGGCATATACAGTAAATTTCCCTTTCATTTCCTTTCAATATTTCTTAGCATCAGGGCAGCAATATTATGATTCGTCCCTTTCGCAAACCCGCACTACAGAGAACATTTGGTATAGTTGCGGCTTATCATGAATGAACAAGGGGATGAAACAGTAAGTTTGATGACCACCCGGCAGGTTTAATTCCAGATGAAGAAAGCAAAGTACAACCAGCCAATATACAAAATTGAACCCAGATAACAGGCAACCTTTGACTTGCCCCCACTTTTCGCACGACCTTTTAAGTTAGAGGTCTAGAGCATATTATACCAATAATTTGAGACTCTCCAAAGTGTCACTTACCCATTCAAACATGCGTAGATTGAGAGAGATGATTTTTTAACGTTACTACCTTCCAGAATAGTGGAAGACCGAAAAATTTGATACTACCAAATCAAACATACAATAAATAACTTCCTGAAAAGTACCTTTAACTTTTGCAAAAACTAAAAACTATATTGCTATTTAGTTAGTTATCTATCTTCCTTCCTTCAGTAGTAATGCTGGGCCCCATAATTTCCTCAATGAATTTTCAGAATTACAATTTA
>Ga0209253_10003434_pt1 | contig 13923 bp, 9 predicted proteins | sample FrelakmetBRP12BR_FD_187145 | JGI IMG/M metagenome (GOLD analysis project Ga0209253, IMG submission 187145) | Freshwater lake sediment microbial communities from the University of Notre Dame, USA, for methane emissions studies - BRP12 BR (SPAdes)... | ecosystem: Environmental > Aquatic >...
ACTTTTTCCCGGTCATGACCACACACAATTAAAGGAGAGCATTCACGCAAAACTGTTGACGTTGCCCGATGATACTATTGTGTATCCCGGGCACGGTGCAGCCACCACGATAGGGGAGGAACGCCGGCTTAACCCTGCGCTTCAGTCTATCGGCAGACTTTAACCCTTCCACCGCCGCAAAACACAATAATTAAGTACACGTACCCTGGAATTCACCTGGAATTCGGCTAAGAAGTGACCAATGATCAGCGTTAAGGATGGAACGGCAATTTTTATTATTTAGTCCCAATCAGTTTTCATTTTTCTATCGATGATTCTTGCTTATTATAATATGTCTTAATCCGTTCTCGATCTTCATTCTCTTTGTCACTTTTATGATAAATCTCAATAAATTCTATTATATCTTCATTTGCGAAGTAGGCATAAATCAGCCTGATTCCACTTTGTACTCCTTTACCCTTCAGAGATTTGCACGCAAATTTTGTTACCTTATAGACAAACGGATATTCTATGCCCAAATCAGATATCCTGACAATTCCGTCATTATCTATCTTTTGTTTATGAAACAATTTTAGCTGGGTATCTTTAAAAATCTCAAAATCATCAGGAAGAGAGTGAAACCTTTTTTTAGAAAGTTTTTTAAATTCTTTTTGAAATTTTTCAGTTTCTATAATTTCACAAAACGTTGTCTTCGTCATAAGACCTTACAGAGTATGAAGATGTACGATAGAAAACTTTCTCATAGTCAATAATTTTCCCATTGTCGGTGGTAAGCCAAGGAACATCATTATGCGAATATTTGCTTATTGCCGAAGCATTAAGATCTGATAACTTATCTAAAACATCATCGATGACCTTTAATTCATGAGCTTGCAATTTGCGTAAATCGGGAACTCTTAAAGGTAAGTATTTTGTTTGAGGATATTGAAAATATTTATCGTCAACCCTCATTAGTTCCTTTTCAGCAGCCATTTGATCAACAATTTTTTTAAATTCTATAGGAGTAGGTCCATAATTATTCTTTTTATATGTTGCGCCGATAAGCTGTTCTTCATATTTTTCATAGAAATTAAAATCAATAAAATAAAGTAGTTTGTAGATTACTGTTTCACCGATATTTGGTTTTGAACCTACTTTGTTCAATATATAAAGTAATACTTCTTTAAATTTATCTATATTTTTCTGCGGTACACTTACTCGCATCAGTTTTTTCTCTTTTGAAGGTGGCTCTTTTTTCTCTTCCAAAATAACCTTTATATCCTGCTTCAGATCGAGGATATTGTCAGTCGATGTGTCGAATATTTCCGCCATTTTAAATAGTTCTTCCGCCGATATGTTTCGTTCTCCATTCTCTATCTTTGAAAGCGATATACGATTGATATTTAATAATCTTGCCAGTTCTTCCTGTGATAAATTTGCATTTATACGTAAATGCTTTATTTTCCCTCCTATTTTTTTATAAAAAGATTTCATTTTTTATCACTTCTCTTTCTTTGAGGATAATTATCAACTAACATATGTAATATATTCTGTCAAGCAAATGTTTTATAATATTACATGACTATTTTAGTGCAACGCATGCTTAAGCCAGTGTTACTGCTCTTTCAGGTCAACTCCAGTAAAGATCACACTGATTTTATCTCGAGTATATAGTAATTCTTTTGACGGGATTATTTTAGCTTAGTGCAGAAAGCATCCGGCCAGCCACCATGGTTATTTCTTACAATATCAATCTCAGCTTTGAGCCGTATTGTTTCCTGGTGGACGACGACATGCCTATAAGAGCGCCCCTTTCACCGCTGGCGACTTCTGATCTGCACTGCTCCGAAACGATCCCGGCATCCGCCACTGTAAAAGAAAAAATATTCAAGTGCGCTGACTCTGGGATTCTGGCACTTGGAATACTCATCAGCCTTCCCTCCGTTGGTGGGAGGGATTGAGGGAGGGGGTATAGAATGAATGGATGTGGAATTTGGGAACGAGACTTTTTACTTGGTTACAACGCATAAAGCCTTTCTTATTCAAGATTTACAAAACAATGAGAAAACAATTAGGACCAGTCTCTTTCTCCATATTAAGCCGTCGCTTCCTTTTCTATGAAGTCCTTACACAAGACCTCTGCCTGCTCCAACACAGTTTGCGTGGCCTTTTCCTGCTTGTCAGGAGGATAGCCGTATTTACGCAAGATGCGCCTGACCACTACGCGAATGTGAGCCCTGGCATTTTCCCGGACGGTCCAATCAACAGAGACATTTCGGCGCACGGCTGTCACCAATTCGTGGGCTATTGTCTTCAGGATATCATCACCCAGCACCTTGACCGCACTGTCATTGACTTCTAATGCATCATAAAAGGCAACTTCATCCTCATTGAGTCCGAGCTTCTTGCCCCGTTTTTGCGACTCTCTCATATCTTTGGCGAGGGCTATCAATTCCTCAATAACCTGAGCCGCCTCAATCGCTCTGTTCTGATACTTTCGAATTGCTTCTTCGAGCATCCCGGCAAAGGACTTTGCCTGAACGACATTTTTCCTGAATCGCGCTTTAATCTCGTTATTGAGGAGTTTCCTCAGTACTTCCACCGCAAGGTTTTTATGCGGGAGTTGTTGAACTTCTTTCAGAAATTCGTCTGAGAGGATAGATATATCCGGTTTCTTCAGTCCGACCGAAGCAAAAATGTCCACGACTTCATCGGAAATTACCGCTCGCGACACCAACTGTTGAATGGCCGTATCCATCTCTTCCGGCGATTTTCCTTCGCCTTCAACAGTCGCTTTCGCCAGGGCGCTGCGAACCACCTGGAAAAAACCCACCTCATCCCTGATCTTAAGAGCTTCTTCATGAGGCACTGCAAGAGCAAATGCTTTCGATAATGCCGTCACCGATTCGAGGTAACGCTTCTTGCCGTCTTCAAATTGAAGAATGTGTTCCATCGCCGCCGCAATACCGGCGATCCGAGCCGCTGGTGCAACATGAATAAGCGATACGTAATCAAAACCGTGGTACATTGCCGCCACAATGTCATATTTTTCACGCATTACGGCGACAGCTTTTTCCTGATCAAATGTCGCATCTCCTCTGCCGCCGGCTTCCGTATAATCCGCCAATGCGCGCTTAAGCTGCCAGGCAAGCCCGATGTAATCCACCACCAACCCGCCGGGCTTATCTTTAAAAACACGATTCACCCGCGAAATTGCCTGCATCAGCCCATGACTACGCATCGGTTTATCGACATACATCGTGTGCATCGGCGGACAGTCAAAACCCGTAAGCCACATATCGCGTACAATCACCACCGTGAGAGAGTCATCGGGATTTTTAAACCGCTTGGCCAGTGTTTCACGGCGTGTCTTATTGCGGATGTGCGGCTGCCATTCAAGCCTGTCTGACGCCGCCCCGGACATAACGATCTTTATCATCCCTTTATCGTCGTCATCACCGTGCCATTGCGGGCATATCTTTATTATTGCGTTGTACATAGCCACACAAATGCGACGGCTCATACACACAATGAGCACCTTGCCCTTCATTGCATCCTGTCTTTGTTCAACATGACGCACGAGATCTTCCGCCACCAGGGCAATGCGTTTTTTCGTTCCTACCATTGCCTCAAGGGCGGCCCATTTCCTGCGTAATTGCTGTTTTCCCGCCTCTTCCTCTCCTTCGGTAATTTCCTCAAATTCAGGATCGATTTTTGGACGTTCATCCTCATCGAGTTCTATCTTCGCAAGTCGTCCTTCGTAATAGATTGCCACCGTTGCCTTGTCTTCAATAGCCCGCAGGATATCGTATTTATCGATGTAGTCTCCGAATACCGCCGGAGTGCTCCGGTCGTCCCGTTCAATCGGCGTCGCGGTGAAACCAATAAATGACGCCTTGGGCAGGGCGTCGTGCATGTGGCGGGCATAGCCGTCAATAAAGTCATACTGGCTGCGATGGGCCTCGTCGGCGATCACCACAATATTTTCCCGATCCGACAGCTTCGGATACTGATCGCCTTTCTCATCAGGCATGAACTTTTGAATTGTGGTAAATACGACACCCCCGGCAGGAACCTGGAGAAGTTCGCGGAGATGTTCCCGCGTCTCCGCCTGCACGGGCGTCTGTCGCATGAGGTCCTTGCACCGGGAAAAGGTGCCGAAGAGCTGCTCATCCAGGTCGTTGCGGTCGGTAATAACTACCAGCGTCGGATTCGCCATGGCGGGATGGCGGATAATTTTACCGGCGAAAAAAGCCATGGACAGGCTTTTCCCGCTTCCCTGGGTATGCCATATCACCCCGATGCGGCGGCCCCCGAAATGATTTGCCCTCTCGCCGTATAGCGAAGATTCTCGAATCCCATAAGGATTCAACGCATCAAGGGGGGGGAATTGAGCATATAATTGATCCGGTTCGGCTTTGATTCCGCAGGCCGACAAAGCGCATTCGACCGCCTTGTTCACTGCATGATATTGGTGATAGGCGGCCGCTTTTTTTACGACTTCGCCGCCATCGTCTTCGAACACAATAAAGTTAAGGATCATATCCAGAAAGCGTCGTTTATCGAAAACGCCTTTAATGAGCACCTCCAGTTCCACTGATCCTTTCGGTGCCACTTCCGTTCCTTCGATGGTACGCCAGGGCATGAAACGATCCCAGCCGCTGGTAAGTGTGCCGGAACGGGCTTCAAGACCATCGGATATGATCAGCAGCTCATTGTACGTAAACAGACCCGGTATATCCTGCTTATACGTCTGAATCTGATTGAAGGCCTGGCGAATCGTTGTCTTTTCGTCGGCAGGGTTCTTGAGTTCTATCACGGCAAGAGGCAAGCCGTTTATAAATACCAATAAGTCCGGCCTGCGGTTTTTCTGATTTTCAATAACGGTAAACTGATTGACAACCAGCCAGTTATTGTTCTCAAGGTTTTTCAGATCGAGAATCCATACTTTATCGAAGACTTCCCGGCCATCTGCCATATAGGAAACGTCCACACCATCGGTCAGCAAGCGATGGAATCGCCGGTTGTTCTCGATAAGACTGGGGCTTTCCGTCAATATGATTTTTCTTACGGCATCGTCAATCGCACTTGGCGGGATATGGGAATTTATGTCCTGGAGCGCTGTTCGTAAACGCCCTTCCAGTACGACATCGGCATAGAGCGCAGTTGCTTTTCGTTCAGGTCGAGTACCGTCGAAAGCGATTTCAGGGCCAGAGAGAATAGTATAGCCAATTTCCCCCAACCAAGAGAGGGCAGCCTGTTCGATAATGGATTCTGTGATAGAGTTGATTTCTATGATTTTCTCCTTCATGCCGCCAGTTCATGCCGAGACTCTTCGCGCTTACTCCAAAGAACAGGACTTAAATCATAATTTCTTAATGCATCCAGCACAGATACTGAAGGAATATGCTCTGAATCATTCAGGAAAGCATAAGCACGAGAATTTGCTGGTCTGACTTCCTTCGTGTCAATCCAGGAAAACGCGAGCGCCTGCGCTGTATCGCGGCTTGGCCTGTTTATCGTTTGAAGAATCCGCTCCGGCTGCTTCTTCGATGCAGGGATAACAAAATCAAAGAGATGGTCATAGCTGCTCTTACCACTGAATTTTACCTTTGGCGTGTACCGTATCTCATGCAAGTCTAACCATGAGGTAACATCTTCAAGGAACAGGCTTGCCACCATGGGGACAGCTAAATCAAAAAGGTCATTAACTGCTAACATCGCTTGAACCAGGTTATGTTTTCGCAGTGCAAAATTGTCTGGTGATGCATGGACGAGCAAGGAATTACTTTCTAGTTTGATGCCAAAGCCGTTCAGCGTGAGTGCAAGCAGTTCCTTGCGTTTCTTACTTTCGAGCTCGCAGCCGGACCTCTTGAGATCTTCAATGATGTATCCGTCATCGGTCAGTATAAACCTATTATTTTCCCGCTTAACATATATCTGGAGATAATCGTTGTGTCTGTCCAAGTAAGGTGTAGTTATCTCTATCCAATCTTTCACCTGTCGAAGCGCTGTCTTGTCTTTCAACCATGCAAGATACTGATCCAACAGTTTCTGTACTTCATCGATCATGTGAATAACCCTTTCTCTATTAATGGAGGCTCGGTAACATTGCAAAATCTCATAAAGTCCTGTAGAAGCTGCCACAAGTCCGATACATCCGGGAACCAATCAGAAGGAACAGGAACCGCCCACTTGTCACCATACCCTTCACGATAAACGTGCAAATGCGGAGATGAAATTTCTTGGTCGTCTGGATTGCGGTGCGGCTGTCCACCAAAATCGAGGCGAACGAGTACAATAACCTGTCGTGAACGATTTTGATAAGTCCCCCTCAGTAGATCAATTTTCCCGCGGCTCACATCAAGGAAAAAATTTTCTCGCTTGTCTCTTGATATTAGGGGAATCGATATCGATCCGCCGAGCCCAGGATAATCCCAACGGGTATTATCCACTCGATGCTTTTCAATCGCAATTAGAGCATTCGCTTCGGCCTGCGTAAGGTTTATATCTGCCATCTGCTTACTTCCTTCTTATGGATTACTTTCCTAAATATTGTATTACTTCTTTCTCCGCTTAGGTCCATATTGCTTCCAAATCTTTTCCATGGAGACTACGGGCAGTTCTTTCTTGATATGATCAATTGCTTTCTGGGAATAGCGATTGAATGTAGTCCGCCCAATACTTATTTGTTTATAAAAGTCAGGATCGGCTTGAAGATTCAGATGGCGAACAAGCGCAACTGTTTTTGGAGCTGTTAAGCCGACCCTTTCGGCAAGCTGGGTAAGGCTTAGATTATAGAAGTCTAATTCATTAACCCGCCTAATTGCTACTACCGCAGCGCCGGGAGTGCCTGCAGGAACAACTTGAACGGGTATACCTTCTTTCTTTGTAATTCTCAAATCCAAAGAAGGCCCATATCCTTTTGTTGTAAACTCAATTGAGGCAACTCCCGGGAAAATCTTATCCCATGACAGGTCAGATTGTATTTGCGCCGAAATCCTCTTAAGATCCCCAACGCTCGGCTGTAGCCTCTCCCCTTGGATTGCTCCTTCTAATATCGTCAAACCTTGGAGCTTTGCGAATGCCTCAACACGCTTCCTGCTCCTGGGCTTCAGTAGTTTTTTTATCTCATCTATCTCGGTTTCAAAAAAAGAGTTAATATCTTTAGGCGTCGATGTAGAGATTGGCAATACTCTTTCAGGCAATAATTCAATGAGGTCACGATCAAACACATTCTTCATGATTTCACGAAAGATAGTTAAGCCACTTTGGGCATGAAGATAAAGATGCTGCTCCGAGAGTTGAACGATGTGATGCTGCGCAGCATCCCGCAGGCTATTTATTGCCTGGAGGGATAATGCCTGCTCATTCGTGATGAACCTGACAGTCCCCTCGGAGAGAGCTTTTCTGACGCAACTGTCGAAACCGATGGTTTGCTTTGCTCGCTTTTCTCTGATTTTGCCACCTCTATGCAAAATAGCAGCCTTAAGAATCATTTCAAAAGAGTGATCCAAGAAGATAAGAACGGCTTCAGTTCTTCCTTTGTCCCATGGGCGATTGAAATGCTCGATGCTTAAGATTAAAGAATTTATGGCTTTATTGAAAAGAATCCCTGCTTCCCTTTTCATAGGTTTGACTCCACAAATTTCTCCGCATCCTTGATGTGGATCTCGCCGGAGATGAGTTTTGGAAGCAGCGCATCACGAAGAGTAATCAAATTTTTAGACTCGATCAAATTGCAAATTATTTTTTCATACAATGGTTTCACATAATCTACGAATCTACCGAGAACTTTGGGTGCAGGAACAACTATGTTGATTGGTCGGAAATTTTTTTTGCTTATTTCCGCAAATGTCGTTCCCCCTGCATTACTCTTAATGGCTTCCATGTATGTCTCGGCCCAGAAGAGTACATAATAGTTGGGCAGTACACCATCGCAAATCATCGCGATGATTCCCTGATTAATTGAAACAGGCACTTCTGCAATAGCCAAGTATCCAATAGGAGCTCGTGATGAAAGGAGCACCGTTCCTGCTGGAAGTAAACCGGAACTAATCGTATCTACACCCTCTTGGGTAATATATCGCTCTGAGTCCAATATGACCGGGCTATTCAGATTAGACATATCTCTTGGAGTAACGAAAGGGCTTGTGCCACCCTCCCAATATAGCGGCTCTTTAGTGCTCGGTGTAGCTCCGCCGACACAATGAACAACATCTCCTATTTGTTTGACTTTCCACCCCTTCGGAATCTCGCCCATTTCTGAATCCTCAAAACTGTCTGGAAAAAGGTCGGCGATTTCTTTGGGGAGGCCCGGGTCTCGGCCTTCGGCCTTGGCGCACACAGGGTCAAAATCCACAAACCAGCTCTTGAAGATGGCGCGGGCCATGGCTTCCAGCGTCTCATTCATCTTCCGGTTCAACTCGATCTTATCGTCCAGCGAGCCGAGGATGTGAGCAATGGCGCGTTGTTCTTCAAAAGGTGGTAGAGGTATTTCGATTCTATTTATGTCCTTAATGGGAAGTTGCGGTTGAGCACTGCCAGTACGGAGACTCGCTACTTGGTTTCTGAATGCTGTTGAGCGAACAAAAAGATATAGGAAGCGCGGCAAGAGCGCTGATGTATCAGATCGTAAAATCACCATGCCTGAGTTGATGCGGATGTTCTCGAACGGCACCGAATCATCAAAGTATGCTGCGTTTCCTACAGTACCTCTCGTCGTCAGAACCACATCTTGCCGCTTGACCTTCCCCTTGCGGAGGGCAGCATCTTTATCTTCGCTGATGAAGGCACAGTCCGAAAATTTGAAGCCCGTAGCTGTAACATTACCGGCATTCAGAAAGAGACAGTGGCCGCTTGAGCAGAAATCACTCTGCTTTGGATAATTTACTCCTCTGTCGCCATCGATGATCTCCATTGGTGCATCAGCAAACGTTGAAGTTTTCCACTCACTCCCCATCGCTCAGCATCTCCAGAAGTTTCTCAACAAAATTTACCATCGTATTTCTTAAGTCATATAGTGGGGACGGTGTCCCCACTATCACGCGCAGTGCATCACCTGCCATATCCCCAACTCCTTCATGCTTTGCCGTTATCGCCGAGGAATCCGATCCGCCGACGTTTTGTCTTCGGTGGTTCCATTAGTTGCCGGATAGCTGCAATCACGGATTGAATCGCTTCATCATGGATATCAAGTTTCTTTTCCAATTCCTTGAGTTTATTGACTAGTTCCTTATGAGTAGAAAAATATTCCCTTAATCGAACAAAAGCCCGAACTACATACACACTGATTTCGATCGCCCGTTCTGAATTAAGAACGCTCGCGACCATAATAGCACCGTGTTCGGTAAAGGCATAAGGCGGATAACGGCGTCCGCCTCGTCCCATTTTTGAGATCACAATTTGTGATCTCAAAGAAGAGAATTCTTCAGTACTCAATTGGAACATGAAATCAGTAGGGAAACGACCGATATTGCGTTTTACAGCCTGTACCAGCGTTCTTGTTTCAACGCCATACAGATAAGCCAGATCCTTATCTAAAATAACTTTTTGGCCTCGGATTGATAGAATTCTTTGTTCTACTCGACTATCGGAAATTAGGGCTTTCTGATTTCTCATTATGGATTCCTTTTTTATTAATATCAAACTTATAGAAGGTATCTATCTTGTAGTACCGTAAAAAAACTCCTACAGAACACTCCTCAATTGACTTTTTTGAGATCACAAATTGTGACCTCAAAACTCCAATACTGGAGGAAAGTCGACACCAGCTCGGAGGAGCTTTCTTTATTTGATTTCATTGTCCAAATCCCAATAGTTTCAAATTCTTTTTAATCGCCTCATCCAGTTTCACACTTTCCCCCATCTGCTTGTAGAGACGGCCTGAGAGTTCGGTCATCTTTTCTTCGAAGGAAACACCGTCGTCTTCCGCTTCTTCGGCGCCCACGTAACGCCCTGGAGTAAGGACATACCCGTGGGATCGGATTTCTTCAGTCGTTGCCGATTTACAGAAGCCGGGGATGTCAGTGTACCCATCAGCCTTCCCCTCTCCCTTGCCCTCTCCCACAGAGGGGAGAGGGGATGAAGAGCGCCACGCATGATATGTTGCTGCGATCCGGTCGATTTCTGCGTCGGAGAGTTCCCTATGCACACGGTCGATGAGGGTTCCCATTTTCCGGGCGTCAATGAAAAGAGTGTGGCCGCTTCTGTCATGGAATTTGCCGTTTTTCTTGTTACGCGCCGCAAACCAGAGACAGACGGGAATCTGCGTCGTATAAAAGAGCTGGCCGGGAAGGGCAATCATGCAGTCAATCAAGTCAGCGTCGATGATGTTTTTTCTGATCTCTCCCTCATTTGTCGTATTGGTTGACATGGAGCCGTTCGCCATCACAAAACCCGCGATCCCATTCGGCGAAAGGTGATGGATGAAATGCTGAATCCAGGCATAGTTGGCGTTGTTTGCGGGCGGCGCGCCGAACTTCCAGCGGACATCCTCTTTGAGGCGTTGGCCTCCCCAATCGCTCATATTGAAAGGCGGATTGGCAAGGATGAAATCGGCCCGTAAATCCCTGTGAAGATCGTTGTGAAAACTGTCCGCATTCTCCGGGCCGAGGTTTGCATCAATCCTGCGTATTGCCAGATTCATTTTTGCCAGACGCCAGGTAGTATAGTTGGATTCCTGACCGTAAATGGAAATATCGCCTTGTCGTCCGCCATGCTCTTCAACGAACTGTTCGCTCTGTACAAACATGCCTCCGGAACCGCAGCATGGATCATACACACGGCCACTGTATGGCTCAATCATCTGTACCAGGATTTTAACAACACTCTGGGGGGTATAAAACTCACCGCCCCCTTTGCCCTCGGCGGCGGCGAATCGTCCGAGAAAATATTCATAGACACGTCCCAGTATATCCTTCGAGCGGTCGGCATCATCGCCCATTCCTATTTTGCCCATGATGTCGATGAGTTCTCCAAGACGATATTTGTCCAATGCCGGACGTGCATAATCTTTCTGTAAAACGCCCTTGAGGGAAGGATTCTCCCGTTCGATGGCAATCATTGCGTCATCAATGAGCTTGCCGATAGTCGGTTGCTTTGCCCCCGCTTGGAGCACTTCCCAGCGCGCCTCTTTCGGAACCCAGAAGACATTTGATGCGGTGTATTCGTCGCGGTCTTCAGGCTCGGTGTATTCCGTGCCTCTTTTTGCTTCCAATTCCTTGTACTTGGCCTGGAATGCATCTGAGATATACTTTAAGAAGATCAATCCAAGAACAACATGCTTGTATTCCGATGCGTCCATATGGCCGCGCAACTTATCCGCCGCCGCCCACAACTGGCTTTCAAATCCGAGATTAGCGCCGTTCTTGTCTGATGCCACTTTATTTCCTTTCTGGTTATGAATTGCCAATTTTATTTATCAGAGAATAATTAATTGAAACTGAAACAAAAAATAATACCCCGTCCTCTATTGTGAGAATCGGGGTTTCGTGAAATCAGTCCATGTGTCCCTCTATATTGATGAGTTAAAGGGGGTGTTACAATGTTGCCCTTAATATCCGCTTGAAATTTATGAGAAAAGTATACCTGAATATGGAATCCGTCAAGTTATTTTTCGTGATTCTAAGGACTGGATTCCCGCGTATCAAGTACAGGGCAGGCTCTATGCGGAACATCACAACAGCATGAAAGTCACCCTCACCCTCGCCCTCTCCCATCAAGTGAGAGGGTAAAAGGGATGACAGGGAGGGGTGGGAATGACAAGACGGCGGTGGCTGCGGGGTTTTCGGAATGCAGGGCTTCATTTCCCCCTCCCTCAATCCCTCCCACCAGGGGAGGGAAGGTTAGTGGGTAATCCACCCACCAGGGTAGGGAAGATTCTTTAGAAAGGGGTGAAAGATTTCTCAGTCACCTTGCTCCTTCGAAATGACAAAGGACGAGAGGTGAAAGGAACAAGGTTCAAGGGACAAAGAAATCTGGATGCCGGATCAAGAGACTGTGTCGCAATGCATTGCGAAGGAGTGAAACGACTGAAGTAATCTCATAATCGATTGATAACATTGAGATTGCCGCGCTCACTTCGTTCGCTCGCAATGACAATTAGTGATTACGACACAGTCTCCAAGTCCGGCATGACAGGGGTGGGAGCTTGGATTCCGGTTGGTCGTGTGTGGATTCCCGCTTGCGCGAGCATAACGGACATGATTAAGCCTTCCATGCCCTCCGGAGGCGCAGGGAATTGCTGACTACGGAGACGGAACTCAGGGCCATTGCGGCTGCAGCGAATTCGGGATTGAGAAGAATTCCGAAGAACGGGTACAGTACCCCGGCGGCCACAGGGATACCCAGGATGTTGTAGATAAACGCCCAGAAAAGGTTTTGCCTGATTACCTTCATGGTTTCAAAGGAGAGTCTGATGGCCATAGGTACCGATCGCAGATCATCCTTGATGAGGGTAATGTCGCTTGCTTCCATGGCCACATCCGTACCGGCCCCAATGGCAATTCCGATATCCGCCGCTGCCAGCGCCGGCGCGTCATTAATGCCGTCCCCTACCATGGCTACCACCTGACCCTGTTCGCGCAGACGTCTTATTTCAGCAGCCTTATCTGCCGGTAATACTTCCGCCATGATGTGATCGATGCCGAGATCGGTGCCAATAGCGCGGGCTGTACTGATATTATCTCCCGTAATAAGGGCAACCCGCAAACCCATGTCTTTCAGTGTGGATATAGTTTCTTTTGCTGATTCCCTGGGTACATCGGCGAGGCCGATAAGACCAACAGCCTGATTTCCCTCCGCGACAAATACACATGTCTTCCCTTCGGCGGCCAGTCTTCCGGCTTCTTCCGCAAGGCTGTCGAACTGAATGTGCTGTGTTTCCATGAGTCTCCGGTTTCCCAGAAGATAATAGGAGCTGTTCAGAAACGCCCCGGCCCCCAGGCCGGACAGCGCTTCAAAGCGTTCAACAGTGAGGGGATTCAGACTCGCACGGCGGCCTCTCTCCACGATAGCCGCGGCAATGGGATGTTCCGAAACCGCCTCGAGGGACATGGCAATCTGCAAGACCCGGTTCTGCTCTTCGCCGGATCTGGCTAATATATCGGTCACCTCCGGTTCTCCCCTGGTAAGAGTGCCGGTTTTATCGAACACTACGGTTGTGAGCTTGTAGGCCTTCTCCAGACTTTCTCCCCCTTTGATCAGGATGCCGTGTTCGGCGCCGAGTCCGGTTCCCACCATAACTGCCGTGGGCGTCGCGAGACCCAACGCACAGGGACAGGCGATGAGCAGTACGGATACAAAGTTCAGCAGGGCACGACTGAAAACGGGCTCAGGGACGAAGAAATACCAGACGACAAAGGTGAGAATGCCGATGACAAACACTACCGGCACAAACACGGAGGCGACTTTATCCGCCAGTCTCTGGACGGGAGCCTTGGAGCCCTGGGCCTCCTCGACCAGGCGAATAATCTGGGCCAGGGCTGTCTCGGACCCTACCCTGGTTGCCGTAAAGGTGAAGCTTCCGCTTTTATTCAGGGTGGCAGCAAACACCTGATGCCCCTCTTCTTTGACAACGGGCATGCTTTCTCCCGTAAGCATGGATTCATCAACTGAGGAGATACCCGAAACAACAACTCCGTCCGTGGGAATCTTTTCACCCGGCCGGACGATGATGATGTCCCCTTTCACGACTTCTTCAATGGGGATATCCAATTCCTTATTATCCCGGATTACTCTGGCGGTCTTCGGCCTGAGTCCCATGAGGCGCTTGATGGCCGCGGATGTTTTGCCTTTTGCCTTTGCCTCCAGCAGTCGACCGAGAATGATCAGGGTGACGATCATGGCCGCGCCATCATAGTAGACATGGGGAGCGATATCGGCGCTTGTGAAAAACCGGGGATAGAAGGTCGCAAGGACAGAATAGAGGTAGGCGGCAAAGGC
>Ga0209253_10003435_pt1 | contig 13921 bp, 17 predicted proteins | sample FrelakmetBRP12BR_FD_187145 | JGI IMG/M metagenome (GOLD analysis project Ga0209253, IMG submission 187145) | Freshwater lake sediment microbial communities from the University of Notre Dame, USA, for methane emissions studies - BRP12 BR (SPAdes)... | ecosystem: Environmental > Aquatic >...
GTAAAATTCAATCCTGATTTGCATCTGGCTGTTTCTATGCGTTCATTCAGAGCAGAAAATCTTTCTTTATTCGTAAAGAATCTTTTAGACCTGAATATTGAAGATGCAAGAAATACTTTCTCTAATATTTCTGAAAAGTACCCAATAGTTTTAACAAGAAATTTGACAAAAGCAAAAATATGGTTAAAGGAAAAAGCGAGAGGGAGTGAACGGTATGGTATGATTGTTTCATCGCAGGCGCAGAGGTTAAAGCCGTTGGCGATTGATGTAAAATCTCCAATGGATCCTATACATTGGTTTTTAGATGGAAAAGAAGATATTCGTTCGTCTTATTACCTAGAGGATGTAGCAACGGAATTTCAAGTACAAGGTTTAGAACTTGATTGGACTTGCGTTACATGGGATGGAGATTTTAGATATACTCAGGACGGATGGAGATGTTTTTCATTTGTTGGAAGTAAATGGAATAATATTAATAAAGAGGACAAAACAGAAACAAAATATATTTATAAGACATCAACATCTTATCAAGTTAGAATAAAAAACTCTTGTCATAGTGTCAGCAAAAACTTCAAGACCTTAGAAGAAGCCATAGCGTATCGGGACTCTATTCTGAATCCTCGCCCATAGCTTCTAACATCTCTCGTAGTTTATCCATCTTACTCTTTTTTCCATCTACGACAGCAGATTTGCCAACAGCCGTAGTAGATTTCTTGGTATCTTTTTTTTTACTTTCTTCCACCGGTTTTGTAGGAAAGCCCTGCTCTTTGGCCACCTTCACATCAGCAATCTTGGCTTCCATCTTCTTGGGCTTCGCACCTTCCACACTGGCGACGGGAGGAACAGATTCACGCTTGCCACGGAGCTTCTCCAACTCCACAAGGCAATCCGCCTTCTTCATACGAGACACAGGCTTCACAGATTCCTTACGTAAAGCTCTTAATTCATCACGCATATCTTTGAGCGACATCTCTATACTAGACGACTACAAAAAAAGACAGCCGTAAAATCTACGCTTATCCTGTAAAGGGAAGATTGCCAAACGTCGTCCAACCCAGAGTATGACTTCCTGCTCCAGCCGACTGCCAATACAGAGTAAAACTACTGATGCTATTGGCTTGAGCTGACATCTCTGCGGGTGATGTATCTTCCATAGTGGCTTGAATCACAAAGTTAGAGTTGGCGTAGTAGGGAGTATTAATCTGAACTTGAACATTTCCAGACCCTCCAGAAGTAGTAACTTTCCCATACTGAATAGCGGGTTGTTGAAGACCCGCATAATACAGATTGTTTCCGTAAGGAGTGTTGATTTGGGTAGAGCTGATGGTTGTTCCCGTCAGATTCGTCTGGCCACCGACCTTCAAGACACCCGTGCTCAGCGTGATGAGCCCAGACGCTTGTCCTATCGCCACACCTCCCGTGGTCTGAAGAGCATAGGGGTTTTGGTTGAAGATAGTGCTCAGAGCTCCATCGGTAATCCTGACGGGGTCTCCTTCAATCGCCAAGTCTTCTAAGTTCTGTCCTGGCCAGACAGCCTGGACAAAGTTTGTCCCATCAGAGGCTCTGAAGCCCATATTCAAGACGTTTCTGACTGCTCCCGTCGTCAAGCTTCTTCCTTCTACAGAAATCTGAACACCGCCCGTCAAACTTCCAGCGGTGTCTTGGACAATATTCAGAGCGGTGTTAAACGTTCCGTTGCTGTTGAAGCACGAGGCAGTGGAGAACTGAAGAGCAAGAGAAGAAAGACTGGGGATTCGTGTATTGACGGCGTCCATAAAGATGGTGGAAGCTCCGATGTTCAACGCTTGTATGGCCAGAGGATTCAGATTGATGACATCTACGTTGTCTATAGCGTTTGGACTTTCAAACTGAAGAGTGTTTCTGACCTTGATAGGAAGGCCACCCGAGGCTGTAAGAGTACTAACTTGGCAGACATCGGTGATGGTGCTCTTGGATAAGAGAGTCTGAGTGCTGAGACCCGTTCCGTTTGGAAATTCTCGGAAGTAAGAATCAAACGCACCACTCCCTCCTACTCTTACATAACCTAGGGGATTGATTCCCGCTTGGTAGTTTAAGTCAAGAGTAGAGACGTTAAAGATAGTCGCTTGTTTCGTATTGTTGATGGTCAATAAAGAACTCACATAGCTATTCGTTCCCACAAACTGAAGACTATTCTCTACTTGGATAGTGCTTCCTAAGAAAGTATCTGGATTGGCAAACCCTTTCAGAGTGCTGACCCTCATAGTAGAGGTCTTGACATCGTTGAACGACGAGACAGTGGTAAAGACACCCCCAGAAATATCTTGCCAATCTAGTCCGTTGATAGTGGAGAGGTTGATGTTGATGGTGGAGAGAAGAGGAGCTTGGACGAAGGAGGTAGAAAGAGTGTTGGCGTTGAGAGTCTGTACGTTGTTGTTGATAAAGACTCCTGTGCCTGCTCCCAGATTGGTAAACATACCCGTTCCAAAGTTCGCACTCTGTCCCACTGTAGAGACTGTAGAGACAAGACTAGCGTTCTGTATCTCCGCAAACGAGTCCATATAGATTCTCTTGACGTTGGACAGATTGACATAGACCTGAGCCAAGTTGGGGACGATATATCTTCCCGTGATGTTCATATCGGGAGGGGTGGTCAGACCGTTCCAGTAAGGATAGATATTGGGCGTGTAGAAGTCTGAGCCAGAGACCACCCCTAACGTGCCATATAAGAAGGTCGTCGTTGGGGTGTTGGGAATCACAGCGGGGATAGGTCCTGCGACGATATTGACTCCTCCTGTTCCGTAGATGAAGTTGTAGCCTGCTAAAGAGCCCACAGAGGGGATTGCTCCTGCGTAGCTGTTGATGCCTGACGCGGAGAGCTTGATGGCCGAGGTGGCGTTACACAGAGTACCCAGAGGCGTGTTGGCGGTGATAGAGACAAGACCTCCTGTGCCGACTCCTGCGACCGTGCCTCCGTTGGCGGTCATATTTATCTCACCAAAGAGCCCTTGGAAACCCGTGTTGGCGGTTAGATTGATTCTTCCTTTGTTTCCGTTCTGGGCGGTCAGATTGATGTCGGCGAAAGAGGCTATATCTGCTCCTTGGTCAACCACTGTAGAGAAAGAGTCAGCGAGTACTCTGACGTTGCTATTGGCGGTCATCGTGATGTTGCCCAGAGACGAGATAGGGAAACCGCCTGTCTGGATTGTATTGACAGCGGGGTAGTTCGCCCACTGAGAGACGTTAGAGGTTGCTCCGAACTGAACGGGTTGTCCGTTGTAGAAGAGGTTGTTGCCTGTCTGACTGTACAGACGAGCACCGTCTTGGTATTGAAGAGTAGAAAGAGCACGAAGACTAAAGTTGTTCATAGAGACGTCTGTCTGAGCGGGGAAGAAAGACCAGTCTATCCCACCACCAGACGCATCAGTGAGCTCTTGACCAGCGAAGTAGAGTCTCTGATTGACGTTAGACAAGATGTAGGCGGGTTGAAAGATAATAGACGAGTTGAGGGTTTGAAACTGAGACCAGTTCTCTGCGAAGTTTCCAGACAAGTCCAGAGCGGTCAAGGAAGAGACAAACAAAGAGGAGATATTAGCGTCTCTGATACTGGCCACCCCAGACGACAAGACACCAGTGCTTATCGTTGAGAAGAAGCCGTTGGAAGCAGTGATAAACGTATCAACAATCGTTGAGACTTGAACAATATTAATAGTTGAAGTGAGATATACCAGATTATCAAAACGAATCGGGTCTCCATCTACTTGGATGCCCGAAGCATCTACAGCGAATCTTACAAACCCAACACCCCCAGACAAGTCGGAGGCGAGAGTCAAAGACGAGAAGAAGGCTGTGTTGCCTCGTAAAGACGAGACATACAAACCTGATACGTCTGTTGATGTTAAACTTATAGTTGATGCCTTTAACGTTGAGACCTCAAGATTGTCTGTATAAAGAGTGCTAATATAACCAGTATTTGCCAAAATCTCGTCGCAGATGATTGTGTTATGGATGACGTCAGTTGGAATAGAAGAGAGCCACAGAGCTCTTTCCTTGTTTATCTGCGATTGGACTCCAATTGCTGACATTGAACCTACTAAAGTTGAAAGGTTTTTTTATCATAGGACTAACATAGATGACCGAAGAGTGGAGACCCGTAAAAGACTTTCCAGAATACCAAATAAGTAATCTGGGAAGAGTTAAGAGTTTAAACTACAATCATACGAAACAAGAGCAAATCTTAAAACACCGTTTAGATAAAGGCGGTTATAGCGTATGTTGTCTTTCAAATCAAGGAATCAAGAAGACCAAAAAAATACACCGTCTGATAGGAGAAGCTTTTCTAGAAAATACCGAAAATAAACCAACAATAGACCATATTGACCGAAATAAACAAGATAATCATCTTGATAATCTACGATGGGCCACCCATAAAGAACAAATAGCGAATCAATTCCACGGGTTAGTAGGCACAAATACTGGCGAGCCATATATATCCTATAACGTTGTCAATTCAAGATATTATTTTCAAAAGAAAACTAATAAAAATAAAATACAAAAGAACTTTAAAACGCTTGAAGAGGCTGTTGCTTTTCGTGATAGTCTTATATAGTCTTATAACAAAACGCGTTTCTTGTCGGTTCAGAGGTTGTTCCCTTGGCAATAAAGAGCTGGTCTGCGGACGCTGAGGGGTCTGAGAGCTGTCCCATCACATACAAGAAGCCATCCCCCGAAGCAGACAAACCATCGGGGTCAAGAACGGCACAGATGTTGGTATGACCTATCGGCGTAGTGGCAGAGGGCAAGTCAGAGGGAGAAAACTGTCCGCCTGGGACGTAGCTGGTCTGTATGATGTTGGTGTAGGCAGTGGCGGTAGAGAAGCCAAGCTTGTAGTTCACGTGGTTAGAACCAGACGACAGAGCGTTGGCGAAGTTGATATTCACGAGACTCTGTAAGTTGGGATTCAGATTGGCCACGGGGGTGCTGAAGAGAACGGGAAACGAAAGACCATACAGAGACTGGTTGCTGGTTGCTCCTGCGAGAGGGAAGGTGCTGTTCTCTGCTCCGAACTCTGAGTTGTCTGCGACGATAGGGAAGACTTGTCCCTTGGCTGTTCCACCGAGCTCTGCTCCGATGGTGGAGATGTTGGCAATCGCCATCGCACTATCCGCACGGCGTATAGATAGAGGGGAGTTCAAGAAGCTTCCAGCATCGTTATAGCCAAAGAGAGCAAAGTCAGACCCAGTATTGCCTCCTGTCGCAATCCCTAACGTTCCAATCGCCCATCGGGCCTGAGGCGTGATGCCCAGAGCACCTGACAAGTCTTGGATTCCATAACAAGGGCGACCGCCTCCTCCTGCCTGTGCGTTCAAAGAGGTAAAGAAGGGAGCAATATAGGAATCACCCGCTAGATTCGCACCGTTTTGTCTCATCAGAGCGGTTGCTCCTGGAGAACCAATACTGCTCAGATACTGGTTCATATTCGTATTCACGCTAGAGATGACTTGCGAGTTGACACCTCGTGTTAAGAACTCAAGGCCTCTAGCCGAACCGTTTCCAGAGTAAGATTCAATACACGCTGTGCCACCACCTGGTATTCTATCTGAAGTCAAGTTGATGCCTGTAATCGTTGTGGCCAGAGTAGAAGGGGTGAAGTAAGTAGAGCCATAAGCACCTAGACCTTCTTCCGCAAAGATATAGTCTGTCGCTTGGAACGAAGGGGCCGTGTTGACAATCACACCGTTGCCTCCCGTTCCAGAGATAGTGACGGCCATCGTAGAGAGGTTAGGAGTGCCTCCCGTTGTCCCGTATTGAAGACCCAGTGTCTGTTCTCCGTTCTCTGAAGTCGCAAAGAAGAACCGATTCGCGTTGCGGTTGGTCTGTAAGTTGTTCGCAGACATCTACTCTGTCCCTATATTTTTTCCACAGAACAGAAGCTCAGTCTTCCAGTAGGATAGTCCATCTCCAAGTAGCCGTTGTCGGGCATCTCTGTATAAAACCACTCCACTAGTTTGTCTGCCCTAGGAACACCCATAGCGTCTAGGATTGCCTTCATATAAGCCACAGCCATCAGACGTCTGTCTTTGAACATCGTCAGCACCTTGACCTCGTTTAAGAAAATCGTCTTGTCATCAACACATACTCTAGGTGGCTCTAAGAATCTATACCGAGCATCTGGAAAGACACCTATCTCTTTACGAAGAAGTCTCATACTAAAATTGATTAGACAAAACTATTGGAGACTTACCACAGATGGAAGAGTGGAAGATTATAACAGAGTATCCAGAGTATGAGGTGAGCAATTTTGGAAGGGTAAGAAGTCTTTATTACCGTAAGAAATCAAAGACACCGAATCTTCAATTCTTAAAACCAGCAATAGGTTCTCACGGGTATGCTGTCGTAAATATAAAACAGAAAGTCTATTGCGTTCATAGGTTAGTCGCTGAGACTTTTCTTCCTAATCTAGAGATGCTTCCTTGCGTTGACCATAAGGATAGAGATAGAACTAATAATCATATCTCTAATCTTCGGTGGGTCAGTTACTCAGAGAATCTTTGTAATAAAAAAACAAGGTCTGGATACCATCATATTCACATAGCACCTTATGGTAGATTTACAGTAAGATTTACTGAGCTTAATATTTGTAAGAACTTTGGAACGCTTGAAGAAGCTCTATTGTATCGGGATTCTTTACTTCCCTAAATCAATCTTACATCTTTGTATGCTTCCGTTGAGGTTGTCCAATAAGATAAAGTGATGGTCGGAGCACATCTCTGTCATCGCTTTAATCTTGTATTCATAGTTGGCTGATTCTGGAAAGACACCACGAAGATACGCTTTGATGTTGGCCTCTGTTTGTGCCGTTGTATTGCTCTTGAAAAGCATCACGAAATTAAAATTACTACGAGCTGTCGGTGTCAAGAGAGAGGGGCTCTGGACGCAACAGATGGAACTTAGATTGCTGTTACGATAGATAGTGGTAAGCTTGAGTAATTCTTTATCAAACTTTACAGAGGGCATATCATCTAAGATGACCATAAAGTCGTAGTGATTTTTAGTTTCTTTATTTATCTTATACATATCCTTAATAAGCTCTGGACACCAAGCAGACGACAGAGGCAGATTCTTGTTTTTCATATCGGCGTAAGCGGGCGAACGAGCAGATTCAGAAAACACCACTCCGATATGGTCTTTGAAATACTTTTTAAGAATATATTTCAAAGCCGTTGTCTTCCCACATCTCGTAGAACCAATCATCAATACGGATGCTCCACCGGTGGCTGTGTCGGGAAGATGAAGTTCAAAGGGGGCATCTACGATTTTATCTGGCTGTAAAGGAGTCGGCATCGTCTTCTACTTACCCATATTTTATTTGCTCTTATCAGATGAGCGACCTCTTAAAAGACCTAGCCAAGAAGGGTTGTAAGATATTACAAGACACCAAGACGCCCAGACAAACTCTAGCCAAGGGAAAATCTATCCCAGACAAGTCCTCGTCTGACCAAGTCCTAGACATCCATCAGACGGCTGTCAGACGATTCATCAAAGACAAACCTCACAAGAAGCATCTATTAGAGTTCTTTGAACGAGTCATAGAGGCGGAAGAGAAGTTACTCTAACGAAGCTGTCCCGTAATCGTGCTCTTCAACCCCTTCTTCTGATAAGCCCATCGCTCCTTCTCATCCACGGGTGGCATCGCCGTTAAGAGTCCTTCTTGACGACAGAGCTTAGACAAGACGTGGTCATACGCTCCTCTGTCTATAACATCGTTCTTGAGCTTCTCCGAATCAGACAATATCTTTTCCCGTGCTTTAGGGCTAATCATCAGAGCGTGAGTCCCGAAGGTGGTATGAGAGCACTTATCGTTGTAGCCTAGATATAAGACGTCCGCACACTCCATACCCTCAATACATCTCTCCCAGTCCTCAGACAAGACACAATCGTCTTCAAAGACCAGATAGTGTTTCGTAGGGTAAAGAGACTTGGCGAGACGAGCGACGTTCTGATGAGCGTGACGACAGCCGTCTTTCCGATTGGATTCAAAGACTCCTTCAACGACCATCGCCTTGGTCTTATTCTGTAAATCTTTCACAACGTCATCTCTTTCTGAAGAGCTGGAGTTGTGGATTATAAAAGCGGGAAGCATCTCTTTAGAGCTTAGCTCCTTTCTTTGTTAGAAACTTCCCCGCATAGGGAACTTGAGCAAGATGGGCACTCATCGTAGCGTTCTTGCCTCCGATATGCTTCTCCGTAGCGACAGCGACCTTACCACTCTTCAAGTCCGAGGGAACTCTCCCCGTGGCGGGGGTAGAGACCAAGCCTCCAAGAGTCTTCTGATGGCTCTGTCCCGTAGTGCTTCCGATTAGACCAAAGAGAGTGTCCGTAACACCGCCCTTCATCATATACTGCCCTTCTGAGACCTTCATATATTCGCCAGCTTTCATCTCTATACAAAGAGGATTTATTTTTTGGCCATCAACATCGCTAAGACATCAGTGTAATCTTTCGTAGTGTCTTCTTTGGCGGTTTCCATCGCCATCCCGATAAGTTTGCTCTTGGGAACAGACTTGGGTTTCTTCTCTACACTTCGCATCATCGCCAAGAGTTCCGACTTCATCCGTTCAAGCTCGGAGGAGCTATCCTTCGGAGCGTCTTTCTTCACCACCTTTACGGGAAGAGAGCGGTGTTGAGCGGGGAGGTCAGACTCGGGGTTGCCCACGGGCGAAGGGCGAAGAGGATGGGGCTGGGTGTTCTGGGCAAGATATTCCTTTCCCTTGCGTCGGTCGTTAATCGTGGCGTTCATAAACGGTTGCTTCATCGTGTGATTCCTACCAAAGAAAAATATTTTGTTCAGTCTTTGTATAGAAGATGGCGACTACTTCCGTTCAAGATATGGTAAGACCGGGTTCTATTATGGACATCTACTACTACGACGCAGACACCAACAAGAAGCAAGCCTTTGCGACGACACAGAACACCAAGTATGTTCAGCAATTCGCCAATCTTACGGGTGGTTCTTCCGTCTTCACGATTCCTCCCAACAACGGAATCCAAGATATTGTGCTCAACTTCCAGACCTCCACGGTTTCCGGAGTAGATGCCTCGGGTCTTGCTCTTCCTCGTGGTTGGGGGTATGCGATGATTAAACAAGTCTCTTTCCGTTATGGTGGAAGCTCTCAATATTTCCTTTCTTCGGACCAAATCCTCCAGAACGCTCTCCGTAAGCAGACCAACCGTCTCTCCGCTGACGACATCTTGACCATCGGTGGCAACTCCACGATTGACCAAGAACACGCCACCACCCAGATTGCCAACGTTGTCTTGACTCTTCCCCACAACGTTCCTTCTGCCGTGAATAAGTCCAACCCTCTTCCTTCAGACTTGCTCACCCAGCAAATCCAAGTCACGGTTGAACTCAACCCCGTCTCTTCAGTCTATTCCGTCTCTCGTTCTACCGCCGTTCCTCCTTCGGGCTTGGCCTCTGCCTCCTTCCAAGTCCAGCAAGTGACACTCAACAACCAGTCGGATGCTCTTGCTCGTCGTGTAGATATGGCCGAGAACGCCTACGCCTTCCCTTGCGAGTTCGTCCAGCAAGTCCAGCGTATCCCTCTTGCCAGCTCCGCTTCTCCTCAATCGGTAGTCTTAACGGGCTTCCGTAGTGGTGAAGTGAAGAACATCCAAGTCTGGCTCACCCGCACATCTGAACAAGCCACCTCGGGTTCTGCTCCTCGTATCAACAACCCTTTCAACTGGTATGCTCCTACGGATATTGAGATGACCTACGCGGGTGACTTGTATGCTCGTTATGATGCTTCCTCTTGGTTGCTCTTCAACTTAATCAACGGCAACAAGACTCCTTTAGTAGATAACATCTTCCTCACCCAAGCGGGCGGTGCTTACACAGAAACGGCCTCCACTTCTTACTGGGTAGAACTCCCCTTCGCCCAGACTCTTGAAGGTGAAGGCAGTATGAACACTCTCATCCACGGTAAGCCCATCACCAACGGTATTGTCAATCTCCTCATCACGACTCCTTCGGCTCAGTCCGATTGGGTGCTCAACGTTTCTTACGTCTATAACGCCACCCTCTTGTTCAGCTCTGGAACGTGTGACTACGTATTTTAGAAAGACACCTCCCTTGCTACATCTGTTGCGTGATTTAAAACCACCACACAGATTTAGTTCTCTGATAGTTGGAGAGTCATCAACCAGTTGGTCTTAGGTTCTGAAGGAAGCAATAACTCACCATCATCGTTATAGACTTGGAAGATAAGATTGCCCACGGGGATATTGTTGTCCCACTTAATCTGTTTGGGTGGGTTGAAGATACGACGACGGACAAAGGATTCGTAGCCCATCAAGATAGGGAAACCATAAGCATCCGTGGCTTCGGGCTGGTCTTCCGCCATATACCAACGACAGAGCACGTCTCGGTTGTAGGTGGATGTGCTCGTATCTTTGAGGTCTTGGTTGTAGGTGAGGGTGGGCGAGACAAAGTCCAAGTATCTGTAAAGACGCAAGTCTGGGAAGCCGTTGATGAGTTTCTGAGTCGCAAGAGCGGGACTGAGGTCAATCCCAAGCTGAACCGCCAGAGGGGTAGAGACCACACGGAATCTACCGCCTGTCGCAGAGATGCCCGTGTATCCACCCGTCTGGACGACACTGAGAGCAACACCGTTTGTTCCTGATAAGTCTTCCACGATTAAGTTCAAGAGGTCCGCCACGTTTAAGAACGAAGAGATGATGGTAGTGGTGACTTGACTTCTGACCGACGCTCCAGAGATGTCCAAGGTAATCTCTCCCTCTAGGATATTGGGTTCAGACCACTCCAAGACAACTTCAGTCGTTCCGCACCGAGTGAAGAAACCGTTCATAATAGAGTTGGGTCTGGTAATCTGAAAGTCAAACGCTGACGGGTTCAGAGTGCTGTTTCTGTCTGCGGAATCTACCATCAGATTGGCCGTAGCGGGGGCACGAAACGTCACAGCCTTATCTATACTAAAAGAACTCATCTCTAGTAGAAGATGACAATAAAATTGCTGAAGATTGGTCGTAGCACGAATCCAGAGAAGAAGATGATGGCTGTCTTTGAGGTAGATGGTCGTGAAAGAACAACCCACTTCGGCCAAGCGGGAGCAAAAGACTACACGTTACACGATAAGGCCACTCGGGAGGCTAGAAAGAAATCTTACGACTCACGTCACAGACCTACAGAGGATTGGTCAGACCCTACCTCTGCTGGTGCTCTTAGTAAATACGTGCTCTGGAATAAGCCCTCTTTATCGGCTTCTATCGCCGACTACAAGAGACGCTTCAATCTTTAATAAGGATTGCCCTTGATGTTATGAGGTTCTCCGAAATCTACGTTGCCTGGGCTACGACTCTTGCCTCGTTTGTCGTAGATGTCGGGGAAGAGGCTGACCTGTAAGATACGCTCACGCATCGTCTGGGGCTTTCCTACTGTCCCCTTCGGGGTGGGAGCTTCCTTCTTGGTGTGAAGGAACTTGAAGAGGGCGTAGTTGATGTTCATCTCGTCCATCTTTTCTGAGTTCAAGCCGACTGATGCGTTGGGGACTGTGCTCTTTGTCATCTTCTACCCTAAGAGGATTTTTTATTTCTATCTTCACATCGTCTAGCTTCGTAGGAATAGAGGGGGAACGAAAGATATTAATCTTTTGTAATCCGTTGGTCTCTACTGGTCTTGAAATCGTCTTATCTTCATCTTTGAAGTGCTTGTTAAACTCTTCCAAGATAGACGGAGGAGGGGATGGCGTGGTCTCGGCCAGACGTTCCATCCCATCACGAATCTGAGCAAGTAACTGGTCAGCTTCTTTTCTTTCAGACCTTGGTAAAGACATCTCTACACGGATGATACTGAAAAGCTTACTATAAGACAGATACGCAATACGGTGAGCCTCTGCCTTTCTAGCCCACGAAAAATAAGACGAGATAGTATTCAAGATGCCGACACCGATAGACACCAAGCCGATGACAACAGACGAAATCTGGGTGTCTCCTGCGAATAGACTAGACGACCCAACAGACGCAGTTCCTGCGAGGGTAGATAAGACGATGACGGGAATAGCAATAGCGTTGGCTCTGTGGGCGTAATAGACTTCTGCTTTCTGATTAATCCACGCCAGACCTCTACACTTCTCTCCCTCGGAGGCGACTAACTCTTCCAGAGGAGCAGACCAGTGAATATCCCTATCTTCCTCCATCTACTTATTAGCCTCAACTTGTTTGATAAGATGAGTGATGTGATGAACCATCTTGTAGAGAATCATCTTCTCCAGTTGAATCTGTAGCTCGTGTTCTTCCATCATATACTGATTCTCATCAGTCCAAGAAAAGTTATGAGACAGAGAATCTTCTTTCATCTTTTTACGTTCCGTAAGAGAGTCTTCCAAGTCTTGACACTTCAGTTCCTGTTTCTTAGCTTCATACTCTGCGGTAATCAGACGTTCTCTAAGATTTCTGTAAGTTGCTCTCATCTGGTCTTCGTAAGATTTATTCCTTAGCTTTCTGACCGAACCGCACCCGGAGCATATCTTTCTTAAGGAGATGACTCTTATCAACCTCTTGAGCCTTTCCTCCCATCACAGCAGAATACACTCTGGCATACGCCCACTGCTCTGGACTCTTGACAGAAGGACGCACTGACTCTGGGTTTGTCTTATAGGCTCCTATCCCTTTATTAAAGATTGTCTGAATCCCTTGTCTGGTGTAACCCGTGATGCGACTGATGTCGTCTAGGCTGTGGCTTTCGTCTGATGGGAATCCGTGTTTCTTATTGAACTTGTTCTTCCACGTCTGAACCATCTACTAAAAAAAAGGTTTTTTTATCTTTGGTTTTTATAGTGCGGTCTGGGGGTTCAGTAGGGTTAAGTTGTTTTTATTTTTCTGGGAGTTTGTTGGGAAAGAAATCCCTTTAGGGAAAGTCTGGGAGGAAGCTACAGAACTGAACTCTACTTAACCTCCAGAGAGTCGTAGGCGTTCAAGAGCGGGATTCCACCGGTCAGAGGCTCAGTGATGACACCGTTCTTGACGGGAGTCTTGAGGAGCTCACGACGGAAGCACAGAGGGAGGTCCAGATAGGCAGTGCGAGGCTCTTCTTGTCCCTCCACACCAAAGACCACCTGACAACGCCACGCACGGACGCCCTTGTGATTGGTGTGGTAGAGCATCGGTGTGACGATGGCCTTCTTCTCCATATCCAGAGGCTCGTCGTTGGCAGAGGGATTGCTCCACTTGTCTTGGATGGACAGAACACGATTCTGACCTTCCACGAAAGCCTTCTCGTTGAACTTCTTGAGCTGAGTAGCAGTGATTGCGAAAGAGTTATTCATCTTGGATATTAAACGGTGATGTGCCTCCATATATGGGCCAAAACCGAATCAATTTTACTTTTCCGATTCAATCCCGTCATAAAAAAGTTTTTTGTTCTTTTTTGTTCTGGTTTTTCTGGTTTTGTATTCTTGTTTCGGGGTTTGAAGAGTGTTGTATTCTTGTTTTTTGTTATTCTTAAGGATATTCTGTATGCCTACGCAAGGTAGTCGTCGTCGGGCAGAATCGTGCCGTCGCAGAGCTCAATCCACTTCTTGAGACGCTTGTCAAAGTAGCCCACGAAGTCGTCTGGGGTCACGTGCGTCTGGTCATCAGAGGAGCGGTTGTAGAGCTCCCAGATGTTGTCGTCCTGCTCTTCACCCCAGAGGACACGGCTACGCCACCGCACACGGCGAAGCCCCTTGGTTGGCAGAGGCCAACGAGAAGAGGATGGCGTTGCGTCAAGAACGAGCTCGGGCAAGTCCTTAGGGTGCGGGGGCTGAGGAGGAGGAGGGGGCGACTGCGGATACAGAGGTGGATACAGAGTCGTGTCGGTCTCACCGAAAGCCTGACGCAGATTCCGCTCAAGCTCGGCCATACGGAGCTCCTTCTTAGTGCG
>Ga0209253_10003436_pt1 | contig 13918 bp, 10 predicted proteins | sample FrelakmetBRP12BR_FD_187145 | JGI IMG/M metagenome (GOLD analysis project Ga0209253, IMG submission 187145) | Freshwater lake sediment microbial communities from the University of Notre Dame, USA, for methane emissions studies - BRP12 BR (SPAdes)... | ecosystem: Environmental > Aquatic >...
CACGACAGCGATGAGCACGATGGGCACGAGGAACATCAGGCCGCCCACCAGGGTCGTCTGCAGGAACGATTTGATCGAGTCCACGGGAGCTCCGCTGGCAGTGAAGTTCCAGTCTACACTGGTGCCCCAAGTTGCTGCCCTCGAAGCCCGTCCATGATCTCACGCCGTCGCGTAAAGCCGCTTGCCACACGTCCGCGCGTGGCCATCGTCGGCGCGAATTTCGGCGGCCTGCGAGCGGCCCAGGAACTCGGGCCCGAGTTCGACGTGACCGTGTTTGATCCGTCGGCGTGGTTCGAATGGCTGCCGAACATTCACGAGCTCGTCTCGCGGGCCAAGCGGCCGGCCGACCTGAGGCTACCGCGCAAGCGGCTCGTGGCCGCGGCAGGCCATCGTTTCGTGCGTGACGCCGTCTCCGCCATCGATGCGAAGCGCGGGACCCTGACGACGGCAGGCGACGAGGTCCACGCATTCGATTTCTGCATCGTCGCCGTGGGTGGCGTCGACGCGACCTATGGAGTGCCAGGCGTGGAGCGCTACGCCATGCCTTTCAGGAGCGTCGAACAATGCGACGCGATCGGTCGCCGGCTGGCGGCACTGTTGAAGGGGCGCAAGGCGCGATCGATCGTCGTCGCTGGCGGAGGCTTTGCAGGCGTCGAGGCGCTTGGTGAGATCCTGCGGCGTTACAGGTCACGCGATAACCTGGCGCTGCACATCGTCGAGGCGGGGCCGGGACTGATGTCGGGTGTGTCACCGAGGATCGACGCTGCCGTGCGCAAGCATGTGCGGGCTTACGACGTGCAGATTCACACGAGGTCCCCAGTCGCGGCAATCACGCCGGCCGGCGTTCGTCTGCAGGGTGGCAAGCGGCTACGCTCCGACCTCACGATCTGGACGGGCGGTAGCGTCGCACCGCCGTTGTTGCACGCTGCGAGGCTCGCGCCGAAGCCGCTGCAGTGGGCCCCCGTCGATGCAACGCTGCGCAGCCGCCGCTACGGCAATGTGTTCGTGATCGGCGATGCGGCGGCATTGCCGGCGGCTGTGCCGAAGCAGGCATTCCACGCGCTCGAGATGGGCGAGTGCGCGGCCGCCAACGTTCGACGCGCCGCTGCAGGCCGCGCCCTGCGTCGCTACCGGCCTTCGCGCACCCCGCTGCTGGTGGCGTTCGGTGATCTGGATACGTTCCTCGTGGCTGGCCGCTCGGTCGTCGCGAATCCCACGCTCGCTGCCGGCAAGGAAGCGGTGTACCAGGTGACGATGACGCAGATCGACCCGCCCTCCAGCGTGCGCGCGATCGGCCAGTTGGCATCCCGCGTCATTGGGGTGACGCGCAGACTCGCCCCGTCGAGGTGAGAGGCCCGCTGCTCACTGCCCGCGTGCACGAACGCATGCTCGTCGGGCGGCGTCGCGGCGAGCATGTACTCGCGTGTTCGCTCGATCTCGATCGCTCCGAAACGCAGGTCGAGCTCGGTGCGACTGAGTGGCGCTGGCGCGAAAGTTCGTACCCGTACCTCGAACGCTGCCGGGAGCGGACGATCTATCACTGGACCGGCGCCGCGTTCGAGCCGGTCGCGCGCTTCGGTACTTCGCTGCTGAAGCTCGTGCCGACCGACTGGGGCCCACCGACGTTCGAGATCGACGGCGTGAAGATGCTGCCGACCAGGCAAGTCTCGCCTTACGATGACGCGCGGCGCAAAGTGGCCTTGATCGAGCCTGCCGGCAAGCGTGTTCTGGATACCTGCGCGGGTCTCGGCTACTTTGCGGCCTGGTGCCTGGAGGGTGGTGCGAGCGAAGTGACGTCCTATGAAGTCAACCCGGATGTCCTCTGGCTGCGCGCGCTCAACCCGTGGTCGCCGGCGAACGGACCGAGCCTGAATGTCATTGCCGGTGACGTCAGCGCGGCGATCCGCGGAACCGCGGGCGCATCTTTCGATGCCATCCTGCACGATCCTCCGCGTTTCGGCCTGGCCGGCGAGCTGTATTCGCAGGTGTTCTACCACGAGCTCGCGCGGGTCCTGAGGCCCGGCGGCCGGTTGTTCCACTACACCGGCACGCCGAATCGACTCACCAGCGGGCGCGACGTGCCGCATGAGGTCGAGCGGCGACTGCGGTTCGCCGGTTTCACGACCCGGCTCGAAGGCGATGGCGTGCTCGCCGTGCGCGGCAAGTCATGCGGCTGATCGCGACCTGTCCCGAGGAAACCAAGCCAGTCCTCGTCGCCGAGCTCGAGGCGCTGGGTGTCACGGAACTGGCGCCGACGTTTCGCGCCGTTCTGTTCAGTGCCACGCCACGCCAGTTCTACGAGCTGCACCTGCGCGTGCGCACGGCGAGCCGCATCCTGCGGACTCTGCGCGAGGTGCCGGCGCACACGCCGGCGATGCTGCGTTCGCAGGTGCGACGCCTGCACTGGCCCGAGTGGTTCGACGCCCGTCATGGCTTCATGGTCGAGAGCACGGGGGACGAGGGCGGCGGGCTGACGCCGAAACAGGTCATCACGCAGGTCCGCGAGGGCGTGCGGGAGTCCTTCGCGCGGTTGGGTGCGCAGGTTCCGCCGGTCGACACCGACGAGCCGAAGGTGGTGATCGTGGCGCACGTGACGCGTGGCCGCTGCATGCTGAGCTTCGACACGTCGGGCAAGTCGCTGCACAAGCGCGGGTATCGCGAGCAGGGTCATCCCGCGCCGCTGAAAGAAACGCTGGCAGCGGCAATCCTGCGGTTTGCGGGGTACGACGGCAGCGGCGCGTTCCTCGATCCGATGTGCGGCAGCGGCACGCTGGCCATCGAGGCGGCGATGATCGCCGTGCGCAAGGCGCCGCAGATCCATCGCAGGAAGGGCGAGTTCCACTTCGAGTGGCTCGCGGATTTCGACCGCGCGCTCTGGCGCGAAACGCAGGCAAGCATCCGTGCCGAAAAGCTGGAGGCACCGCCGTGCATCGTGGCGGCGTCCGACATCCGGGCCGAATACGTCGACATGGCGCGCAAGAGTGCGCTCAAGGCGCGTGTCGAGAAGTACATCCAGTTCGACGCGGTGCGCGTGCAGGACGTCATGCCGCCGGCGCCGACCGGCCTGCTGGCGACCAACCTGCCGTATGGAGATCGCATCGGCGGGGGCGAAGCCGAGGTGCGGCAGTTGTACCAAGAGTTTGGCGACACTCTGAAGCAGCGATTCGCGGGTTGGCGCGCCGCTGTGCTTGCGGCCAATGCATCGCCGTACAAGGCGATCGGGCTCAGGCCGTCGCGGACGATCAACCTGATGAATGGCAGCATTCCGTGCCGGTTGCTGTTGTTCGACCTCTATGCCGGCAGTCGGCGGGCTGCATCGCCATCCACGGAGGCGGCGCTGCCCCCGCTGCAGGGGAACGCGTAGTCAGCGCACTTCGCCCGCCAGATTGAGGCGGGCTGCGGTCATGCTAGGCTGCGCTCCACTGCAGCCTGGGGGAGGTGGACGCATGGAAAACATCACTGTCAACAGCGCGCGCGCGCGTTGGACTGCTGAGCGGCGTTTCTTCACTGGCATGGCGATCGCAATGCTGATCGTTGCCTACGTTGGCTTCGCGCGCTCCTTTTTCCTACGACCTTTGTTTCCCGAATGGCCGTCTCCGTCCGAGCCGATTTTCTACGTACACGGCGCGTTTTTCTCGGCGTGGTGCGTGCTGCTCGTGATTCAGGCCATGCTGGTCGGCGTCGGCCGCACGGACGTGCATCGCAAGGTCGGCGTCCTCGGCGTGGTCATCGCGCTGGGCATGGTGATTCTCGGGGTCGCTGGTGCGCTGATTGCCGCCAACCGGCCGACCGGCTTCAACGGTGTGCCCATCCCACCGCTGCAGTTCCTGGTCGTGCCGCTGTTCGATATCGCGTTCTTCGGCACGTTCGTCGCCCTGGGCGTCGGCAACCGCACCAATCCGCAGAGTCACAAGCGCTGGATGGTGCTTGCGACGGTCGCCCTGCTCGGCGCTGCGTTCGCGCGCTGGCCATACGTATGGCAGATCGGTAACCCGTTCGTGTACTTCGGCCTGGCGTATCTTTTCATCGTCGCGCTCGCGCTCTGGGATTTCCGCACGCGCGGCACGCTGCACCCGGTGACCCGCTGGGGCGGGCTTGCGCTGATTGTGTCGCTGCCAGCTCGACTCGCGCTTTCGGGCACCGCCGCGTGGCTTGCATTCGCCACCTGGCTGACGGAACTCGCGCGCTGAAATGGCAGGGCGACGACGGCAGGTGCAGGGGAGGTCGCCCCGCCGCGCTGGTGGACTGAACCCGCAAGATGTGACTTGGTGGTAACAGCGCGGCGGAGCTAACGCGCAGAGTGAAACCCAGGCGCGCGCTCGCATTCTGCGTGTTGCAGACTCGCGAGTCCAGTGTTGCGTACGCTTTGCACCTGAACGCGCGTCAGGCGAACATCAGTTTCTCGACGTGCGCAGCCGCACTCGCCGCGAGCGAACTCAGGTCGTAGCCGCCTTCGAGTGTCGACACGATGCGTCCCTGCGCATGTCGATCGGCGATGCCACAGGCAACTTCCGTCACCCACGCATAGTCGGCCGTCGTGAACCGCAGGTGCGACATGTCGTCGGCGCCGTGGGCATCGAAGCCCGCGGAGATCAGCAGCAACTGCGGCGCAAAGGTCTCCAGTGCAGGCAGCCACTGCTGCTGCACGGCTGCGCGGAACGCATCGCTGCCACTGCCCGGGGGCAATGGACAGTTGATGATGCGTCCAGGCCGCGTCGGTGGATTCATGTCCGGCCACAGCGGGTACTGGTACGACGAGCACAGCAGGACCCGCGCGTCGTCCTTGAAGATGTCTTCCGTGCCGTTGCCCAGGTGCACGTCGAAATCGAGGATCGCCACGCGCTCGAGGCCGTGGTGGTCGAGCGCATGGCGCGCCGCGACCGCGACGTTGTTGAAGAAGCAGAAGCCCATCGCCGTCGCCCGCGCGGCATGGTGACCGGGTGGCCGGACGTTGCAGAAGGCGCGCGCCGCCGCGCCCGTCAGTACCAGGTCGGTGGCCAGCACGTTGGCGCCGGCGGCGCGCAACGCGGCCTCGAACGTCTCCGGGCACATCCAGGTGTCGGGATCGATGTGCGCGAGGCCCTCGGCGGGGGACCGGTTGGAGAGGTCTTCGACGTAGGCGAGCGGATGTACCCGGATCAGTTGCTCGACGCTGGCGCGCGGCGCCTCGTGGTGCTGCAGCACGTCGTACAGGCCGCGCGCGTGGAGTTCATCCTCGATCGCATTGAGCCGCGCCGGTCGCTCCGGGTGGTGGTCACCCATGCGATGCAGGCGACAATGGGCATGAGTCACGAAAGCGACTGCCATGGGCGGCTCCGGTTGCGGTGACCCGCAATGATCCTGCAAACGCTGGAGGCTAGCATTTGGGAGTTCTGCTTACCTCCAAGAGTACACTTCAGCCATGACCGCGAAACGCATCGAGGCCGTGCTGTGCCCCGCGTCCGTCGCCGTGGTCGGCGCTAGCGCCACGCCCGGTTCGATCGGCGACGTCCTCTGCCGGAACCTGCGCGAAGGCGGCTTTCGTGGTCCCGTCTTCTACGTCAACCCGCGGCACGCGTCCATCGGCGATGAGCCATGCTATCCGGACGTGCGCTCGCTGCCGCAGGCGGTGGATGTCGCGATCATCGCCACCCCTCCACCCACGCTGCCCACCGTGCTCGAGCACTGCGGCGTGCGCGGCGTGCGCGGCGCCATCATCGTGTCGGCGGGATTTCGCGAAGGTGGCGAGGAAGGCGCGGCGTTCGAGCGGTCGATGCTGCAGGTCGCGCGCCGGTACGGGTTGCGCCTGCTCGGACCCAACAGCTTCGGCGTGATCCGGACCGACAACGGGTTCAACGCCTCCTGCGGTGCGGCGCTCCCCCAGCCAGGCCGTCTCGCGCTAGTGTCGCAGTCGAGCGCGCTGTGCGCGGCAACGCTCGACTGGGCTCGCTCCCGGCACGTCGGCTTCTCGACGGTGATCTCCACCGGCGTCGGCGATGACATAGGTGCCGGCGACGTGCTCGATTTCCTCGCGCGTGATGCGGCGACCGACGGAATCATGCTCTACCTCGAGGGCGTCGGCGACGCGCGCCGCTTCATGAGCGCGCTGCGGGCCGCCGCGCGCGTGAAGCCCGTCGTCGTCATGAAGGCGGGGCGTTCGCTCGAAGGGCGTGGCAGCCTCGCCTTCCACACGGGCTCGCTGGTGGGTGGCGACGATGTGTTCGACGCGGCGATGCGTCGCGCCGGCGTGCTGCGCATCCGCGATTTCGGCCAGCTGTACAGTGCGGCAAGCACGCTGGGTGCCGGCGTGCGGATGCGCGGCCGCAGGCTGGGCATCGTGACAAATGCGGGCGGGCCTGGGCAGCTTGCGGCAGATCGCGCCGGTGACCGGTGGCTGCCGGTGGCTCGGCTGGACGACGCAACGCTCGCGCAGTTGCATGCGCTGCTTCCGCCCAGTATGGCGGAAGGAAACCCGGTCTACGTCCGCGGCGACGCGTCCGCGCAGGTCTACGCGCAGGCGGCGCAGGCGTGCCTGCAGGACGGCGAGGTCGATGCATTGCTTGCAATCCTGACGCCGTTCGCGCTCACCGATGCGGACCGGTTCGCAACCGAGCTGATCGCGGTGGCCACTGCCCAGCGCAAGCCGGTCTTCACGTGCTGGATGGGGGGCGCGGCGGTCACGGCGGCACGCCAACGCTTCGCCGAGAATCGGGTTCCGACCTTCCCGACCCCCGAAGCTGCGGTCGACGCCATTGCCGCGCTCGCACTGTTCACCGCCAACCAGGAGCAGTTGCTGCAGGTTCCCGCGCCGCTCGGGCCGACCTCGACACCCGACCGCGCCACGGCGCAACGCCTGCTCGACGCCGCGCGTGCGGCGGGCAACGAATGGCTGAACCCGGCCGATTCCAAGGAACTGCTGGCGGCGTTCGGCATCCCGATCGTCCGCAGCCGTCCGGCGTACTCGGCCGACGAGGCAGTGCAGGTGGCCGAGGCGATCGGCTACCCGGTGGCGATGAAGATTCTCTCGCCCGACATCGCGCACAAGACCGATGTCGGCGGTGTGCGGCTCGGACGCACCGACGCCCGCAGCGTGCACGACGGCTACGAAAACATGTTGCGCGACGTCGCCATCGCCCGGCCGGACGCGAGACTCGAAGGCGTGCTGATCGAGCCGATGTACGTCGAGCGGCACGGGCGCGAACTCATGATCGGTGCGGTGCGCGATCCGGTGTTTGGCCCGGCGATCAGCTTCGGGCTCGGCGGCACGATGGTCGAGGTGATCCGTGACCGTGCGGTGGCACTGCCGCCGCTCAACCCGTACCTGGCGCGGGACCTGATCCGCCGCACACGTGCGAGCCTGGCGTTGCAGCCGCTGCGCGGGGCGCCGGCCGCCGCGCAGGACGCCATCGAGGACATGCTGCTGCGGGTGTCCGAGATAGTGTGTGAACTGCCCGATGTCGGTGCGATCGATATCAACCCGGTGATCGTGACTGCCAGCGGTGCCATAGCCGTCGACGCGCGCATCGGCGTGCTGCCCGTGCCGCAACCACAGCGGCTCTATCGCCACATGGCGATACACCCCTATCCGAGCGCGCTGGAGTTTCCGCTCGAATTGCCGGACGGCCAGCAGGCAAGGATCCGTGCGATCCGGCCGGAGGACGCCGAACTCGAGCGGGACTTCGTTCACCGGCTGTCGGAGCAGTCGCGGTTCCTGCGTTTCATGTTCGGCCTGCAGGACCTTTCGCCGGCAATGCTGTCCCGGTTCACGCAGATTGATTACGACCGCGAGCTGGCCCTGATCGTGGTCCTGCGCCTGCCGGACGGCGCCGAGCAGCAGATCGGCGTGGCCCGCTACATCACGCTGCCGGACGAAGAGACGTGCGAGTTCGCGATCGTCGTGAGCGACGAGTGGCAAGGCAAGGGCGTGGCCCGGCGCCTGTTCCAGTGCCTGATCGACATCGCACGTGACCGGCGCATCAAGGTGATGACCGGGATCACGCTGCGTGAAAACACCCGCATGATCGACCTCTCGCGGTCGCTCGGCTTCACGACCCGCTCCGACGTCGAGGAGCCTGAACTCGTGCGGATGACGCTCGCACTCTAGCCGCGGTGCAGTGCGGTCCGGACCTGGTCGCGCAGCCAGCGGTTGGCCGCATCCCGTTCCGCATTTGCCGGCCAGTACATGTAGGTCTCGAGGTTGATGCCATCGAGCGGCAATCCCACGACCTGGTTCGTGTCGCGTTCGAGGACGTGACGCGCATACGTCTCCGGCAACGTCGCGACCAGGTCGGTGCCGGCGGTGGCGCGGCAAGCGGCCGCGTGACTCTGGCAGCGCAGCCGGATGCGCCGCGTCCTGCCGAGCGCCTGCAATGCGACGTCTTCCAGCGAGGGGCCGCGGCGTCGCGACGATACCTGCACGTGCTCGAGTTCGAGGTAGGCGTCCAGGCTCCAGCCGCTGCGTTTCATGCGTCGCAGCCGTGGATGGTCCTTGCGCGCGATCACGACCAGGCGATCGGTGAGCACGCGTTCGTGCGGCACGCGATCCGCCACCGCCAGCAGCACGTCGAGCGCGACGTCGAACTCGCCGGCGGCCAGGTCGGTTTCGAGACGAGGCCGGTCGTGCCTCGCGGACGCGAGGCTCAGACGCGGTCCCGCGGCGCAGATGACCCGGCTCAATTCGGGCAGCACGCTTGGTTCAAGCGCCTCGCGCAGGCCGATGCGGAAGTGCCGCTCGGCCGTCGTCGGTTCGAACCCCGCAGCCTGGCCGAACGTGCGTTCCATCGCGCCGAGCGCTTCCCGGACCGGCCCTGCAATCGAGCGAGCAAACGGGGTTGGAGCGATCCCGCGACCCTGACGCTCGAACAGCGGCTCGCCGAACACGTCGCGCAGGCGCGCGAGGGCATGACTCACGGCCGGCTGCGACAGGTTCAGCTTGCGGCTCGCGACCGTGATGCTGCCTGCCGCGAAGACGGCGTCGAAGACCACGAGCAGGTTCAGGTCGATCCGCGATAGATGCATGATATGAATGATTATTCATCAAAACATTGCACTGAGGAAATGCCATGACAGGCCTACACTGGCCGCCGGACCTACCCCGGAGCACCCGTCATGGATTTCGAATACAGCCCCAGCACACGCGAGCTGATGCGTCGCGTCGACGACTTCATGCAGGCGCACGTCTTTCCGGCCGAGGCGGAATACGAGGAGTTCGTGCAGGATCCGGCCAGGCGCTGGGTGGTCCCGCCCATGATCGAGGGACTCAAGGCCAAGGCGCGCGACGCCGGACTCTGGAACCTGTTCCTGCCCCACGAGTACCAGCCCTGGAGCCCGGGCCTGACCAACCTCGAGTACGCACCGCTCGCGGAGCTCATGGGGCGCGTCGACTGGGCCTCGACGGTCTTCAATTGCAGCGCCCCGGACACCGGCAACATGGAGGTGCTGGCACGTTACGGCAACGCCCAACAGCAGTCGCAGTGGCTCACCCCGTTGCTCGAAGGCCGCATGCGCTCGGCGTTCCTGATGACGGAGCCGGCGGTGGCGTCATCCGACGCGACCAACATCGAGTGCTCGATCGTCCGCGACGGCGACGACTACGTCGTGACAGGCCGCAAATGGTGGTCGAGCAACATCTACCACCCCGACTGCGAAATCATGATCGTGATGGGCAAGACCCGCTTCGACGGTCCGAAACACTCGCAGCAATCCATGATTCTCGTGCCGCGTAGTGCGCCGGGCGTGCGGCTCGTCCGCCCGCTCAAGGTGTTCGGCGAAGTGCACTCACCGAGCGGTCACGGCGAAGTGGCGCTCGAGGGCGTGCGTGTGCCGGCGTCGAACCTGCTGCTCGGCGAAGGCCGGGGCTTCGAGATCGCGCAGGGCCGCCTTGGCCCGGGCCGCATCCATCACTGCATGCGCCTGATCGGTGCGGCGCAGCGCGCGCTCGAGCTGATGTGCCGGCGAGCAGACTCGCGCGTGGCGTTCGGCCGCAAGCTGAGCGAGCAGGGCAGCCTGCGCGAGGCGATCGCGCGTTCACGCTGCGAGATCGAGCAGGCGCGCCTGCTGACGCTCGCCGCGGCGGACAAGATGGATCGCGAGGGCAATCGCGGCGCGGCGGACCTCATCGCGATGATCAAGATCGTCGCGCCGCGCATGTGCCAGGAAGTTTGCGATCGCGCCATGCAGGCGCATGGCGGAATGGGACTGTGCCAGGACACGCCGATACCGGCGGCGTTCGGCTACGGGCGCTTCGTGCGCCTGGCCGACGGTCCTGACGAGGTGCACATGGCCCAGCTTGCCAAGTGGACGATCGCCAGGGCACTGCAGGGCAGCACCTCGGGCTGAGGTTGCCCGGCGGAAAGCCGGCATAATGGGGTGCATCGCAGCGCCGCCGTGGGTGGCGCGCGACCGCACGGATTCCAGCATGTCACCGACCGGCCGCCACGACGCCCACGTCCACGTCTTCGACACCAGCAATCCCGTCGCCGAGCGCCGCACGCGCCAGGTGATGTGGCTCACGCTCGTGATGATGGTCATCGAGATCGCCGCGGGCACGGTGCTCGGCTCCATGGCGCTGCTGGCCGATGGCTGGCACATGAGTTCGCATGCGCTGGCGCTCGGTGTTTCGGCGGGTGCGTATTACCTGGCACGGCGCCACGCCCACGACCCGCGCTTTGCGTTCGGCACGTGGAAGATCGAGGTGCTCGGCGGCTACACCAGCGCGGTGTTCCTGCTCGGCGTGGCCGCCTACATGGGTGTCGAGTCGGTGTCACGGCTCTTCAATCCGGCGCCGATCCGCTTCGACGAAGCCATTGCGATCGCTGTCCTGGGCCTGGTCGTCAACGTGCTGTCGGCCTGGCTGCTGTCGACGGGACACGGTTCGGGTCATCAACATCACGACCACGATCATCACGCACATGGCCACGGCAACGACGGCCACGCGCACCATCACGACCTGAATTTGCGGTCGGCGTACCTGCACGTCGTGGCGGACGCCGCCACGTCCGTGCTGGCGATCGTCGCGCTTGCGGGTGGCAAGTATTTCGGTGCAACCTGGCTCGACCCGGTGATGGGGATCGTCGGCACCGTGCTGGTCGGGCGCTGGGCGGTCGGCCTGTTGCGCGACACGGGTCGCGTGCTGCTCGATGCCGAAATGGACTCGCCGGTGGTTCAGGAAGTGCGCGAGGTCATCGCCGCATTGCCCGGCACGCCGCAATTGCGCGACCTGCACGTGTGGCGGGTGGGGCGGGGCAAGTACGCCTGCATCGTGCATCTGTCCCATGCGCAGGAAATGCACGCGGCCGAAGTGCGTGCGGCGCTGGCCGTGCACGAGGAACTCGTGCATGTGACCGTCGAGTTCGAGCGCTGACGCCGCCGCTGTGTTTGCGCCAGGTCGGCGTCAGCGAGCCTCCCTCGCCTCGATCCAGCGGTCGACGCGGGCTTCAAGCAGGTCGAGTGGCATCGGTCCGGCGCCCAGGACCAGGTCGTGGAATTCGCGCAGGTCGAACTTCGCCCCGAGCTGCGTTGCGGCCCGCTGGCGCAGTTCGATGATTTTCAACTCGCCGATCTTGTAGGCGAGGGCCTGGCCGGGCCACGCGATGTAGCGGTCGATCTCGAACTCGATTTCCGCCGGGGCGAGCGCACTGTTCTCCTGCAGGCAGGCCATTGCGCGGTCGCGCGACCAGCCCATCACGTGCATGCCCGTGTCGACCACGAGCCGGCACGCGCGCCAGATCTCGAGCGAGAGCCGGCCGAACTGTTCGTACGGGTCGCGGTAGATTCCCATCTCTTCGCCCAGGTACTCGGAATAGAGTCCCCAGCCTTCGACGTAGGCGGTCACGTCGTCGGCGCGCCGGAATTCCGGCAGGTCCGTGAGTTCCTGGCTCAGCGCGATCTGGTGGTGGTGGCCGGGGACGCCTTCGTGCAGCACCCAGGCTGGAATGCCAAAGGTCGGCATCTTTTCCGCCATCCAGGGTTTGTAGACCACCATGCCCGCGACGCCTTGCTCGGGCGCGCCGGGAAGGTAGCCGTTGGCGCTGCTTTCGAGACCGGCGGGCATCGGCAGCACGCCGTAGGGGAGGCGCGGCAGCTTGCCGAAGTACTTCGGCATCGCAAAATCCGCGCGCTTCGCGACTTCGCTGCACTTCTCGCCGTACTCGGCCGCGCCGACATGGAACCGGGGGTCCTTGCGCACCGATGCGAGGAACTCCTGGAACGTCCCCTTGAATCCCGTCTGGGCGATGGTCTGGTCCATGCGGGCCCGGATGCGCTGCACTTCACTCTCGCCGAGCGCATGAATCGCGACAGGTGTCATTGCCGTCGAGGTGTGCCGGCGTGCGAGGTACGCGTAGTACTCCTTGCCCTGCGGCACGCTGCTGATGCCGATTTCCGGTCGGGCGGCCGGCAGGTATTCGCGCTCCAGGAACTGCAGCAGCGACCGCTGCGCGGGCCGGACCTGATCCTGCAGGACGCCGTGGGCGCGGGCCTCGAGCGCAGCGCGCCGGTCCGCCGGAAACGACTGTGGCACGCTGCGGAAGGGAGCGAGCAGCGGCGTCTTGTCGTCCGACTGGGCAATCTGCCCACGTACGTCCGCAATGGCCCGCTCGACCGTGCGTTGCGGTTGCGTCATCCCGGTGCGGATGCCGCGGCGCATGTTCTCCGTCTCGCGTGCGTAGTAGGCGGGGAGCGCCTCGAGCCGCGCGATCCAGGCGTCCGCCGCCGCCTCGTCGTCAAGCGGCGTGTTGAGCGCGGCGTAGTCCGCCGTCGTGTAGAAGCCGTCACCACTGATGAAGGGCACGCGCTCTTCGTCGAAAACGAAGCCATCGAGCGCGAGGCCGACGCGGTCGAGCAGCAGCTGGCGGTTGACTTCGTCTTCGCCGGCCAGGCCCTTGGCGGGCAGGGATTGCAGACGGCGCTGAAAAGCCTGGTACGCGGTCTTGCGTGCAACAAGTGCTGGCGGCGAATTGTCGGGCCAGATGCGCGCCGCCTGCGGGTCGCCGCGCTGGGCTGCACGAACCGGATCCTGCGCCCGGTTGAACGCGTCGAAATCCCTGACGATTGCAGCGATGCTGTCGGCACCGGTCGCGAGAGTGGCCGCCTGGGCAGGCTGGAAAGTCATGAATAACCCCGCGATGAAAGCGAACAGGATCTGGTGCATGAATCCTCCGGAGAAAGGCGAGCGTCAGCCCGTCGCGGCGGTGCGCGGCGCGGCGATGGATTCGTCGTCATCCGTGTCGTCGCCAAGGAAGCCGCCGCTCTGGTGCGCCCACAGGCGAGCGTACAGTCCGCCGCGCTCCAGCAGCGCACGGTGATCGCCTTCTTCGACGATGCGGCCCCTGTCCATCACGACGAGGCGGTCCATCGCCGCGATCGTGGACAGGCGGTGGGCGATGGCCACGACGGTCTTGCCTTCCATGAGCCGGTAGAGGCTCTGCTGGATCGCGTTCTCGACCTCGCTGTCGAGCGCGCTGGTCGCCTCGTCGAGCAGCAGGATCGGTGCATCCTTCAGCATGACACGTGCGATCGCGATGCGCTGGCGCTGGCCGCCGCTCAGCTTCACGCCGCGCTCGCCGACGTGCGCGTCGTAACCACGCCGGCCCTTGACGTCGGACAGGCCGGCGATGAATTCGTCCGCTTCGGCGCGCTTTGCCGCCGCGATCATGGCGTCGTCGCTGGCATCGGGCCGTCCGTAGACGATGTTGTCCCGCACCGAACGGTGCAGCAACGAGGTGTCCTGGGTGACCATCCCGATCTGCGCGCGCAGGCTGTCCTGGGTCACGTGCGAAATGTCCTGGCCGTCGATCAGGATCGCACCCTGCTCGACGTCGTAGAAGCGCAGCAGCAGGTTGACGATGGTGCTCTTGCCGGCGCCGGAACGCCCGACCAGGCCGATCTTCTCGCCCGGGCGAATGTGCAGGCACAGGTCATCCACGACGGCGCGCTTGCC
>Ga0209253_10003437_pt1 | contig 13918 bp, 10 predicted proteins | sample FrelakmetBRP12BR_FD_187145 | JGI IMG/M metagenome (GOLD analysis project Ga0209253, IMG submission 187145) | Freshwater lake sediment microbial communities from the University of Notre Dame, USA, for methane emissions studies - BRP12 BR (SPAdes)... | ecosystem: Environmental > Aquatic >...
ATGTATGCCTTCGGCTTCACCGTGAACATGCTCACGCTGATGGCGCTTTCCATCTGCGTCGGGCTGCTGATCGACGACGCCATCGTCGTGCGCGAGAACATCGTGCGCCACCTCGCGATGGGCAAGGGCCACCACGAAGCGGCGCTCGAGGGAACACGGGAAATCGGGCTCGCGGTGATGGCCACGACGTTCACCATCGTGGCCGTGTTCCTGCCGGTGGGCTTCATGGGCGGAATCATCGGCCGCTTCTTCCACCAGTTCGGCGTCACCGTCGCCGCGGCGGTGCTGCTCTCGATGTTCGTGTCGTTCACGCTCGACCCGATGCTCTCGTCGGTGTGGCGCGATCCGGCCGCGCGCGGCGAGCACGGCCACGGTTGGATCGCGCGCCTCACTGGCGCGTTCGAGCGCTTCCAGCACTCGCTCGCCGAGCGCTACTCGCGCCTCATCCGCTGGGCGCTGGTCCATCGCAAGACGGTCCTCGCAATCGCGGCCGCGAGCCTGGGCGGCGCGTTCGCACTCGTGCCGCTGATCGGATCGGAGTTCGTGCCGGAGGCCGACCTCGGCGAAGTGATGGTGCAGGTCAACACGCCGGTGGGCTCGTCGCTCGAACTCACGCGGCAGAAGGTGGAGCAGGCTGAGGCCGCGCTGCGGGAGTTCCCGGAGGTGCGCTACACGTACGCCACCCTCAACACCGGCACCGCACTCGGCAGGAACTACGCGACCATCTTCGCCAAGCTCACCGACCGCAAGGATCGCGATCGCTCGCAGAAGCAGCTCCAGGGTCCGGTGCGCGAGCGGCTTTCACGCATCGCGGGGCTGCAGGTGACATACGTCGGTGCGTTCCAAGCGGTATCCAGTGGCAAGCCCCTGCAGGTCAGCATCCAGGGACCCGACATGAGGGAGCTCGAGCGACTTTCGGGTGAGATCATGCGAGCCATGGCTGGCATCCCGGGGGTCGTGGATCTCGACTCGAGCCTGAAGCAGGCGAAGCCGACCATTGCGGTGCGGATCAACCGGGAGCTCGCGAGCGACCTCGGTGTGGGCGTCGAGAAGATCGGCAGTGCGCTCCGGCCCCTGCTCGCGGGCGAGGCCGCGAGCAGCTGGCGGGCGCCCGACGACGAGAGCTACGACGTCAAGGTGCGTCTTGCCCGCACCGACCGCTCGACCGCGGCGGATCTCGAGCGCATCTACCTCGCGTCGGCGCACACGAACGCCGACGGCAGTCCGCGCATGGTCGCGCTGCGCCAGGTCGCCGAGTTCGAGCCGACGTTCGGGGCCACGCAGATCAACCGAAAGGATCTCGCGCGCGAAGTACTTGTCAGCGCGAACGCCTCAGGTCGCCCCGCCGGCGACATCGGCAAGGAGGTCGAGAAGGCTCTCGACGCGATGCAATGGTCCCCGGGCTACCGCTACGTGATGGGCGGCTCGACCAAGGACATCCAGGAGACGATGGGGCACGCACTCACCGCGCTCGTTCTCGCGGTTGCTTTCATCTATCTCATCCTCGCATCGCAGTTCGGCTCGTTCCTGCAACCGCTCGCGATCATGGCATCGCTGCCGCTGTCCCTGATCGGCGTGCTGCTCGCGCTGCTCATCGCCCGCTCGACGCTCAACATCTTCTCGATCATTGGCTTCGTGATGTTGATGGGGCTCGTCACCAAGAACGCGATTCTGCTGGTCGACTTCGTGAACCAGCAGATAGCGCGCGGACTGCCGCGCGCCGACGCGATCGCGGAGGCAGGACGCGTGCGGCTGCGCCCGATCCTGATGACGACCTTCGCGATGGTGTTCGGCATGATCCCCCTGGCGCTGGGCCTGGGCGAGGGCGCCGAGCAGCGCGCCCCCATGGGCCATGCCGTCATCGGCGGCGTGATCACCTCGACCCTGCTCACGCTGGTCGTGGTGCCGGTGCTCTACACCTATCTCGACGACTTCGCGCAGTGGATGCGTCACCGTTTCGCACGCGCCAAGCGCGACGCTACCGCCACTGGCTGACCCTCCAGGTGCGCTCAGGAGTCCCCTGATGAGACTTCGCTTGCTGCCTCTCGCGCTCGCGGCGAGCCTTGCCGCCGCAGCGTGCTCCAAGGAGGTGCCGCCCCCAGCGCCCCCGCGGCCGGTGATTACCGTCGTGGCGACGCCGGGGGCGGGCAAGGAGATGGACGTGTACTCGGGCGAGGTGCGCGCACGGCGCGAGGCCGATCTCGGGTTTCGCGTCGCAGGCAAGATCGTCGCGCGCTATGTCGACGTCGGTGCGACCGTGAAGAAGGGAGCCGTACTCGCGCGACTCGACCCGTCGGACGCGCAACTCAACGTCGCGGCGTCGAAGGCGGCGGTTGCCGCGGCCGAAACCGAATTCAACTTCGCCCGGGCCGAACTGGAACGATACCGCTCCCTTCTGGAAAAGAAGTTCATCAGCGAGGCGGTGTACGACCAGAAGCAGAACGCCTTCAACGCCACAGCGGCGCGGCTCGAACAGGCACGGTCGCAGCTCTCGGTGACCCAGAACCAATCTGGCTATACCGCGCTCGCCGCGGACCAGGATGGCGTCATCACCGCGGTCAACGCCGAAGCCGGACAGGTCGTGTCCGCGGGGCAACCGGTGATGCGGCTCGCCCGGCCCGAGGAAAAGGAAGTGCTCATCAACGTGCCCGAGACACGGCTCGACGCGTTCAAGTCGCCGGAACGGGAAGTCCTCGTGCGCATCCTCGCCACGCCAGACAAGGTGTACCGGGGACGCGTGCGCGAGGTGGCCCCCAACGCCGATCCCACGACCCGGACATTCGCAACGCGGGTGACGATCATCGACGCCGAGCCCGGTGTCGCCCTGGGCATGACCGCGAATGTCGCGATGGCGGGCGGGAGCGCCGGTGGCATCCTGCTGCCGCTCACGGCCCTCTACCAGGCTGACGGGAAGCCGGTCGTGTGGGTGGTCGACGCCGCCTCGAGCAGCGTACGGCAGCGACCGGTCACGATCGGGCAGTATCGCGAGAACGGCGTGGTGGTCGCGTCCGGGCTCGCGGGCGGTGAGCGCGTGGTCACGGCGGGCGTCAACAAACTCGTCGAGGGCCAGCAGGTTGCGCTCGCGCGGGCGACGACCGAAAGCGCACAGCCGTGAGCCGGTTCAATCTCTCGGAATGGGCGCTCCGCCATCAGGGCTTCGTGCTTTTCATGATGGTGGTGCTCGGCATCCTCGGCGTCCTCGCGTTCGATCGGCTGGGCCAGAGCGAGGATCCGCCGTTCACGCTGAAGGTCATGGTCGTGCGCACCCAGTGGCCGGGCGCGACGGCGCGCGAGGTCGAGCAGCAGCTTACCGACAAGATCGAGCGCAAGCTTCAGGAAGCTCCGTACGTCGATTTTGTCAGGAGCTACTCCAAGCCTGGCGAGTCGTTCGTTTTCTTCGTGGCCAAGGACTCCGCGCCGCCGGCCGCGATCTCGGAGATCTGGTACCAGGTCCGCAAGAAGATCGGCGACATCCGCCACACGCTGCCCGCGGGGATCCAGGGCCCGTACTTCAACGACGAGTTTGGGGACGTCTACGGCAACATTTTCGTGCTCGTTGGCGACGGCTTCGACTACGCCGGGCTCAAAGACCAGGCGAACCAGGTCAGGAATGCGCTGCTGCGCGTGCCGGATGTCGCCAAGGTGGATTTCTTCGGCGAGCAGGAAGAGAAGATCTTCGTCGAGATCTCCAACACACGGCTTGCGAACCTCGGCATCGACCCGCAGACCGTGTTCGCGGCGCTCGCCCAGCAAAACGTCGTCGCGCCGGCGGGCGCGTTCGAGACGCCGACTGACAAGATCTACCTCCGCCCCACCGGTCGCTTCGCGACCGCAGAGGAGATCGGCAACCTCACCGTGCGCGCGAACGGCCGCCTGGTGCGGCTCGCCGACTTCGCGCACATCTACCGCGGCTACGTCGACCCGCCGGCGCCGAAGATGCGCTACAACGGGAAAGAGGTGCTCGGCATCGGCATCACCATGGCGAAGGGCGGCGACATCATCGAGCTCGGCAAACACCTCGAGCGCGAAGCGGCCCGGATCCAGCAGACCCTGCCGGTCGGCATCGACCTCATCGAGGTCTCGAGCCAGCCGCGCGCGGTGAAGCGGTCGGTCGACGAGTTCGTGCGCGCGCTCGCCGAAGCGGTCACGATCGTTCTCGCCGTCAGCCTGGTCTCGCTCGGACTGCGCACCGGGATCGTGGCGGTGCTCTCGATCCCGGGCGTGTTCGCGATCACGTTCCTCTTCATGTGGCTTTTCGGCATCGGGCTGAACAAGATCTCGCTCGGTGCGCTCGTGGTCGCGCTGGGCCTGCTCGTGGACGACGCGATCATCGCCATCGAAATGATGGCCGTGAAGATGGAGCAGGGCTGGGACCGCTTTCGCGCGGCGAGCTTCGCCTACACCTCGACGGCGATGCCGATGCTCACCGGAACGCTGGTCACGGTCGCGGGCTTCCTGCCCATCGCTACTGCGCAGTCCTCCACCGGCGAATACACGCGGGCGATGTTCCAGGTCAATGCGATCGCGCTCCTGACCTCGTGGGTCGCCGCGGTGGTGTTCATTCCTTACCTCGGCTACAAGCTGCTGCCCGACTTCACCCAACGCAACGAAGGGCCGACGCTCGCCGAGCGCGCGCTGCGCCGCATTTTCCCGAGTCGGGCCCAGGCAGTGGCGCCAGGCCCTTCGCACGGCGGGCCGCACGACCCGCACGCGGTGTACGACTCGACCTTCTATCGAGGCTTTCGCCGCGTGGTGGACTGGTGCGTTGCGCATCGCTGGCTCGTCATTCTCGCCACCGTGGGCCTGTTCGCGCTTTCGTTGTTCGCTTTCCGGTTTGTCGAGCAGCAGTTCTTTCCCGCTTCGACACGCCCAGAGCTGATGGTGGATCTGCGTCTGCCAGAGGGCTCGTCGATCACGGCCACGCTGGCCGAGGTGAAGAAACTCGAGACCCTCCTGCGCGACGAGGAGGGCATCGAGAACGTCCTCTCGTACGTCGGGACCGGGAGTCCGCGCTTCTACCTGCCCCTGGATCAGCAGCTCAACGCAAACAACTTCGCGCAGCTCGTGATCCTCACCAAGGGCCTGCCCGAGCGGGAGCGCCTGCGTGCACGGCTGATCGAGCGCTTCGACGGCGACTTCCCGAACCTCCGTGCATCGATCACGCGTCTGGAAAACGGTCCGCCCGTCGGCTTCCCAGTGCAGTTCCGCGTTTCGGGCGAGAACCTTCCGACGCTGCGCAAGCTCGCGTCCGAGGTGGCCGCCAAGATGCGCGAAAACCCGAACGTGCAGAACGTCCAGTTCGACTGGGACGAGCTCGCCAAAGTCGTGAAGGTGACGATCGATCAGGAGAAGGCGCGGGTGGTGGGACTCACGTCCCAGGAGGTCGCGGGCTTTCTCAACAACTCGCTGAACGGATTCGGCGCGACGACCTACCGCGAGCGGGATCGGTCGATCGAGGTCCTGCTGCGCGGCGCCCCGGAAGAGCGTGCACAGCTGACCTACCTTGGCGACCTCGCGTTACAGACGCAAAGCGGCAAGGCGATCCCGCTTTCGCAGATCGCCGACGTGAGCTACGAGTTCGAGGACGGCGTCATCTGGCGGCGAAACCGGCTGCCGACCATCACCGTGCGCGCGAACGTGTACGGCGACATCCAGGCGCCCGCGGTCACCGCACAGATCCTGCCGACCCTTGCACCCATCCGGGCGGCGCTCCCGGCCGGCTACCTGCTCGAGACCGGCGGCGCGGTCGAGGACTCGGCGAAAGGCCAGAAGTCCGTACTGGTGGGGATACCGCTCTTCGTGATCTTCGTGCTCACCGTGCTCATGGCCCAGCTGCAGAGCTTCCAACGCGTGCTGCTCGTCGTGTTGACCGCGCCGCTCGGCCTGATCGGCGTCGTGCTCTTCCTGCTCGCGTTCCGTCAGCCCTTCGGCTTCGTCGCCATGCTCGGCACGATCGCCTTGTTCGGAATGATCATGCGCAACTCCCTGATTCTCGTGGACCAGATCGAGCAGGACATTGCGGCGGGCAGTCCCGCCTGGACGGCGGTCGTCGAGGCGACGGTGCGCCGTTTCCGGCCGATCGTGCTCACCGCAGCGGCGGCGGTCCTCGCCATGATTCCGCTGTCGCGGAGCGCGTTCTTCGGCCCCATGGCGGTCGCGATCATGGGTGGACTGATCGTCGCGACTGCGCTCACCTTGCTCTTCGTACCCGCGCTGTACGCCGCGTGGTTCCGCGTCAAGGCGCCTGCGCACGACGCGGTGGCGCTCGCGCCGCAGCCGGCGGCTGCCTCCGCGGCATAATGCAGGTATCCTTCGCGCCGTGTTTTTGCGTGCTGCCGAGGAATCCGGTCTCAGCGCGGTGGAGGCCACCGAAAACCGCGCTGACCGTGCGACATGGCCGGAAACCATGAGGCTTTGCATTGATCGCGGTCCAACCCCTGTTATCGTAGGTCACCATCGACCATGGACGTAGAACACGCCCGCTTCAACATGGTCGAGCAGCAGATCCGGACCTGGGAGGTTCTGGATCAAGACGTGCTCGATCTCCTCTACGTGGTGCGCCGCGAGGACTTTGTCCCGCCCGCGCACCGCGCGCTCGCCTTCTCCGACCTCGAGATTCCCCTCGGTGACGGCGAGCGCATGATGGCGCCCAAGGTTGAGGCGCGGATTCTTCAGGAGGTGGCGCCCAAAGCGACCGACCGCGTGCTCGAGATCGGGACCGGAAGCGGCTATCTCACCGCGCTACTCGCCGCGCGCTCGGCCCACGTGTACTCGGTCGAGGTCAACCCCCGGCTGAAAACGTTCGGGGAAGAGAACCTGGCGCGTGCGGGCGTGCGAAACGTCACGGTGGAGTCCGGCGACGGCGCGCGCGGCTGGCCGAAACACGCCCCGTACGACGTTATCGTGCTCACGGGATCCGTCCCGGTCCTGCCCGATGCTTTCCTGCGCAACCTCCGAGTCGGCGGCCGGCTGTTCGCGATCGTCGGCGATCCACCTGTCATGTCGGCACGGCTCGTGACGGCGGTCGGCGAAGGCTCGTTCAACACCGTCGATCTCTTCGAAACCGTGGTTGCGCCGCTCAAGAATGCGCTCCAGCCCGAGCGCTTCGCGTTCTAGGGGCCCCGGCCCTCTGCGCGCACCCAGCCGCCGGAAGAAGCCTTCACGAAATGCAGCAGATAACGGCCCCCGAGCTGAAAGCCTGGCTCGACCAGCCCGAGCGCAAGCCGCCGCTCCTGCTCGATGTGCGCGAGGCTTGGGAGTTCAACGTGTGCCACATCGCCGGGTCGATGCACATCCCGATGCATGCAGTGCCCGCACGACGCGAGGATCTCGGCCGCGACCATGAGATCGTCGCGATCTGCCATCACGGCGGCCGAAGCTTCCAGGTGGCGATGTTCCTCGAGCGCATGGGTCACGCGACGCTCTACAACCTCGAAGGCGGCGTCGATGCCTGGGCCCGGCAGGTCGACCCCGCCATGGCGACATACTGAGAAAAGCGAGAAAACAGGATGAAAGGCACCTCCCTGACCGCGATCGCGATCGCGGTTGCAGCGCTCGTCGGCGGCCCGGCCCGCGCGGAAGATCTCCTGCAGACGTATCGCGAAGCGCGCGGCTACGATGCCCAGTATGCCGCTGCACTCGCTTCGCTCGACGCCGGTCGCGAGAAGCGGCCGCAGGGCCTCGCGCTGCTGCTCCCGACGGTCAATGCCGGGGCGAACACGAACTGGAACGTCCTTGACCAGAACGTCCCCCCGCCGCCACGAGTCCCGGGCCAGCGCACGACCTTCGACTACAACTCCAACGGCTGGTTCGCGACGCTCACCCAGCCGGTGTTCCGCTGGCAGAACATCGTCCAGTACCAGCAGTCGGAGTTCCAGGTCATGCAAGCCGAGGCGCAGTTTGCCAATGCCGCGCAGGACCTGATCGTACGGACGGCGCAGGCCTACTTCGACACCCTCGCCGCGCAAGACAACCTCGATTTCGTGCGCTCGCAGCGGCGCGCCATTGCCGAGCAGCTCGCGCAGGCGAAGCGCAATTTCGAGGTCGGCACCGCCACCATCACCGACACCAACGAAGCGCAGGCACGCTTCGACCTCAACACCGCGCAGGAGATCGCTGCGCTGAACGATCTCGAGGTGCGGCGGCGCGCGCTGACACAGCTCATCGGCCGGCTGCCGGAACGGCTCGCGCCGCTCAGAAGCGGCGTGCTGCTCGAGGTGCCCGGGCCGAACAACCTCGACGAATGGTCCGCGGCGGCGGCAGGACAGAACTACAACGTGCGCGTCCAGGAAGCCGCATGGGCGATCGCCAAGAAGGAGATTGAACGCCAGCGTGCCGGCCATCTGCCGACTCTGGACGCGGTCGCAACCTACCAGCAGAACGTCGGCCAAAACGTCGCATTGCTCGCGGGCCAGCGGAGCCAGGTGGACCAACAGATCTATGGCCTGCAGGTCAACGTGCCGATCTTCGCCGGTGGTTCGGTGCTGTCGCGGACGCGTGAGGCGGCCGCGAATGCCGAGAAGGCGCGCCAGGATCTCGAGAGCGCAAGACGCGTGGCAACGCTCGACGCGCAACGTTCGTTCCTGTCCGTCTCCAACGGGCTCGCACAGGTGAAAGCGCTCGAGCAGGCCCTCGTCTCGAGTGAGGTTTCCCTCGCGTCGAACCGGGTGGGCTACGAGGTCGGCGTGCGCATCAACATCGACGTGCTGAACGCCGAACAGCAGGTCACCTCGACGAGGCGCGACCTCTCGCGCTCGCGCTACGACACGATTCTCAACGGGCTCAAGCTGAAGGCCGCGACCGGCACGCTGTCGGAAGAGGATGTGATCCGCGTCAACGAGCTCCTCGGGCCGGAAATCGTGCTCACTACGCAGCTCTCTCCGGTGACACCCCCGACGCCCCCGGCCCCGCGCGCGCCGGAAACACCGTCAGGGGCTGCGTCGAAAACGAACGCATCACCACCGCCGGCGACGCCGGCGGGTAGCACGCCGGGCGCGACACCCTCCAAGCCGGTCAGGAAGTAGAAAAGAAAATCGTCGCTGCAAGGGGGCGATTTCCCGAGGTCGGGGAGATAGCTGCCCTCTCGCAGCGTGCAAACGACCCGGCGCGGGCGCCGCGGCCTGCGGCAGCGACGTCATCCGTCGCCAGCGCCGGTCAGCAACCGCTCCACGAGCGCCATCGTGCGCGCGGTGGCACCGCGGTGCGCAGCGCAGAACGCGCGCCCGGCCTCGCTCATCCGCTTCCTCCGTTCCGGCTCGCCGAGCAGCGCGCACGCGGCGTCGACGGCGCTCGCGGCGTCCCTCGCCTGGACTGCGGCTCCGGCCGCGAGGGCAAGCTCGGCGGCCTGCGCGAAGTTGAACGTCGAGGGGCCGAGGACGACCGGTGCCCCGACGGCGCACGCCTCGATCAGGTTCTGAGACCCAAAGGGCAGCAGGCTGCCGCCGATGATGGCGACGTCGCATGCCGAGTAGTACGCCGTCATTTCGCCCATGCTGTCGCCGAGAACGTACCTGCACCCGGACGGCACGGTGCGATTCTCGCTGCGCCGGAAGTAGTCGAGCCCGCGTTTCTCCAGAAGGGCCGCCACCTCGTCGAAACGCTGCGGGTGACGGGGTACGAGCACGACCACGGTCTCGGCAGACGCCTTCTCCTCGAGCGCGTCGAGAAGGAGCGTCTCCTCGCCTTCCCGCGTGCTGGCAAGCAGCAGCACCGGCCGGCCTCCTGTGCGCCCGCGAAACTCGTCGCCGAGGGCGAGCGCCGCTGGCGACAGGGTCAGGTCGAACTTCATGTTGCCTGTGATCTCGACCGCTTTCGCCCCGAGCGCGCGGAAGCGCGCCGCGTCAGGCTCGGCCTGCGCCGCGACCAGGGCGAGGTCTCCGAACGCCTCACGCGCCAGCGAGGCGACCCGTGCATAGCCGTGCGCCGATTTCTCCGAAAGACGCGCGTTGGCGAGCAGCACGGGAACACCCTGCCTCGCGCACCCCCGCAACAGGTTCGGCCACACCTCGGTCTCCATCAGGATCCCGAGCCGCGGACGAAAGTGATCCAGGAAACGCGCCACTGCGGACGAATAGTCGTAGGGAAGGAACGCGACGATCGCCCGGCCGCCGTAGAGGCTTTCCGCAGCCGCACGCCCGGTCGCGGTCATTTGGGTGACAACGAGCGGATAACCGGGGAAGCGCTCGAGAATCGCTGTGACGAGCGGCTGTGCCGCGCGTGTCTCGCCGAGCGACACGGCATGAAGCCAGATCACCGGTGCATCGGGCCGGACGGCGTAGCGTCCGAACCGTTCTGCGACATGGGCCCGATACCCGGGCTCCTTGCGCCCGCGCCACCACAGTCGCAGCGGCAGGAACGGCAGGACGAGCGCGAGCACGAGGTTATAGAGCGCGCGCATGCGGCCCGCCGTCAGGCGCCGAGGCGGGAAAGCCGCTCGCGTGGTCTCTCGTCCTCTCACATCCCGGGACACGCGCTGCCGGCGGCATCATGGCAGTCGCAGTTCAGGAGCGACTTCGCGCACCGCATCCAGCACTTCGGGGACCGATGGCGGGACGCCGATCATGCCCCGATACGCCGTGGGGCCGTTGCCGATCGGGCAGGCATCGATCGGATTCGAATCGGTGAAGACACCCACGACCGGCACTGCGAGCGCCGCCGCGAGATGCATGAGCCCAGTGTCGACGCCGAGCACCACTCGCGAGCGCGAAATCACCGCGGCCAGCTCGGGAATCGAGAGCTTCGGCGCGACGACTGCCCCCGGCACTTCACGTGCGATGCGCTCGCTTCGGGCGCGCTCTTCTTGGCTACCCCAGGCAAGCACGCAAGCGAGTCCGGCGCCTGCGAGGGCACGGCCGACTTCGACCCAGCGCGATTCGATCCACAGCTTCGCGGCGCGCGCCGTCGAATGAAAGATCACGCACCACGGCTCAGCGGCCACCCGCGGCGCGTCGGCAGGGACGCGGATGCCATACTCGAACTGCTCCTCGATGGGATACCCAATCGCGCGCGCCGCGACCGCACGATAGCGCTGGATCTTGTGCACTGCAGGCGCGAACTCGAACGTCGTGTCGTAGAGGCGGGCGGCGAGTGGCTCGCGGGCGGTACCGGCGCCGAAACCGTAACGTGGACCCCGCGCCATGGAGGCCACCCATGCGCTCTTCATGAGTCCCTGCGTATCGATGATCGCTTCGTAGTCGGCCTCCCGCAGCGTGCGCCGAAAGGCCGCGAACTCGCGCCAACTCCCGCTCCGCACGAGCTGCTTCCGCCAGCGACGCAGCGCGAACGGGAGAATTCGGTCGACCGCGGGATGGAGCTCGACCAGCGACACGTATTGCTCCTCGACGACCCAGTGGATGCGCGCCTCGGGAACGTTGCGCCGGAGATCGGTCGCGACCGGGAAGTTGTGGATGATGTCCCCGAGCGAGGACATCTTGACGAGGAGAATATTCTTCATCGAGCGGAAGCGGCGGCCGCAGCGGCGCAGCGCGCGCACCGGTATCGGCGCGGTCGTCGGGCCGGGGTCGGCCACAACCGCGTTCGCCTCCACTTCCAGGCGGGTTGTGCAAACCCTGGAGGTCGCACAGACCATTCCGTAGAATGGCGGCTCGCTAAAGATTGGAATTATAAGGGGAAACAACCTCGTGTCCGGCGCTGCGCCCCAGCGGCTTTCCGCAGTCATCATCGCGCGCGACGCCGCGACCCAGATCGAGCCGTGCCTCGCGAGCGTCGCGTTTGCCGATGAGATCGTGGTCGTCGACTCGGGCAGCCGCGACGCGACGCGCACGATTGCAGCGGCCCGCGGCGCGCGCGTGGTCGAACAGTGTTGGCTTGGCTTCGGCCCGCAGAAGCAGTTTGCGGTGTCGCAGGCAAGGCACGACTGGGTGCTCTGCATCGACACCGACGAGCGCGTGAGCGAGCCCCTGCGCGCGTCGATCAATACCGAGCTCGCCGCGCCGAGGGCTCACGTCTACGCCGTTGCGCGATGCAACCGCTTCATGGGCCGATGGCTGCGGCATGGCGAGGGATATCCAGATTGGAACACGCGCCTCTTCCATCGCGATCATGCGCGGTGGAGCGACGATCTCGTGCACGAGCACGTCGTCGCAACCGGGCCGGTGCTGCGTCTTTCAGGCGATCTCCTCCACGACTCGGCCGAGACGCTCGAGCGCTATCTCGAGAAACAGAACCGCTACACGACTCTGCAGGCGGACAACGTGGTTGCGACGGGGATGCACGTCAGCGCGGTCACGATGCTGCTTAGCCCGCTGGTCCGGTTCCTCAAGTTCTATCTGTTTCGGCTCGGCTTCCTCGACGGCGTGCCGGGCCTCGTGCACATCGCGATCGGCTGCTGGAACAGCTTCGTGAAATACGCGAAGGCGTGGGTATCGCAGCGGCCAGGCGGGTGAATCGGTGTCCCGCATGGGGACCCGGTAGAATTCTGCAGTCAAGGGAGCTGGGCATGCCGAATCGCTCGTCCGACTGGTTCCGCCAGGCCGATCGCGACCTCGAGCAGGCACGCGCTTCGCAGCGCGACGGCCGGCACGAGTGGGCGTGTTTCGCGGCCCAGCAGGCGGCGGAGAAGGCCGTGAAAGCACTGCATCTCGCATTGGCGCAGGAGGCTTGGGGACACGCCGTGGCGCGACTCCTGCGCGAACTTCCCGTGGGAGTACCCGAGGACCTGATCGACAAGGCACGCGTGCTCGACAACTTCTACGTCGCCACTCGATACGCGAACGGGCATTCCGAAGGGGCACCGTTCGAGCACTACGGGGGGCTGCAGAGCAACGAGGCGATCCGCTATGCCGGTGAGGTCATTGAGTTCGTCCGTGCTCGCCTGGCCTGACCGCACCATGGTCGAGCGTGAGTTCGCCGCATGGGCCAAGCGGGAGGCCGCGCGACATCCGGAGCTTGTGCGCATCGGTTTCTTCGGCTCGTATGCGCGCGGCGACTGGGGCGTGGGCAGCGATCTGGACCTGATCGCCATCGTGCGTTCGGCCGACGCGCGACCCGAACGCCGCTCGCTCGCGTTCGACGTGCTCTTGCTCCCGGTACCGGTCGATCTCCTCGTGTACACGGAGGCCGAATGGGCGAAGCTCGGAGAGAGCGGAAGCCCCTTCGCCCGGACGCTCGGGCGCGAGGTGATCTGGCTCGAGCCGCGCGAGTCTGTGACTTGACGCGAAGGCGAATGAGAAAACCGATGCCGCGCGCAGCGCTTTTTCTGGGATCGGGAAGCGAGAGGAAACGCTGCACAAACGGCTTTATGCCCTCGGAGCCTGCGAAGAAAGCATGAAGATCCTTCTGATCGGACGCTATGGTCAAGTCGGCTGGGAACTCGAGCGCACGCTCGCACCGCTCGGCGAACTGGTCGTCGTCGACCGCGACACGGTCGACATCGCCGACCCCGACGCCGCAGCCCGCGTAGTCCGCGATACGGCCGCGAATGTCGTCGTCAACGCGGCGGCGTACACCGCGGTCGACCGAGCAGAGAGCGAAAGCGCCCTAGCGCATCGGATCAATGCCGACGCCGTGGGCAGCATCGGCCGCGAGGCGGCGCGCCTCGGCGCCCTCGTCGTCCACTACTCCACCGACTACGTGTTCGATGGGTCGAAGGCGGGGCCTTACGTGGAGGACGACACGCCCGACCCGTTGGGCGAGTACGGCAAGAGCAAGCTCGCGGGCGAACGGGCTCTGGCAGCCTCGGGCGCAGCGCACCTCATCTTCCGCACGAGCTGGGTCTACGCGCGACGTGGCAGCAACTTCGTTCTCACCATGCTGCGGCTCGCGAAAGAGCGTCCGGAGCTGCGCGTGGTCGATGATCAGATCGGCGCGCCGACCTGGGCCCGCGATCTCGCCACCGCCACGGCGCTTGTACTCGCGCGACGCGCAGCAGGCGCCCCGGCGCCCTCGGGCGTCTATCACA
>Ga0209253_10003438_pt1 | contig 13916 bp, 17 predicted proteins | sample FrelakmetBRP12BR_FD_187145 | JGI IMG/M metagenome (GOLD analysis project Ga0209253, IMG submission 187145) | Freshwater lake sediment microbial communities from the University of Notre Dame, USA, for methane emissions studies - BRP12 BR (SPAdes)... | ecosystem: Environmental > Aquatic >...
CCCAGGAGTTGCATAAGTTCGACGCACATCTACTTCAATCACAGGTCTGCTCTCAGAGTGGCTGCATCTGGACCATCCGCGCGCTTATGGCGACCAGCTTTGCCACTCTTCGGGAAAGAGGATCGCCTGCGGGAAATATTTTGTTACAACGGTAAAGATCTGTGCCGGGCTTTCCCCGCTGTAGTCCCCGGCATAGTGCATGGGGATATAGTTCTCCGCCCGTATTCCTTTCGCCAGGATGGATCGACCCACGGGATCGGCGAGATACCAATAGGGGACGAAGGCAAAGTTGATCCCTTTCTCATGCAATTGGCAGTCCCGGAAATCGCTGATCGTTTGCGGTTCCATGCCCGAATCGCCGCTGTGGAAGAAAGTGAATTCGCCCAGCTGAAACAAGAAACCCAGGTTGGGCACATCGGCTGGTGAGCTGACGATTTCAACATTGACGCCGGCGAAGTTCAACTGGGTCTTCTGCCCCCTGGCAAGATCAACACTGTGAACCCGTTCCGCCACCAGGTCAAAGGAGTTGAATTCCCGGCTGAGTGCCTCTGCCGCAGATTTTTCGGCGATGAGAATTGCCTTGGGATTGTTCAGCATATAATTGCCCACGATCAGTGGGTCGAAGTGATCCCAGTGACCATGGCTTATTAGTACCAGATCGGCGTTATCAAAGGGCGGTCGGGCAGATCGGGCTGTTTCATCTGAGTCGGCCTGGCAGACATTCTGGGAGTCATGGAAAAGAGCGTCGATCAAAATCTTTTTCCCGCCAGCGGCTATGATGAAGCCATCGTTGCAGATATAGGTGATATCCAGTGCCGACGGGTCATCAGGGATGGGTTCCAGAGTTGGAGTGAGTGTTGGATCAACGACTTGGACCGCACCTTCAGGCGTGAGCTCCAGAGAAGGAGTGGTTATTGGTTCGACGGGCGAGGCGGCAGCTTCAGTCGTCATCCACTTCGTAGGGCTCGAAGAGGGTGTGGCAGAGGTGAAGGTTGATGGAATAGGTGTGGAAGTTTGAAAAGAGATAACAGTTTCTGTAGTGCCCGAATAAGTTGCTGGAGCACATGCAACCAGAATAAGAACAACAAATGGTATTGCCATGATTGATTGTGTTTTCATATTTCCTCGCTTGTCCTGCCTGCACTGTCCGCGCCAGCCTTGCATCGTACGCAGGACGGTGTACCCCAGGTACAGGTGTGCCGCTCCGTCCAACCTGTACCAGTGCCGCCCTGACCTGGCCGCCAGGGCAGGCAGGCACAGGTGGCCCGAACGGGACGGGGCAGGCATACGTGACTTCCTTTACTAGGGCGTACTATGCGGGGGAGCCGGTGTCGGGCGGCCCTTTGAATTGGAATAGACTTTTGATTGCTCATTGTCCTCCAAATCAACTCAACCTTGCGGCGTCCAATTCTTCCAGTTGGCTTATTATCATTTGTTCCAGACCAACCGGATACGTTATGCCGTGTGCCTCGGCCAAGGTCGGAGCCACAGCCTGATAATAGCGGAAAATAACCAGGGCGGCTTGGAGCATTGCATCGTACTCCAGAGGACAAGATGTCCCCTCTAAGGGAAATAACTGCTCGATGGGCAGGGCTTGCTCGACCTTAAAATAAGGCTGCTCTCCCACATAGGCATCTGAGAAGTTGTATCTCAAGCGTACCAGATTGACACATATCTGACGTATTACATCGAGCTCGCCGTAAGCGAACCAGAGTTGGTTACGCCCCATGGCCTTAATGAAATGGGACAAGTCATGCCAGAACCAATCTATCTGTTGACGTAATATCTCAGTTTGCTTAGCCTGGTCTGCTGCGTGGATAGGGAAAACTTCCCCAGCCAGAATACTTTTTTTATCAAGCAGTACCCTGTAAGGTCCCCCGTAGATGTCTTTATATTTGCTTTCACGGCCAAACCAAATGTCGGCTTCTGTTCCATTGGCAGAAATGATGCAGTACCCATGAGTCACGCCAAAGCCTTCTAGAAATAGTGACTCGCCCAGCAGGCGGATAAAGCTTTCGCTCGCAGCAAGGAAATCCTCGTAAGCCTCATCAGTTGTGATAAAGAAGAGAAGGTCGGAGAATTTATCAGCCTTGTCTTTGGCATAGGAACCACCCAAAAAAAGCGGCCACAATATGCTCATCTGACTGACACGCCGCTATAAGTCGGTCCACGATGTCTTGATGATTATCTGGCATGTGTACATCGTGTGTATCCATTTCTACAATTACCTCAAATCAAGCCGCCCAAAGCGGCGCATCAGGCATTTGCGAAGCGCCAGCGAAGCAAAATCGCCTGCACGTAGTGGTTGGGCGGAGCATTGGTTTAGCACGTTACCAATCCGCCTACTTGTTTTCCACGGGTTGTCCTGATTGTTCCGGCCCTATCCGGTAAGGTCGCATCATTTCATTATCCTCATGCTCGACAATATGGCAGTGCCAGACAAATTGACCTGGCAGAGGGAAGCTGGCCTTGACCCTGGTGACCTCGCCTGGCAGCGCGATCACAGTGTCTTTCCGGCCGCGTTCCCACGGTTCCGGCGGGCGTAACAACGAGCCTGGCTCCACCTGCACCACCCCGGTACCTGCCTCTGTATTCTTGTCGCTGATGACGATCCTTTGCCGGTTGACCAACTCGAAAGCCACCTCGTGGATGTGCATTGGGTGGGCATCGATGGTCGTGTTGTAGAACTCCCAGATCTCCGTATCGCCCACTCCTGGATTCTCGGTTACTGCGTCCATCCATTTCTTGACCACATAGTTTCCAGAACCGTCCACCGTGCCCAGCCGCGTCTCCACCGGCACATCCCCAAAATCCGGGGATGTCAGCTCCGCCAGGACAACCGGCCGCGTTCTCACCACCTCGGGCAGCGACGGGATGTCTGGCAGTTTGAGGAACTGTGGCGGAGTGGTCCGGTCGTTGCTGGTCGCCGCCACAACGCGGAATTCCATCACCTGCCCGGTGGTGTCATTATGATCCGGGTTGAGATCGTTTTCGCCCAGCGGGAGACCCTGGAACGGCCCATCCGGGCCAAGGTTTAAAAGGCGGAAGGAAGAACCCTCGGGCACAGCGCTGAAATCAGCAATCAGGTCAGCGCGTTCGGCCGGTGCCATCAGCAGCCTGCCCGTGCCATCAACTGTCTCAGCAGGGTAAATCTTTGTCTCGTTCATATTGACCGGGGCGACGAGGAAACCGGCCTCGTTACCGATCTGCCAGACCTTCACCCTCGGGTCTTCAAACTGGAGCACCAGGGTGCGCGCATCGCAGCCATTCAGCAGGCGTAGGCGGTACCGGCGCTGTTCAACCTGCAGGAACGGCCAGGTATTGCCGTTTACGATGATGCTATTTCCGAAGAACTCGGGATTGTGGATCGGTGAGATGTCGCTTTCAGGGATGAAACTGGAAATGGGGCCATCCGGAGTCACGTCGCCAAAGAATGCACGCGCATCCGGGTAGAAGAGCGAGCCGTCGGTGTTGAAGGCGCGGTCTTGGATCGCCATCGGAATCTCAAAGTACTTGGTACCGGGGACATCCCCAGGCGCGGGCGCTGGTCCGGGCAGGATGGCTGCTGTGCCGGTGCGGGAGTCGCGCACATCGTCGCTGGGACCACCGCGGACTATAAAAAAGCCCGCTGGCCCCGCGTATACGTTGAGGCAGGTCATGCCAAGCGTATGATCGTGGTACCAGTTGGTCGAGGCGCGATGGTCGTTTGGGTACTGGAAAATTGCATATCCAGGGCCCCAGTCCACATCAAACTTCGCCTTGGCCTTGTCCGCGAAGAACTGATTCCAGGTACCCACCCTAGCATAGCTGCTCGGGATGTTGGCTGCGTTCGGCAACCACCAGGCCTCGGTGTATCCGTCACTCTCATCGCCTACACCGATCGCGCCGTGGACGTGCGGGATCATTGGGACTGGACCAGTGTATCGGGTATATTGAGTCTTCGCGTCGGTAAAGTCTGCCAGGGGAACGTATGTCTTGCCTGTGAAGTTCGGTCGCATATCACGGCCCATCGTCCCGCCCGGCGGGTTGGCCCAATGTAACGTCGGGTCCGCCGGCAACAGGTGGGGCAGGTAATTGCCGTTTGCGTCCATTAGCTCGTTGATCCATTTGATGCGAACCGGGGTTTGGTAATTTGCTTCGATCGTCAGCGAGGGGGCATTGAAGATCTGGGGCCCGTTCTGCGCCACCTTGGGACCGTAGCCCCACACCGTCGTTTTATCCAGTCCGGCTGGCAGGATCTGCTGTTTGAATTGGCGTACAGCAATCTCATAATAGTCAATGTTCCCGCCATTTTTTCCGGTCACCTTACCAGCCCGTGGCATCGCAGGCGGGATCAGCAGCGGCGTGATGTATTTCTTTATCGAGGTGAGAGGATTTAAGGGGCTGGGGGCTTTGGTAAAAAAACGGACACATCCACCCAATTTGGTGGGGATCAAAACGCTGAGGCCTACCAGGCCGCCTAATTTCAAAAAATCCCTTCGGGAGATCATCCGGCTCTCCTTTCACAATGAAAGATTAGTTGTGCACATCTTGAGAGATTTAAATAATACATCCCATCTCTTTTATTTGGTTTGCCTCCATTTTGTGCATGGTATATTATACAATAAATGGGCTGGCGGGTTCCGGCTAGTAATTCCTGTTCCTGCCTGCAACTTGCTGCATCGCTTTACTCAATTTACCGATAGACAACGATCATGCAGTTCTCCTCAGGGTTTTCTGAAGGTCAGGCAATACATGTTGCCTTTGGCAAAGTCCCTAGCTTGTATATCTCTCATCCCCTCTGGAACCAGCCCAACGGGGGCCGAGAACCTTTCGCGATGCTCCTGCAACCACTTTTTAGCACTTGGTATCCAGGCGAAAGATTCCATCATTTTTGCAGTCTCATCAACAATCACGATCTTGGCCCCTGCTCTCGCCACCCGGATCATTTCGCAGATGGCCGTGGCCCGGTCATTGAACGCATTGATTCCGCCGACATGGAAAACTGTATCGAATAACTCGTCACGTAGAGGCAGTTCTTCGGCATTGCCCAGAATCAACTCTGCTTCCCGCTGCCACCGCTTCAGATTCCCCTGGCATCTTTTCAGCATTCCCCAGGAGATGTCCAGCCCAAAGTAAGCTGACTTCACCGGCAGGTAGTGAAGGTTCGCCCCCGTGCCAACTGACACCTCCAAGACGCGGCCGCCCTCCCGTACCTCCAGTTCCCGCAGATATTCCCCGCGGAAGTGCTCCTCTCCTCCGCCTGCCAAGTAGAACAGCCTGATGCCGGCATCGTAGAGCCCTGCAACCCTGTTATAGAACCCTTGATACTGCTGGTTGAATCCGGAGACTTTCGATTCATCCAGCAAGATGGGAATTCCGTCACGTACGGGAAACCTTTCCCCGGAGTGCACGCCGACCAGTACTTCCTGTGCACTCCCATCGGACCCTGGTTCTGAGGCCAGGTACAACGGTTCGTGTGTTCCGGGCTTACACAGCAGCGATACGGTTTCAGGTTTCATCTCTCGTCCTCCTGTTTCATGACTCAAGGCAAGCTGCCTAAGTTAACCTGCTCAAATACCATGATCGGAATATGGCGCGTCGTCATCTTCTGGTAATCCAGATATGGCGGATGGCGCCCGGTGACGAACTTCCACAAGCGATTATATTCATCTCCCTGTACTTCTTGCGCTGCCACCGAGACAAAAATTCCATTGATCTCTATCCTTGCATGTGGGGCTTTCTTCAAATTCAAATACCAATCGGCATTCTTGTCTTTTCCCCAATTCGACGCCACGATCAGATACTTGCCTTCGTACTCAAAATAAGCAATAGGGATAGTACGCTCTTGTCCTGAGATACGTCCAACTGTGTGTAGGATGAGAATTCTTTGCGTGCCGAGTTTGCTTCCAACCCGTCCACTACTGAGGCGGATGAGCAGAGCGTTAATGAACATAAACCATTTGATGAAGATGTCTTTCATTTTAATCACCTTCAATCTACTGCCAATTTCTCGCTGAGCGCAATCGCAAAGGGCGCACCGAGCCCTTTTAAGGCAAGGTTCATCACGGAGAATAACCCGGCTGCCCCAGTAATAATGACTAACCACAAGCCGATTTCAGTTGGTACAGGGAGTACCCAGCCTGACCAATCTTGATGAGTGGTTATCGCTCGAATAATGGCAATGCCAAATAGTATCAACAGGGCATAATGGATAAAGATGGTTATCCAGGCAGCGCGGCTTGTTGTTGGCTGTCTGTCGAGGATCATCCTCCCGAGCCAAACGGTTGGGAATACCAATAATTCACTTCCTGCAATGAGGATCCGATTCATTGTATTTGAAAGCGGTTGATTGAGTGCCCACAGCCAAATAAACAAGATGAGCATTAAAAAGGCAATCCTAAAAAATAAATTAACGGCATGTTTCATGGTAACCTCCTGTGATTATTTTCGAGACCGCCCAACGGTCTCGAGCTAAGCTGCCCGGCGGAAGCAGGTGGCTAAACGTTCATTCTCGCGCATGCGGACGGGCGAGGCACCTCAAACTATGGCCCACTCCGCCGGGTCAGCTTCAACGAGTTGTTAGGCGGCTCACCCATTCTCGGAGTGCGAGTCAATCGGCAGCCACATAGCTACTACCACACATAGGGCAACAACCGATAACGCACGCGTTCAGCATAGTCAGTGTAGCCAGGCAATTCGGCATGCAGAGCTTTGTCCTCCTGTACCGTCCGCATAATGAGCACCAGGGCAAGCAGAATAGCCGGAATGATTGCCCACAACGAATTGAGCATGAATGGCACCCCAAAGTGCAGCAAGAGAGTACCCAAATAGCCGGGATGGCGCACATAACGATACGGCCCACTCGAAACGACAGTGTGCTGGCGGTCAGTCTGGATGCGAACAGTCGCAACAAAGAAAGCGTTTGACACCATCGCCCAGACCAGGAGGAGGTCGTAGCCGAGTACTGCTGCGACGAGGCCGATGACCTGAAGGGCCAACGGCAACAACGGCGACCAACCCCAGCGCACATCCAAACTCGCGGTGACGTACTCAGCAACCATCAGTAAACCCATCACAGCCAAGAGGGCCATATCCCATCGTCTTGTGTCAGTGTGAGGGCGAGCACGCTCTGCAAGCATGGCGGGATTGACGGGCAGGATCAACATTGCAGTGGACACTGACCAGATGATGTATATGGCTGACAAGGCCCAGCCCATCTACCAGTCCCACTGATCCACAATGCCGAACAGGATAGCTATATATATCAGATTGCCTAGCGTCTCGCGCACCAGCCAACGGATGGCGCCTATCCTGACCTTCGAGTCCTGAATCGAATCTGTGTTCATGGCTTGTCGACTCCACTATTGCAGCAGCTTGGATCTCTACTCTCAGTAGATGGAACGAGCCGATTAACGGATTGGCTCACGCAACTACGTTGTGCTGGTCGGCAGCGGCGGGGCGGACGAGAGGCTGCAACCATTATCGCGCAACTTGGCAAACCAGTTGCATACCATCAGCGGCAGAGCCGTCGTGCAGCATCCCCGAAGTACCCCGCAGGGGCACGAAGGGGGCTGCCTGCTTTTCCCCAGCTATGGGGCCCCCGCACTTTGAGTGTCCGCTGGCCTTTCCCCGCATACCTGCCCCCAGCCATGGGGGTTGGGAAAGCCGGTGATAGGCAGCGATAGTGCTGTGTTTACCAATAGCCGACTTAAAACTCATGGTTGATACATACCACTAATAACATTGTGCGCCATTGTCAATAATTCTGCGTCACTCATTTGACATGCAGCAGAGTTGCTCACAGGTGTATGAATAACCAATTCAAGTTCAGCATCGGGATCAATATAGAATCTTTTCACTGGCTTGAGTCGATACATACCATTTAGAGTGATGGGAAGTAAGTCAAGTGATGATTGCCTCAGAATGTAAAGAAAACCACGTCTGAAACGATGGATTTCCCCATCCGGAGTTCTCGCTCCCTCTGGAAGGATAATCATGCTGGTGGAAACATCACGTTGGTTTAAGTGAAAATCAATAGCCTTTTTTCCATACCCTGCTAGTCCAGGCTGAACGAAGATGGTTCCCAATCGGTTAAGAACTTGCCCAAGTAGCGGAACCCTTTTCACAAATGCATGGACAACTACGGAAGCTCGAGGAAATGTGCCGATCAAAGAAAAGCCGGCATAGAAACCAGGATAATTCGAGATGATGAGATATGCACGATCGGGATCAACGTTGTCGTATCCCGTAACTTTCAACCGTTTTCCTATGATCGCGAAGAGAGACCTAACGAACCACTGTTTTAAAATCGGTATTCTCTTCTTATCAACATACGAAACCAGTATCGCAAAAGGGAGAACCGCGAATACGAATAGGTGGGTAACGATGTACATCGATAGGGTAAAGATTATGATCCGAATGATTCTTAGCATACAACTTCCCTATCAAGTCGCCGAACGGAATGGCTCACACCACTTTGTGGTGCAGGTCGGCAGCGGCGGGGTGGACAAGACGCCTTCGCTATTATCGCACACTTCTTGTAGGCCAAGGCTTTCCATCAGCGGCGAAGCCGCTGCCTGCCCTTGGTGTTCTTCCAAGGGTCCGCTCCCCGCCCCGCGTTCTTTCGGGGGAGAAGGTGTTAGACCGCTCTGTTTAGCTTCTTGCATGAATGCCTAGGGAGGCCTTAGGTGGAAAGCCAGAAGCGCGCTTCAGTTTTGTAATGAAGTTGCTCATAAACTTGATCGAGGAAATCTTCAATCTCCTTCTGGTCCCATCCGTAAAGACGCCATTGATACCAAAGCACTCTCGCAAAAGATGATACCGCTATGTCAGTAGCAAATAAAACAATTTCAGGGTGAAGATGCTTTTCAAAAGCTTTCACTTTTAAACCTTCTGGGTTTTCCACTTCAATGACATGAAAGCCGAATTGCTGTGTAGCCCAGTGATGACCATGAGCAATTCCTGATAAAAGCCGATACTCTCCTTCTCGATCTAAGGTTGTTTTAATCAAGTCAATGATGCTCGGCATAGGCATGGCGATGCCAGCTATTTTTCCGTTTTTATCCAAAAGCCGAGGGTAACCAAGTGATACAGCGTCCTGTTCTACTTTTATGATTCTTTTTTGTACTTGGTCAATTTCTGTATGCGCCTTATTTACCTGCAAGAACTTGATCTGTTCAATGAATCCCAAATAGCGAAAGGCAAAGCATCTTCCTACGCGGACATTTGCTGTAATTGTAGGATCAAGAAACCATACGGCGAGAGCGCATGACTCCAATAAACCACGTACACTTGTCCAAGGCGCGATAGTTTTAGCCGGTTCGGCGATTGAATCAGCGAAGGCCATGAGGTGATCTGCCGCTGATTCCATTGACAATATTCCCCGATAATGTACGTCTTCTATTAGGCTTTGATTCGAAAAACTTTTCCGTTCTTGAACTGCAAGAGATTCGGAAGTCGGCTCATTCTTGTACCGGTTGTATATCTGCGCAGATCCGTCAAAAAGAATACGCATGGCGGAAATCATGTTCAGCACCTTTTCATGAGAATATGATTCACCTCGATCTTTAGGCATCTACAATTTCCTCCCAATCTTATAATGCAAGAATTCGATCTACGTTATTATTCCAGTGGGCTAACGATTTGACTAACCTGCCGCCGGGACGGGGAGGCGCGACGGCCTGAAATCGCCTTTTCTGCCCAATGGCCGTCGCATCCCCGCGCCGACCGCGGAGCGTCCCCGAAGGGGAAGGCGGTCAGGTGGAGCCGGTATTGGGCGGCAAATTTTATTATAAAACGCCTAACGGTTTACGCTGCTTATTGTGGTACTGCCTGGCTGGCCGAAGTTATTATTTTCCGCGGGAGTCTCCTACGGGCCGCTGATCCATTGCGCCTCCCATGAGTCTCCCATTGACTGTCCGCCATTCATAAGCTCACCCATTGAGGTTATGCAATCGATGTATCCGCTGAAACTCCCCGTCACAACCGTGCTGCTTTCAAACCTCCCCTGGGTGAGAATGCCGTTCTCAATACTGGGTGTATCAAAAGTAAAGGAGAATGTACCGTCTGGCTGCACCAAAACATAATATGAATCAACCTGGCAGGAACTACCGCCTGCGAATTTCAGACTAAGTCTAAAGTCGTAGATCTGTCCGTCCGCCCCGATATCAAAAGAGACCTTCCCTGCTACGCCGAGGGGGTTCGAGCAGCCCTCCCAGCGCCCGGGTTTATATGCCCGCGTTGAAACGGGCGGAAGCGCTCCAACCAGTTGCGCGTAGGCTGGATCCAGACCCAGCTGGGTGGCTTTCTCCAGGTCCGCAGCAGCTCTCTCGTAGTCTCCCTTTTGAAGATAGGCCATAGCGCGGCTGGCATATGCTATTGGTAGGTCAGCGTAGGTCTCGCTATTCATTAAGCTTGTGAAAAAGCCGCTGCCGAGCAGACTCTCTCCCGTCGGCTTCCGGCTTTCCATCGTGGCTTGCGCAGAAAAGGGAAATTCGGGTGTCAATTCGATAGCCTTGTCAAAATCGGCAATGGCTTGATCATAGTTGCCCATGTCCATGTATGTCAGGCCTCGATTATGATAAGCCTTTGCCAGGCTCGGAGAGAGTTCGATGGCTTTATCCAGATCTGCCAGGGCCTGTTCGTGGTTGCCCTGGAAAAGATACAGGCCCCCCCGGTTGCTGTAAGAAACAGCCGGGTCCGGCAGGAGCTGGATGGCTTTGTTGAAGTCTGCCATGGCTTTCTCTATTTCACCCATGGCATAGTAGGTCAGCCCACGGTCGTTGTAGGCCTCGCCCATGTCCGGCTGGCTCGCAATCGCCAGGTTGAACTGTATAAGAGCCATTTTATAATCACCCTGATCGTAATAATGGATGCCCATATTCAAAGTATCTACATCTGATTCAGGGTAACCATTCTTTTGTGCTGGTCCGCCGCACATCCGCAGGACCGCGATGATCAGGGTAATGATGAGACCGATGGGGATGAGAATGATTCCGCCTGGATTTCTTTTGGGGGATCTTGTGACTCCAACCTTATTGGATGTTGAAGATCCGGTCTCAGGTTGTCCCGATGAGGATTGGAATTCCTGAGTGTACTTTTGACCTCGAATATCCCGTACATTTCCAGACGGATCGACTATGAAGCCAGGTTTTTGAGGCATATCTTATCCTCTGCGCTACCCAGGAGGTTGAACCAAGAATCCCCATATTCGAGAGCCTCTCCGGGTTATCAACCACTCTCCATATCATATTGTAACCAGAATTGTCGCCTCGCTGCGCAACGAATTAGCTACCCCGAGTGGTCGTCTGAGGGCCGGCTGCACGCTTTGTAGCCTGCCGTTATATTCAATTTGCGACTAGAAGAAGATGCCAACCCAGATTGGGTAATCCGGATCACCACGCTCGAACTCGATCCAGACCTTGCAACCAATTGGGGGGATGGTGTATTGGTCCGGCTGCGTCCCTCCGTTGAACGGCAAACACGGAAGGGCCCAAGTCAGGTAGTGTTCGCTGATGGCAGGTACGGCAGTTTTGATCCGACCAAGTCGGAGCGGATCGTTGTTATCGACTACTTCGCCTCTAAATTTTCCTAAAAATTCCATTGCATCCTCCTTGTCGCCATCTGTGATAGGATAGCGCCAACATTTCTGCCCAAAGGGGGTAGATGTATAAATCTGGGGCAGATCACAGATCCAACACATACTTTCTACCAGGGCAGGCTAACGGTTTCCGTCTCGTCTCCGCCTGCCACCACCTGCCTGTACCCCGCCTGCTTGCCCCACAAAGTGGGGCACCCCGACGGGGCGAAGAGGTGCCCCCGCATTTTGGGGGTTCGGTGCGGGGATACTTCTCGCCCCTTACTCTTTAAGGGGTCGGAATACTGGTGTTGGGCAGCTTTTCTGGTGTCAATCGGTTGCGTCCATCGACTTATTGATCCACGATCCGCTCATAACGGGCACGCTGCCCAATCGTTATGAAACCGAGCCCGGCAAAGGTCTGGATTGCCCCGGGGTTGTTGGTGTTGACGGCCAGATCGGTGCTGGGGGCGCCGGCGGCCTGCATCCGTCGCATCGTCTCAACCATAAGCGCTGAGCCAAGCCCGCCCCGGCGCGCAGCCGGCACCACCCCGATCTGGTATACGTAACCTGCTGGAGGGTCAGTCGTCGGGTCGGTGTCGCCGATGATAAAGCCCACTGGCACGCCCTTGGCACGCGCCAGCAGTGACCACTCGGGCATGTGGTCGTCCTCGGTCACCCCGGCAATCCACTCCGCCGCGCTCCAACCCGGGAAGCCCGGGCGCTCACGGAACGCCGCCTCGTAGGCCTGGTAGAACTGCTCAGCCAGCGCCGGCTGCCACGTCGTGAGCGTCACACCCTCCGGCAGGGGTTGGTTCGGCAGAGGCTGGCGGAGGTCACGGCGCATAACGAGCTCGTTAAACACGGACTCAAAGCCTTGGGCCAGGTACAGGCGATGGGCTGTCCCGGTGAGTGATTCGGTGCCAATCTGCAGCACCCGCGGGTGAGCCGCGGCACCGCTGAGCAGTGACCTGGCCTGCACCTGGCTCCAACGCAACAGGTAGGTCCCGAGCCCTCTTGCGCGCACGTCAGGGCGCACATGGCCGACGATAACGGCCCGCAGTGTGCTTGAATCGCCGGATACGGCGACCGTATTGCAGGCCACCAGCTGCCCGCCGGCATTCCATGCACCGATTGCAGCACCTGGGCCATCCGGGAAGAATCGGCTGGTGATTTCACCAGGCTCGAACATAAAGCGAAGACCGCCATCCGACAAGTGGCACGTTTTCGCCAGGTCGACGAGCTTGGCTAGATCGTCACGAGTGACCGGTTGCCAGATCAAGCCGTCCAGGATGGGCGGGGGAGGCATAATGGTTGAATTGTTCATCTGAGATAGCGCTTAAAAATCATGATTCGAACTTGGGACAAAGAAAAATGTTCACAGAGCCCAATTATGGCGGTCCAACGTCTTGCGGCCTGCCCTACCTGCCCCGCCTGAACTGCCTGCCTTATGTTCTTCAGGGCGCTCTTCAGTGGGTATTTTCGGGGTGCGGTCGCCTGCCCCGCCTGCCCCAGCCTTTCCTGCCCCCGAACTGTGGGAGTGGGTCCTATGGGGGTCACAGGGCCTGCCATTTTTCTGGCAACTTCGGCGGCAGCCAGGTTGAAATTGGTCGCCAATGGTACCATGAACCATCCAAAGGATAACTGTGCTTGTTTATCCTGTCAAAAACTTCTTCTTGCGATTTCTCAATCCCTTTTACCCATTCGTCCTGAATAAACCCTTCTCTTATGCCAACCTGATAATCATCTTCATCTTTCCACTTCCAGTTGTATTCCGGGTCTATGACAATATCCAGATCCAAATCCAAGCTGTCAAAACCGCAATGACTTCGCTGATAGGGTAATTGATAGTTGACGTAATAACAGCCAAACTGACCTGAGGCATGATCCCAAAATATGGAGCAAGAATAATACTTCTCTGGTTCAAGAAACATCAGGATGCGATTCGTTTGCCAGGTGAATTCTCGGAGAAGAATGTGTTCTCGCATGGCTTCTTGCCACCGGGTTCCCTGTGAATGGTCTCTATTATTCTTCCAACGCCAATATCCTTCAGGAAAAGCGCACTGAGCACCTGGAATTAGCAAAAGAACAGTTTCTTCTGGTTTATCTTTCACCACAATAACCGATTTAGCCATCCATACCTGATTATTAACGATCCCACGGATGACACAATTGTCGCCTACTGCCCAATATTTGCCCATAGATTATTTTCTTCTATCCTACCGAGATAATTATTTGTGTTCCCAAGTAGACATTCATACCACCCGCCCAACGGTTTGGCTTACCCCATTGCATACCCTTTCAGGGCACCCCACTGCGTGTGGCAGGCAGATGGGGCAGGCCCCCATTGCATGGGGCA
>Ga0209253_10003439_pt1 | contig 13915 bp, 13 predicted proteins | sample FrelakmetBRP12BR_FD_187145 | JGI IMG/M metagenome (GOLD analysis project Ga0209253, IMG submission 187145) | Freshwater lake sediment microbial communities from the University of Notre Dame, USA, for methane emissions studies - BRP12 BR (SPAdes)... | ecosystem: Environmental > Aquatic >...
TTAATAGTGTTAATTTAAACTATCAACAGAAAATGTGTTCATTATTACTATTATTATTTTTAAATATATATTAAATCATTAATTAAATAGAACCATATAAATACATAAATTATTAAAATAAGTAACCTTTGGAAAATAAAATCATGCAAATTAAAATTAACCGTGAAGTTTTATTAAAACCGTTAACTAGTGTCACTGGTATTGTTGAGCGTCGACACACATTGCCCATACTTTCAAATTTATTACTGGAAGCAAAAAATAACAATATTCAACTCACTGCAACCGATTTAGAAATGCAAATATCTTTGAATATTGAAAGTAAATTTAACGGAGAACTATCAACTACTATCTCAGCAAAAAAATTATTGGATATTTGCCGCGCCCTACCAGAGGCGATTGATATAGATATGATAAGTAACGATAGCCGTATTACGGTTAAAGCAGGAAAAAGCCGTTTCAATTTGCAAACATTACCTGCAGCAGATTACCCAATCATGACTAAAACAGGGGGCAGTAATACTAATATTCAAATTAGCCAACTCGCACTAAAAAAACTGCTCAAACAAGTAGAGTTTGCTATGGCGCAACAAGATATTCGTTACTATTTAAACGGCTTATTGTTAGAAGTAAATGAAAACAAATTGAATATTGTGGGCACAGATGGCCACCGTTTAAGTTTTACTTCAACCACATTAAATAAAAGTTACGAAAAAACAGATGTTATCTTGCCACGCAAGACCGTGATTGAATTAATTAAGTTGTTAAACGATAGCGAAGAAGAGATAAGCATAGACTTCAACGCCGGCCAGGTAAATTTTGCATTCGGTGATATTAAATTAATTTCGAAAGTCATTGATGGTAAATTCCCCGATTATCACCGTGTGATTCCTACAGGTCATCAAAACACCTTTACAGTAAATCGTATAACTGTACTTACCGCTATGCAGCGCGCATCGATTTTATCGAATGAAAAGTATCGCGGAATCCGCATGGTGTTAAGTAACAACAATCTTAAGCTGATCAGTACCAATACTGAGCAAGAAGAAGCGGAAGAAGAGTTAGAGATAGATTACGCTAAAGACAGCCTGGATATTGGCTTTAACGTCACTTATTTAATTGATGTGCTCAACAACGTGAATGATGAAAATATCAATTTTTCGTTTGCTGATGCAAACAGCAGCTGCCTAATCACCGTACCGAATGACGAAAATTACAAATACGTTGTGATGCCAATGCGCATTTAAACTCACGTAATATTTAATAAAACCTTAGCAACATAAAACTATTTAAAAGAAACTATTATGGCAAAAGCACCGCAACAAGAATATAACTCAGACAGTATTAAAATTTTAGAAGGCTTAGACGCTGTTCGTAAGCGCCCAGGCATGTACATTGGAGATACGTCTGATGGCTCCGGGCTACACCATATGGTGTTCGAGGTGCTGGATAACGCTATCGATGAATCATTGGCTGGGCATTGTGACGATATTAAAATTACTATCCATCCCGATAACAGTATCAGCGTTTTCGATAATGGCCGCGGAATCCCAACCGACATCAAAGAAGATGATAAGCATGAGCCAAAACGCTCTGCTGCAGAAATTGTGATGACCGAATTGCATGCCGGCGGTAAATTCGATCAAAACTCCTATAAAGTTTCTGGTGGTTTGCATGGTGTGGGGGTGTCGGTAGTTAACGCGTTATCTGACTGGCTACGCCTTAAAATTTATCGCAAGGGTGAGGTTCACCAAATGGAATTTAAACGCGGTGTACCCGTCGCGCCGCTCGCTATAACAGGTAAAACGGAGCGTCGCGGTACGGAAGTACACTTTTTAGCGGCCACAGAGACTTTTGTTAATGTGGAATATCATTTTGAAATTTTGGCCAAACGCATTCGCGAGCTGTCGTTTTTAAATAATGGCGTCAAAATGGAGTTAATCGATCAGCGTACAGGTAAAAGTGAAAACTTCGCTTATTCAGGCGGAGTTAAAGGCTTTGTAGAGTATATGAATCGCACAAAAACAGTCTTGCACCCAAAGACTTTTTACGCCATTGGCGAAAAAGACGGCATGACGGTAGAAGTGGCGATGCAATGGAACGACAGCTATTCAGAAACGGTTCAATGTTTTACCAATAACATTCCACAGCGCGATGGCGGCACCCACTTAACTGGCTTGCGCACGGCCATGACGCGTACGCTAAATCAATATATCGAGCAAAGTGACTTGGCCAAAAAAGCCAAAGTGGAAACGACCGGCGACGATATGCGCGAAGGCATTACTTGTGTGCTTTCGGTGAAAGTGCCAGATCCTAAATTCTCATCACAAACCAAAGACAAACTGGTTTCATCAGAGGTGCAACCCATTGTTTCAGAAGTTGTTTCTGCAAAATTAGCGGACTTTTTAGCCGAAAACCCAGCTGATGCAAAAATAATCTGCGGCAAAATTGTTGAGGCAGCACGTGCACGCGAAGCGGCGCGTAAAGCGCGCGACATTACACGTCGCAAAGGCGTGATGGATACGCTAGGTTTGCCTGGTAAGCTGGCAGATTGCCAAGAGAAAGATCCTGCGCTGTGTGAGCTTTACCTGGTCGAGGGTGACTCTGCTGGCGGTTCAGCCAAACAAGGGCGCGATCGTAAAAACCAGGCCATTTTGCCGTTAAAAGGTAAAATCTTGAACGTTGAAAAAGCGCGTTTTGATAAATTATTGGGTAGCCAGGAAATTGCAACCCTAATCACTGCGTTGGGCACCAGCATCGGCAAAGACGATTTTAAAGCCGAAAAATTGCGCTATCACCGCATTATTATCATGACCGACGCCGACGTCGATGGTGCGCACATTCGCACGCTGCTGCTCACTTTCTTCTATCGCCAAATGACCGAGCTGGTCGAGCGCGGCCATATTTATATTGCCCAACCGCCGCTTTACAAAGTGAAGCAAGGCAAAGATGAGCGTTATCTAAAAGACCAGCAAGAGCTGGATATTTACTTACTCAATTCTGCACTGAAAGGTGCGGAGCTGGATACCAAAACCAATGCCGGCGTGCTTACTGGCGAGCCGCTGGGTGAAATCGCCAAGCAAATGGTCTTAACAGAAGCGGTGATTCGCCGCATCGCTGCGCTGTATGACGAAAGTGTATTACGTGCGATTCAAGATGTGGGTGCGATTGATTTAAGCAATGAGGCAAATGCCAATAAAGTGGCCGAGCAATTGCGTCCCATTTTAGGCGCTGTGGGCAGTGAGGTGCTGGTGGCATTTGATGCCGAAACCAATACCTATCGCCTGGAAGTGAATAAATACGTGCATGGCAACCTGCAATGCTGCGTGATAGATGCCGAGTTCTTAAGCAGCGGGGATTACCGCCAAATTCTAAAAGTATCCACCATGCTGCACGGCTTAATCGGCCCGGGGGCAGTAATTAAACGTAACGAAAAAGAGCAGGCGGTAGCTACCTTTAAGCAAGCGTTGGATTGGCTGCTGAATGAAGCTAAAAACACGCTTAATATTCAACGCTACAAAGGCTTGGGCGAGATGAACCCAGAACAATTGTGGGAAACCACCATGGATCCGAAAGTGCGTCGCTTGCTGAAAGTGCAGATTGATGACGCTATTGCCGCCGATGAAATCTTTACCACATTGATGGGCGATAACGTGGAGCCGCGCCGCGCGTTTATTGAAAGTAATGCGCTAGGTGCAAGTAATTTGGATATTTAGTAATGTTTAAGTTTATAACAGCCAGAATTTTTTGTTTTTCTTGCTTAGTCATGAATGCTGCGAATAGTGAAGAAGAAAGCGGTAATTATGAAGTGTCTGGAGTTATTACAGATATTCAGCATGTTGAAGCGCAAAGATAAGATAATTATGAACAGATGGCAGACACGATGGGTTCAATGTTTGGCCCTCTTTGTTTGCTAGTGAATGATATATTGGGTACCGAGCAACGTGCTTATAATATTTATCAGGTTAATACTCTCGATAATCGAGTATTCAACATCGCCAGCCGTTCAAGCTATAGCAAAAATGATTGTGTGAAAGTTATTTACCCCAAGATAAATGGCGAGACGCCAGATATAGGGATTGAAGCGAATATCAAGCTAGAATCAAGTAAAGATTGTATTTAACAATTTGAAGTTATTATAACGATGCCCTGTAAGCCAATATCCATGCGGCTTGCGGGGCACCAATTTTTTCACATGTTTATTTTATCAAGATTGAATTAAAACTCCACCATTTCAAATTCTGCTTTACTCGCGCCGCATTCCGGACATTTCCAATCTGCGGGTACATCTTCCCAGCGCGTGCCGGGCGGAATGCCATCTTCCGGCCAACCTTTTTCTTCTTCATAAATCAAACCGCATACTACGCACATCCAAGCTTTCATCTGTAACCCCTTAAATCAGCTAAACATAAGTTAGCTTACTCCTAATGCGACAATAAAAAAACGGATGCCTTGATTATTCAAAGCATCCGTTTAGTTCAACAATGATTATTTCAGGTCAAAACGATCTGCATTCATCACTTTCGTCCATACAGCAACAAAGTCTTTGACAAACTTTTCCTTTGAGTCATCTTGTGCATAAACTTCAGCATAAGAGCGAAGGATAGAGTTTGAACCAAACACTAGATCAGCCCTCGTTGCTGTCCACTTTACTGCGCCAATCTTGCGGCAACGGATTTCATAAAGGTTACTACCCGTCGGCCTCCAGGTATAAGCCATGTCAGTCAGGTTGACGAAGAAGTCGTTAGTCAGCGCACCGACCCGATCGGTGAACACGCCATGTTTAGTGCCCCCGTGGTTAGTGCCGATAACACGCATGCCGCCGACCAGCGCAGTCATTTCGCACGCGGTCAGGCCAAGCAGCTGGGTGCGGTCTAATAGCAACTCCTCGGCAGTGACGACGTAGTCCTTCTTCTGCCAGTTGCGGTAGCCGTCAGCCAAAGGTTCTAGCACTTCGAACGATTCGACGTCGGTTTGTGCCTGTGTAGCGTCGCCACGTCCCGGGGCAAACGGCACGGTTACTGCAAAGCCACCGGCCTTGGCTGCCTGCTCGATACCGACGTTACCAGCCAGCACGATGACATCCGCTACGCTTGCGCCGCTTTCGGCAGCTATTTTTTCCAGCACCGCCAATACTTTGCTTAGACGGGCAGGCTCGTTGCCTTCCCAGTCCTTCTGCGGTGCAAGGCGGATGCGTGCTCCGTTGGCGCCGCCGCGCATGTCAGAGCCACGGAAGGTGCGTGCGCTATCCCATGCGGTGGCAACCATGTCGCTGATGCTCAGGCCGCTCGCCGCAATCTTCGCTTTGACCGCTGCAACGTCATAGTCCTTGCGGCCTGCAGGCACCGGATCCTGCCAGATCAGGTCTTCCTTCGGCACGTCCGGGCCGAGGTAACGGGATTTCGGCCCCATGTCGCGATGGGTCAGCTTAAACCAGGCACGGGCGAAGACCTCGGTGAAGTAGGCCGGATCCTTGTGGAACCGCTCCGCAATCTTGCGGTACTCGGGATCGAACCTGAACGCCATGTCGGCATCGGTCATGATAGGCTTGCGGCGAATTGATGGGTCTTCAACGTCCACAGGCATGTCTTCTACCCTGATATTGACTGGCTCCCACTGCCAAGCCCCTGCTGGGGACTTTTGCAGCCACCAATCGTATCCTAGCAAGAGGTCGAAGTAGCCGTTGTCCCATTTGGTCGGATGGGTAGTCCAGGCGCCCTCGATACCGCTGGTCACTGTGTCGCTGCCAATGCCGCGGCTGGTGTGATTCATCCAGCCTAAGCCTTGCTCTTCCAAATCAGCACCTTCTGGCGCAGGGCCTAGATTGGCTGCGCTGCCGTTACCGTGGCATTTGCCCACAGTGTGGCCGCCGGCGGCCAGTGCGACTGTTTCTTCGTCGTTCATCGCCATGCGGGCAAAGGTTACGCGTACATCCTTGGCAGTTTTGAGCGGGTCGGGCTTGCCATCCACGCCTTCCGGGTTGACATAGATCAACCCCATCATCACTGCTGCTAGCGGATTTTCCAGATCCCGCTCGCCGGAGTAGCGGCTGTTGGGATTATCACTTGGCGCCAGCCATTCTTTTTCTGAACCCCAGTAAATGTCTTTTTCCGGATGCCAGATATCTTCGCGGCCGAAGCCGAAGCCGAAGGTCTTGAGGCCCATGGACTCATAGGCAATATTGCCAGCGAGGATGATCAGATCAGCCCAACTGATATTGTTGCCGTATTTTTTCTTAATCGGCCAGAGCAAGCGGCGCGCTTTGTCCAGATTGGCGTTGTCAGGCCAGGAATTGAGTGGCGCGAAGCGCTGGTTGCCGGTGCCAGCACCGCCACGACCGTCGGCGGTACGATAGGTACCAGCCGCATGCCAGGCCATGCGAATCATCAGGCCGCCGTAATGGCCCCAGTCCGCTGGCCACCACTCTTGGCTGTCGGTCATCAGGGCATGAAGGTCTTTCTTGAGGGCTGCGAAGTCGAGCTTCTTGACCTCTTCCCGGTAATTGAATCCCGTTCCCATTGGATTGGTCTTGCTATCGTGCTGATGCAGAATGTCAAAGTTCAGGGCTTTTGGCCACCACTCCATATTTGAATTTCCCGCTGCGGTATTGCCGCCGTGCATCACCGGACACTTTCCTGTAGAAGATTGTTTATTTTCCATTGTAAAACTCCTTTTTCGTTAAAGTAGATAACTGTTCTTTTTATTTAATCGTAATAAATTTCTCTATTAATAGCTAATAGAAATTCCAAACGTAGTCAGCCAGCAACTCAATTAGTATTTGGCTAGCGGTTTCAAACATAGTGTTAAGCATGCTAGTCTCCTATACCGACATCATTTTTGATGCATGAGGTGCATTGTAGACACCCTAATTTGATTTGTATAATTGTATGTTTTGATATAGTTGATAAATAATATTTATCGATGTATGATAGATATAGTTTATGAGTGTTTATTTAATATGAGTCTGACTGAATTAAAATTTATTGTCGCCGTAGCGCAAGAGCGTAATTTTCGGCGTGCGGCGGAAAAGTGCTTTGTTACGCAGCCTGCCTTAAGTTTGGCGATTAAAAAACTGGAAGAAGAGCTGAATGTAATTATTTTTGAACGTAGCCGTAGCGATGTGAACATGACGGAAATCGGTGCGAAAATTGTCGAGCAGGCATCGAAAGTGCTGGAAGAAACTGCACGTATTAAACAACTGGCCGAGCAAGGCAAAAATCAATTAAAAGGAGCATTAAAGCTGGGCATGATTCATTCTGTAGGCCCCTATTTGTTGCCAGAAATAATCCCTATTTTGCGTAAAACTGCGCCAGATATGCCGCTGGAAGTAGAAGAGAATTTAACGGCAAATTTAGAAACTCAGCTTAAAAATGGTGTGATTGATGCGGCAATTATTGCGCTGCCATTCAATGTGGCGGGCCTGCAATATCGCGCTTTGTACGATGAGGAGTTCGATGTGGTGGTCCCTAGTCATCATCATTGGGCGCACCGCAAACACATTAAGCCTGAAGAATTATCAGAAGAAAAAGTGTTGCTGCTGAATAGTGGCCATTGCTTTAGCAACCAGGTTACGCAAGCCTGCCCAGAGCTTTCGCGCAAGGGCGAGATTTTGCAGGGTAACTCACTTGAGACCATACGTAATATGGTGGCATCAAATCTGGGGATAACTGTGTTGCCATGTTCAGCCACGGCAGAGCGTTATCACAACCCTTTGATAAAGGTAATTCCCTTTGTAAGACCCGCGCCCACAAGGCGTATTGCGATAGCTTGGCGCAAGAGTTTTGTTAGATTAGAAGCATTGGAAAAAATTGCTGAAGCAATTAAAGCGATTAAATCGGATTACATGAAAACGCTGAATTGATAAATTACAGGTAATAAAAAAGGCGCGATTTTAGTTTGGCGCGCCTAAATGAAAAGGCACACTAGGCGCCTTTTTTATTACCCTTAGTATTACTTGTTTGGTACTTATTTGTTCATTACGTACATTGTAACTTCGAAACCGAAACGCATTTCAGTAGCAGCTGGTTTTGTCCACATGGTAGATCTCCTAATAAGTTAATTAATAAATACTACACAATCTATGAGTTGTATATTACAGATTAGTTGAACGTATAGTCTATGTGTTGTTATTAAAGAGTGCTAATGAAAATCATTAGAAGCAAGTTAGTAAACCAATAAAACACGGTAGCCTGCAACGGCTAAATCAGTGACATTAATGGCTAGCTTAATACGCACTTCCTCGCGAGAGCCTATGCCAGAAGCCACATTAATATTGGCTTCCAGATAATCACGGGGTTTAATAAGCCTCCTTAAAACTGCCTGATCAGAAGTATCAGTAAGCGTTAATTCTATGTTGGGGTAAGCCTGCGTATATGGTGCGTTATTAATAAGTAAACTAGAAAATTTGATCACATTTTGATGATTTTCATCTTCCTGCATGTCGGAGTCATCGATCGTTAAAAATTCCAAATCGTTGGGCAGATTAATTTTACAATTAAGCACTGCACAGGCTTGCGCTAAATAGGGCTTATATTGTGGGTATTCTGAGGCGATTTTAGTACGTTGAAAATAAATAGCTTGTAATCCCGCAAGAAGAGCCAATAACAGGCAAGGAATTATCAGCCAGTAATTAGTTTTTGTTTTGATATTTTGAAATTTAGGGTCAGCTGTTAAATCTTCAATGATAATGGGCGCCTGAATTAAATCTGCATCGTACACTTCATTCATTTCTGGAAATTCGTTGCCTATATATGGGCTGCCAGTATCATGATTTGATTCAGAAGAATTTAAGTCTTCTAAATTAGGAACAGATTCAAGGACGATATTTAGAACATCACCAATGGGTTTTTCGCTAGAACTATCCGAAGATTCAGCTTGTGCTTCTAAGCTGGCTTGGTATTCAGCAGGGCTGTGAATATCATCCGAAATTTCAGTGAGGCGGTTTTTTGCGTTAAAAATATGTTCACAATTGCCGCATTGGACTTTACCACGATGTGCTTTTAAGTGCTCTTTATTGAGCAAAAATTGTGTTTCACAGGCAGGGCAAGAGGTGATGTAATTCATCGTTTTGTGCCTGTGAGCAATATCCAAGCGTCTTTTTGTGTGGGTGCATCCATATTAAACCATTCGCTGTAGCGCGCAATCAGCTCTTCTTTTTGGCTTTCTAATATACCTGATAATGCCAACTTAGCGCCAGTTTTGCAATATTTAGATAACGCTGGTGCTAGCACCATCAGTGCGCTAGATAGAATATTGGCTACAACGATATCAAACGTTTGGTGCGTGAACACATTAGCATCATAAAAATCGATATCAACGTCGTTTTGTTCTGCGTTATAAACGCTTGCAATAATAGCCTGTGAGTCAATATCCACACCAACCACATGCGGTGCACCTAATTTTTTAGCAGCAATAGCTAAAATGCCTGAGCCGCAACCATAATCTAAAACACTTTTATTAGGTGCTTGTTGCATAAGCCATTCCAAACACAAACTCGTTGTGGGGTGGCTGCCGGTGCCGAAAGCCAAACCAGGGTCGAGCACAATATTTATTGCATCTTGATTTGGTGCGGTGTGCCAGGTAGGCACAATCCAAAGCTTATCGGTAATTTCAATCGGATCAAACTGTGCCTGTGTAGCGCGCACCCAGTCTTGTTCAGCGATGATTTCAGTGCTGTATTGAAATTTTGCAATCGCCGTTTCTTGGCTTAATGCAATTGCAATCTGGTTGACATCAACATCTTCATTAAACATTGCAGTAACAATATTTTGTTGCCAAATACCGGGTGGTGGATCGCCAGGTTCGCCAAAAATCGCCTGCTCCGCTAGAGTTTCTGCATTGGCATCCTCGATACTGGCAGATAGTGCGCCTAGATTCATTAAGGCATCGCTAATCACATCAGCGTTTTGCTCGTTTGCTTGAATTTTAAATAATAGCCAAGCCACAAGAGATTATTTATGGCCAATACCTAATTTTTGCTCTAGGTAGTGAATACTTGTGCCGCCGAGATGAAAAGCCGTGTCCGCCATTAAGTCTGCGTGTAATTGAATGTTTGTTTTAATGCCAGATACCAGCATTTCTGATAATGCAATACGCATGCGTGCAATGGCTTGATCACGCGTGGCACCATAAGTGATGAGTTTGCCAATCATAGAATCATAATGAGAAGGCACAGTGTAGCCAGCATATGCATGCGTATCAATGCGCACACCAGGTCCGCCAGGCATATGGAGCGTGGTAATTTTGCCAGGGGATGGAACAAATGTATAAGGATCTTCCGCATTAATGCGGCATTCAATTGCATGCCCGCGCAATTCAATATCTTTTTGGCGAAATTTCAATTTCTCACCAGCGGCGACAAAAATCTGCTGCTGCACTAAATCAAGCCCGGTAATCATTTCAGTGACGGTATGCTCAACCTGCAAGCGCGTATTCATTTCTATAAAATAAAATTCGCCATTTTCATATAAAAACTCAAATGTACCTGCGCCCCGATATTTAATTTTGCGGCAAGCTTCAGCGCAGCGTTCGCCAATTCTGTCACGTAATCGTTTATTGAGTAATGGAGAAGGCGCTTCTTCAATAATTTTCTGATGGCGGCGCTGCATGGAGCAATCGCGGTCGCCTAAAAATACGGCATTTCCGTGTTGATCTGCCAAAATTTGAATTTCGATATGGCGTGGATTCTCTAAAAACTTTTCCATATAAACCATTGGGTTGCCAAAAGCTGATTGTGCCTCTGCTTTTGTCATTGCAACTGCATTGATAAGCGCTGCTTCAGTATGCACTACGCGCATGCCTCGCCCACCGCCGCCGCCAGCTGCTTTGATTATGACGGGGTAACCAACTTTATTTGCAGTTTTTATTATTTCTGCAGAGTCATCCGGCAATGCACCTTCAGAGCCAGGGACGCATGGCACGCCAGCTTTTTTCATGGCGTCTTTAGCAGAGACTTTGTCGCCCATCAAGCGAATCGTTTCAGCACGGGGACCAATAAACACAAAGCCGCTTTGTTCTACGCGCTCGGCAAAATCAGCATTTTCAGATAAAAAGCCATAACCGGGATGAATTGCCTGTGCGTCGGTGACCTCTGCCGCGCTGATAACCGCAGGAATATTTAAATAGCTCAGAGTGGAAGACGCGGGCCCAATACAAACAGATTCATCAGCAAGCTTGACGTATTTGGCTTCTTTATCGGCCTCAGAATGTACGGCTACCGTTTTAATGCCCAATTCACGGCATGCGCGCTGCACACGAAGAGCTATTTCGCCGCGATTGGCAATGAGTATTTTTTCGAACATCTATTTAACCAATCACAAATAAAGGTTCGCCATATTCAACTGGCTGGCCGTTTTCAACTAATATTTCTTTAATCACACCCGCAGCATCACATTCAATTTCATTAAGCAGTTTCATTGCTTCGATAATGCATAGTGTATCGCCAACAGCTACTTTAGCGCCTACGTCCACAAAGGGTTTAGCATCGGGTGAAGAAGAACGATAAAACGTGCCAACCATAGGAGACTTAACAACGTGACCCTCAACCTCTGCAACAACAGGAGCAGTGGCGGTAGGCACTGGCGCAGCATGTGCCATTGGCGCTGGTGGTGCCGTCATGTAGTGTGCAGCAGGAGCCTGGTTATGCATTAAAGCGCGGCTGATTCGTACTTTTTCTTCGCCTTCGGTAAGCTCGAGCTCCGAAATGCCAGATTCTTCCACCAAATCGATCAGTTTTTTAAGTTTACGTAAATCCATATTAACCCCTGTTGTAACCTAATAATTAAATAGTTTATTTATAATTAATTTTTGAATGAATTTATTGCATATCTTAAAGCGGCATTGTAGCCCTCTGCGCCTAAGCCGCTAATCACGCCAACAGCGATATCGCTGAAGTAAGAGTGATGCCTGAAGTTTTCGCGTGCATAAACGTTAGATAAATGTACCTCTATAAACGGAATTTTAACAGCAGAAATTGCGTCGCGGATTGAAATAGAAGTATGCGTAAAGGCGGCTGGATTGATAATGATAAAATCAATTTTGTTAATAGCTAATGTTTGAATTTTTGCTACGATTTCAGCCTCGCTGTTACTTTGATACGTTTCCAGCGCAATATTGGCTTGTTTGGCTTGCGCTTGCAAAGCATCATTAATGCTGGCTAATGTCACGCTGCCATAGTGCTCGGGTTCACGCACGCCGAGCAGATTAAGATTAGGCCCATGCAACACTAATATCGACTTAGCTGCCACAGCGCACCTTTTTTAGTGATGAGATAAAAATTTTTTCGCGGATTTTCATAAATGCAAGTTTGCCGAACTTAAGCATTTTTGTCCAGCAGATTCGCAGAAATTGACCGAAGTTATCGTTATGAACAAACCTAAGTGATTGATTAGAAAGCTAAACTACTTTTGCAATAAATTTAATAAGGTTTCTTCTAATAATGGTTTGGTAATACGCCCTAAATAAGTTTTTGCTACGGTGCCATCGGCTTTAATAATAACAGTATATGGTAAAACTCCTTTGTTGTTGCCTAAGCCAGAAGCTATCTCCATCCCCGATTCCTCTGCGATTAAAAGTGGATAGCTTATTTTGGCTTCGGTATTAAATTCTTTAACTAATGCCATTTCATCAATTGCCATACCTAACACAATGACGTTTTTATTTTGATATTGAGTATAAAGTTCTGATAGCTCAGGCATTTCTTCGCGGCATGGTGGGCACCAAGTTGCCCAAAAATTAAGTACTATAACCTTGCCTTGCCACTGTTTAAGCGCCTGTGGTTTGCCATTTTCATCGGGATAAGTGTTAGCAAACAGTGCTTGGGTCGATTCACCATTTCCATCTTGCACACTAGCGCCATTTAAAAAAAAGTACCTGATAGCAAAGCCAAGGCAAACAATGAGGATGATTGTGCCAATAGGCGACAGTATTTTATTTAACATTTTTATTCTAATTAAGTTAAGAGTATTAACAAACTACCAGTGGATTACATTCATCCACCTTGAGGGAATTGACATGGTTAACAATTGCTATGAATTTTGTAGCGTCTTCGTAACCTACAACCTTAGAAGGCTTAATTTCCTGGCCTGAACGATTAAAAAATATAATACCTGGCGGACCATATAAGTGAAATCGCTTGAGTAATGCGAGATCTTCAGCCGTATTTTCCGTTACATCCGCTTGTAACAACACGGTGTTTTTAAGCGATTTTTGTACACCTGGGTTACTAAAAGTCAGCTGTTCCATCTCTTTGCACGATACACACCAATCAGCATAAAAATCGAGCATGACAATCTTTCCCTTCGCGGCATCAATTTGTGCATCTAGCTCGGCAGTATTTTTAATGCGTATAAAGGGTAAAGTAGCCTCGTTGAGAGTGGTACTTGCAGCGCGCAAACCGGCCAGCGGCTGTAGCGCTGATTTAGCTCCTGAAACCGCACCAATTAATAATGCAATTCCCAGCACCAGTAAAATAATGCCAATGCCCTTCCAAAAGCGCATCCACGGGTGAGATCTCCCCGTCGCGCTATTTATAGGCAGGTTATCCAAAGCATGTAGATAAATAGCGGGGATAATCATTAGCGCTGCCCATAGCACCATCTGGACACTTATAGGTAACGCTGGCGAAATGATGTAAATGGCTATCGCCAGCATGATCACACCAAAAAAATCGCGTACTGCTGTCATCCAAACTCCGGCTTTTGGCAGAACATGGCCAGCCGACGCACCAATTAGCAACAAGGGAACACCCATGCCGATAGAAAGTGCAAATAAGGCAACACCGCCAAGTATGACATCATGTGTTTGGCCAATGTATAGCAGAGCGCCAGCTAAAGGAGCGGCCACGCATGGGCTTACGATTAAGGCGGAAATGACACCCATGATAAAGACGCCAATAAATTGCCCGCCTTTCAATTTGTTG
>Ga0209253_10003440_pt1 | contig 13910 bp, 13 predicted proteins | sample FrelakmetBRP12BR_FD_187145 | JGI IMG/M metagenome (GOLD analysis project Ga0209253, IMG submission 187145) | Freshwater lake sediment microbial communities from the University of Notre Dame, USA, for methane emissions studies - BRP12 BR (SPAdes)... | ecosystem: Environmental > Aquatic >...
CGCCCGGCCGCGGTAGTCGGCTGCGGTGTCGGCCACCTGCGCCAGTTCGAGCAGCGTGGGCGCGATGTCCAGCACGTGCGTGAAGGCCTTGTGCACCTGCCCGGCCGCCATGCCCGGCACGCCGGCAATGATCAGCGGCACGCGGATGCCGCCCTCGGCCAGGAAGAACTTGTGGCCGCGCAGCGGCGAGGCCGCGGCGCTGGCCCAGCCCGGGCCGATCACGCCGTAGCTGCCTTTGGCGCCGAGCTGGTCCGTGTCCTGCGTGTAGCCCTGCGCCATCAGCCACAGCCGGCCGCTGAGCAGCGCATAGGGGTCGGAGGCCTCGGCGCCGTTGTCGGACAGGAACACGAACACCGTGTGGTCGAACTCGCCGACGCGCTTCAGGTGCGCGACCAGCCGGCCGACCTCGTGGTCCATGGCCTCGGCCATGGCGGCGTAGACCTCCATCTGCCGCACCATGCGCCGCCGCTCGGTGTCGCCCAGCGCCTGCCAGTCGGGTGTCGTCGCCTGTTCGGCCAGCGGCGCGTCCTTCGGCACCAGGCCCAGCGCCGCGGCGCGGTCGCGGCGCTCTCGGCGCAGCGCCGCCCAGCCGGCGTCGTAGCGGCCCTTGTACTTGTCGATGAAGGCCTGCGGCGCCTGCACCGGCAGGTGGTTGGCCTGGAAGCCGATGTAGGCGAAGAAGGGTTTGCCGCTGTCGGCGCCGGCCTGCAATTGCGCGATGGCGGTGTCGACGAAGAAGGTCGACGAGTAGAACTCGTCCGGCATCGCCGCCGGCTTGCCGTTGTCGTACCAGTGGACCCTGTCGGCATGCGGCAGGTAGCGCTGCTGCGGCAGCCAGTTGTCCGAACCGGTGTCGCCCAGTACCAGCGAACGCTCGAAGCCGCGCTGGTCGGGCAGGTTGCGCGCGCTGGAGCCGATGTTCCACTTGCCGGCGATGCTGGTGCGGTAGCCCGCGTCGCGCAGCCGCTGGGCCACGGTGACCACACGCTCGTTGAGCTCGCCTTCGTAGCCCGGCTGGCCGATGTGTTGGCGTGGCATCGATTCACGCAGGCTGCCGACGCCGTTGCGATGGTGGTCCACGCCGGTGAGCAGCATCGACCGGGTCGGTGAACAGGACGCGCTGGTGTGGAAGTTTGCAAAGCGCGCGCCACGCGCCGCCAGTGCGTCCAGGTTCGGCGTGGCAATTTCGCTGCCGAAGGCGCCGACGTCGCTGAAGCCCCAGTCGTCGGCCACCAGCACGACGATGTTCGGTCGCGCCGGCGGTTGCGCCCGGGCCGTGTCGAAAGCGAACAGGCCTACCAGCCAGGCGCAGGCCAGCACGCTCAGGAACTTGCGGACCCCGTCGATGCGGTGCAGATGCTGGCAGTCCATGGACTGTTCAGTTGTACCAGTAGGTGAATTCATCCTCTGCGCGCAGCGGCTGGTCGAGTGTCTTGTCGATGGCCACCGGCACCTGGATGAACGACGGCCACAGCGGCGCCGGCATGCCGGCGTGGTGCGCACGCAGCAATTCGCGCAACTCGGCCAGCTTGTCCGGCTGCTGCTGCGCGAGGTTGGTGCGTTCGGTCGGGTCTTCGTTCAAGTTGAACAGCCACTGCTTGCGCGGCCGTTCGGCAGCGATCAGCTTCCAGCCTTGCGCCTGCACTGCGCGATAGGGCCCGTCGCGCCAGTACAGCGCACGCTGCGCCGGGCTGGCCGGATTCGCGCCGAGGTAGGGCAGCAGGTCGACGCCGTCGATCGAGAGATCGTTCGGCAGCCTCGCGCCGGCTGCCGACACCACCGTGGGCAGGATGTCGATGTTCGACACCGGTGCGCGGAACTGCGTGCCGGCCCGGATATGCCCCGGCCACCGGGCGACAAAGGGCACGCGCAGGCCGCCTTCGAAGTGCGTGAGCTTCCAGCCGCGGAAGGGCCGATTCACATCGGGCAGCCCGATGTAGCCGGGTGCGCCGTTGTCGCTGGTGAAGATGACCAGCGTGTTCTGCTCCAGCCCCTCGTCGCGCAGCGCCTGCAGCACCTGCTGCACGCTGCGGTCCAGCGCGCGCACCATGGCCAGGTAGACACGCTGCCGGTGGTCGGCGATGTGCGCCAGCGCGTCGTAGTCCGCCTTGCTCGCCTGCAGCGGCGTGTGCACGCCCCAGTGCGCCAGGTACAGGAAGAACGGCCGGTGGCGGTTGTGCCGGATGGTCTTCACCGCCTCGTCGGTGAAGTAGTCGGTGAGGTAGCGGTCGGGCTCGAACCAGGTGCCGCCGTTGTAGCTGACGCCGAAGCGCATGTTGGGCCACAGGAAGGCGTCGATCGGATCGAAGGCCTGCCTCGAATTGACGACCCGCGGGTCGTCCACCGGCAGGTACAGGCCGCTTTCCATGAACAGGCTTTCGTCGAAGCCTTGGCTGTTGGGGCGCATCGTGGGCGTGCTGCCGAGGTGCCACTTGCCGATGTGCACGGTGTGGTAGCCGCGGGCCTTCAGCAGCTCGGCCACGGTGATCTCCGACGCCGGCATGCCGAGCTCGTTGAAGTCCTTCACCTGACCGGCCAGCCCAGTGTCGACGGTCGTCGGATGCAGGCGCTGGACATCGCCATAGAGCGCACCGGCGACCTGCGCCATGGCGCCGGGCGTAGGCGTGAACTCCACGCCGAAGCGCCAGGGGTAGCGGCCGGTCAGCAGCGCCGCACGCGAGACGGTGCACACGGCCGCGGCGGCATAGCCGTGGTCGAAGCGCACGCCGTCACGCGCCAGCGAATCGATGGCCGGCGTGGGCACGCCCAGCGCGCCATGGCCGCCGCCGTGCGTGCTGACGTCGTTGATGCCCAGGTCGTCGGCCAGGATGACGATGATGTTGGGCGGGCGTTGCGCCGTGGGCGTTTCGGCCGTGGCCGGCCCCGGCATCCACGGCACCTGCCGGTGGGCGTCGCGCGGCCAGCGTAAGTCGGTATACCAGCCCAGCGAATGCTTCAGGATGTGCAGGCGGTTGACGTAGGCCAGCGCCGCCAGCGTGCCGAGCAGCAGTGCGGCGAGGATCAGCGTCTTGCGCCAGCGGCTCATCCTCATGCCGAAGGGCCGCCCCGCGGCGGCGTGCTCCGCGCCGCGGCATCGGCCAACGGCTTCCAGTGCAGCAGGCCGAACAGCAGGGTCAGCAGCACGCTCACCACCAGCGGCCCGCGGTACAGGCGCACGTGTCTGAACATCAGCACCAGCTCCAGCGCATGTAGGGCCAGCAGCACCAGCGCGACATTCTGGATCGTGCCGCCGACGCCGGCCGGCAACAGCCCGGCCAGGCTGGCCAGCGCCAGTGTGTAGACGATCAGGCAGCCCAGCTTGAGCACAGCGAACATGCGGTTCTCCAGGGTTCGAGTGAACGAATCACACGGCCGGCTCGATGTCCGGCGAAGCCCTGCGCGGCGACTCGAGCAGGGCTTGGCGCACGGCCCACAGGCGGTCCTGGCCCCACACCGCCGTGTCGCGCACGCGAAACGACGGCACGCCCCACAGGCCGAGCGCGAACATCTCGGCGCGATGGGTTTCGGCGCTTTGGCGCCAGCCGTCGTCCTCGAGCGCGGCCTGTGCATCCGGCCAGGCCAAGCCGGCGCGTTCGGCGATCCGGCGCAGGCCGCGATCGCTGCCCGCATCGAGGCCTTCGGCCCACACGCCCTGCATGAAGGACAGCAGGTATTGCGGCGCGCGGCCCGCCTGCTCGGCCAGCGCAAACAGCGCCAGGCCGCGCTCGGTCGGCCGGCCCACCGGGTCGTTGATGCGGCCGAAGGGCACGCCATGCAGGCGCGCCTCGCGCGCTGCGTCGAAGGCGATGTAGCGACGCTTGGCCGCCGGCACCGGCAGCCCGCGCATGACCATCGGCAACAGGGGGCACAGGCGCACCGGCGCGCCGCTGGCGCGGCCCAGGGCCAGCACACGCGGCGCGGCGATGGCCGAGTACGGGCTGCGCAGCGAGAAGTAGAAGTCGATCCTCGGCGCGTCCTGCAGCGCCGGCGCGTCGAAGCCGTCTGCATCGGGCGCGAACAACGCAGTGTCGATGCCGGGGCGCTGCGCCCCCAGCCCTTGCAGCCGCCACTCCAGGTGGTGCAGGCGGTCGAGGCCCCAGTACCACTCACCGCCGTAGTGGAAGGTCGCGCCCAGGTAGTGGCCGAGTCGCTCACGCAGCCGGTTCGCGGCCTCGCGATGGGCGTGCAGCGCCGCAGCGCTGGCCGCTGCCACCGGCGGCGATGCAGCCGGCACGCTGCCGCGCCACAGCTGCGCGCTCAGCGGCTGCGCCAGCTCGACGAAGCGGGCGCTTTCGATGGCGCCGAGCAGCCACCGTGACGTGTGCTCGACGGCCTCGGCGGCGGGCTGTGTGAGCGGGTCGTCGAAGTCCAGGCCCAGGTGCCGGGCCAGCCGTTGCGCGTCCTTGCGGCTGTACGCCACCAGCTTGTCGCGCTCCGGCGCCGCGTGGTCCGGCGGTGCGCCGACCAGATGGGGCAGGAGCTGGATGTCGTAGCGCTGCATCAGCCGCGGCAGCACCGCCGCGGCCAGCGCGCTGTAGGGATCGTCGGTCTGGTGGAAGTAGTGCACCTGGTGCGGCTCGCCGCGCGCCAGGCGCCTGCGCTCGGCGCGCCGGCGTTGCGCAAGCAACCGCTCCTGCGACAGCAGGCGCTGGCTGATCGCCGGCATGAGCAGGCTCTTGATCGACATCGGCGTCCTCGGTCCGCTGCAATGCCTGGCCCTCTGGCCGAGGCTGTGCGTGCGCTGCGGACTCCATGATCGGGTGCAGGCGTTGCACGAATATAGCCGCCACGGCGGCGCGAATGGCCCGATGAGCCGGCATTCCGTTGCGGCCGGTGCTTCGCCTCGACGGGCGCGCTACAGTCGCGACCGGGTGCTGGCCGCGGCGGCGCGGCCCAAGCGTCCCATCACGGAGCAGGAGCAAAGACATGGGCCAGCAGTTCGAAGGCAAAGTCGCGATCATCACCGGCGCGGGCTCGGGCATCGGCCGGGCGGCGGCGCTGCTGTTCGCCAGCCAAGGCGCGAAGCTGGTGCTCGGCGACAAGACTGCTGCCGTGCACGACACCGCGCAGCAGGTGCAGCAAGCCGGCGGCACGGCCACCGCCTTGCAGATCGACGCCGGTGTCGAAGCCGACGTCGCCTGCCTGGTGGCCACGGCGCTGTCGACCTACGGACAGCTCGACGTGGCCTTCGCCAATGCCGGCATTTCCGGCGGCATGGCCGGCATCTTCGACGCCACGCCCGAGCTCTGGACCGAGGTGCTGCGCGTCAACCTGATCGGCCCGTGGCTGATGATCAAGCATGCCGGCAAGGCCATGGCCGATGCGGGGCAGGGCGGCTCGATCATCTGCACCGCCTCGGTGGCCGGCATCCGCTCCGGCGCGGGCGGGCCGGCGTATTCGGCGTCGAAGGCCGGCGTCATCAACCTGGTGCAGGTGTCGGCGCAGCAGCTGTGCGAGACCGGCGTGCGCGTCAACGCCCTGTGCCCCGGCCTGACGGAAACCGGCATGACCAAGCCGACCTTCGACTATGCCAAGGACAAGGGCGTGACGCACAAGCTGGGCCGGCTGAACCCGCTGCGCCGCGCCGCGCAGCCCGAGGAGCTGGCCCAGGTGGCGCTGTTCCTGGCCTCGGCGCAGTCGAGCTACGTCAACGGCCAAGCCATCGCGGTCGATGGCGGCCTGTCCAGCTCGCACCCGGTGACGCGCCAGCTCACCGGCCAGACCGCCGTTTGATCAGCGCGACGGCGGCAGCGGGCGGCCCCACATGCGCTGCCACAGCCAGGGCAGGGCGCGCTGCACATCGGGCCGGCGCCCCATCTGTTCGGACGGGTCCAGCGGCACCGGCGGGCTGTGCCGCTGGGCCACCGCGAAGCTGAAGAAGTAGGTCGGCTCCTGGCCCATGCGCAGGTCGCTGATCAGGACGCGGTCGGCCTTGTCCTGCAGCTTGTAGAAGCCCTTGCTGAAGGCGGCAATGCGCTGCACGCCGTCGATGCCCTGCACCTCGCCGGCCAGCGCCATGCCACGATCGAAGCGGTCGAAGGCGATGTGCGGCCCGGCATCGAGCAGCGAACGGAAGCCCTCGTGGTAGTGCGCACCGTCCAGCGCCACCACGCGCCACAGCAGCGAATTGAAGAACGTCGGCGTGACCAGCAGGCGCTCTGCCTGCAGGCCCTGCGCCTGCAGCGAGGCCCGCGCGAGCCGTTCCACGTGCTGCTGCGCCAGCACGCCCCAGCCCAGATAGGCGGTGCTGAGCACCAGCCCCAGCACATTGGCGCGATGCCCGGCCGCGCTGCCGCGCGAGGCCAGCGCCCAGCCGGCGCCGAGCAGCAGCGGCAGCGTGTACAGCGGGTCGATGATCGATATGCTGCCGACGCCGAAGGGGTGGCTGCCGAAGGGCAGCGCGAGCTGCGTGCCGTAGACCGTCATCGCGTCCAGCAGCGGGTGGGTGACCAGTACCAGCCACATCGCGAGCCACCAGCGACGCCACTGGCTCCATTCGCCGTGCAACCGCGCGACCGCGGCGCCGAGCGGCAGCGAGAACAGCGTCAGCCAGAACAGCGCATGGGTCTCGGCCCGGTGCAGCACCATGTTGAGGATCGGATCGCCATAGTCGATGAGCACGTCCAGGTCGGGCAGCGTGCCGGCGATGCCGCCCCACAGGGCAGCCTTCCACGCCGCCGTGCGCCGGCCCATGACGGCCAGGCCGACGGTGGCGCCCAGCGCCAGTTGCGACAGTGAATCCATGGAGAGGAATTTTCCGCGGCCCGGCAAATCCTTTGCGCAGCGGGCGGCATTGCGCCGACGACGATCGGCCCTAGCGGATGCGCCGCGCCTCGATGTAGAAGCGCTTCTCATGGGCCTCGCCCATCGAGAAGGTCTTGCGCGGCAACGGCCCTTCCAGCACCACGCGTTTCAGCAGTTCGCTCTTGCCCACGGTGTCCAGGTGCAGGCCGACCTGGCCGGGCTGCTGCCCCAGCCGCTCCAGCACGTCGTCGCCATGCACGTAGTCCACCTGCTCGGCGCCGCCCTGGTCGATGAAGCGGTCGACGAAGTCCTGCACCGTGCCCACCGCCAGCGACGACGGTGGCGCGTCGATCGCGACAATGCCGAATCGCGGTCCGGGGCCGACCACTCCGAAGGCCTGCGTGGCGCCGCTGTCCTTGAGCCGCTGGCGCATGGCCTCGCCGCTGGGCAGGTCGACGCAGCGCATGCCAGCGCCGTATTGCGCGGCCAGCGCCGCGCGCGGATCGGCGCGCACGCCGAACAACAGGCGGTGGATCGGCTCGAAGGCCAGGGCCGGATCATGGATGTTGACCACCTCGACCAGCGCATACCGGCTCGGGTGCTGCAGGCCCACCGAAGCCTTGGCCTGCTCCCAGATCGCCTTGGCGGTGGCCAGCGAGTGGTTGCCGTCGCCCACGGCAAAGAGCATCACCGGGGTGCCGGCAGGCGTGCCGTACCGCGTGGCAAACGCCTGCGGATCCGCCAGCGCGCGCAGCGCCCGGGTCACGCGTTCGCCACGGGGCCCGTCCACGGCATAGCCGGCGACGCGCCCGCCGCCCAGCATCAGATCGGTCTCGTACAGCCTGGCCAACGCGTTGCGCTCGGCGCCCAGGGGTTCGATCACCGTGCACGCCGGGTCGTCGATCAGCACCAGAATGTGCGGCAACTCGAGCTCGGCGCCGCGTCGCACCTCGATGCGCGGGGCCAGGCGCTCGACCATCGTGCCTTCGGTCGGGCGGATCAGGCTCGTGGAGTCGGGGCTGAAGTCGTAGTGCTCCAGATCGAGTTCCAGCATCAGGCCACGGCGAACGCGACGCCCGAGGGTTCGCTCCACGTAGACGGCGCCCTCGCGCTCGTGGAGCAGCCCGCTGGCCAGGTAGGTGCGCATCGCCTCCTGGATCCGGCCGATGCGCGCAGGAGCGTCCGGGGTCCCCAGGTACGCCTCGGGGAAGATCAGGTGCAGGCTGGACGGGGCATCGCCGACCTCGCGCGCCACGCGGCGCCAGTAATCCGGTTCCGACGTGTACTGGTCGCAGGCGATCACCGCCCATTTCGCCAGGTCGATCCCGGGTCGGGGCAGCAGCAGCCGCGGCAGCCGAAAGCAGTTCTGGTCGCCCACGATTCGAGACCCGGGGAGTGGAAACCGGCCATGTTACCGATTGGGGGCGGCGTCGTCGAAGATATACTCGCGGGCGCTTCTGCCCGCATCCGATGGATACATCCGATGGACACGCCGCGCATCCGCTTTCGTCCGGCATCCAGGGAGGACCTGCCGGCCATCGTCCGCATGCTTGCCGACGATCCGCTGGGGGCCAAGCGCGAAACCTGCTCCTCGCCGCTTGCGCAGGGGTACTACGCGGCCTTCGAGGCGATCGATCGCGACCCGAACAACGAGCTGGTCGTGGCCGTGTCGGTCGACGCCACGGTGGTGGGTGTCCTCCAGATCACTTTCATTCCCTCCATCACCTACCGGGGAGGCTGGCGTGCGCTGATCGAAGGGGTTCGGGTGGCGGCCCCGTTGCGCTCGAGCGGCATCGGCAGACAGATGTTCGAATGGGCCATCCAGCGCGCGGCGCACCGGGGCTGCCATCTCGTCCAGCTCACCACCGACAAGGCGAGGCCGGACGCGGTCCGCTTCTACGAGCAGCTGGGTTTCGTGGCCTCTCACGAGGGGATGAAGCTGCGCCTTCGCCCGGCCGCATCGGACGACTCTACGGGATCCGTTCGTTGACCGGCCGCCTCGGCTAGACTGCGCGCTCAACGCAGGAGAATGCTCAACATGAATGCTCGTCGCGTCGCACTTCGTTTCGTGCTGGGCTCGTTCGTATTGGGGATTCTTGCGGCCTCGCTGCAGCCGTCGACGGCGCTGGCTCAGCAGGTCCTGCCCCGACCGGAGCAGCCCTTCGGCGGCAAGATCGGCCGCACGACCAAGGATTCGGTCAAGGACTTCCCCAAGGAAGTCGCGGCGCCCAAGGGCGCGCCGAACGTGCTGCTGATCCTGACCGACGACGTGGGCTTCGGCGCGTCGTCCACCTTCGGCGGGCCAATTCCCACCGCCACGATGGATCGGCTGGCCAGGAACGGGCTGCGCTACAACCAGTTCCACACCACGGCGCTGTGCTCGCCCACGCGTGCCGCGCTGCTCAGCGGACGCAACCACCACAGCGCCGCCACCGGCGTCATCATGGAGGCCGGCACCGGCTTTCCCGGCTACAACACGCTGATGCCCAGGAGCGCCGGCACGTTCGCCGAGATCCTGAAGCAGAACGGCTGGAACACGTCCTGGTTCGGCAAGAACCACAACGTGCCCGACTGGCATTCGAGCCAGGCCGGCCCGTTCGACCTGTGGCCCACGGGGCTCGGGTTCGAGTACTTCTACGGCTTCATCGGCGGCGACACGAACCAGTGGCAACCTGCGATCTACGAGGGCACCAAGCCGATCGAGCCGCCGCACGATGCGAAGAACTACTTCTTCGACACGGACATGGCGGACAAGGCCATCGCCTGGATCCGGATGCAGCACGCCACCGCGCCCGGCAAGCCGTTCCTCGCCTACTACGCGCCGGGCACGGCCCACGCGCCGCATCACGCCCCGAAGGACTGGATCGCCCGGTTCAAGGGCAAGTTCGACCAGGGCTGGGACAAGGTGCGCGAGCAGACCTTCGCCCGCCAGAAGGCCCTCGGGCTCGTGCCCGCCGACGCGAAGCTGACCCCGCGCGCTCCCGGAATCCCGGCGTGGGACTCGCTGAACGCCGACCAGAAGAAGGTCTACGCCCGCATGATGGAGGTCTACGCCGCCGCGCTGGCGCACGCCGACCACCAGATGGGCCGCATCCTGGACGTCATCGACGCGCAGGGCGAACTGGACAACACGCTGGTCATCTACATCCAGGGCGACAACGGCGCGAGCGCGGAGGGCGGCCCGCAGGGACTGCTCAACGAGATGACCTTCTTCAACGCGATTCCGGAGGACTTCAGGGAAGTGCTGCGCCGCATGGACGAGCTGGGCGGCCCGAAGACCTTCAACCACTACCCGATCGGCTGGGCGCACGCGATGGACACGCCGTTCCAGTGGACGAAGCAGATCGCGTCGCACTTCGGCGGCACCCGCAACGGCCTGGTCGTCTCGTGGCCGGCTCGCATCAAGGACAAGGGCGGCATCCGCACGCAGTTCCACCACGTCATCGACATCATGCCGACGATCCTCGAGGCCGCCGGCGTGCCGACCCCCACGAGCATCAACGGCGTCGTGCAGAAGCCCGTCGAAGGCGTGAGCATGGCCTACACCTTCGACGCCCCGACGGCCGCGTCCAAACGCACCACGCAGTACTTCGAGATGCTCGGCAACCGCGCGATCTACCACGACGGCTGGGTGGCGGCGACCACTCCGCCGGCGCCGCCGTGGCAAAGCGAGAGCGGCACCACCGGGGTCCTGGACTACAAGTGGGAGCTGTACAACATCCGCGAGGACTTCTCGCAGGCCAACGATCTGGCTGCGAAGGAGCCGGCCAGGCTCAAGGAACTCCAGGACCTCTTCTGGAAGGAAGCCGAGAAGTACAGCGTGCTGCCGATCGACAACAGCAGGGTGGAGCGGCTCGATGTGTCCAACCGCCCGAGCCTGACCGCCGGCCGCACGCAGTTCACCTACTACCCCGGTCTGGTGCGGATTCCGGAAGGCGCCGCGCCGGACACCAAGAACAAGTCGTTCCGGATCACCGCCGACCTGGAGGTTCCCGCAGGCGGCGCGCAGGGCATGCTGCTGACGCACGGCGGACGCTTCTCCGGGTACGGCCTGTACGTGCTCAACGGCAAGCCGGTCTTCACCTACAACCTCGCGGGTGTCGCACGCTACAGCGTGGTCGGTAAGGAGACCCTGAAGCCCGGCAAGCGCACCGTCGTGTTCGACTTCAAGTACGACGGCGGCGGCCTGGGCAAGGGCGGCGTGGGCACGATGCGGGTCGACGGCAGGAGCGTCGCCACCGGCCGCATCGAACGCACGCTGCCGTTCCGGCTGTCGCTGGACGAGACGCTCGACTGCGGCGAGGACACCGGCACGCCGGTCGCCGAAGACTACAAGGTGCCGTTCCGGTTCACCGGGCTGCTGCGCCAGGTCACGATCGACATCGCGCCGGCGCCGCTGACGGCGGCGGACCAGCGCCGGCTCGACGCGAGCAAGGCCCAGATCGCGGTGGCGCGCTGAGGGGATCGACCGCGACCATCACACACGAAGACGAGGTGAACCATGGCCAGGATCGAAGAACGGATGACAGCCCTCGGACTGGCGCTGCCCGAGCCCCTGAAGGCTCCCCCGGGCGTCGTGCTTCCGTTCCAGTTCGTTCGCGTGTCGGGATCGAAGGCCTTCATTTCCGGACACGGTCCGACGAATGCCGACGGATCGCTTGCCGCCCCGCTGGGCAAGGTCGGGCGCGAGGTCACCCCCGAGCAAGCCTATGTCGCTGCGCGCCTCACGGGACTGGCCATCCTGGGCAGCCTCAAGCGAGCCCTGGGCGACCTGGATCGCATCACCGCGTGGAACCGCGTGTTCGGCATGGTCAATTCGGCACCCGGCTTCAACAGGCAGCCGGGCGTGATCAACGGCTTCTCCGATCTCATCCTCGAAGTCTTCGGTCCGTCGATCGGGGCTCACTCGCGCAGCGCGGTCGGCATGGCGGAGTTGCCGTTCGACATCCCGGTCGAGATCGAGGGCGAAGTCGAACTCTAAGCCTAGGCCGGCTGGCGTGAGCCTGGTCCGTGCATCGAGCGGACGTGGCCGACTCAGACCTCGCCGCCGAAGCGCTTGATCAGGTTCTGCACGTACTTGTCGGTCAGGCCCTCGAACTCGCTTCTGACCAGCGGCGCGACGATGCCCCTCATCAGCGACGGAAAGGCCACGGTGACCTCGCCCTTGACGCTCAGCACGATGTCGGTGTGCTTCTTTCGGTCGGTGATCTTCCAGCTGCCGCCGACCTGCGCATTGCCCACGCCCGGCACCGGCGTCCACACGACGCTGCCCTTGGCCTTGTCCGAGACGTACTTGGACGCATAGACCGTCTGGATGCCGATCTGTGCGGTGCCGACCCGTTCCATCTCCCAGCGGTAGACGCCTTCGCCCATGTCGACCAGCTGGTGGACCTTCGGGAAGTGGCTGACCGAAACGGGGACGTCCGCCAGCACGGCGAACACGTCCTTCGCAGGGGCCTTGACCGAGAACTCGTAGCCGAGCTCGACGGGAACCTTGATCGTCACGGGTGACTCCAGCAGCGATGTGTCGGTGGCGCGAGGCCACGCGTGCGATGATTCTAGCGTGACGCAACGAAGGATGGCTGCATGAAGCGAATGACGGCAAGCGCGGTCCTGGCCGCGGCCTGGCTGCTGGCGGCCTGCGTGGGCACGCTGCCGGGCCCTGCGGGCAGTGGCCTGACGCCGTGCAGCGAGTGGCCCAACTGCGTGTCGAGCGATGCCCGCGATGCGGTCCACGCGATCGCGCCGCTGCGCCTGGCGGTTCCCCCCGAGCAGGCGTGGCCCGCGGTCCGCGCGGCCGTGGCGCAGCTGCCGGGCACGACGATCGTGAGCGACACCGGGACCCTGCTGCGCGCGGAAAGCCGCAGCAGTACGTTCGGGTTCATCGACGACCTCGAACTGCAGCTGCGACCCGCCCAGCAGGCGATCGCCGTGCGTTCGGCGTCTCGCGTCGGCCTCAACGACCTGGGCGCCAACGCACGGCGCGTCGAGGCGCTGCGCGCGGCGCTTCAGGCGCAGGGGATCGTCAGGTAGCCGCGCCGGTCAGGGCCGCGCCGGTCAGGGCCGCGACTCAGTGCGTGCGTCGGGGCGCGACGGGCGCACCGCGCCGGTCGAGGTGACGGAACGTGATCCGGCCCTTGCTCAGGTCGTAGGTCGAGATCTCCAGCGACACCTGGTCGCCGGCCAGGATCCGGATGTGGTGCTTGCGCATCTTCCCGGAGCTGTAGGCGACCAGCGAGTGGCCGTTCTCCAGCGTGACGCGGAACCGGGAGTCCGGCAACACCTCGGCGACGACGCCGTTCATCTCGAGCAGTTCTTCCTTGGCCATGACGGGCATTCCTTGCTAAGTGCCCGTTTCGAAAGCCGACGGACGGATGGCTGCGTCGTGCTTGCGACGACGGCTGTGCGCAACGTGGCACCCGCGGGCGCCGCACGGTTCGCGGAACCTGGGGTCGCCGGCACGTTGCGGCGGTAGGACGGGGGTCGGGGGCGTTGCGCGCGGGCAGCGGCAACGGACAGGCTCACACTGTAACACGCGGCCCCCTGCCGCCCCGATCGGAGTACGATGCCCGCACGCCCCAGGTTTGCCCTTTTGCGTCGCTGCGCGCGCCGGGACCCCCGGATCGCGGCGCGACGAACGTCGTCGCCGGACCGGCGTCACGATGTCCGGCACTCATCCCTTCGAAAGGGGATTCCATGAGCACATTTCTGATCGAAGCGTCCTACACGCCCGAAGCCATCGCCGCGATGGTGAAGAATCCGCAGGATCGTGCGGAAGCGGTTCGGCCGATGATCGAGAAGATGGGCGGCAAGCTGATCGGCCTGTGGTTCTCCTACGGCGACCGCGACATCGTGGCAATCGCCGAAGCGCCCGACGGCGTTACCGCCGTGGCCTTGGGCATGGCCGTGTCCAAGAGCGGCGCCATGCGCAGCTACCGGACCACGCCGCTGCTGAGCAGTGCCGAGGCGATGCAGGCGATGCGCAAGGCCAGCGACACGCCGTACCAGGCGCCGAAGTGACCGCCCGGACCGCGCGCTGATCGGCACGGGCCCGGCACCCCGGGCCCGTCATTCGGTGCGTCCGGTCCGCTGCGCGCGGCGGCATCGTCGCCCCGCGCCCGCTGTGCCCCGTGCAGGGCAGCCCCGGCGCTCCGCCCGCCCCGCCC
>Ga0209253_10003441_pt1 | contig 13907 bp, 15 predicted proteins | sample FrelakmetBRP12BR_FD_187145 | JGI IMG/M metagenome (GOLD analysis project Ga0209253, IMG submission 187145) | Freshwater lake sediment microbial communities from the University of Notre Dame, USA, for methane emissions studies - BRP12 BR (SPAdes)... | ecosystem: Environmental > Aquatic >...
GAAGAAGCCGGGACGCGGCCTGCGCATCGCGGACCAGATCCAGCGCGACCTCGCGGAGATGATCCAGCGCGAGGTGCCGGCGGACCGGGCGGGACTCGTGACGCTGACCGGTGTCGAGTTGTCGCCGGACTACGCGCACGCGAAGGTGTACTACACGGTGATCGGCGCGCCGGTCGCGCACGCGCAGCAGGTGCTGAACGAGAAGGCGGGGTACTTCCACTCGTTGCTGTTCAAGCGGCTGTCGATCCACACGATTCCGAAGCTCGCCTTCGTGCACGACGCTTCGGTCGAGCACGGCATCGAGATCGACCGGCTGATCGCCGAAGCGAACAAGGACCGGTCGCAGTAAGGCCGGAAGCGCCATGGGCAAGCCGCGCGGCGACCGCGTCAACGGTGTGCTGCTGCTCGACAAGCCGGTTGGGGTGAGCTCGAACCGGGCGTTGCAGACGGCTCGGCGGCTGATGAACGCGCAGAAAGCGGGGCACACCGGCACGCTCGACCCGCTGGCGAGCGGGCTGCTGCCGGTGATGCTGGGCGAAGCGACGAAGTTCTCGGCCGATCTGCTGGACGCGGACAAGTCGTACCGCGCCGCGGTGCAACTGGGCGTCACGACGACGACCGGGGACGCCGAAGGCGAGGTGGTGGAGCGCAGGCCGGTGGCGCTGGAACCGGGCGCGATCGACGAGGTTCTGGCGCGGTTCGCCGGGGCCATCGAGCAGGTGCCGCCGATGCACTCGGCGCTGAAGCGCGATGGCCGGCCGCTCTACGAGCTGGCGCGTGCCGGGGTGGAAGTGGAGCGCGCGCCGCGCAGCGTGCTGATTCACGGGCTGCGGCTCGTCGAGCAGTCGGGCGACACGCTGGTTGTCGACGTCGATTGCAGCAAGGGCACCTACGTGCGCGTGCTGGCCGAGGACATCGGCAAGGCGCTGGGATGCGGCGCGCACCTGGCGGCGTTGCGGCGCACTGCCGTCGGCCCGCTCTCGCTGGACGGCGCGGTCGGGCTGCCCGTGCTGGAAGGAATGGAGATCGAAGCACGGCGGGCGTGCCTGCGGCCCGTCGACGAACTGCTCGGCACCTTGCCGAAAGTGGACCTCGATGGGGCACTGACGCAGCGCTTCCGGCAGGGCCAGCGCCTCGCGATCGACGCGCAGCCGAAGGGTGGACGGGTGCGGGTGTATGGGGCGGACAACACATTGCTGGGCACGGCGACGGTCAACGAGTGGGGCGTCGTCGGGCCCGAACGACTGATTTCGAACGAAACGAGCGCGTCATGAAACGGGCAATCAGGAACGTGGCGATCATCGCCCACGTGGATCACGGCAAGACCACGCTGGTGGACAAGCTGCTGCAGCAATCGGGAACCTTTCGCGCGAACCAGCAGGTGGCCGAGCGCGTGATGGACAGCAACGACCTCGAGCGCGAGCGAGGCATCACGATCCTCGCGAAGAACTGCGCGGTCGACTACGAGGGCACGCACATCAACATCGTCGACACGCCGGGCCACGCCGACTTCGGCGGCGAGGTCGAGCGCGTGCTGTCGATGGTCGACGGCGTGCTGCTGCTCGTCGATGCGGTCGAGGGGCCGATGCCGCAGACGCGCTTCGTCACCCGCAAGGCGCTGGCGCAGGGGCTGAAGCCGATCGTCGTCGTGAACAAGATCGACCGGCCGGGCGCGCGAGCGGACTGGGTCGTGAACCACACGTTCGACCTGTTCGACAAGCTCGGCGCCACCGAGGAGCAGCTCGACTTCCCGGTGATCTACGCCTCCGCGCTGAACGGTTACGCCGGGACGAGCCCGGACGTGCGGGACGGCAACCTGCGCCCGTTGTTCGACGCAATCCTGAAGAACGTGCGGGTGCGCGACGACGATCCAGGGGGCCCGCTGCAACTGCAGATCTGCTCGCTCGACTACTCGAGCTACGTCGGGAAGATCGGCATCGGCCGGATCAGCCGCGGCCGCCTGCGCCCCGGCCAGGAGGTGCTGGTGCTGCACGGGCCCGAGGGCGGCCAGAACGCGCCGACGACGAGGGGCAGGATCAACCAGGTGCTGACCTTCGAGGGCCTCGAGCGCCGGCTGGCCGAGGAGGCGATCGCGGGCGACATCGTGCTGATCAACGGACTGGAAGACATCGGCATCGGCTGCACGTTGTGCCCGCCGGACGCGCCCGACGCGCTGCCGCTGCTGAAGGTGGATGAGCCGACCCTGATGATGAACTTCCAGGTCAACACGTCGCCGCTCGCGGGCAAAGAGGGAAAGTACGTCACGAGTCGGAACATTCGCGAACGCCTTGAGCGCGAACTGAAGTCCAACGTCGCGATGCGCATGAAGGAAACGGACGACGAAACGGTGTTCGAGGTCGCGGGCCGCGGCGAGCTGCACCTGACCATCCTGATCGAGAACATGCGTCGCGAGGGCTACGAGCTCGCGGTGTCGCGGCCGCAGGTGCTGTACAAGGAAGTGAACGGCGAGCGGCTCGAGCCCTTCGAGATGCTGACGGTGGACATCGAGGACGTGAACCAGGGCTCGATCATGGAAGAGCTCGGTCGACGCAAGGGCGACCTGCAGGACATGCAGCCCGACGGCAAGGGTCGCGTGCGCCTCGAGTACCGCATTCCGGCGCGCGGACTGATCGGCTTCCAGGGCGAGTTCATGACCCTGACCCGAGGCACTGGCCTCATGAGCCACGTGTTCGACGAGTACGGTCCGGTGCGTCTGGGCGACGTCGGCGAGCGCCGCAACGGCGTGCTGATCAGCCAGGACGAAGGCGAGGCCGTCGCTTACGCGCTGTGGAAGCTGCAGGAGCGCGGCCGCATGTTCGTGAAGCCCGGCGACAAGCTGTACGAGGGCATGATCATCGGCATCCACTCGCGCGACAACGACCTGATCGTCAACCCGGTGCGCGAGAAGAAGCTGACGAACGTCCGCGCGTCCGGCAAGGACGAGCACATCGACCTGGTGACGCCGATCCAGTTGACGCTCGAGTCCGCGGTCGAGTTCATCGCGGACGACGAACTGGTCGAGATCACGCCGCTGAGCATCCGGCTGCGGAAACGGTACCTCAAGGAAAACGAGCGCAAGCGCGCTCAGCGGGAGGCGGCTTAAACGCTGCGCGTTCATGCCGCCGAAGGGCGGCAATATCAACCGCTCCCTCCCCGGCCCTCCCTCCTGGAGGGAGGGGGAACTGCGCTGAGCGCCTTCGGCTGCTCTTGTGCAAGTTGCGATGACCGCTGCAATCGACCGTTCGCTGCACCGCCGCGCCGTGATCCTGATGGTGATCGCGCCGACGCTGTGGAGCATCGCCGGCGTCGTGACGCGTCACCTGTCGCCGGAGCTGCAGGCCAACGGGCGGTTCGAGATCACGTTCTGGCGGAGCTTCTTCGCGGCGGTCACCGTCGCGGGGTTCCTGCTCTTCGTCCGGCGCGACTTCGTGGGCTCGATCCGCCGCGCCGGCGCTCCGGGGCTGCTGTCCGGGGCGATGTGGGCGACGATGTTCGTCTGCTTCATGCTGGCGCTGACGCTCACGTCGACGGCGAACACGCTGATCGTCCTCGCCGTCGCGCCGCTGACGACGGCGTTTCTCGCGTGGGCCGTGCTGCGCTCGCCCATCGCCCCGCGCACCTGGCTGGCGATCGGCATCGCGATGGCTGGAATCGTGTGGATGTTCGCCGGCAGCCTGCGGATCGAGTCGCGCGCGAGCGTGCTCGGCATGCTGGTCGCGTTCGGGGCTCCGGTGGCGTCGGCGATCAACGTGGTGATCCTGAAGAAGCGTGGGCAGGGGGTCGACCTGGTTCCCGCCGTGTTCCTCGGGGGAATCATTTCAGCCGCGCTGATGCTGCCCCTCGCGCTGCCGTCCATCGCGACCACCGGCGACATCGCGCTGCTCGCACTGCTCGGGTTCGCCCAGCTCGGGCTGCCCTGCATGCTGCTGGTGATCGCCGCGCGCCACCTCGCGGCCACGGAAGTGGCGCTGCTGGCGCTGCTGGAAGTCGTGCTTGGTCCGCTGTGGGCCTGGCTGGGCGCGGGCGAAGTCCCGGCGACCACGACGATCGCCGGCGGCGCGCTGGTGCTCGCCGCGCTCCTCATCAACGAACTGGCGGCGAGGACGGCGACGCGGGCGGTTACTTAGCCGGCGGCGGCGCCATCGTGTCCCGCCCCTGGTAGCGGCGCACGGTATTCGTGGGCAGCGGCTGGACCCACGCCGTCTTCCCGCCTGCCGAGGTGCACGTGGCATTGAACGACCGGCCGAGCGCGTCCTTCAGTTGCATCTCCACTCGCGCACCGTCGGCGGTCGGCGTCGAGGACACGACCCGCACGAACTCCAGGCCTTCGTTGTCCGCGAAGTACTGGCACCGGGCCTGTGGCGTCGAATCCGGAGCCGTCGCACACCCGGCCACCAGGGCGATCGTTCCCGCGGCTACTGCGACCTTCACTGCCTGCATGGTTCTCTCCTCGTCGTCGAAGCGCGAGCGGACTGTAGCAACGCGGCGTCCCCGAGAAAACCTCGCACGCGACGAAGCGCCGGAAGCGATGGGTGAACCGCCTGGCAGCCGGCGGGAGGGCTTGCGGCGATAATGCGGCCGCGATGGACACTGCCGCCGCCTCTGCCCCGTTGCCGGTCCGCTCGGTGGACCTCTCCCGCCCGCTCGCCTGGCTTGTGGCGGGCTGGCGCGACTTCATGCGCAGCCCGCTGGCGGGCCTGGTCCACGGCGGCTTCGTTGCGCTGGGTGGCTGGGTCGTCGTGCTGGCATCCCTCCGCTTCGGCTGGGTGGCCCCCGGGGCGTTCTCCGGCTTCGTGATCCTCGGGCCGATCCTCGTCACGGGGCTGTACGAGATCAGCCGCCTGCATGCGCGTGGGCAATCGGCCGGTCTGCGGGACGCCGTTGTCGCCTGGCGCCGCGGCACCGCTCCCTTGGTGTGGCTCGGGCTGCTGCTCGCCGTGCTCGGCACGGCGTGGGTCCTGGTGTCCGCGCTGCTGTTCACGTACTTCGCTCCCGCACCGTTGCGCGGACCGCTCGAGTTCCTCCGGTATGCGTTCGTGGAGCAGGGGGATGTCCTGTTCGCCATGTGGGCCGTGCTCGGTGGCATGGGCGTGGCCGTCGTCTTTGCCGTGACCGCGGTGTCGCCGCCGCTGCTGCTCGGCCGTCGCGTGGGATTCCGCCAGGCCCTGCTGACCAGCGTGCGCGCCGTCGGCGAGAACCCCGGGCCGATGACGCTGTGGGCGATCGTGATCCTCGCGGCCACGTCGGCCTCGATCGTCACGGGCATGCTCGGATTCCTAGTCACCGTTCCGGTGCTCGGCCACGCGAGCTGGCACGCGTACCGCGACCTGGTCGATGCGGAGAGCGCGCCGCTGCGCCACCCGTGACCATGGAAGGCACGGTCTTCGGCCTGACCGAGCAGCGCATCGCCGAACTCGGCCTCACTTGGGGCGTCGGCGGCTTCATCCTGCTGATGCTCGTGATCATCTGGAACCTGGCGCGCGATTCGAAGGCGGGCAAGTTCGGCACCTTCATCCTGTTCTTCGTGCTCGCCTTCGGCATCCTCGGCTTCGCAGTGAAGTCCGTGATCCAGTGGGTGATGAAGCTGTGACCCGGACAATGGCGATTCACCCGTCCGTGGACTGATCCGTTGCCTTCCGTCCGTCCCGAGGTCGCATCGCCGTGGCGCTTCTGCGTTGCGCCGATGATGGACTGGACCGATCGGCACTGCCGGTACTTTCACCGTCAGTTGTCTGCGCGCGCTCGGCTGTACACGGAGATGGTGACCACCGGCGGCCTGCTGCAGGGCGATGCCGGCCGCCATCTCGAGTTCAACGTCGAGGAGCACCCGGTCGCGCTGCAGATCGGCGGCAGCGAGCCGGATGACCTGGCGCGCGCCGCGCGGCTGGGCGCGCGCCGCGGCTACGACGAGATCAACCTGAATTGCGGCTGCCCGTCGGAGCGCGTCCATCGCGGCGCCTTTGGCGCCTGCCTGATGGCCGAGCCGCGCCTGGTGGCCGACTGCGTGAAGGCGATGCTGGACGCCGTCGACATCCCGGTGACGGTGAAGCATCGCGTCGGCGTCGACCGGCAGGAGGACTACGGTTTCGTGCGCGACTTCGTCGGCGCCGTGGCCGAGGCGGGTTGCCGGGTGTTCATCGTGCACGCGCGCAGCGCGTGGCTTAAGGGCCTCAGTCCGAAGCAAAATCGCGAGGTGCCGCCGCTGCGCTACGAGGTCGTGCACCGCCTGAAGGCCGACTTCCCGTCCGTGGCGTTCGTGCTCAACGGCGGGATGCTGTCGCTCGACGCCGCGCAGGCCCAACTGGCGCACGTCGACGGCGTCATGCTCGGGCGCGCCGCGTACCACGACCCGTGGCTGCTGGCCGACGTCGACCGTCGGCTCTTCGGGGACGAGGGTCCGGTGGCGTCGCGCGAGGAAGTCATTGCCCGGATGACGGCCTACCTGCACCGCGAGGCCGCGCGCGGTACAGCGCCACGCCACGTCGTCCGTCACGTGCTGGGGCTGTACCAGGGAGTGCGCGGAGCGCGGCAGTGGCGGCGCGAACTCAGCGATGCGGCCGTGCTCGAGCGGGAAGGCGCGGATGCGCTGAAGCACGCGGCGCAGTGCGTGGCGCCGCGGGCGGCGCTGCGCGCGGCCTGATCAGCCGCTGCAGTCCCGCGCGACTTCCGACTCGCGCCGCTTGATCTCGGACTCCGCCTTGTCGATCTTCTCGGCAGTCGAGGGGCGGGCGTTCAGTTCGGCCCGCGAAGCCCTGGATCGTTCGAGTTCGCGCCGCGCGTTGTCGCAGCGCTCCTTCGCCTTGGCGTCGGCCTTCGCTCGCTCGTCGGCCTGCTTCCGGTCGCGCGCTTCCTGCTGGGCCTGCTCCTTGACGACCTGCTTCGCCGCGGCGTTTTCCTTCCGGGCGCGCTCCTGCGCGGCCTTCCTGTCGTCGACGCTGATCGGCGGCTCGGTATTGACCTTGCGCACCGGCACCGTTCCGTCCGGGCACGCCGTGTTGGAGTAGGTGACGCGCCCGTCCTTCGACTCGCAGCGCTGAACGATTCCCGACTGTGCCTCGGCGACCGCGGCGAACGCCAGCGGCAGGATCAGGCCGGCGAGGGGCAGTCGAAGGAGGGGAGCGAAACCGACAGGCATGGCGTCAGTCTAGCCAACGCCATGCCGGAAGTGACCACGACAACTACTGCGCTGCGACTCCCATCGCCTGGCGCGCCGCGTCGGCGGCCGTCTTGTTGAAGCGGTACTGGTAGTCGTAGATCTTGGCCCCGGCCTCGTACAGCTTGCCCGGGCGCACACCCGGCGTGCCTTTGGTCGGCTGGACGAAGGCGATGCGGGCGGACTCCCGCTCCACGTTCGAGACACCGGTGTCGAGCGGGTCCACGAGCGCCGGGAAGGACAGCACGACGGCCTTCGTGCCGCCGACGGTCCTCTCTTCCCACTTGCCTTCGGCCGCGACTTCGGCACTGGTGCGGTCGCAGAACAGGGTGCCGGTCTTCGCCGGGAACAACTGCACGGCGCCCGCGCCCTTGGCGCCGGGCTTGAAGAACATCGCGTAGGGCTTGGCGCCGTTGCGGTCTTCGTACGCGAGGCAGTACGGGATCTGCTTGGAGAAGTTGCCGACGAACTGCATCGTGTCCGTCGCGCCGGTGAACGACTCCTTCGACGGCAGCACGAGGACATCGTCGACGAAGCGCGCGACGACGAGGTAGGCGATCGAATTGGCCGGGAACCGCGCGCTGCCGGCCTTGGCCGCTTCCTGCTTCGGATAGTTGTCCGGCGTGCGCAGGAAGGCCTGGATCGGCAGGTCGCTGACGTCGAACGGCTGCAGCGTGACGGCGATGCGCAACGGATTGTCGGCGGCCGAATACACGAGGTACATGCTGCCGTCGGGGGCCGGGATTGCAAAGTTCGGGCGCCCGACGGAGCGCCGCTCGCCGTTCAGCACGAAGCTGCCGACGTCGATGTGGCCATTGAGCGATCCGGTCTTCGCGTCGTTGCTCGTCTCGGTCAGCGCGTGGCGGTTACCCTGTCCCGGGGTGGCGCTGGCCTTGAGGTTCGCGATCTTGGAACCATAGATGTAGAAGAGGCCGTCGCCCTTCAGCGCCTCGATCGCGGGCTGGCTGACCGGCTTGGCGCCCGGGACCGGCACCGGCTGGCGCAGCGGCCCGTAGGTCGGCACCTGTTCCTGCTGGGCGAGCGCCGTCGAACTGGCGACCAGGGCTGCTGCGGTTATCCAAAGCTTGGCTTTCGTTGTCATGCGTTCCTCTGTGGCTCCCTTGTTTGTGGCTGCATGGTATCCAAAGGGGAACCGTTGTCCGATCCGAAGAATGGAGGCGGCGTCTCCCGTGAAAGCGGGACTCAAGTTTCCAGCTCGCGTCCTAGACCACTTTGCCCGGATTCATGATCCCGAGCGGGTCCAGGGTCTCCTTCAGGCGGCGCATCAGCGCGAGTTCGACCGGCGACTTGTAACGCTGGTTCTCCACGCGCTTCAGTTGCCCGATCCCGTGCTCGGCGGAGATGGATCCGGCGTGCCGGGCCACCTGGTCGTGCACCAGGCGATAGACCGCCGGCTGGCGTGCGATGAACTCCGCATCGGACGCGCCCACCGGCGGACTGACGTTGTAGTGGAGGTTTCCATCGCCCAGATGTCCGAAGATCACCATTCGGATGCCGGGCAACTGCTGCGCCAGCAGCGCGTTGGTTTCGGCCACGAAGCGGGCGATCGCCGAGATCGGCACGGCGATGTCGTGCTTGATGTTCAGGCCTTCGGCGGCCTGGGCTTCCGAGATGAACTCGCGCAGGGCCCACAGGCTGCGCGCCTGTGCAACCGACTGCGCCAGCGCGGCGTCGGTCGCGAGGTCCCGTTCGATGGCCTGCTCCGCGACCGCCTGCAGCAGAGCTGCCGCGTGCGCGTCGCTCTCGTGGTCGCTCAGCTGCAGCAGCGCGTAGTAGGGCGAGCGGTCGGCCAGCGGCGACCGGTGCGGCGGGAAGTGCCGCTCGACCAGGTCCAGGCACAGGTCGGAGATCAGCTCGAAGCCCGTCAGTGCCGGACCGGCCATCGACTGCGCCACTTCCAGGAGCGCCAGCGCCGCCTCCACCGAGCGCACCGCGAGCAGCGCCGTCCCTTCGCCCCGAGGCATCGGGAACGTCTTCAGGCAGGCCGCGGTGATCACGCCGAGCGTGCCTTCCGCGCCGATGAAGAGGTCGCGCAGGTCGTAGCCGGTGTTGTCCTTGCGCAGCCCGCGCAGGCCGTCCCACAACTCGCCCGAGGGCAGCACGACCTCGAGCCCGAGAGCCAGCTCGCGCGCGTTGCCGTAACGCAGGACCTGCGTGCCCCCGGCGTTGGTCGACAGGTTGCCGCCGATCGTGGCGGTGCCCTGCGCCGCCAGGGACAGCGGGAACAGGCGCCCGGCCTCGGCGGCGGCTTCCTGCACGCGCTGCAGCGGACAGCCGGCTTCGACGGTGATCGTGTTGTTGACCGGGTCGACGGCGCGCACGCGGTTCATGCGGCCCAGGGACAGCAGGATCGCGCGGCCGGTGTCGTCCGGCGTGCCGCCGCCGACCAGGCCCGTGTTGCCTCCCTGCGGCACGATCGGCGCCCGCGCCTGCACGCAAAGCCTCACCACCGCGGCGACTTCATCTGTCGTGGCGGGCCGCACGACGGCCTGCGCGCGGCCGGTGTAGCGCTTTCGCCAGTCTGTGAGATACGGCGCCGTGTCGGCGGGCTCGGTCAGCACGTTGGCTTCGCCGATCGTCGCCTTCAGCTGCTCGAGCAGGTTCACGGGGCCGCTCTCCGCGCCTTGGCCGCGCGCTTCAGCGGGCGCAGGTACACGATGGAAGCGATGAAGAACAGCACCGCGAGCGCGATCTCGATGGCGGCGAGCAGGTTCACGGGCGCCGCGTCAAAGATGCGCACCGCTCCTTCGAGCACGTACAGCAGCGACAGCATCAGCGCCCACTGCATCGTGTAGGCATCGGCGCGCAGCAGCCCGCGCAGTGCGAGTGCCAGCGGCAGCGCCTTGAGTGCCAGCCAGGAACCGCCGGGCCGCAGCGGCGCCAGCCACGTTTCCCACAGCAACGCGAGCGCGATCAGCGACAGCCAGGCGGCCACCGCGACGTGCCAGGCGACCCGCTGACGCGCGGAGACGTCCGCGCTCACGCGCGTCCCAGCGCGACGGCCGTCCGCGCGAGGCGGGCGCCAAGCGCCACCGCGAGACGGCGCTCCTCGTCGGTCAGGGCAACGGGCGCCCCGTGCCGTCCGAGGTGGCTCGCGCCGTACGGCGTGCCGCCGCTGGACGTGCCGTACAGGTCGGGTTCGGTGTACGGGATGCCGAGCACCAGCATCCCGTGGTGCAGCAGCGGAAGCATCATCGACAGCAGCGTCGCCTCCTGGCCGCCGTGCATCGAGCTCGTGGAAGTGAACACCGCGGCCGGCTTGCCGGCGAGGGCGCCCGACAGCCAAAGGCCGGACGTCGAATCGAAGAAGTGCTTCAACGGCGCCGCCATGTTGCCGAAGCGTGTCGGCGATCCGAGCGCGATCCCTCCGCACGCCTCGAGGTCCGGCAACTCGACGTACGGCGCGCCCGCCATGGGGACCGGCGGCGCGGCCGTCGTCACGACCGGCGCGACCGGAGGCACCGTCCGCAGGCGCGCTTGCGCGCCGTCGACGGCGTCGATGCCATTGGCGATCGCCTCGGCAAGTAGGCGGGTGGCGCCATGGCGGGAGTAGTAGAGGACGAGGATGTCCACGCGGGAAGGGCGAGGCAAAGTGAGAGGCTGGCATTATAGGAACCGCTGCTTCGCCCTCCCGCCCTCCGACCTTCCCCGATGCGCTTGCCCTTCGCCGATACGTTCGACCGCCACCCGCGCCTGCGCCGCGCACGCGAGGTGCTGTCGTTCGCGGGTGCGCGGGCGCGCGACGTCCGCATGGGGCAGGTCGCCGGCAGCCTGACGTTCGCGACGATGCTGTCGGTGGTGCCGATCTTCGCGGTCGCGCTGGCGCTCTTCACCACGTTCCCGCTGTTCGCGCGGTTCCGCGGCGAACTGGAGAACTTCCTTCTCAAGGTGCTCCCGGGCCAGATCTCGGGCACCGTGCTGCGCTACGTGAACGAGTTCGCGGCGCAGGCGACGGAACTGACGGCCGTCGGCCTGGCGTTCCTCGCCGTCACGGCGCTCACGATGATCGTCACGGTGGACCGGGTCCTGAACGACATCTGGCGCGTCCGCGACCGCCGGCCGTTCGGTCAGCGCGTGCTGATCTACTGGGCCATCCTCTCGCTGGGCCCCCTGGTGATCGGCGCGAGCCTGAGCGCCAGTTCGTTCCTGTGGTCGCAGTCGGCCGAGACCGTGCGGCAGTTGCCGCGGCTGCTGCGCCACCTGCTCGACTACGCGCCGGTCGTGCTCACCGGCCTCTCGTACGCGGCGCTCTACGTGTTCGTCCCCAATCGCAGCGTCTCCTGGCGCGACGCCCTGATCGGGGGCTTCATCGCCGCCATCCTCGCGGCGTTCGTCAAGGGCGCCTTCGGGGTGTTCGTGTCGCGGGGCGTCGTGCGATCGGTCTACGGGGCGTTCGCGGTCGTGCCGTTCTTCCTGATCTGGGTGTACCTCGCGTGGTACGTGCTGCTGTTCGGCGCGGCCATCGCGGCGACGCTGCCGCGGCTGCGCGCGACGCGCTTCTCGGACGAGTCGCGCGCGGGCAACCACTTCGTCACCGCCGTGGCGCTGCTCAAGGCGCTGTTCGACGCGAAGGCGGAGGGCCGGCCGGCGCTGCCCACCGGCGAACTCGCGCGTGCCGTGCGCACGCCGATGGAAGAAGCCGAACTGCTGCTCGAGTCGCTCGAGCGGCTGGGCTACTTGAGGCGCGCGGCCACCACGTTGACGGGGCGGACCCGCGAGCAGGACTGGCTGCTCGTGTGCGACACGAAGACGATGACGCTCGCGCCGGTCTTCGGCCGCTTCGCGATCGATCCGACCAACACGCTGTTGTCGGCGGCGTCGGTGGGACTGGCGCCCGTGTGCCGGCGATGGTCGGAGGCGGAGTGGCTCAAGGCGCCGATGGAGGCGTCGCTCGGTTCAGGCTAGGGCGTGAGGCGCGGTGCGAAGCCGTTGCGATCGCCGCGTCGCTTGTACGAGCGTGTGTCGGGCGCTCGAGCAGGCCCGTCGAGGCGGCGGGGGATCGCCCTCAATCCTTCTTGTCGGGCGGCGAGTCCGGTCAAGTCACGCTGAGCACGAGCGCCGCCGCCCCGAGCACCAGCACGCCGGCGGCGCGCTCCGTGAAGCGGGCAAACCGCGGATCGCTGGTCAGCCGCGCCGCGCGCGAAGCGAGGTAGCCGTATCCGCCGAGGATGAAGAACTCCGGAACGATCGAGCCGGCGGCGAGCCACGCCATCTGTGGGCCGACCGGCAGCCTCGGGTCGACGAACTGAGGCAGTATCGATGCGAAGAACACCAGGGTCTTCGGGTTGGCGAGTTGCAGCGTCAGCCCGGACAGGTAGATCGCGCGCGCCGCGCCGCCCGAGCGCTCGTCGCGGGTCACGGTGATGGGCGAGGGCCGCCCGAACAGCGCCGACAGCCCGATGTAGACCAGGTAGGCCGCGCCGAACCACTTCACGGCGATGAAGAAGGCCTTCGAAGTCGCCAGCACCGCGCCGAGCGCCGTCGCCGAGAGCGCAAAGTAGATCGCGTTGGCGCTGAGGATCCCGAGCGTTGCGTGGATCGACTTGCGCGCTCCATAGGTCAGGCCGCAGGCGATCACCAGCATCACGGCGGGGCCGGGCGACAGCGACAGCGCCACCTCGGCCAGCACGTACAGCCAGAAGGTGTCCCAGTTGACCGCGTCGAGCCAGTGCGCCACGAACTAGTTCACGGGCGCTGCGAACGCGCGCCGAGCGAAGTCCGCGATCGCTGTGCGCACGCCGTCCGGGTTCTCGGACATCAGCGCGTGGCCGGCGCGGGACAGCGTCACGACCTGGGGCTGCCGGCAGGCGTCGATCAGCGCCTTCGCCGCGCGCGGCGGCGTCATCGAGTCCGAACTGCCGAGCACGAACAGCACCGGGCACTGCAGTGCCGCCGCCGTTTCGAGTCCCGCCGCATAGCGGTTGCATGCGACGAAGTCGGTCGGCAGCACGGTGCTGCCGTTGCATCGCTGGATGCGCTGCATCAGTCGCAGGTTCTGCCACATGATGGAGAACCCCGGCCCCGGGTTCGACGGCTTGCGGTCGAATCCTGCGATCGACGCGCTGTGAGACCAGACGTTGATCATGTCGAGCGCTTCGTCCGGCGCCTCGCGGGTGGCGTTCAGCAGCGGCTCGGCGACGCGCATCGGGAACGCCGTGGCGACGAGCGCGATGCCACGGACAGACTCCGGCATTCGCTTCGCCAGTTCGAGGGCGATCAGGGACCCCATGCTGTGGCCGACCGCGATCATCCGGGTGACCTTGGCGGACCGCAGCGCATCGGCGACGCGATCGGCAATCTCCTCGACGGTTTCGAGCGCGGGTCCTTCGCTGCGCATGTGGCCTGGCAGGTCGAGCGCGAGCACGCTGTAGCCGTGGTGGGCCAGGTAGCGGCTCTGCAGGATCCAGACACTGTGATCGTGCTGCGCGCCGTGCAGGAAGACGACCGTGGGCTTCGAGGCGTCGAACGCCTTGCCGCCGGTGTAGGCGTAGAGGCGGAGTGAGGTCGGGAGGTCCATCAGCCCACCTTCTGCGCGCGCTTCAGCGCCTGCGCGAGGTCGTCGATCAGGTCCGCCGGATCTTCGAGGCCGACGGACAGGCGGATCGTGCCCTGGCTGATGCCGGCCGCCTCCAACTGCTCGTCCGGCACCCGGAAGTGGGTCGTCGAAGCGGGGTGGATCACCAGCGACTTCGCGTCGCCGACGTTGGCGAGGTGCGAGAACACCTGCAGCGAC
>Ga0209253_10003443_pt1 | contig 13905 bp, 12 predicted proteins | sample FrelakmetBRP12BR_FD_187145 | JGI IMG/M metagenome (GOLD analysis project Ga0209253, IMG submission 187145) | Freshwater lake sediment microbial communities from the University of Notre Dame, USA, for methane emissions studies - BRP12 BR (SPAdes)... | ecosystem: Environmental > Aquatic >...
AATTGTCGTCCCACCATCCACTCCAACCCCGAAGGTAACCCCTACCATTGATCCCACACTGGCGGCACAATTCATAGTTGAGATAGGTCCTACCCGGTTACCCACTTTTACACAACCGCCTCCTCTTTCAATACCAACTTATGCAGCGGTGAATCAAAACTCCGTTTCGGGGGGGTTCCCAACCGGTTTCATTATTATTGGTTTAGCTGCACTTGGTATATTCGGTTTAGTGATCTCAGTGTTCCGAGGGAGATAATATAAGATCATAAAAAAAATAATTCATGACCTTTTTAATAAAATATTCTTTCTTACCTGTTAGCCACAACCAGAACAACCACCAGACGACTCACCGGTACCCGAATCAAAACTTTGACCGCAGCCACAAGTTGAGGTAGCGTTTGGATTAATGATTTTAAACCCGTTAGCAGTTATGCCTTCCACATAATCTACGGTGGCACCTTTTAAGTATTTGATCGATACTTCATCGACAATCAATTTAACCCCATCTGCCTCGATGACCAAATCATCCGAACGCGTATTGCTATCGAATGCTAATCCGTACTGGTAACCTGAGCATCCACCTCCGGAAATAAACAAGCGTAAGGCATAACCTTGCAAATTCTTTTCTACCATAATATCTCGAACTGCATCTGCAGCAGGTTGGGTTAGCGTAACTGGTTGTATGATGGTTTGGTCAGAAAGAGTCATTATATTCTCCAAAAAAGATAACTTTAGGTAATATTAATAAGCGATGGGAGATTTTATCAAGGATTAGTTTTATATGTCAATAGTCTTAGCGTTAATATTCAATGAATATCGGCTTATAATCGATGATCTCACACATACCTGCTGGCAATTATTTCGGAAAACCTCCACATCTTCCTTTTAGCTACGGTCATGGGAGTGAGTGCTTTTAATATAGTTACACTATAATATCCGGGTTATATAGTATTCCTAGGAGTTCAATATGCAATTTCCTCAACACCCGAATCCAATCACGCTCAAATCGCTGGCTGACGCAGCACCGATCCCATTCTGGCTTGATGATCCGAAAAAACCACTCCCCACACCTGCACTTACTGATACTATCAAAACTGACCTGGTAGTAATCGGGGCAGGATATACAGGATTGTGGACTGCTTTCTTGGCAAAGGAAGCTGATCCTTCTCTCGAAGTAGTACTCCTGGAAGCTGAAGAAGTGGCATTCGGTGCAAGTGGTCGGAATGGGGGATTTGTTGCAGCATCATTGACGCATGGTTTTGAAAATGGGTTGGACCATTGGCCTGATGAGTTACCTGCTCTGACTAAAATGGGGCAGGAAAATCTCGAAGCGATTGATGAGACTGTAAGACGACTGGGAATAGATTGCGATTTTCTACGTTCTGGTGAACTTTTAGTTGCAACAGAACCCTACCAGATTGAGAAAATGTGCAATTTACCGGAAGTTGCAGCTCCTTTTGGCGAAAAATTCGTATGGTTTGACCGTGAGCAGACCAGGGCGATGGTAAATTCCCCGCTATACCTGGGTGGATTGTATAACCACCAGGGTGTTGCCATGGTGAATCCGGCACAATTAGCCTGGGGATTGCGCAGTGCCTGTATAAACTTGGGGGTAAGGTTATTCGAGAGGACCCCGGTTCAGGCTTTAGATGCTGATGAAAAGCACATACTTGTGCGTACACCCTATGGACGTATACAGACGATGAAAGTCGCCATTGCTACGAATGCATTTCCTCCCTTGTTGAAGCATCTTTCCCATTATATCGTACCCGTGTATGACTATGCCTTGGTAACCGAGCCATTAACCACAGAGCAACGCAGCTCGATTGGCTGGTTTGAGCGCCAGGGATTGAGCGATTCAAGCAACCAGTTTCATTATTACCGTATGACCGATGATGGGCGTATCTTATGGGGCGGATTTGACGCAGTCTATTACCGGAATAACGGTGTTGGAAAGCGTTTTGAAATAAATTATGAAGTTTTCTCTCGCTTGGCTGAACATTTTTTTATTAACTTTCCACAACTTGAAGGCTTACGCTTCACCCATGCTTGGGGGGGAGCAATCGACACATGCTCCCGCTTCTGCCAATTTTGGGGAACTGCGCATAACAGACGGACGGCGTATGTTTTGGGATTTACAGGGCTCGGAGTAGGCTGCTCTCGTTTTGGCGCGTTGGTAATCCTAGATTTGCTGGATGGCAAATATAACGACCGTACGAGATTAGAGATGGTCCAGAAAAAACCCGTACCTTTCCCACCAGAACCTTTTCGATCTATGGTGATTAATATTACCCGCCGGGCATTAGACAACGCTGATCGAAAAGAAGGTCACAGAAATTTGTGGTTAAGAATGTTAGACAGTTTCGGACTGGGCTTTGATTCTTGAAAACGAATCTAGAAAATCAAATTATTCTTCCTGCCAGGCAGAGGCATTATCTAATTCCTTCTTTTTCTCCTGGGTTAGACGTAAGCCAGCTGATCCGAGGTTGTCGGTAAGCTGTTCGAGATTGCGCGGACCGATGATCGGACTGGTAACTAAAGGATCAGTGAGCAACCAAGCCAGAGCTACCTGTGATACGGTCTTCCCCATCTGCTGCGCAAGTTTCTCCACCGATGCATGGATAGACCAACTATTTTCATTGAAATAACGCCGCTTTACACCTTTGAGACGAACAGATTCAGGTTCTGATTGATTACGACTGTATTTGTTCGTTAAAAATCCAGCAGCAAGAGGCGAATAGGGGATAACTCCGAGAGAATAAGCCCGGCAAACTTCAGCTAACTCACGCTCAAATTCATCCCGATGGACCAGGTTGTAATGCGGTTGGAGGGAGTCAAAAATGGCAATATTATGCTGTTTTGAGGTCCATATTGCTTCTGTAAGACGCCAGGCTGGGTAATTTGAGCATCCAATATAACGGACTTTTCCCTGGTCAACAAGGTCACTGAGTGCCCGGAGAGTTTCTTCGATAGGGGTTTTTTCATCGAATGAGTGTGCCTGGTATAAATCTATATAATCAACACCCAGGCGGCGAAGTGATGCTTCTACAGCTTGCATAATGTGCTTTCTAGATAAGCCTTCATCATTTGGACCAGATCCAATCTTTCCACGAACCTTGGTTGCCAGCACTAGCTGATCTCGGGGGATCTTGGCTTGCTTGGTCCACTTTCCAATAATCGCCTCTGCAACACCACCGGGGTTACCATCAACCCAACGGGAATATACATCTGCCGTATCAATAAAATTTATTCCCGCATCATATGCAGCGCTTAAGATTTTATGAGATAGATCTTCATCTGCTGTCCATCCAAACTGCATCGTACCAAGGCACAGCTCCGATACGATAAGGCCAGTATGACCTAAATTCCGATATTCCATAATCTGCTCCTTATGACTCTATCTTTTTTCATGCCCTAAATTATCTATCCGGTGAGGCGAGGAAACCTTTTTGAAGGGCTAATAATACACCTAATTGAAGCGAACCGTCAATTATCTCTCCATTCAGGATCATATCAATAACCTCCCAAACAGGTTTATGGACTGTTTCGAGATATTCACCAGGCTCAAGGCGCTGATTAGTTTGCACCAGATCGGAGGCAAAAAACAAGTTGGTGGCAGCTTTTAAAATCCCCGGGAATTGGTTGTAATATCCCAAGGGCTCCATGTGACGGGGAAAATAACCGGTTTCCTCTTCGAATTCACGTTGTGCCCCGACAATTGGGTCCTCACCGGGGTTTAGATGACCTGCAGGTAGATCGTAAATGATTTGGCGGATGGGATGCCGATATTGCCGGGTAAGGATGATGCAGCCTTGATTGGTAAGGCTGACCGTGGCAACTGCATCCACAGGACTGGTCAGGTAAAAGTAGGAATGCAGTTCGCCTTCATAATCCAATGTATCGAGGAAAACCTTTGCGTATGGATGGTCAAAGAGGATTTGCGAGCTGATCAGCTTATATTCAGACATGATTATTAACCTTTTCCTGGTGGATACCTGGTTGATAGAATTCCTGGAAATGGATTATAAATCAACACCGAGCCCATAAGCGAATAACTCCCATGGGCTCGGTGAACAAGAATTTTAATTTGTATTATTTATTTCTGGCTACCTGGATGGCAGACTGGATCTGGGCCAAATGTGTTTGAAGATGGTAGGAATTTTGGTTAGCTTGGAAAGCTAGTTTCCAGAATTTCCCTTTATGTTTCAGGAAATCTGAAGATATATGAGCATACAAGTTGAGGGTTTCTATGTCATGCAATCTTAACTGTGTGAGCAAGGATTCCTTGGATGGAAATGTAGCCACTGTACCATCGATATGGGCTTGAACATTTCCTCCGAATTCGTCATAGGCTCCTTCATGACCACCGATAATCTCGCTGACGAAATTTTGCCAGCCCAGCTCACTGTGGATAAGGTGCGCAAGAACTTCATAGACACTCCATTCAGAAAGCGCTGGTTTTTTTGTACATTCTTCCTCTGTAGTATCTTTTAATATTGCCTGTAACTCGTCCTCGAAATGTTTATAAACCGGTTCAACCTGTTTAGATAAATCTGCTCCAGAAGCGGGGATGGGAGGAATCGGACGACCAGATAATGTCATCTTTACTGATTTCTTTTCTGCCCCCCGATAAAAGGTGACATCAATCATATCTCCGGCTATTTTATTGCCGATGAATGCTCCAAAGGATGATGCTCCAGTTATATCTTGATCATCCAACCCGACAATAACATCATCGGCAATAAATCCAGCTTTTTGTGCTCCTAATCCATCCACAACCCCACTGATCCGGAGACCTTCCATTACAGGTATACCCAATTTCTCCGCTATGGAAGCATTAAATTCGTCGGTGTATATGCCAAGCATTGGGCGAGTGGTGATGCGTAAATCTGCTCCATTCTCTAGTACAGAGGTGAGATTATCCAGAAATTTCGTCCACTGTTTTTGATATTCATTTCCGATAGTGATCCATTTTGTTGTCTTACCCAATTTCCGATGAATTAATGTCAGCTGAGTACCCTTTTGTCTTTTTTGTAATTTCACTTCCACGTTGGTAGCATGAGGTTCTCCACGTCCGAACCAACTGAATGAAAGGTTTTTATCTTTTTCCAATCTCAGATATTCTCCACTGGTGTAGTAACCTGAATTCCAGAATAAATAAAAGCGACCACCTACTTGCGGACTCGTAGTAGCGACTTCACACAACCAGTCCCTGAGGGCGGTGGAATTGGTGAAATACAGATAAACTTCTGACGGTAGAACCTGGATAAATTTGTTAATTTTTATAATTGCCATTTTGCCTCCTTTATATCCATCAGTAATATTTACTCACAAGTAACCTATAGGTTCAGTCAGGCATCACTTTTCAGCTTATGCTAACCCATTTAGTAATTCAATAGAAACTCAATTTCATTGCGGATACGCTCCACACTGGGTAGTACCGATTCCATCAAATCAATGTTGTAAGGTATGGAAACATCCGGGGTGGCGATGCGGGAAATAAGGGCATCCAGGTCAGAAAATGCTTGCTCATTAATCGTTGTGATAATTTCAGAAGCAAACCCATTTGTGATTGTGTCTTCGTGTACAATCAAAACTTTGCCAGCCTGGTGAACACTTTCCAGGACAGTATTTTTATCCCAATACAGGATTGTGCGGAGATCGAGCAGGGTGACATGATTGGGAAACTCCATGGCAGCTTCCTGGCAACGGTAAACCATTCCACCCCAGGTGTAAGATGCTGGATCTCCATAAGGTCCATTTTCCTTGAAAGCAGTACATTATTTGCCACTTCGAGCCAATTTGGTGAATGATTTACCATAAATACCTCATAAATAACAATATAAAAATGAATATCAAGTCACCCATTATGTGATAATCTCAGCAGGTGGTAAAGATATCTCAACATCATCGCGCTGATTTACCGCATGGATGGCACCTTTACTGCGGTGCCATAACCAGACAGTCTGTATGAATGTGCTAAGCACAAATGAAGCCAGGCCAATATATAAGCCGGTTAATTTTCCGGATAAAACCCCTAATATTAATGTGACGATATTTACAAATAGATACAAGACCACCGCTTCCGTAATAGCCTTTGTTTTATGGCTGTGCAGTAATGTCCCTTGATACCATGATTGTAAGACAGCCAGAGCAGGCATTGGTAAAGTTATCCAAATCCCAATTTGTGCTAATTCAGACAGGTTAACAGGTAAAGCAGAGATTGTTTGAAACCAGATGCTTGAAATTGGTGTTGCCATGATCAACAGCCAAATTCCGGAATTAATCAGAATAAGTTTTACCGCAAAATTCCATAATTGACTAGCTGCCTGGAATTCGTCCAATAATGCTACGACAACTTCGTTAAAAGCTATCCCTGCGCTGCGGAACATAAATACAAGACCACTCACGACAGCCCAGGCAGCTAACGATTCAATGGGATTTGGCATGCGGCTTATAGCCGCTGCACCGATAGGTTGGACGAGTAAGGACAGGAGAGAAGTCATAACCAGCGGAGTGTAAAAAGCAAAAAAAGCGCGCCATGTGAGTGCTGGCTTAATGGGAGGAGTGGGTTTTAGCTCGTATTTAATCACCGGACGGGAAATAATACCTACATATATAGCTTCACAAAGGACACTTGTCGCTACTGCAGTGGTTGCCACGACGATCCCTGAAATATCATTGATCCAATAACCAATTCCCAAAACCAATATATCAGCACCCAATCGGATCATTGTTCCAGTACTAACTGACTTAGAATGGCCGAATCGAATCAACATCCCTTGATGAAATCGCCGATATGCGATAGACCAAGTCCAGGGTAACATAATTATTAAACCCACGCGGGCTGGCTCGATAATTTCCTGGGGTGCGCCGAATAACGTCTCAACAATGACATAGTACAAAGGAGTCAAAGCAATCAATAAATGGATGAAGGTAAGGATTGCGCTCGTAATCATCATGAAACGGCGTATTTTTATGAATGATGCCCAATCCTTACTGAGGGCAGTAGAGGCAGCCAACAACATGATAATGGGAGATTCGATGATCAATGCAAGTGGAAAGATAATCCCCCCATAGGCAGCCAGGCTTATCTCGGGATTCTCCAAACGAGCAATAACAGCACTTATCATGGGCAACTCGATGCCCATTAATAGCCAACTGGCAGCAAGTGGCCACCAAGTATGAAATATCCGGTGTGAGGTGAGCTGTTTTGTTATCATCATTTGAAGTTAGAATTTCCCCAATCAGCTGATCAGGAAAAAGTTTAGTATAGCATTGGTTCTCAGTCTTTGGATAAGTATTTGGTAAAAAAGAGAAAATCAACTTGGCTATGGAGTAAAATTGGTCATAGAAATATTTATAATAATTCATTTGGGATGTATGTAAGGATTACCGACAGAATATCGGATTGATTTGAGCAATAAAAAAATAATTAGCCTTATTTTTTTATTGACAAAATTGATGAGCACAGGCGTATCATAATATCATCGCAGAGTAATGGAGGCCAAAGCAGCGTGGTTATTGAAAGATTGCCCATTCAGAATTCATATTGGGTCATCCCAAACAGATTCCGAGCTGGTGAACATCCAAGCAAAGGTTCGGCAGATGGAACAAAATTAAAATTACGCTGGCTGATGGAGCAGGGTATAAATTACATACTGGATTTGACTGAAATTGGTGAGGCGGATGTTGATTACACAACTTTAATAACTAATATAGGTTCCATACTCAACATGCAAGTAGCATATAAACGCTTCGCAGTACAAGATTGGTGCACACCCTCCCAACAGAAAATGATCGAAATCCTGGATGAGATCGACTTAAAACTTATCGAAGGTAAAAATTTATACCTTCATTGCTATGGAGGAAAGGGAAGAACCGGAACTGTGGTCGGTTGTTACCTGGTTAGGCATGGAACACCCGTAGTTAGCGTATTGGGTAAAATACAGGACTTAAGGAAGGATATCCCAGGGAATTACCAGATATCACCTGAGACTGATAAACAGAGAAAGCTGGTGTTGGAGTGGAACAAAGGACAATAAATAATCCTGCTGAGTTGGATCCTGACCGGCAAAAACAAGCCAAGGAATATGCGCGCATAAAACGTCGCATGATGCTCGTGGATTTATTTGTGAGTGGCTTGTATATGATGGCGTGGTTATTTTTTGGCTGGTCGGTGGAGCTGCGTAATTGGTTAATGCGATATACAACCAATGAATGGCTGCTTGTTTTATTGTTTGTAATTGTCTTTGGCGGAATCCTTTTCATCATCGACTTACCCCTGTCTTTCTACCAGAGCTATGTTTTGCCTCACCGATATGAGCTTTCAAACCAAAATATATCGGGTTGGATCAAAGATGAAATTAAAGGAATTGTCGTCGGTGGGGTGATGGGCTTATTTGTTCTTGAAATTATCTATGCCATTTTACGTGCATATCCTACAACCTGGTGGTTTTGGGCAGCTGGTATCTTGTTGGTGTTTAACGTAATCTTGGCAAATATCGCGCCGACACTGATTATGCCCTTATTCAATAAATTCATCCCATTAGGAGAGGATCACGCTGAATTAGCAGATAGGTTAATGGTACTTGCAAAGCGTTCTGGTACTTATGTAAGGGGAGTTTTTAAATTTGATATGAGTAAACGGACAAAGCAAGCAAACGCTGGCCTGACTGGATTGGGAAATACAAGGCGAATTATCCTTGGCGATACCTTGCTGAACGAATTCACAAGCGATGAAATTGAAACGGTCATGGCACACGAGCTGGGTCACCAGGTGAATAAAGATATTCCCCTTGGAATCTTATTTGGAAGTATAACCACCCTGGTAGGATTGTACCTTGCATCGGTGGGATTAAATCGGGGGGTGGAGTATTTTAATTTTAATGGAACTGCTGATATTGCTGCGTTTCCGTTATTGGTGCTGGTTCTAGGGATGTTCGGGTTGTTGACCATGCCGCTTGAAAATGGATTCTCACGCTGGTGTGAACGCCGGGCAGATGAATATGCATTGACTTTAACTCACAATGGAGCGGCTTACGCATCTGCATTAAAAAGACTGGCAAACCAGAACCTTGCAGATGCTGAGCCAGAAGCCTGGGTTGAATGGCTTTTGTATTCTCACCCTGCGCTAGGGAAACGTATTGCTAGGGCGGAGCGTGAGATTTAATTTTAAAGACAACCATGTTAATGAAAAGAGACGCCGCTATAGCGTCTCTTTATTTTCTAATAATTCATGCAATCACTCATTTGGAATGATGATCCAAAGCAGCAGGTAGAGTAAGAAACCAGGTATACCACCCGGGATCAGGGCAAGCAGAAAACCCAACCTAAACCAAAAGGCATGGATGCCAAAAAACTCCGCTAACCCACCACAAACACCAGCAAAAATACGATTTTGTCTTGACCGGCGTAATTTTTTCTTTTCATTTGGGGACATTTTCAACCTCCGTCGAAGCCTTTTACATGAAATACATGTTTCATTATCATTTACGCTTGATAATTAAAAAAGTTGCAAGTTAAGAAATTACCATTTTTCCCAATGAACTATCTCAGTGAATGATTTTCGACCACCTTTTTGAGGATGGTTGGTTAATACATCCCTATCCTGTGGATAACCAAAAGATATGGCAATATGCAGGAATAGGTCTTGAGGAAAGCTCAGCAGCAAACGTGCTTTATCAGGATTATAGATCGATGCCAGACACGAGCCGACCCCAAGCTCCCAGGCTGCCAACTGCATGTAAGCTGCAGCCTGGCCAATATCGAACATTGTTTGAAACTTCTCATATGGATCAGGGTGAATAATGGCGATTCCCAATGCCGCTCCAGCCAGATGCCCAGCCCAATTGCCACATTCAGATAGGGCTTTGAGCATATCCCTGTCGGTGATGGTGATGAAATGCCATGGCTGCGTGTTTTTAGAGCTTTGAGCACGGCGACCTGCCTGAAGGATGGTTTGGATAGTCTCTTCAGGAAGATGGTCGTGCGAGAATACGCGTACTGCGCGTTTTAAACGGATGGCTTCAGAAACGTTCATATTGATTCTTCCTATCAAAGATCCCTACCAAGTCCATTATGATGTGCTATCTGGAGGTTGATTTGCTTTTGTTTGACTATTACTAGTCTAATTGCTTGAAATTTTTCTGGTTGAGGATATTATATCTGGACTTCTATAACCCCAGATTTCATATCTCTCGTAAAAGTCGAGCGAATCAAAGGTTATGTTATTTTTAAATACGAACGAAGTAAGTATTTCATGTAGATATATATCAATATGCCTTTATTATATGAACCTGGATAGAAGGGATTATAATTCAGCGAAAAATGTGGCATTAACAACTAGGAGGCGATGGTCATGGATATCATATTAGGAATTAGCGCAGGAGTATTCGTTCTATTGGTTTTAATGGTTTTGATTTTTGAATACCGGATTCGCCAACCGGATGTGTTAGTGCTTTATGAAAAGAAAGGTCAACTATCCATTCGAAAAGGCTTGATATATCCACGCCATTTTAGCCTCCCTCTCAGGCGAACAACCCATTCTATCCAATTAAACGTTCAGGCAACAGCATCAGGTAACCTGGGTGTGAGTGTCAAACTAGCTGGAGCATTTGTACCAGCCCTTGAACACCTGCAAACATTGATACGCGTAGGAGGTTGGAACAGCGATGTTCTGATACGTGCCTCTGAGGGAGCTTGCATACTTTTAGAAGCATTAGTTAAGGAATATACAGAACGTTCAGAGATAAATGTACTAAGCTCTGCAGGAATTGTGGAATTTCTAAACGAACGATTGTCGGAGTTACAGGAAAAGTTCGGGGTTGATTTGATTTCATTGGTTGTGCAATCCGTGGAAGCAAAGGATGTGGAAATTGCAGATGCATTACGCCAGCAAGAACAGGCACGCTTGCTCGAGCAAACAGAGCAACTAAATAACCAGGCACGCGTAGTAGCCGCAAAAGCAAAATTCCAGGCAGATGAAGAAATCGCGGAGATGGATCACGTGCTTGAATTAAAAAAAGCTGAGTTGGAGAGAATTTTATTCGAACATGAATCATCCATTGCCCAGCAACGGGTCGAGGAAGAATTAAAACGCAGCCGTCTTCGTCTGGCATTTGAAAAAGAAGAATTAGAAATCCTAAAGAATAATCCCGAATTATTGGTCCTGACGCCTCAAGCAGCTCGTTTGGCAGAAGCCAGCCAGGGATTGAAAAACGCACGGACGGTAATTTCGCTAACTCCTCAGGACCTGGCTCATGGATCAGAGCTACTCAGCCTGTTTCAGGATTTTCTGCAAAAGGCACTGGATGCAAAGAAGAATGATTAATGACCTCTCCTGATCCGCTGAGTTACTTTCGCCTGAAGCAAATTCGCGGAGCGCGTGTCTCCGAAATTAGTGAGACTACCGCATCTTCTTCGATTCCTGATGAGGAAAAGGTCAATTTCCATATTGGAAATCCACTGCAAGATTCTAAAGTCACCTCAGCATTCATGCGAATTGCTCTCGGTATTGATGTGGACAGGCAGGATATTCGGGATAGCTCTCCTGACGCTGTGCTGGAATATATGGATTGGGATGCATCTGAAAAACCAAAGCTTGAATTCATGATCCGTATCATCCAGAACAGTATTCCCTACATGCCGCGTGGCGGATATTCCCGTAAAGCACCACATGCGCTCGTGCGTACTTTTCGCGAGTGGCTTGAGAGACAGCAAGAGCCACTTTATTATAATCTTGGTGAACAATCGACAAGACGTGAGATCATCCTTGCTTCTGGAGGTGTTCACGAAACAATTCGGGTGATGTTGCGGGCATTATCTGAATATCTTGTGATCACGCCGGCGCGTATCTTATGCTACCAATTTAAAATTTCCATTCCGGAGAGCTCATTTCCTAACCTGCAGATCATCAATCTGGCAGAAGACGAGCGTGTTTCTTGTGAACAGATTGAAACATTATCAACTCAACAACCCGAAGTTCCAACTTTTGTCCTGATAGGATGCCAGTTGGGTGAAGAGACACGCCGAAAATTGCGTTTGTACAGCACAAAGGCTGCCTTGTTTTTCATAGAAGCCAACGATACACCCAATCATCTTTCCTTAGCAAGGGAAGCGAAACTGGTCCAACGGGTGATTCGTTTACTTACCCCGGCAATATTTGCTGAATACCTCGAAGTGCTATCCCCCGTATTTGTGGTAGGAAACGCAGATTTCTTGAGCGTGATCGAAAATGTCCACTTCAAATTAAAGGGCACCCCGTCAGCATCAGAAGTTGATTTTTTGAACTTTTTGTTGGAACAAAACCTGTACGGATCTCATGTTGAAGAGAGTATTAATATCCATCAAGACCAGCGATGGACAGATAGTGGTAAGACTGGTAACAGCGCCGATACCACATTTTTTGAGCTGGCAACTCGAATAGAAAATAATCTTAAACAAATAATAAATACCAGTGATCAGATAACTGACCGCTTATTGATTACTTTGGAGGAGAAAATATCCACGATCTCAAGGATCGTTGATGGAAGATTTAAGGCTGATTTTTTAGACGAATTTGCCAACTTTGAAAGTCGTGAGCTCATTGATCAATTGGTTGAAAATTGTCACAACCAGGCTTGGGTGCAAAACCTGGAAAAGAGTTTTCTGAGCGTTTTTGCGAAACACCAAACCCAATACCAGGTTGATGCATGCATGATTGCAAGCGGCTCTTCGCGCACCGCGTTGGGAATCCTGGGTTTTCACTGCGGGATAACTGATGTTGTAATTGCTGATCTAAGTTGGTCCTACGAACAATGCTTTCCCAACGTGCATGCGGTTCCATTGACGGATGGACTGGCATTAGATGTCGAAGCAATGATATGTAAAATAAAACAGCTCTGCCAAGCTGACCCGCATTGGATGGAGCGCGGTGCAGTGGTGATCAATAATCCGCATAATGCTACAGGGCGAATATTTGCTGAAGAATCCCTGCGAAAATTGATATTTTACTGCCTGGAACACAATATTTACGTCATCGATGACCTGGCATACCAGAACGTCGCACCAGCTGATGGCATGGTTGAGATTAAGACTGCCAGACAAATTACAAATGAGCTTGTAAGAACTGGGATTTTGAGTGACACGCAAGTGGATCGTTTAATAACCGTTCATTCAATGTCCAAGACGGATTGCCTGGCAGGGGCAAGGTTAGCCGTTGTGGAAATCCGAGAGCAGAACCTTCGCCAGCGATTCCAATCCATCAATAGTCTCATTCACCCAAACCTGGTTGCTATTTTTATTTGTTATCTCTTCTACCGGCGCTCTGTACAAGATACACGATCATACTGGGGCTTACGGAACAGGCTGTTTAAAGAACGTACGCAGGCTTTGATAACAGCGATGGAGAATCTGCCATCTAACCGCAACCCATTTGGTTTGGAAATCATTCCCCCGGCAGGGAGTATGTACCCATTGCTTCATATAAAAAACTTACCTGCAGGTATATCACTAGATTGGTTAGCTTCTTCCCTTGCGCGACGAGGAATTGGCTTACTGCCTCTGGCAACTTTTGCCCGTACTGAAGCGGGATACGATACTGGGCGGAGTTCATTTCGATTAACATTGGGTGGGCCAGACCATGCTGCTACTTTATTGGTAAAAACCCGACGTTTGCTGATAGACCTGAACCGGATCATTGGAGAAGAAAATTCCCGGTACAACCGCAAGCAGCTTTCCCCAACACGATTGATAGATGGAAACAATCTCTCATCGGATAGATTATCCAGTTGGAAGATAATTACCGAGCAGTTATTCCAGGAATTTGATGACAAGCATGCTTTTAATAAATTGACTTCATTACAACAACTGGAAAGCAAGAAGCTGGACGAAGAATTCTTGAAGAACTACCTTCCGGAACGGCTT
>Ga0209253_10003444_pt1 | contig 13901 bp, 10 predicted proteins | sample FrelakmetBRP12BR_FD_187145 | JGI IMG/M metagenome (GOLD analysis project Ga0209253, IMG submission 187145) | Freshwater lake sediment microbial communities from the University of Notre Dame, USA, for methane emissions studies - BRP12 BR (SPAdes)... | ecosystem: Environmental > Aquatic >...
ATAAATATTATATTACATAAAGTATTTATTGTAATACAATATACAAATTACCATGTTTATTCCTAATCCAAGCTTAACTCCGCATAAATATTTGATTTACAAGGCCATTTGATTTTCTCAGTAGGGGTGAGAAGATTAATATTCAGTTTTAATTAGTTGATTATCAATTATAATAATTCTACTACTTTCTTGTTTTACATACATTTTTCTACTATATTCTCTACCTGTAATTTAGTAATATACAGATAGTTCTTCTATTATTACTCAGCTATTATAAATCTACCACAATGGAAAAATAGTGCCAATTTATACACCATCTATGGAATCGTAGTGGTGTTTGTGTTTTTCAGAATATTAAAATGTTAGTTTCTGAATCAAAAAGTATCCGTTGTTTTTCAAATTTTCTGTTAATCCGATCTCAACCGGTTTTTCCGATTTTGTGTCGAAAAGCTGAATGGCAAGCCAATATTCACCTTTAGGTTTTCCGGAGAGAGTAACTGTGTATTTTTCAATTGAAGTCTGGCCTGGCATCCAGTTTTTGTTCCCAGAGTCTTCTATCATAAAATCAATTGATTCAGAAGTTTTCTTCACCGGAATCAGTTTGCCTCTGATCTGGTAAGTTGTATAGGCTGGCGCAACTCCTTTATTGAGCCACTCCATTTCGAATGAAAATTTCCTGTTTTTAAATCGTGTTGTATTTACTGACTTTGGGAAATACCAATAACCGCACATATTTAGCATTTCTTTTGTAAACTGAGGATTGTCGGTAAGCCATTCACCCAAATAACCGTGATAACCGACATAAGTTGGCCTAATAATCTTCACAGCATTGCGGAAAATATCAGCACCATTTACCTTATAATCCGGGATTATATCTACTCCATTGTCACCAAGCCAGTATCCGTTACTTTTTACTTTTCCATAATGTTCCAATTCAAAAACTGTCGGTTTGATTTTGTAAACCTCTGAAAAGTACTCCGGGTGCCTGACTGTCCAGGTGTCAAGATCATTTACCATGTATCCCTGAACCATCGGGCTGTCGTCACGCAACGAGAATCCGTTTTCCAGAGCATAATTCAGCAATTCCTGCTGGTCTTCTTCCGATTTTTCGTAAGCCAGTAAATCGTCGGTAACTATTAATTGCGTGTTTTTATAATGCTTCAAATACAAGTTCATGTGAGTTTTAATCTCTTCAATGGTGGGTGAAATACGTGTTGAGAAATAAGTATGGCCTTCACCCCATTCGCCGATGCTGCCTACATCAACATAACGAACCCAGGGTTTTCCATCATATTTATCCGCAAAAGCCTTGTGGAAATTATCCAGTTTTTCCAGAAAAACCGGATCATCCCAAACGGGAGTCCATGATGCACTGCCAAATTCAGGGCGCTCGATGCCTTTGGCTCCTGCTTTAACAACCCAATAAGGTGTTGCATATCGGATTCCGTTTATTTCTACAGGGACACTTCCAGGAGCAGTACCGGTTTCTTTGCACGAAATGCGGAATGAAATATTATAGCCCATTGGTACATATTTCTCCACTATGTCATCGATGTAAGACCAGTCGAACTTACCTTCTTCAGGCTCCAGATAGGCCCACGCTAAACGCAGGTACAGATGATCCATCCCAGGAAAACTGGTTAAATCCTTTTCATCCTGAATCAGATATTTGTTGATGCCATTGTCGAGCATGTGATGATACCATCCTTTATCCGGATTAACAAGTGGCCTTATGGAATCCCATTTACTGACTAAATCTGTTCTTTGCGCTACAAGATTGTAGCTTGTTGAATTGGAGAACAGTAACCATACTATCAGGGGAAAAATTGTTTTGTTCATTTTATTGTAGCATAAATGTTTATCAGAATTGATTTAAGCATTCTTCATTATATCTTAAACTACGTCCTTTACTTATATCAGTTCTTTATGATGTTTAAATGATCCAAAAGCACAAAGCCTTCAGGTGAAATGCCGATTGTGTTTTCACCTTTTACTAGTTTGACAGTAACACGTTCCCAAACCCAGTCGCCCGTATTTCCTGTGTTCCAGAATTCGATATCACAGGCCTTTTTACTGTTGACTACAACCGGAGAGAGAAAAATCTGTTCGCGTTTAAGCGTATATCTGAATTCAAGGATATAGCTCCCCGATTCAGGGGCGTTATATGTCCATTTCACCTGATGTTTGGCATCACCTACTTTGGTTTCAAGGTACCCCGTTCCGGTGAAACCAGCCAGGTCAGACTTTAAAACAGAAATCATAAAATCCGCAGCCTCTGCTTCCAGAATGGTTCCTCCTGCCGTTGGTTGCATTGAGGGAAGATTTACCTGACCTCCACTGCCGATAACATCAAATAAAGCCCAGTTGAAATTTTCTCTCCAATCCACGTACCCCACACGATTGGTCCACAACGGATTATAATAATTGCCCAATCCACTTGCCGCATAATGCCTCCAGTAACCAGCTGAGGTATTCAACTCGTCAATCGCTTTATTATACCATTCTCTTTGCAGCGTTTCCCTAAAAAGGGAGAGGTAAGTTGCACCACGAATTTTATGACCAAAATTCTTCCCGAGTCGGGCCATGGTTTTAATATCATCAATGGTGATACGCAACTCCTTATTCATTTCCATACTTTGCTCATCAGCCCATTTGAGCGCCCGTTCAGAATTCTGAATGATTTTATCGGCTACCTGCAGCGGCGTTTCACCTTCAATTTTAGTGCCGGCCAGAAATGCTTTTGTATAGTCGGGAATAGAGATGTAGCCAGTACCTTTATGAGGGGGAAGGGTAATAAACCGGTTTACATCGTGGTAACCCGAAGGAGTGTTTGCAATAAATGGGGTTGATTGTCCGGATTCGATGTACCATTGAAAATCGAGTGCTCCCCAGTGAAAACCAGTAACCATCGGGTATATCATGGATGCACTTTGCCAAGCATCGAACATCTCCCGTGCATTCACTGATGGGAAGCGGGATTGAATAACATCGATAAAGCGATCGTTGCCCATATTGGGATTATACCCTAGCCTACCCCAGCACATCCACTGATACCAATGCTTAACAATTTCAAGTTCACGTGGACCATCAGTGTATTTGTCTAGGAATTCTCTTCCCCACACATATTGGTCGGAACCATAATAAAAGCCTTCAGATACATCATAGGGTATGTTTTTTATGAAATCCCTTACAAAATCGGGTGCCCCCCATCTGAAATAGAAATTATCATCGTTGCGAAGCGTCCACAGTGTTTTCAGGTTTTCGCTCTGAATATCTTTCACAAAATCCTGATGAAATACCTGATTAACAGAGCTATAAACATGCGCCTGTGCATACTTAAAACTGAAAACAAAGTTGATGTTTTCATTCTTTATTACATCTTTAAAAATAGAGGTGATTTCTTTCGCCTGTGTCTGATGCTGACGGTGTATAAAGTCAATTTTCCGTCCGGGTTGTTCCTTCAGTGCATCCAGAACACCCTGTCCATAGGTTGCATACGCCCACTCTTCTTTTTGAGTTGCTGTATAGTCGTACATATTTTCACCGGTTGTAAGGCCTATTCCGGCAAGGTCGGGGTAAGTGAGCACCATTTGTTTTATGCTCTTTCGAAAATAGTCGGTAGTTACCTGATTATCGGGTTTGTCGGTAATGCCATATTTGCCGTTGACACCATAAACAAATATGTTCCAGGTTACAACATAGAATTTTACATTTCGTTGTTTGCCATAAGCCATTACCTTGCGCCAGAAATCAATCTTTTCATCAATGGTCATTTTTTTGAGTATTTCCAAACTCTTCATGATTTCAGGTGCCTCGAAGCCCCAGCCGTTCAGTGAATAGTTCTCTTTCCAATCGCCTGTACTTCTCCTAACATCGTTTAATGCAACATCAGGATATTCAGGAACTTTCACCATCGATGGAAATGGATGCATGTTCCAAAGCGAAATAAGATTGAAACGGTTACGGGCAAGGTTATCGATGTATTCCTTCCAAAACTCAAAATTCCACATTTCGGCCATGTTCTTCTGGGCCGCATCGCTGGGTTCGGTATAGGTCGGACTGCGCATATCAAGAGGAATGTTAAATTTGGTTCCGCGAACCTTCATGTACGGGTTTTGCAACTGATTTTGCACTGCATCGATCCCCTTAACTTTAATAATTTCTGCCACCTCTAGTCCACCATACATCGTCCCGGCTTCATCATATCCCAATACATAAATCGCTTTTTTATCATTTCCGCTTTTATGAATAATGAAACCTTCCTCTTTTAGTTCAGCCGCATTTTTAATCCCTTCCTTTTTAATAATGCTCGAAGAAACTTTTTCGTTTAAGCTGATCAATACAATTTTGGGTTGATCAGTCCTCATTTTATTTAGTTCGGAAGTTGAATAATTGAAATATTCAATTCCTTTCTCTTTAAATACATGCTCTATTTCACTTACTGCAAATTGTACCTTTCCTGATTCTTTATTTGAATATAGGTCAATTTTTGTTGCACTTGCAGTAATAAATGTTGCCGTAAAAAGTAAAAGCATTAAAGTCTTCATATATTTTTTTTATCGTGTTTAACCTCCAGTAAACCATACATCAATCCAACTACATCACCTCCGGTAATCTCTACAAGATTATTTTGCGAAAAAATCCTGTATGCTTCGCTCTTTAAATTAACAGAGTCAATTACAGCCTTAATATTCAGATCTGCAATGCTATCGGAAAAAATAATAGCATTAGTTTGCTGTAATTCTTTAATTTTTTCAGCAGCATAAATAATCTGCGGAGCCGACGATTTAATCTCCAATTTAATTGTAAGATTTTTTTTATTGCAGGAAAACATTAGAAATATTATCGCTGCAAATACAGAACAAAGAAGAAATCTGTTCCTTAGTTTTATTTTTCCTGGTTGCCACATAATTCACTCATTATTAAAGTCTTAATAAGGTTTATACCTGATAAATACAACATCATCGGCAGGTATTTCAAAAATAAATCTTTCTGCATCTTCAATTATTCTTTGACCCAATATGTCGTATAATTGATAAGAATCACCTTTATTTAAACCAAGTTCTTCTTTTTTAATCTCGATTAATTCCATGTACGGATTACGGTTGAAAACGCCTATCCATCCCTCATTGACTCTGGTTTTGTGTGTTGTTTTCCAGACATCCACCTTCTCGCTGTAATCAGAGATTCTTTTAACCAATTTCCCGGTCACCCCGTTTTGATTGCATGCCAGCATATCCTGACTGGTAATTAACTCAAAGACTGTATTTGGGGAGGAAGTCAAAGTACCACCCATAAAAAGTGGAGAAGCTGCCATGGCACGTTGTGTAATGAATGACTTTTTTTGTGCATAACTGAAATAATCGATACGCTCATAACCACGTGTGGATTTTAGCTTATTTTTGGTCAACGGATAGTTTACCCTGATATGACCAAAAGGTATCATATCCATATCCAGCCAAAAGCCTTTATCTGCATATGGTAAAATTCTCTCCCACTGCTCAAATGAGATTTGCAGATCTTCCCTCAAATCCCATATATCACGGGAAATTCGTATCATTTGGGTTCTTTTATATGTTTCGTAAAACTCCGGGTTAATATCATCACCAGGAGAAATGCTTAACACAATTTTTTTCCCTGATTTTTCAATCGCATTGGCAACGGCATTAATTTCCCTGGGTTTGTGCACAATGTCATCATATTTTATAAAGTCAACTCCCCAGCTGGCAAGAAGCTCCACAACACTGTTATAATATTCCTGTGCGCCTGGCTTATCCATGTCAATTCCATAATTCAGTAAACTCCAGCTACATGTGTCATTTACATTGGCAATATCACGTGCAAAATATTTTGTTCCTTTAATTGGGAGGTTCTTCTCAACAGCTTCCCGAGGTATTCCCCGCATTAGGTGTAATCCGAATTTAATCCCGTATTTGTGGGCATAATCGATAATCTCTTTAAATCCTTTTGGAAAATATACCGGAGAAGGAGTAAACCTTCCGAAATCATCAAATGTCAGATTAACTTTATCGCCATCGGTGGGCCATATCTCCCCCGGTTTTAAATCATAGTGCCTGTACCAACCGGCATCGAGTACAAAATATTCGTAACCATAAGGTTTTAGTTTCTGAATAAAAGCTTCCAGATTCTCCCAGGTCAGTTTTTCATTGATATTTGACCCATAACAATTGTAACTGTTCCAACCCAGGAGCGGAGCAGATGTTTGACCGGAAGACTGAGCACCCGATTTTCCGGTTGAAATAAATAAGATAACCACCAAGTAAATAATACCTGAAACCCGATTGTTAGTATTGTTTATACAATTTTCCATATTTAGAAAGAGTATCGATTTGTTTTAAATTATCATTTTTTGATTTTGATAGCCATCTGCCGGCAATCCCTAAGAAACGCTATCATATTGAGGTCTTTGACTTTCAGTTTCAGGCAAAACTCTGCTTCAGGTAGTTTAATTTATTTTCCGGAAGTAGGGTAATCTTTCCAAAGGCACCGAAATCTCGATCGTTTTACCTCCCTTAAAGATATTACCATCTTCTGCTTTCCAATTTCCTTTCGGGAGAATAACTTTTCGTGAACGTGTTCCTTTTTCAGTCACCGGAGCTACAATGATATTGTCACCCAGTACAAACTGGTCTTTAATCAACTCATAGCCATTACCCGGAAAAGCCAGTTCCATCGGTTTTACTATCGGTTCACCTGTTTTAGATGCTTCTTTTGCCAAATTGAGTATATACTCGCCATACTCTTCATGTAGTTTCGACATTTTAAGGCAGATAGCTGCATTTCCCTTCGACATTACCCGCCATGGCGCAACAGAAAACTGCATCATGGGCATTAAGGCATGAACCTGGGCTGATCTGACAACCAACTCTTCATCGATTGTCGATGCATTAAGGAACGAACGGTATTCACCGCCACCGATCATATCGGGGCAGGTATAAGCATAACCCATAACACTTTGCGACATTTGGTCAGGAATCAGTTTTTTCAGATCACCCCATTCGTGACCTTTATCCCTTAGACGCTGAGCCAGAGGCATTCCCGCCATTTTCCATGATGCACGATACTCATTCAAAGGATAATGCAGGCCCAGTTCAGCAAAATAGGTGGTATGATCGTTGGGTATTTTGGCATTAAATGAAACAACATCATTGATGTAGAACCTGGCATCTCCGGCATCAAACTTATAGCCATCCACGCCGAACTCATTCACCAGATAATCAAGTCTTTCCTTAAACCATTTTTGAGCTTTGGGATTACTTAAGTCAACACACGCACTGGCCCCGTTCCACCAACGTATAACAGCAGCTTTGTTTTTTGTATTAGCCCAAAGTATTTCTTGAGATTTCTGTGGATCGAGTATCAACATACCTTCCTCAGCCAGTTTTCTGAATACCTCTGAATCAGCACTTACAAAAGGACAAACCCATAACATGACTTTAAAACCCATGGCATGTAATTTTTTTATCATGCCTTTAGGGTCGCTGAACCGCCGTGTCGAAAACTCCCAGACACCATAGTCTTCCTGCCAGTTATCGTCGATCATCAAAACACCGGGAGAATATCCATTCTTGATAATATCCTCTGCATAGGTTAAAATATCAGTCTCGTTTTGATCGTACATCAACTCAATCCATGTATTATATTGGGGATGTGTGAACAACAGAGGATCCGGAATTTTGCCATTTGGAGGAAAAAAGTTACTAACAGAATATTGGTATGCCGAACGCAAGCTGCTTCCCGCTGTTCCGCTGACGACTTCACCTTCCCTTACTGTTACAGAAAGTTTCCCTTTGTTAAAATCATAATTAATTGGTTCTTCACTCCAAACATATCGTCCTTTGCTCGACAACAACAATGGTTGAGCCTGATTTCCCAGGTTATCTCCCCACAAATCATTTGAAAAAATAGTTGTTTCATCGTAGGGAGTCTGATGTCCAAGAGAGGAAATTCCTGCCCACCAATATTCACCGGGGGTTATTATTAATTCAACCTTTTTCCCATTTTGTGCAAAAACATTAAGACACTGAAGAAAATATAAATACAGAATAACCTTTTTCATTGTATTAAATTTTTTGTTAAAGTTAGATTTTACTCTTTGAATAGTGGATAAAGTATGTCCCATTTATGTGACAATAATTGTCAGCGAGGTGCTATATAATTTGCTTTTAGGTATAAACTTTGTTTCTGGAAGATTTATAATTGAACTTGCTAAGTACATGACAAAAATTTACAACATTGGTTAAATTTATCTATATCGCTGCTAAAAAGCAAGTTTGCAATGTAATTAAGGCCATATTTAAACAGGCGTTTAGCCCTTCTTCCATGTTTTTTGATTTTGATGGGCTTGAGAGTGTCGAGAAATATTCCTGCCTTATAAACCCATGCAAAAACAATTAGAATTCGATGAAATATTCTCAAGAAGACGATGGCAAGATGTCAGCAAGGAAGATGATCTCCTGGAGTTTAGTTTATAAGACATTAACCTCACATTTATATTTTTTTCCGGATTAATTTGGATATTTACTAATTGTTCAATATATTTGCTTGTTCACGTGACGTGAACATTGTTTAATTTTGAACATAAATGGAAGAGAGATTGATATATACAGTTACAGAGGAAATCCTGAAAGAGCATAATATCAATGCTTTATGGGGAAATGCTGCCAAAAAGGATATAGATGGGATTTTAACACTTACCTATAGAGGTAATGCACAAAAATTCTATGTCGAAATTAAAAAGGAACTCAGAAACTATCAGTTGGATCAAATTTTTAATCTGGCCGAGACCTATTTTCCCCTTCTTATCATTGCAGAAACTATATTTCCCAACCTTAGAAATCTTCTCAGTGACCATAAGATAGGATATATTGACCTGAACGGTAATATGAATATTGAGGCTGACAATTTCCTTATTAAAATTGAAGGTAACCACAAAAAGAACCTTCATCCTGTGAAGTATGGCAGAGCATTCACAAAGGCAGGATTGAAAACAATCCTGTTATTCCTGATAAATGAAGAAAAAATCAATGACACTTATCGTGAGATTGCAAAAAATACCGGCATTGCAATTGGAAATGTAAAGCTTATCCTTGACGGACTAATTGAAGAGGGGTTTGTTCTGAGAAAGAATGATAAAGAATTAAAACTTACAAACAAAAAGGATTTACTTCAGAAGTGGATAACTGGCTATAATGAGAAACTGAAGCCAACTTTACTCCTTGGTAATTTAAAATTCATGAAAACTGAAGCCTTTAATAAATGGAAGGAGTTGAAAATAGATAGAAACAATACTTGCTGGGGAGGCGAAGCTGCCGGAAATATTTATACCGGTTATCTGCTTCCACAGACTCTGACATTATACACAAATGAGAAAAAGCTGGATTTGATGAAAAACTACCGGTTAGTACCGGACAATAAAGGTAATATTACTGTTTTAAAAAAATTCTGGCGATTTGGCCAGGAAAATGACAATGTGGTTCCACCAATAATTGCCTATGCAGATTTATTAGCAACAAATGACAGGAGATGTATAGAAACAGCACAGAAAATATATGAGCAACATCTTAAAAATACCATTGAATAAAATAAGGCAGGAAGGTAATTATAAAGAAATACTTGATGCTATTGAAAGAGGATTTAACAGATTCAGTATTGACTATTACCTTGTGGGAGCGACCGCCAGGGATGTCTGGATGAGAGTTGTCCATGAGGTAACTCCGAAGCGTGCAACCAGTGATCTTGATTTTGCCGTACTTTTTGTACTACTAATGAAAATAGCCTCGTAAATATCAGATTTACAAGGCCATTTGATTTTCTCAGTCGGAGTGAGAAGATAAATACAAATTTTAATTATCTGGCTATCATTATATTATTAATGATTGTATTTTATTATTCCAAAACTCTAACTTCTATACTCTTATCTATTAGATTTATGAATCTATCCACATTGCTTCTCTCTTTTATATCATAATGCATTGGTAATACAATTTTGGGTTTAATTTGATTGATCAGCCTGGCTGCATCTTCCACATTCATTGTAAGGTTATCACCGCCGATCGGAACCAGGATTAAGTTTATATTCCTGATATTTTCCATTTCAGGTATATAATCAGTATCTCCGGTATGGTAAATGCGGACACTATCTATATTTAAAACATATCCAACGTTTTGCTTTATTTTTGGATGAGCCTTAAGCCATAAAAAAGCCGGTTTGAGATTATAAGCATCCACGGCTTCAACTTTTAGATTGTTATCCAAATAGAAAGAATCACCCGGTTTAACCTCTTTGATTTTATATGTATAATCACCAAGCTTCTTTGCAACTCTTTTTGGACAAATGATTAACGTTTCCGGTTTTGATATTTTCTTTATGTCCTTTATAGAAAAATGATCAAGATGTGGATGAGTAATAAAAATATAATCAGCTAAATCCGGATTATTTACTGCCAGAGGATCGATATAAATAAGTTTGCCATTTTCTTTAATTCTGAAACCGGAAGGGAAAAAGTCAGATTTCGAGATCCTTGTTATTCCTGTAGGTGATACTTCAATTTGCTTATTCAAAAGTATGATCCGGGGAGTCGGATTCCTTTTATCACTGACATCTATTTCAATAAATTTACAGCTCGAAATAAGAGTGCCTGCAAAACAAAACAGTATGATTAACTTCTTATGCATCTTGAATATTATTTTCAAATTGATTTACAGTTCTGATCGTTACACCGCTTATATAATCAATGCTTCTGGAAGTGGTGAACTTAACTCCCGCATTTTTTGTCTCCCTGATTTTCAGTTTTAACCTTGAATCATTTACTTCATCATCACGTGAAAATGTGGTAAGATCAATTGCCATGTTAATCTGGTTTGTTTTCAGCCGGTATCTGAAATAGGGCCTATTACCTTCATAAACTTCTTTTCTTTCAAGTACTCTGAGATTATACATGTCCTCAAGAAAATCCGGGATTGTTTTAATATGCTTGGTCAGAGGTGATGCTGCTTCTGAAGCAGAAATGCTCTCATATATCGCCAAGAGCCTGAAAAGATCTTCAGCATAATCTTTTGACAAGCATGAACCCGGTTTTGTTGCCTCTTTAAAATCCATTAATATTTTATTTTTTATTTTCTAATTCTGCGATCATTTTTCTGCCATAATCATAATCGGGATTCAACCTTACAGCTGTTTTGAAGTATTTCAAAGCCAATTTGTTTTCTCCCTTCTTCAGATATGCTTCTGCAATTGCATCGTTAGCCATAAAAGAATCAGGATACTCCTGAACATTTTTCAAAAAAACCTTTATTGCATCATCCATCCTGTTCTCTTTTAACAGGCTGTGCCCGAGCTGATGCAGCATATTATCTGAAAAGAGGTATTCTCTGTTACCAGAGGTCTTAATTTCATCATATTTCTCGAGTCCGGTGTCAACTCCGGAATCATTAATAACTTTTTCTACAGCATTTGTTACCGGCTCTCCCCTTTGGAATTCAGTTTTTACTGCCAGGGTCATGCCAGTAGCTTCATTTTCAGTATTTGTTATAAATCCAATTTCAAAGCTGCCTGATTTATCGATCCATGAATCCCCCGATTTATAATAGCTTATCTTGTCTTTTGACCTTCCGCGCGGGTCCTCTGTAGTCAGAGTACTATTGTCAAATATTACATTAAGTGAAAGCTTTGCAGGTCCAAACTGATAGTTGCCGGCAAGTTTTCCTAATTCTACCGGCATTTCATTCAAGCCTGTCTGGGATGATGACATTTTGGTTAGTCTAAAATACTGGTGCATGATCATTTTCCCGGCTTTATTTCCGGAAATATCTGATGGTGTTAAGCTTATTTCACGTGTCATTTTCGGATACCATTTCCCCCTGACATCAGGCAAATTCAAATCAAGCACAATCCGTCCCGGGATATCAATGGCAAGTTCGCCATCCTTAAAGATGATTTTAAACATCCTGTATTGTTCAATATTCATATAGCTACCCAGCATAGGCCTGTAATTATCAGGTATAACGACTTCAATATTTTTTGACACAGATCTGTAATCAAGAACTTCCATGCTGACCGGACGAAAGGTTACTTTTTCACCCAGTTTTATGTGCCCTGCATCAATATAATCGGCCTCATTGATGGTGGCATCAACAGGCACCCAGCCTGCGTCTCCCATATATACCTCAGTCCATGCATGTTGTCCAAATCCACCTGAGTGATAAGTTGTATACATACATCCAACCGACAGTCTCGCCGGAATTCCCACTGCCCTGCAGAAAGCTACAAGCAATCTTGAGTGTCCGCCGCATTCAGCTTCCTGCATTTTAAGAGTATTTATCGCTGAAATGCCTCCGGGCAATGCTCCGGCAATATTTTCGGCCACCCATTTACTCAGTCGCACTGATGCCTCCCATGAGTCTTTTGAGCCGGCTGTGATCCTTTCTGCTTCAGAAATGATGACTGTATTATCAGATTCTATCATCAGTTCAGATTCAAGGTATTTCTTCAATTGAGGGTATTTGCTGAAATCTGGAGGAAAAGGCGGTGCGTTAATTCCGGTGTACCTGGCTGGTTCCACCTCAAAAATGCCGTCAATTAAACTGCCTTTAACAGTACCTTCAAATTTCTGACCAGGGAAATTAAGCGATTCAGGTGTTATGTTTTCACCATATGAATTGATCTTTGCTTTTGCCCTGAGCCAGGAGAGGTCCATTATGTCCGTAATTTTTTTATTGACCCGGGCAAAAAAGTCATTATCCACATTCGCAAATGTAATCCTGCTGGTCACTGATTTATCGGCCAGATAAATGGTCCTCCCTGCAACAAATGTTTTTACGTTAAAGCCGTCGGTCTTATTAAGCCATAAAGTGGTCTTAATACCAGTTGAAAAGTCCGTTTCTTCAATTACCAGTGTCTTAAAAGTTGAATCGCTCAGCATTATCGTCTCCTCAGACTTCCTGGCATATCCCTTTTCCGTTATTTCTCCCTTTACCGGATCGTATATCCTATACTTCTTTTCTGAGGTGCCTTTTACTATGAAATCATCGTAAAGATTGGGATACCAGGACTGCGAATTAAAAATCACATCCCTGTCTATAGGGATGGTTTTATTAACTCTCGAAGTAGGGCTGCTGAACCACGCAGTATCACCCGCGATCCTTGTGAGGGTTGTTACAACTGACTCGCCGTTTATTGCATCCATCTCAATCTCTAACGCTCTCCGTGTGACGGGATCAATGATAAACTTCCATTTAAATCCGGCATCCATATCAGCTCCAAGGACCGACATTTTTATTTTCACATCCGAATACTCGAATCTGACCTTCTTACCATTAAGGATACCATCACAATATGTTTCCACAGAATATCCGTAAAGGACATCATTCGTCTCCACCCCGAAATAACAGGTCTGTCCACCTGTTTTGCAGGGATTTGATTCCTGAGCACCTGCAAATCCTGCAAGAAGGATTGTGCAGATCAGAGGAACGAGCTTGATTAAAATCACTTTCTTTTTCATGGTTTTAAATATTATATGGTTGTCCAGCCTTCATCTGTCATTCTACTGTAGGCCATAAAAGACTTTGTTTCATTCTCAATCATATAAGATACATTTAAATAGACCTCTTCCCCTTCTGGTGAGAAATTGCAGAATCCATCCGTTAATCCGGTGGAAATTAAGCCTGGAGCGAATACAATAGGGGCTCTGCTGATTCGTAATACTCGATGTATGGCCCATTATAATTGATGCTGGTTTGAGTGATTTTCCCATTGCATGCTTTGAGACAAATACCGATGATTAGTATAATTAAAGAGGTTGTATTATTTATTTTTTGTCTCTTTCATTCCGGTTATATAATTAATAGCAGCTTCCAGTTGCGAATCTCTACCTGCTAAT
>Ga0209253_10003445_pt1 | contig 13900 bp, 14 predicted proteins | sample FrelakmetBRP12BR_FD_187145 | JGI IMG/M metagenome (GOLD analysis project Ga0209253, IMG submission 187145) | Freshwater lake sediment microbial communities from the University of Notre Dame, USA, for methane emissions studies - BRP12 BR (SPAdes)... | ecosystem: Environmental > Aquatic >...
ACCTGGGTATTGTTGATAAAATCAGGGCATTCCTACCGGAGAAATGATAGTAAACGGATAGGCCTACAGAGCGAGTAAGGTTCAACCGATATTATCTCTAATGCAGGTCCTCTTCATCAATATGAAATTTATGCAGCATCCGATGGGTTACCGGGGCAAGGACGATCCCCATTATTGCTATGAAGACCAACCCGCTAAAAAGCGCATATAAAGAAGCAAATATTTTTGCTCCAGCCGTAGCAAGCGAATTAACAGGCCCCATTCCTCCAAGGATCATAGATGCCTCTAAAAAAGGATCAACCAAATCAAATCCCGCTATCCAATGATAGCCTGAGATACCGATGGATAAAGCAGCTGCAACCAAAAGGCCTGCCATCGCAACAGACGCGGCCATTCTTCTGACAAAAACCGATATCGGAGCAAGTTTTTCAGTTTTTCGTTCAAACATATTAACCTCGAATCACGGTGCCTAATGGTCGAGTTAAGCGGCGCCGGTAAGGCGTCCGCTTGAACGATTTGTTAGCGCACATGCATCAATGCGCCAATTTGAGCGTAGCAACTCCAGCCACGATAAGTGCCACACCTACGTATCTAGCAATTGAGGTTGGATCGCCATAATAGAGAATCCCAACAAGAAAGGTTCCAGTAGCGCCTATGCCTGTCCAGACCGCATATGCAGTGCCTATTGGAATTTGTCGTTGAGCTATCCAAAGAAAAAATCCACTGAAAGCCATGAAAGCAACTGCGACCCCAATACCCGACCACCGGGTCTCGGGTGCTTGGGCTATCTTCAGGCCGACTGGCCAGCCGATCTCAAAGAGGCCAGCAAGAACTAGGTAAACCCATGCCATAGTGATCTCCGTATATGTGCGCTAACGTTTGAATTCAGCGGCCGCCGTAGGCGGTCCGCTGGAATGAATGGTTAGGCGTCAAGCTGCATCGTTCCCTGTGCCTACTTTCGCCCATTAGTTATTGATTACCATCTCAAATCAATTATGACAAGCAAAAAATGAATGTAAGGCTTACAGGAAGGAATTGATACTCGTCTTCATTTACAATCTATATTTGTATACGATCAGAAAATTGACAATAACCGAAGCGTTGAAATCAACCCACTGTGACATTCCCTTAATAATTATAGAGAAGATGGTGTCGGGTATTCCTTTAGCAAACCGTCGAGAGACGAGGAAGCTCGGTCTTTTGCGAAAGCAAAAGTTCCGCAGCCGAACGCGAGCGAGTGGAGCCGCTGGAGCGAATGAGCGTGTTTGCGGGGAAAGCCCGACACCACGCCCAACCTTACTACTTCCTTACTACTTAATGTATTGTACTAGCTTTTTTGTCTTGTAAATATAATCCGATATCGTTCAGGGTCTACATCAAAGCAGGCTGTGCACCCGCTCTCTTCGCACCCTGATTGGTCCATCTCCTCTTTCGACGGGAGCGGCTCAAGAAGGACCTCAAAACCGATTTCTTTGTACGTTGCAACCATTTCAGAGAGCCTTGGTTCACAAGCGATGAATCTTCTCTCCCAGCCAGCTGCAACAAGTTCATCCTCTCTTTTCATAACAAACCCGTTTTACGAAGTTAGTCCGTTTATGCATAATTCTTGAAATATTCTATTGTTTTTTTCAATCCCTCATCAAGGGTTATTTTCGGTGCCCAGTTGATGAACTTTTTCGCCTTTGTTATATCAGGGCATCTTCTCCGAGGATCATCCTCGGGGAGGTCTTCGAATACGATTTGCGACTTTGATTTTGCCAGCTTTACCACCTTCTCAGCTATTCCCCTGATGGAAACCTCGTGGGGATTGCCGATATTGATAGGCCCCGGGAAACCGGAAAGGTGGGGCTTTGTATAATCCCGTCCTTTCTTCTGTGCACCTGTTTCAAAATCCATCATACGGACCATGCCTTCAACCATGTCATCAATATAGCAAAAAGATCTCGTTTGCGAGCCATCTCCATATATCGTAATCGGTTTGCCCTGAAGGGCCTCTACAATGAAGTTGCTCACCACCCGTCCGTCGTCCGGACGCATCCTCGGCCCATAGGTATTGAATATGCGAATAACCTTTATATCAACGCTATTTTGCCTCAGATAGTCAAAAAAGAGTGTTTCTGCAACCCTCTTTCCCTCATCATAACAACTTCTCTTTCCGATAGGGTTCACGCTCCCCCAGTATTCTTCTTTTTGCGGATGCACCTCGGGATCTCCATATACTTCACTCGTGGAGGCCTGGAGTATCCGTGCCCTTACCCTCTTCGCGAGGCCGAGCATGTTGAGTGCTCCGAGGACGTTTACCTTTGTTGTCTTCACGGGGTTATACTGATAATGAATAGGGCTTGCAGGACAGGCAAGGTTGAATATCCAATCCACCTCCAGCAATATTGGTTGCGTCACATCGTGGGTGATCAGTTCGAAACGGGGGTTAGTGAGAAGATGGGCTATATTCTTTTTCATCCCTGTAAAATAGTTGTCAAGACATAATACCTCGTGGCCATCAGCTAAAAGCCTCTCGCAGAGGTGTGAGCCGATAAACCCTGCCCCGCCCGTCACAAGGGTCCGCTTCGGTGTTTTGTAAGATCTGAACTTATACATTCGGCCTTCCTATGCAGATATAACGAAAACCATGCCTCGCCAATGTTTTTGGGTTGTATTGGTTTCTCCCGTCGAATATTACCGGTGCCTTCATGAGGGTCTTCATTCTCTCAAAATCAGGTTCCCTGAAAGACAGCCACTCTGTAATCAGAATAAGTCCGTCTACACCATCAAGGACTTCATACTGGTTCTTTCCGAACTTCACGTTCGGGTTATCGGAAAACAAAGGGAGCGCAGACTCTAAGGCCTTTGGATCAAAAACATGGCAAATAGCCCCTTCACTCGCCAGAGCCTGAACGATATACTGGGAGGGCGCTTCTCTCATATCATCCGTGTTCGGTTTAAAGGCCAGCCCCCACACTGCAAACTTCTTGCCCTTAATATCATTGTTATAAAAAGCCTTTACCTTTTCAGTAAAAGAAACTTTTTGGACTTCATTTGCCTCCATAACACTTTCGAGGATCGAGGGATTGTACCCTGAATCGCGTGAGGTTTTGAGCAGGGCACGCACATCTTTTGGAAAACAAGACCCTCCAAAACCAACACCTGGAAAGAGGAATTTCGGGCCAATCCGTGAATCGCTCCCGATGCCCCTCATGACCATCATAACATCAGCGTTGAGTTTCTCGCAGATATTTGCCATCTGGTTCATGAAGGATATCCTCGTTGCAAGCATTGAATTGGCTGCGTATTTTGTCATTTCGCTCGATCGGACATCCATAACGATAAAAGGAGCGCCGGTCCGCGTAAACGGTGCATAGAGTTCCCTGAGGATCTCCTCTACCCTTCCGTGTTCAACACCGATAATTACCCGCTCTGGCTTCATACAGTCATCGACAGCGACACCTTCTTTGAGGAATTCCGGATTTGAGGCAATGTCAAAGGGGACATCGCGGCCTGTCTTTTCAAGTTCTTCCGTGATGGCAGCCTTCACCATCTGGCAAGTACCGACAGGAACGGTAGATTTAACCACCACAATCCGGTACTTCTCAATGACCCTGCCGATATCGTGAGCCACTCCCTTGACATATTGTAAATCAGCCGATCCGTCGTAATCCTGGGGCGTGTTTACGGCAATAACAAGAATGAGGCCATGGTCAACCGCCTCTTTGATGTCAGTAGTGAATTGAAGCCTTCCCTCCCTGATGTTGTTCTTAACAAGTTCTTCAAGGTGGGGTTCATATATGGGGATAATCCCCTCTTTCAGCTTATTTATCTTTTCACTGTCTACATCCATACACATGACATCATTTCCGGTCTCTGCAAAACATGCCCCTGACACAAGGCCGACATAACCGACTCCAATTACTGAAATGTGCATAAAACCTCCATTTTTTTATTATTTACCGTGCAACAAGGAGGCAAGTCAATACCTTTTCCAGAAGAAAGCCTCCCATATAACAGACATACAATAAACAACACATACAATTAAGCAAAAACTGTACCATGAAAAATGTCTATATGCTGTATCAAAGCTTCTCATCCCTTTCTCTCTTCTGTCTTCTCTCCTCTGTCCTCTGTATTCTGTCATCATTTGTCAATAATTATTGCTATACAAACTGCATTATGTTAACGTATTCTACGAAGTGGGCTAGACCCGCTTTTTTATTATCATGGCGCATGGTATCCGAAAGGGAAACAATAGAGCAACTCCAAGATATACTCCTGCCTGTGCTACAGGATTATGGTTTAGAGCTAGTAGAGATCGCGTTTAAGCCCTCGGGAAAAAGATGGCTGTTACGTTTATATATTGACAAAGAGGGGGGAGTTACGATTGCAGACTGCCAGACGGTCAGCAGGGAATTTGGGAGGATTTTGGATGTTGAAGACATTATCGATCATCCCTACAGCCTTGAGGTTTCTTCTCCCGGTCTCACACGGCCTTTGAAAAAATGGGAAGACTTCTTAAGAAATAAGGGAAAAATGTGCAGAATCGTAACCAGGGAACAAATAGAAGGTAAAAACGAATTCATGGGGACAATCGTTAACAGCACTGAGGAACAGGTTGAAATTAGAGGAATAATTGATGTGTTTACCATCCCAATATATGCTATAAAAAAAGCAAATTTGGAGTTTGAACTGTAAGAGGTTACCATGTATTTTGACTTGAATTACATTATCGAACAGGTTGGAAAAGAAAAAGGTATACCCAAAGAAACGCTCATTGAGGCCCTTGAAGAGGCCATTCTCCTAGCGTCAAAGAAGAAATTCGGCAACCATCTCGACCTTGAGGCTCGATATAATGAAGAATTAGGTGAGATAGAAGTATTCCAGTTTAAAACGGTTGTTGAAGAGACAGCCGAAGGAGACATGGAGATATCCATCAACGACGCAAAGGTACACGACCCCGAATGTCTGACGGGAGACAGCATCGGCATTAAAATGGATACAAGCTCTCTGGGCAGAATCGCTGCACAGACAGCTAAACAGGTCATTGTCCAGAAAGTGCGGAATGCTGAAAGTGATGTAATTTACAATGAATACAAAAACAAGAAAGGCGAAATATCAACCGGCATAGTCCAGAGAATTGAAAAAAACCATTACGTCATTAACCTCGGAAAAACAGAGGCCATTCTCCCTACAAAAGAGGTAATCCCCGGTGAGGTCTACCGGCAAAGAGACAGGGTTAAGGCATATATCCTTGATGTAGAGAAAACACAGAAGGGATGCACCATTCTCATGTCGCGAACCCATCCTAATTTTCTTGCAAAACTCTTCGAACAGGAAGTACCTGAAATCCAGGAAGGTATTATCAAGGTCAAAGGCGCAGCAAGAGAACCGGGAGAACGGGCAAAAATATCTGTCTACAGCGAGGATACTGATGTAGATCCTATCGGGGCCTGCGTCGGAGTCAAGGGCTCAAGAGTCCAGACCGTTGTCCAGGAACTGAGGGGTGAAAAAATTGATATCATCCCATTCAGCAAGGACCCTGCAAAATTTGTTTGCAACACCCTCGCACCGGCAAAGGTTTCAAAGGTTTATCTCAATGAAGAAGAACATGCCATGGAAGTAATCGTCAACGACGATCAGCTTTCCCTTGCCATAGGCAAGAAGGGTCAGAATGTGAGGCTTGCTTCGAGGTTGACAGGGTGGAAAATTGACATTAACAGCGAGTCTGAACTGGAAATAACCTCAAGGAAGGTTATAGACGAACTGATTGAACGGCTCAAGATCAGTGACATTCTCGCCAGAATCCTCCACGATGAATATCTGAGAGATCCGCGAGATATTGCCAAGCTGACCCCTGAAGAAATGAACAAGATCACGAGTATTTCCATTGAAGACTGCGCTCGGATTATCGAGCAGGCAACGTTGATCAGGGATGAAGCCGTCAAAAATAAGGAAGCTGAAGTAAATTCCGGAGAGGAAAACATCATTGTTCCGGCGCTGAAGGATGATGAAGCAACTGATCAGACTTCAACTCCATAATAAAAATATTTGGTTAAACGCAAGGAAGGACAGGACATGACAAAAGTAAAAATCACCACACTTACTGACAAAATAAGTGATGATGAGATTCTTTCGAAGCTGAAAAGCCTGGGTGTTAAGGTAAACTATAAGGCAAAAGAAGACCCTGCCCTTGAAAAAAAGGATGACGATAAACAGACACTTTCCGGCGAAACCATGATAGAAAAACGGGTAGCTTCGACGATTATCCGCAGACGTGTTCAGCCGCCGCCACAAAAAGAAAAAGTTGAGATCGCAGCAAAAGAAACAAAGCCCGAGGACAAAAAAGAAGAAGTTGTCAAAAAAGCCCCAAAGAAGGTCGATAAAATTGACGTTGAAAAGAAAACCGTTGAACCCCAGGAGATGCCAGGGGTCCCATCCGAAGAAAAAATAGAAGTTAAAGCAGAACCTACCGCTCCAATTCTAACTGAACGGGAGAAGAAGGGTGAATTTAAGGAAGAGGCATTAAAGGGTGATATAGAGCTCATCGGTGAGGAGAAGGAGAAAGAAATAACGAAAGTGTTGGAAGAGGCATACAAGCAGGATCTTGAAAAAGATTTCACCCTCGTTGAACCGGAAGCTGAAGGTGACGACAAGAAAAAGAAGAAAACTGAAAAACTTCTCAAGAAAATCGAGGAACAAGAGGCAGAAGAAACAAAGCTAAAGAAAAAGGGCATCCTCAAGAGAAAAGTTGTTATCAAAGAGGAAGACCTCTACACATACAGAAGGCAAAAGGCAAGGCCCATGCCTGTCAGAAAAGACAGAAGGGAAAGGGCAGAAGAAAGGAAAGAAGAAGAGGATAAAAAAGCAGAACTTAAACCTGCCCGGAAGATCGTAAAGGTTGGAGACGAAATTCAGATTGGCGAATTTGCTAAAAGGATGAATGTTAAGGCCCAGGATATAATCAAGAAGCTTCTCCCCCTTGGTATCATTACAACGGTTAACCAGAATGTTGATTTTGATACGGCATATCTTGTTGGTACTGAACTTGGTTTTGAAGTCGAAAAAATCATTTCCATTGAAGAAGAGTTCCTTGCCCGGGAAGAAGAAGGGAAAGAGAATGAAATGAATCTTCAGATGAGGCCACCGGTAGTGACCATTATGGGCCATGTTGACCACGGCAAAACCCTTCTCCTTGATACGATCAGGCATTCCAAAGTTGCAGAGCAGGAAGCGGGAGGCATTACCCAGCACATCGGCGCCTATGTTGTCGATGTCAATGGAAAGGAGATTGTGTTTGTCGACACCCCCGGTCACGAGGCCTTTACAGCCATGAGGGCACGTGGTGCACGGGTAACGGACATCGTCATTCTCGTTGTAGCGGCAGATGATGGTGTAATGCCCCAGACAATTGAGGCGGTCAACCACGCCAAGGCGGCCAATGTCCCTATCATTGTGGCTATAAATAAAATCGATAAACAGAATGCGAATATCGACAAGGTCTTTAAGGAACTGGCGGAATTAGGGCTCGTCCCGGAAGAATGGGGAGGAAGCACCTTATTTGCCAAAATATCAGCAAAGAAGAAGGAGGGTATCAAAGAACTCCTCGAACTCATTATACTCCAGGCCGAGATGCTCGAACTCAAGGTAAATCCTGACATGCGGGCAAGCGGGATTATTATCGAGTCGGAACTCGACAAGGGTCAGGGTCCGGTTGGAACTGTTATCATCCAGGAAGGTACTTTAAAAATCCAGGATCCTTTTATTGCAGGAACGATGTTTGGCAGGGTTCGCGCAATGATCGACGATAAAGGCAAGAGAATCCAGAAGGCACCTCCTTCAGCACCGGTACTTGTCGTTGGATTCCAGGATGTCCCTCACGGCGGAGACAGGTTCATTGTCACCACGGAAGAACGGTACGCGAGAGAATTGTCACGATACAGACAGGAAAAACTGAGGGAACGTGAGATTGCAAAGAGTTCAAGGACCACCCTCGAAGAGCTCTACTCAAAAATGGGCAAAACAGAAAAGACACTCCTGAACGTTATTATTAAAGCTGACGTGAGAGGGACAATTGATGCAATTAAAGAAGCACTCAAGAAACTATCGAATGCTCTGGTCGAGATACAGATCATCCATGGTGCTGCAGGGGCAATTACCGAGACAGACGTCAACCTCGCCATGGCCTCCGGCGCCATCATCATCGGCTTCAATGTAAAACCAATCGGGAAGGCCCAGTCTCTTGCCGAACAGGAGAAAATCGAGATCAGGACCTACTCTATCATCTACAATATGATTGATGATCTTAAGAAAGCGATGGAAGGCCTGCTGGAGCCAAAGGTTGTAGAGACAGATATAGGAAAGGCAGAAGTGAGAAAGGTTTTCGCTGTATCGAAAATAGGCACAGTAGCCGGTTCTTATGTCCTTGAAGGAAAAATCACACGGAATGCCATGGTGCGTGTCATGAGAAACAGCACCAACCTCTTCACGGGAAAAACTTCCTCGCTCAAGAGGTTTAAGGACGATGCCCGAGAAGTGCAGTCAGGATATGAGTGTGGAATATCAGTTGAAGGCTTCAATGACTTACAAGAAGGTGACATCCTTGAGTTTTTTGTTCAGGAAAAGGAAAAGCAAACATTAGATGGTTAAGGCAAATGATCGTCGGCATTTCTACCATAGAGATATTCTTTCCTGAAAACCAATCCTTAAAAGACAAAAGGCAGGCATTGAGAAGAATAGTTGAAAAAACTCGGGCGAAGTTTAGTATATCGATTATGGAAATAAATCCGAACAACCTGTGGCAACGGGCAAAAATTGGTTTTTCCGTGATCGGCGTAAAGCAGGACCACGTGAGCAGGATGATCGAGAATGTACATGATTACATCGAATCCCTCTATATAGGCTCAATCATTGACACCAAGACTGAAATCATCGTGATGGGTAATGAAATTTAGAAAGCTCCGTATCCAAGACCAATTAAGGGAAGAAATTTCCCTGATTATTCAGCGTGATATAAAAGATCCCGGCATTGGATTTCTGACCATACTGGAAGTCAAGATGACCGATGATTTAAAGATCGCTAAGGTGTATTGCTCGGTATACGGGGATGATGAAGAAAAGAAAAAGACTATAGAGGCACTTCAAAGATCAAAAGGATACATCAAATTCCTTCTTGGCAAGAGAGTCCAACTAAAATACATGCCGGACCTGGCATTCACCCTGGACAATACCTTTGACAAGGTTGCACGGATAGAGGAAATCCTCAGGAAAGACGCCCATGTTCATGAAGATTAAGAACATTATCGACAGGGGTGAGAAGTTCCTGATTACCACCCACATTGACCCTGATGGGGATGCAATTGGATCATCCTTTTCGCTCTACTGGGTCCTCGAGTCTCTTCATAAGAAACCATGTGTATATCTCAGAGATCATGTGCCTTATATGTATGAGTTTCTTCCAAAACCTCCAGAATTGTCCTACAACGAGCTTCCGGACGGCAACTATGATGCCATATTCGCCCTTGACTGCGGAAATCTCTTCAGGGTTGGGAAAGGTCATGAGCGTTTAAAGGAAATGGGTCCCCTTGTCAACATCGACCACCACACCACGAATGAGACCTTTGGCGTTGTGAATGTTATCAACCAGAATTCCTCATCAACGGCTGAGATTCTCTACAAATTATACAAGTCCCTGAAGGCCCCTTTGACGTTTAACGTTGCCGTGAATCTCTACACAGCCATCTTCACTGACACAGGCTCTTTCAGGTACCCCAACACAAATTCTGAAGCCTTTCTCATCTGTGAGGAAATGATGAAGTACGGCGTTTCACCATCCTATGTTGCCGGGATGGTACATGAAAACCATCCGAAAGAGAGGTTCTTCCTCCTGGGTGAGGTTCTCTCATCACTGGAAACTTACAAAGATGAAACAATTGCCATGGCACAGGTAACAAAGAAAATGCTTCATAAAACGAATACCTCAAAAGAACACACTGAAGGTTTTGTAGAGAGTATCAAAGAGATAAGAGACATTAATGTTGCGATTCTGATCAGAGAGATGAACAGACATCAATACAAAGTGAGTATGAGGTCAAAAGGAAATACAGATGTTGCCAAGGTCTGCAACCTTTTTGGCGGAGGCGGCCACCGAAATGCCGCAGGTTGCACCATTGACGGGACTATCTCCCAGGTTAAGGACAGGCTCAAGGAGGCACTTAAAATACAGTGAACGGTTTTCTTGTGATAGACAAAAATACCGGCATGACATCGTACGATGTGATCCGTAGGCTAAAGAGACTGCACCCCTTCAATAAGATCGGCTATATCGGCACCCTGGACAGGAATGCCACGGGTATTCTGCCTGTTGCATTAAATGATGGCGTTAAGCTTATCCCTTTTCTTGAAAACGGGGAGAAGGCGTATAAGGCCCGGTTTCTTCTCGGGGTTACCACGGATACCCTTGATATAGAAGGTAAGGTGTTGAGCCAGGTTGAAACAAAGGAATTCGACAAGGCCCTCCTTGAAGAAAGGTTAGGCAAGTTTACAGGGAAGATAACCCAGCAGATACCGGCGTACTCATCGAAGAAGGTCAACCGGAAACCGTTGTACAAACTTGCGAGGAAAGGGATCGAGGTTGAACCGCAGTTGAAAGAGGTTGAGATCTTTAACATCAAGCTCCTCGATTATACCCATCCCTATCTGGACGTGGAGGTATCGTGCTCAAAAGGTACCTATATCAGGGCCTTATCTCAGGAATTCGGCACAGGCTTAGGCTGTGGCTCTACACTATACACCCTAAAGAGAACCAGACATGGTGAGTTTACTGAGGATATGGCAGTAAATATTGAACATTTCAAAATGGAACAAGACGTGTTAAACTATATTATGTCACTCGAGAAAGTTCTGAAATCACTTCGGGAAACGGTTGTCGAAACAGCACTGGAAAAATTTCTGAAAAATGGCATGCCCATACCACTGGCGGGTAATTCGAAGGAATGGCAGAATGGAGAATTTACTAAACTTTTGAATCAGAAGGGAAGTCTCATCGGCATCGGTATGGCAGACACATTTACAAAAACTATAAAAATAAAAAGATTAATCAACGTTTAAGGAGGATCGAATGGCACTAACCCCAACACAGAAGAAAAACATCATTGACGGATTTCGTATCCATGAAAAGGATACCGGCTCCCCTGAGGTGCAGATTGCGCTTCTCACGGAAAGAATACTATCCCTCACCGAGCACTTCAAAAAATTCGGAAAAGACCATAATTCACGGAGGGGGTTGCTCGTAATGGTTGGAAGCAGAAGAAGGTTGCTTACCTACCTGAAGGAAAAAAACACCGACAGGTATAAAAAGGTCATCGAACGGCTCGGGCTTAGAAAGTAAAATACATACTATTAGGAAGGAAACTATATGGAAGAACGTATTATCATTGAATATGCTGGCAGACAATTAACAATCAGTACCGGCGCCATGGCCAAACAGGCTGACGGCAGCGTTATAGTACAATACGGCGACACTGTTGTGCTTGTAACGGTAGTCGTGGACAAGCGGCCTTCGGTTAAGGATTTTCTACCACTAACGGTAAATTACCAGGAGATGACTTACGCTGCCGGCAAATTCCCCGGGGGTTTTTTCAAACGTGAAGGGAGGCCATCAACCAAGGAAATTCTGACATCCCGCCTGATCGACAGGCCGCTCAGGCCACTTTTCCCAAAAGGTTTCACAAATGAGGTTCAGGTCATCGCCACTGTTCTTTCGGCTGACCAGGAAAATGACCCCGCTATTCTCGGAATGTTAGGCGCTTCATGTGCACTTACTATATCAGAGATACCCTTCGATGGTCCCCTCGCAGGGATCAAAGTAGGAAGAAAGGATGGTTCTTTTCTTATCAACCCGAATCCCGCTGATCTCGAAAAGAGTGATTTGGACATCGTCATAACAGGGAACAGGGAAGCTATCATTATGGTTGAAGGTGAAGCAAATTTCGTAAGCGGGGAAGAACTGATCGAGGCGATCCATTTCGGCCACCAGAATCTTCTTCCTTTGATAGAAATACAGGAACAACTCAGGGAAAAGGTGGGAAGGAAAAAATGGGATATTGTTGTCGACAACAAGCTCGATAGCCTTGTCCAGGAGCTGAAAGGTAAGGCTGAAGCGGACCTTCTCAGCGCTTTTTCTGTTACCGGAAAACTGGAGAGAGCCAAAAAGCAGAATGAGGTTCTCGATGGATTGATAAAAGCATATCCTGACGTCGAAGAAGGCCTAATGAAGGCAGCCTTCGAGGACCTGACACGTGATGTTCTGAGAAAACAGCTCTTTTCCACTGCCAGGCGAATTGACGGCAGAACATCGGATGAGATTCGCCCTCTATCATGCAACGTCGGTATCCTGCCCAGAACACACGGCTCAGCCCTCTTTACGAGAGGTGAGACCCAGTCTCTCGCAGTGACCACCTTTGGAACTTCCGAAGACGAACAGAAGGTAGAATCACTCATGGAGGGGGAGACCTTTAAAACGTTTATGCTTCACTACAATTTTACACCTTTCTCGGTCGGTGAAGTGGCGATGCTTCGAGGCCCCACACGCCGCGAGATCGGTCATGGTAATCTCGCAGAGCGAGCCCTCACTCCCATACTGCCTTCCAGGGAAGACTTTCCGTATACGATCAGAATAGTTTCTGAAATTCTTGAATCAAACGGTTCGTCATCTATGGCCACTGTGTGCAGTGGATGTCTCTCACTCATGGATGCTGGAGTCCCTATTAAGGAACCGGTTGCAGGGGTTGCAATGGGTCTTGTAAAAGAAGGCGAAAACGAGATAATTCTTTCAGACATCCTCGGGGACGAGGACCATCTCGGCGACATGGATTTCAAGATTGCCGGCACAAGGGAAGGCATCACCGCCATCCAGATGGACATCAAGATCAAAGGTATCACAAAAGAGACTATGTATAAGGCAGTTGTCCAGGGACAAAAAGGAATTGGAACAATCCTGGATGCGATGACCAAAACACTTGAGAAACCACGTGAATCAATGTCTCCTTACGCTCCGAGGATTTTCACAATAAGAATAAAACCTGACAAGATAAGGGACGTCATCGGTCCCGGAGGAAAGATCATCAGAGGTATTGTGGAGCAAACCGGGGTAAAAATCGACATTGAAGACGATGGTGTCGTGAAGATTGCATCTATCGATGAAGGCTCTGCAAACGAAGCCATTGAAATTATCAGGAAATTGACGAAAGAGGCAGAACTCGGTGGGATTTACACCGGCAAGATTAAAAAAATTATCGATTCAGGCGTGATTGTTGAAATTCTCCCCGGGATTGACGGATACGTCCATGTAAGCCAGCTTGCTGAAGGATATGTAAAAAACCCTTCCGAGGTTGTCAAAGAGCGGGAAGAGATCACTGTCAAGGTCATTGAGATTGATCCGAACGGACGGATAAAGCTTTCACGGAAGGCTGCCCTGAAAGACCAAAAAGAGAAGCAGTAATTCCGGAAAAGTTTACATATGTACAGGAAAACAGTTCTCCCAAACGGGCTCACAGTAGTTACTGAATCTATCTCCTATTTCTCCACAGTTTCCCTGGGTATCTGGTGGAAGACGGGGGGAAGGTCTGAAGACGAAAGTAACAACGGTATTTCCCATTTCATTGAACACATGCTCTTCAAGGGTACCCAGCAACGATCAGCTTATGACATAGCGCGTGAAATCGATGCAGTGGGAGGAGCAATCAATGCTTTTACCGGCAAGGAATATACATGTCTCTATGCTCGTGTTTTAAAAAAAGACACCGACATAGCCCTGGATATACTGTCGGACATGTACAAAAATCCTCTCTTCCTGGAAGATGATCTTGAAAAGGAAAAATACGTCATCGCCCAGGAAATCAAAATGGTAGAGGAC
>Ga0209253_10003446_pt1 | contig 13895 bp, 13 predicted proteins | sample FrelakmetBRP12BR_FD_187145 | JGI IMG/M metagenome (GOLD analysis project Ga0209253, IMG submission 187145) | Freshwater lake sediment microbial communities from the University of Notre Dame, USA, for methane emissions studies - BRP12 BR (SPAdes)... | ecosystem: Environmental > Aquatic >...
GTATGCGTACCGCGCGATGAGCGAGGTGCCCGCCGAGGCGCGCTGGGAGAAGCCGCAGGGCAAGAACCCGCCGATCGTGATGGAGAAGCGCTTCGAGGTGGTCGGTCGCGGCGTCGCGCTCGTCATCGGCTGCGGCACCTTTCCGACCTGGAACACGTATCCGGGCCTGTTCGCCGCCCTCGTCACCGGCAACCCGGTGATCGTGAAGCCGCACCCCAACGCGGTGCTGCCGGCAGCGATCAGCGTGAGGATCATCCGCGACGTGCTGCAGGAAAGCGGACTCGATCCGAACCTCGTGACGCTGTTCGTCACCGACGATCCGAAGCAGACCCAGGCGCTGGCGACCAACCCCGCCGTGAAGTCGATCGACTTCACCGGCAGCAACGCCTTCGGCCGCTGGCTGATGGACCACGCGCGGCAGGCGCAGGTCTACGCGGAACTCGCCGGCGTGAACAACGTCGTGATCGAGTCGACCGACAGCTACAAGGCGATGCTGCGCAACCTCGCGTTCACGCTGAGCCTGTACTCCGGCCAGATGTGCACGACGACGCAGGACATCTTCGTGCCGGCCGGCGGCATCGAGACCGACGAAGGCGAGAAGAGCTTCGACCAGGTTGCCGCCGACCTCGGCGCGGCGGTCGGCAAGTTCCTGGCCGATCCGGCGGTGGCCACCGCCGTGCTCGGCGCGATCCAGTCGCCCGAAACGCTGAAGCGCATCGACGAGGCGGCGCAGCTCGCGGAGGTCGTGCTGCCGTCGAAGAAGATCGACCACCCGGATTTTCCCAAGGCGAACGTGCGCACGCCGGTGCTGCTGAAGAGCGACGCCGTGAACGAGGCCGTGTTCATGCAGGAGCGCTTTGGCCCGATCAGCTTCGTCGTGAAGGCGCGCGACTGGAAAGCCGCCGTCGCGCTGTCCGAGCGCGCGGTGAAGGAACACGGCGCGCTGACCGTGGGCCTGTACTCGTTGAACCAGGAAGTCGTCGACGCGATGACCGAGGCGACCCTGCGCGCCGGCGTCTCGCTGTCGATCAACCTGACCGGCAACGTGTACGTGAACCAGTCGGCCGCGTTCTCGGACTTCCACGCGACTGGCGCGAATCCGGCCGCGAACGCGAGTTACACGGACTCGGCGTTCGTCGCGAATCGCTTCCGCGTCGTCCAGCGCCGCTGGCACGCGGCCGTGTAGCGAGGAGCCGGCCGTGGCCTTCTACGAAATCAACGGACTCGTTCCGGTCGTCGACCCGACCGCCTTCGTGCATCCGATGGCGACGCTGATCGGCGACGTGATCGTCGGGCCCGGCTGCTACGTCGCGCCGGGCGCGAGCCTGCGCGGGGACTTCGGCCGCATCATCATGGCGCGCGGCAGCAACGTCCAGGACTGCTGCGTGATGCACGGCTTCCCCGGCACCGACACGATCGTCGAGGAAGACGGCCACATCGGCCACGGCGCGATCCTGCACGGCTGCATCGTCAAGCGCAACGCGATGGTCGGCATGAACGCCGTCGTGATGGACGAAGCGGTCGTCGGCGAGGAAGCGATGGTCGCCGCGGGCGCCTTCGTGAAAGCCGGCATGGTGATCCCGCCGCGCGGGCTCGCGGTCGGCGCGCCCGCGCGCGTGATCCGCACGCTGACCGACGACGACGTCAAGTGGAAGATGAGCGGAACGCGCAGCTACCAGGACCTCACGCTGCGCAGCCTCGCAACGCTGCGCGAAGCGACGCCGCTCACCGCGGTGGAACCCAACCGCAAGCGGATCACGATCGACGTCGAGGGCGTGGTGCCGCTGGTGGCGGCGAAGCGGGACTGATCCGGCTGCAGTCATCGCCGGTCCCGGCCCGATCTGCTACAACCCGCGGCGTCGAAGAAGCGCGCGGGCTGGTGCGCTGGCTGCGGCCCGAGTTCCAGCGCGTCGAGGCCGGCGACGTGCCGCGGTACCGGCGAGGCGGCTGATCGATGCCTCTGGAGGTGGCTCTGTCATTCCCCGGCTGCTCAACGTCCGGCGACGGTGCGTGACACGGCCTTCTGCCGCTGTCGCGTCGGCGCAGTTCCGCGCGGTGCAGCCACGCTCCCGCCGGCGCCAACCGCGCGCTCGATCACCTCGACGACCCAGGCGTTCAGGCTCTTCCCCGCGGCCGTTGCCATCGCCAGTGCTGCCCGATGCGTCAGCGGCGCGGCACGGACGATGAACTTGCCGCTCGCCGGTTTATCTGGACTCTGGCCGAGCTTCGCGCAGGCGGCCAGGTAGTCGTCGACCGATTCACGGAACGCGGCGACGACCTCCTTGACCGTGGTGCCGTGAAAGGTGATGACATCGTTCACCCCGATGACGCGTCCCACGAGTATCCCGTCGTCGGCATCAAATTCGACAGTCGCGGTGTATCCCTTGTGCTCGAGAACCTTCACGGTTCGACTCCAATCCTGGTCAGAAACTCGCGCGCCGCACTCACTCGGTAGCGCAGCGCCTCCCGGTTCGGGTGCGGGCGGTGGAAGTGGGCTCGCACCCCGTTCAACTCGAAGGTGACGGACGATCCGCTCCCCTCGATGCATCGGCATCCAACATCAACCAGAAGCGCCTCGATCCGGCTCCACTCGATCGCGCCGTTGACCGGGTCCGCGAACACCTCACCGAGCGTCTTCCTGTGCTTGTTGTTCACGGCGAACAGTATCAATAGTGATATCAGCGCGCAAGCAATGGCGCGACGTTGCCGAGCCCGATCACGCACTCGTCTCGCGCCTTCGATCGCGTGAGGGCGTCGCCGCGCCCTCACGCGCCCGCGGCAGCTTTCGTCGGCCGCCCCAGTTTGATGTCGCAAATTGCGACATCAAGTCAGCCAGCTCCTGAGCGCCAAACAGGATCGGCGATTCATCGTAGGTCGCGGATTCTGGCGTTCAAACGCCGTCGCGGGACGCCCTACACCTGAACCGCTCATCGCGCGTCTGGGCGGGCGACGTGCCGCGCTACCGCGGGCGCGGCCAGTTTCGAGTCAGCCGTTGGTTAACCATGACTTTCCAAATAATTGACGTTTGGTTAGCTTTAGGCGACCATATTGGCCATATCTGGTTAAGCAAGGCTTACCAATGTATCCATCACACCTGATCCTCGATCAAATCGACCGCATCCTCCGAGAGGCGGCCTCCGCGCCTCCGCCGGCCAGGCCACCGGGCGGCTGGCTCAAGGCCGTGCGCACTGCGCTCGGCGTAAGCACACGCCAACTTGCGAGCCGGCTCGGGGTCACCCACTCGGCCGTAGTCCAGGCCGAGGCCGCCGAAGTGAGCGGCACGATCTCCGTGAATCAGTTGCGCCAGCTTGCCGATGCCCTTGGCTGCGACCTGCGCTACGTACTGCTGCCCCGTATCCCGCTCGCCGAGCAGGTCGACGCCCGCGCGGAGGGCAAGGCGCGCGAGCGCATCGCGTCGCTGGCGCACTCGATGGCACTGGAAGCCCAGCGTCCCGAAAGTGACTTCCTCGAACGCCAGGTGGCCGAGGTGAAGGACGAACTCCTGCGTGGCCGGCGCTCGCGGCTGTGGGATTAGGCGACGCGCACGCGCCGGGCTCGACGCCGCTCGATCCGAACGAGATCGACGGGCTGCTGCCGCCGCACATCCGCACGCAGGAAGAACTCAACGAGTGGGAGCAGGCCAATATCGGCCGCGCGCTTACGTGGCTTGCTTCCGCTCGTCGTCCCGATGTGCTGACGGAAGGCTTCGTGCGCGAACTGCATCGGCGGATGTTCGACAGCACGTGGCGCTGGGCCGGGCGGTTCCGCTCGACGGAGCGCAACATCGGCGTCGCGCCCGAACAGATCGGCCCGCAACTGCGAAACCTGCTGGACGACACTCGCTACTGGCTGCAGCACGGGACGTACGCGCTCGATGAAGCCACCGCCCGCTTCCATCACAGGCTCGTCGCGATCCACTGCTTCGCCAATGGCAACGGCAGGCACGCGCGCCTGATCACCGACGTCCTGCTCGCCGATCAGGGAGCCGCGCCGTTCTCGTGGGGGCGCGGCGACCTCGTGCAGGCGACCGACGCGCGCGACCGCTACCTCGCCGCCTTGCGCGCGGCCGATGGTGGCGATCTCGGCGCGCTGCTGGCGTTCGTCAGGAGTTGACGGGGGGACATCGCGATGGCCTCTGCCGCGCGGGAAGCCAGGATACCGGCTCGCCACACCGCCTGTTCGCACCCACGCTGCTGCGGTCGCAGGTTCTTGCCCAGCTGTATGTCGAGACGGGCGAGGTGCCGTGGTATCGGCGCTCGAGGCTGTGGGAGCAGGCGATGCGCACGATCGATCGCGGCCACCCATTGCCAAGCCGCTTCGCGTGTACTAGTCTGTGTACAAGCCAGTACAGAGGACTCCAATGTCGACAACGATGACAATCCGCATCGAAGACGAAGTGAAGGACCAGCTCGACCGCCTGGCCGAGTCGACTCAGCGCAGCAAGTCGTTCCTGGCGGCGGAAGCGATCCGCGAATATGTCGCGAACAACGAGTGGCAGGTGGCGGAAATCCGCGCGGCGCTAAAGGAGGCCGACGCTGGCGACTTCGCCTCCGAGAAGGACGTCGCGGCACTCGCCAGGAAGTGGAAGTAGATGCTGGTCCGATGGCTTCGGACCGCGCTGCGCAACCTGGAGGACGAGGCGGCTCACATCGCGGCCGATGATCCCGCGGCCGCGCGCCTCGTCGTCGGACGCGTCCTGCGAGCGGTGGACCAATTGGCCGAGCAACCCTCGCTGGGACGACCCGGCCGCGTCCCCGGCACGCGAGAACTGGTTGTCGCCGGCACTCGCTATCTCGTTCCTTACCGTGTCAGGCGGGAAACCATCGAGGTCCTGCGCGTCTTTCACACTTCCCGGCGATTGCCGACGCGCTGGTAGCGACTCATGATTGGCGTGACGCGCCGCCGAGAGCGGACGCAGCTGACGGTTGAGCGCCGTCAGCCCGCCGCCTTTGCCGCTGCAATCGCTTCCTTCAGCGTCTCCAGGTCACCCACCTGATTCGCCAGCAGCAGGATCAGCCGCGCGTTGAGCGCGGCGCTTTGTACTTCGCTGAGCCCCGCGTGCGCCTCGATCAGCGCCTGGTAGAAGTCGTCTGGCCGCGCGATGTTGGGTTCGGTGTTCAGCGCCACGTCAGTGTCCTTGCGCGCGTGCGAGCGCCGCGCGCACGCCGTCGACCGTGGGGGCCCGCCAGCGCGCGGCGACGTGCTGGTCGGGCCGCAGCAGGTAGGCCGTGCCCGGCCGCGCGTCGTAGCGGTGCTCGGCGTGACCTTCGAAGTCGATCAACTGTCCCTGCACGGCGCCCGACGACGTGATGCGGACGACGCGCACGGCGTCGCCGAGTCCGGCGGCCAGTGCCTCCGCGGCATCGTCCTCGGCGTCGAACAGCAGCAGGTCGAAGCGTCCGCCGAGGCAATCGAGCAACCAGCCCGCGTGGCCGTCCACCTGCACCGGCGCATCCGCCGCCGGCGCGCCAGGGACCATCGCGCCGGCAAAGCTGTCGTGATCCGGCGTCGACAGCGGGCTCGCGCGGTGCGTGGTCGGCATCGACAGCCGCCCGCTGTTGACGAGCCGGCGCGCAAACGGATGCGTGCGCGACAGCGCCAGCACGGCGTCTCGGAAGATCCGGCTGACCGCGCTCTTCGGCGTGATGAAGTCGGTCGCGCGGGTCGAGTTTTTGAGGTTCTCGTCGGCCGCCTCGACCCGCTCGCTGTCGTAGCTCGCGAGCAGCGTGGACGGCGACTCCCCGCGCAGCACGCGTGACAGCTTCCAGCCGAGGTTGTCCGTGTCCTGGAAGCCGGAGTTGGCGCCGCGCGCGCCGAACGGCGACACCTGGTGCGCGGCATCGCCGGCGAACAGGACGCGGCCGTGAACGAAGTGATCGAGGCGCCGGCACTGGAAGGTGTAGACGCTGACCCATTCCAGTTCGAACGGACGGTCGTCGCCGAGCATCGCGCGGATCCGCGGGATCACGCGTTCGGGCTTCTTCTCTTCCTCGGGGTCGGCGTCCCAGCCGAGCTGGAAGTCGATGCGCCAGACGTCGTCCGCCTGCCGGTGCAGCAGCACGGACTGTCCGGGATGGAAGGGCGGATCGAACCAGAACCAGCGCTCGGTCGGGAACTCGCCCTTCATGTGCACGTCGGCGATCAGGAAGCGGTCGCGGAAGACCTGCCCTTTCCACTCGAGCCCCATCAGATCGCGCAGCGCGCTGCGCGCGCCGTCGGCCGCGATCACGTAGTCCGCCTCGATCGCGTAGCGGCCGTCCGGCGTCTCGACGGCCACCCGCACGCCGTCGTCGCGCGCATCGATGCCGACCGCCTTGTTCTTCCACCGCACGCCGTGTCCGAGTTCAGCGAGCCGCGCCACCATGCACTCTTCGAGGTGGTACTGCTGCAGGTTCACGAACGCCGGGCGCTTGTGGCCGGGTTCGGGCAGCAGGTCGAACTGGTACGCGAGCTCGTCGCGGAAGAAGACCTTGCCGACCTTCCACTCGATGCCGCGCGCGCAGACCGCGTCGCCGCAGCCGAGCCGGTCGAGGATCTCGAGCGCGCGCTTGGCGTAGCAGATCGCGCGCGAACCGACGCTGACCGTGTTGTTGTCGTCGACGAGGATGAAGTCGATGCCGTGCAGCGCCAGGTCGATCGCGGCCGCGAGCCCGATCGGCCCGGCGCCGACGATGGCGACCTGCGCGCGCGCGACACCGCCGGCCGCGAGCTCGGGCGGCCTTGCATACGGATACTCTGGCGCCTTGTACGTCGACGGCATTTCTTCTTCGCTCCCTTGGGGCCGCCTAGCCTTCCAACGCCTCCCACATGTCCTTGTCGCGCTGCGCGGTCCAGATGCGCGGGTCGACGTGGCCCGTGGCCTCGTCGTACGCGCGGGTGACGTCGAACGGCAGGCAGTGGTCGAAGATCACCCAGTGGCCGAACCGCGGCTTCAGCTTCTCGTAGGTTTCCCGGTAGACGCTGCGCAGGTCGCGCCCCGCGCGCGCGCCGGCTTTCACCGACTCGAACATCGCCGTGACGAACGCGCGCGTGCCGTCGAGGCCCGCCTTCACGTCCGCCGCGGTCCGCAGCGCCGCGCCGCGGCCGGGGACGAGCTTCTCCGCGCCGAGCGCCGCGACCGCGTCGAGCGTCGCCGGCCAGTCGGTCAGGTAGGCGTCGCCGGTGTACGGCGTCGCGTCGTACTCGACGAGGTCGCCCGAGAACAGGATCTTCTCCTGCGGCAGCCAGACCACGGTGTCGCCCTTCGTGTGGCCGCGGCCGAGCTGCATGATCTCGACCTGCAGCTTGCCCATCCACAGCGTCATCCGCTTCTCGAACACGATCGTCGGCCAGGTCAGGCCGGGGACCGACTCGACCGCGCGGAACAGCCGTGGGAAGCGCTCGATCTCGCTCTTCATGTCGGCTTCGCCGCGCTCGACGATCAGGTCGAACGTGTCGCGGCTCGCGATCACGTGCTGCGGCTGGTAGCCGGAGGCGCCGAGCACGCGCACTGCGTGGTAATGCGTCAGCGTCACGTACTTGATCGGCTTGTCGGTCACCGTGCGGATGTGCCGGATCACGTCCTGCGCCATCACCGGCGTGGCCTGCGCGTCGATCACCATCACCGCGTCGTCGCCGATGACGATGCCGGTGTTCGGGTCGCCCTCCGCGGTGTACGCATAGGCGTGCTCGGACAGCCGGTCGAAGCTGATCTTCTTCTCTTCCAGGTCGGCCTGGGATGCGAACTTCTTTTCCACGTTCATTCCTCGTCAGTCAGTGCAGGCAAGGATGGCGAGGATTCGCGGCCCGCGCAAGGCGGGCGCGGCCTCACGCCATCCGGTCGACGCGCCACGCCTGGTAGCGCAGGCCGGCGACGGCGCCGGCGACGATCGCCGCCAGCGTGATGATGGAGCCGGCCGCCAGCATCGAGACTCCGGACAGGCCCTGGCCGATCGTGCAGCCCATCGCCGTCACGCCGCCGAAACCCATCAGCGCGCCGCCGGCGAGGTGGTTCGCCGTGTCCTCGGTGTCGCGGAAGCCTTCCCACCGGAACCGGCCACCCAGCACGGAGCTCAGCAGCGCGCCGACGAACACGCCGCCGACCGAGGCGACGCCCACCGTGATCACCTTGCTCGTGTCGCTGAAGAACATCAGGTAGTCGAGCGTCCACGCCACCGGCGCGACGAACGACAGCGCTTCCATCCGCCCCGAGTTCGTCCGCAGGTAGACCTCGTCGAGCGTTTCCGGGTGCTCGATCACGTGGCCAAGGTGGCCGGACACGAACCAGACGGCGACGATGACCGCGCCCACGCCGACGCCGCCGAGCACCACTTCCTTCGTCAACGCGGCGCGATCGCGCAGCACGAAGACCAGCAGCGCGGCCGCGATCAGGCCCGCGACCGCGACGCGAGCCGCGCCCAGCGCCGCGCCGCCGCCGGTCAGCAGCGTCGGCAGGTCCTGCGTGGTCGCGAGGTCGAACCCGGCCGACTCGATCGCGCGCACGCGCACCACCGCCAGCACGCCGCGCAGCGAGATGTAGGCGACGAGTCCCAGCACGCAGACGACGACCAGCCCCTTGAGGCTGCCGGCGCCGGCGCGCACCAGCGCCTTCGAGCCGCAGCCGCCGGCGAGCACCATGCCGAAGCCGAAGAGCAGGCCGCCGAGGACGTAGGCGAGCGGCGTGAAGCGCTTCGTCGTGTAGAAGCTGGCGGCCGGATCGATCACGCCGAACGTGGCCAGCAGTGTCGTGCCCGCCACCGCCACCGCGATGGCCAGCGCCCACTGCCGCATCCGCGTCCAGTCGCCGTAGCCGACGATGTCGGCGACGCTGCCCATCGTGCAGAAGTCGGTGCGGTGGACGAGCGCGCCGAAGATCGCGCCCAGCACGAATGCGAGCGCGACGACCTGGGTGGACAGCGAGGCGAGGTCAACTGCGGGAGACACGTCGCTCGGGAAGAAGCGGATGGAAGGCGCGCGAGTTTACGCTCGGGGCGCCTGGATCTGCGTGAACAGCAGTCGCGCAAGCCTTCTCGTCCATGCGTGCCCGCGTGATACGCAGAGACAAGGGCGGATCGTCAGGTCGCTTTCTGTGGCACAAGCTTGACCTGCAGCTCGCACCCAACCGCGCTTGCATAACGCTTGAGCGTTGCCAGTGACGGCGCATGCTTGCCCGCCGACTCCAGGCGCGAAATTGCACTCTTGGTCGTACCCATGCGCTCGGCCACGGCATCTTGCGTCAGTCCGGCACGAGACCGCGCCCTGATCATCTGGCTGGCGACTTGATACTCCAGTTCCAGGGCGTCGTACGCAGCGGAGAATCCCCGGCGAGCACGCGCCTTGGCGAGGAACGCCTTGTGGTCATGCGGGACGGGCTTGTACTTCAGTTCAGCCATCTTGCAACTCCTTCCGGCCCCTGAGCGCTTGCGCCACTCGGCGCACGAAGCCTGCCGAGTGCGCGCCGTCGAGCCAGCGTGCGACGACCGCCGCTTCGTGGTGCGGGTCGATCCACGTCATGTGGCCACCCGCGCCGAACATGAACCAACTCGCGCGCGAGGCGTCGGCGAACAGGCGCCCGTCGCGATTGAGCCACGTGAGCCAGCCGTAGAACGGCGCCACCGCGCAGGGTTCGTGCATGCGCTGCACCCACTCGCGGGGAATGACCTGCCGGCCCTCGTGCACGCCGCCATCCAGCAGCAACTGGCCGATGCGCGCCTGGTCGCGCGCGCTGATCTTCACGCCACCGCCCCAGTGCGTGCCGCCGGGGACCGACGGCATGCGCCGGCCGTCGATCTCGACCCAGGCATCGTCGTAGCCCTCCCACCGGAAGTCGCGGCCGCCGCCGATCGGCCGCAACACGCTTTCGAGGAACACCTCCGGCAGCGGCCGCCTGAAGAGGTGCAGCAGCGCCAGCGAAAACTGGTTGATGCGCACGTCGTTGTATTCCCAGTAGCCGCCCGGCGCGCGGAGCGGGCGAAGCTCACCCTTCCTGCCCTCGGGTGGCTTGGGATCGTGCGACACGCGCCGGTAATGCTCCACCTGGTCGGGCATGCCGAAACACTCGCCCTGCCACTCGCTCGTCTGCGTGAGCAGATGCTCCCAGGTGATGGCGCGGTTGTGCGCCGAATCGAAGCCGATGCCCGGCAGCCGGTCGCTCACGCGCTCGCCCGGCTCGAGCAGCCCGCGCGCGCGCGCGACTCCCGCGAGCAGCGCGAGGTAGGTCTTCGCGACGCTGAAGGTCTGGTCCGCGCGATCGGGCTCGCCCCAGGCGGCGACTTCCTCGCCGCGCACACGGATGACACCGGAGACGCCGCCGCGCGGATGCACCGGCCCGCGCAGGCGGTTGAACGGCGGCGGGTCATCGTGGTGGACGCCCCAGTGCGCCGGGTCGGCGGCGGGATCGCGCGGCCACGGAATCTCGTGCGACTGCGCGAAGGCGATTGCTTCGTCGAATGGCTGCATACCGCCCATCTTAGCCAGCGTGCCCCGCCGGGGCGGGCTCGAGCCGCGCGTCGCTACCGGCTGCTCGGCAGCCGCCCGCGAGCACCATGCCGAAGCCGAACAGCCCGCCGCCGAGGACATAGGCGAGCGGCGTGAAGCGGCTCGTCGTGTAGAAGCTGGCGGCCGGATCGATCACGCCGGACGGCAGGTGAAGCGCGATCAGTGCACGACGGTCAAGACGGGGGGGCAACGCTGCCGCCCGAGAGCAGCAGGGCGAACACCTCGTCATCGCCGAGCGCGGCGCCCTCCTGCAGCAGCGCGTCGCGTTCCTCCTGGGACATCGCAGGCGCGAGTTCCTCGGTCGCCAGCGGGGCGCGAACGCGGATCCCCTCCCGGTTCCAGTAGTCCCGCGCGTAGCCCGCGATCTTCACCGCCACTGCCGGCTCACCTTTCGCCGCCGCCAACCTTGCGAGCGTCCACAAGAGCAGCCACTGGTCGGCTTCGCGCCGCAGCAGGTCGAACGCGCGGCGCGCTGCGATCAGCGCCTGGTCGAGTTCGCCCAGCTGCAACAGCGCCTCCGCCAGGTTGGCGAAAGCATGCCCGGCCACGTTCTCCGCGCCAATGCGATCCAACTCCGCAATGACCGAGCGCAGTACCGCGGCTCCACGCGCCGGCTCGCCGCCCCAGACGTCGCAGGCGGCGACGTTGCCCAGCCCCAACTGCACCTCGAGCGGCCGGCCGCCGCCCGCGCGGGCCAGATCGGTCTGCCGCTGCGCGTGGACACGCGCGTCGGCGTAGCGTCCCTCCCGCAACGCCGTGATCCAGGCGGCAAAAGCGAGTAGAACGCGGCCGCTCAGCGGCCACGCCGGGTCCTCGATTCGCTGCGCTTCCTCGAGCGCGGTGCGGGCCACCGCAAAGTCCTGGCGGCGAGCCGCGATGGCGGCCCTCAGGCCCAGCGCCTCGTACAGGCCCCTGGTGTCGCCGAGAGAGCGCAGCAGTGCGGCGGCGTGCGCGGCGGCCTCGAAGCAGTCGGACCAGGCCGAGAACATGCCGAGCGCGGCGTAGGTGAGCCAGAAGCGCGCGCGAATCGGCGTCGGCGTCGAGTCGTCCAGGCGCAACGCCGCCGCCTTCGCCAGCCGCAGGCCCTCGGCCTGGCTGACACTGACCCGCCACACCGGAAACGCGTGCGCGACGAGCGCGACCGCCAGGGCCGGATCGCCATGGTCGCCCAGCGCCCACTCGAGCGCGGCCCGGACGTTGTCCAGCTCGACCGCCAGGTCCGGGATCCGGTCTCTCAACCAGGTGTTCGCCGTCCGGGTGGTCAGCATGTCGAGGATCGCGCACGCATGGCGACGGATCCAGGCGGCCGTTTCGCCCGTGGCCGCGAGCTGCTCGAGCGCATATGCCCGGGCCGTCTCGAGCAGCCGATACCGTGGCGCATCCCCACCATCGGCGACGACGAGCGACTTGTCGACCAGCGTGCCCAGCGCGAACAACACGCGCCATTCGTCGAGCGTCGCGTCGCTGGCAACGGCCTGCACCATCGCGAGCGACGCGCCGCCGGAGAAGACGCCGAGGCGCCGGAACACCGCCTGCTCCTCGGCCGATAGCAGTCCATGGCTCCATTCGAGCGTCGCTCGCAGGGTCTGATGGCGGCGCAGCACGGTGCGCGCGCCGGCGGTGAGCACGCGGAAGCGTTCGTCCAGCCGCTGCTGCAGCGCCTTGACACCCATCATCGGCACGCGCGCCGCGGCCAGCTCGATCGCCAACGGAATGCCATCCAGGCGACGGCAGATGTCGGCGACCACACCGACGTTGGCGGGCGAGAGATGAAAGCGCCGGTCGACCGCCGTGGCACGTTCCGTGAAGAGCGCGATCGCAGTGAACCCGCTCGCCAGCGCCGGGGTCAACGATGCGTCGGCGGGCGGGGTCGTGAGCGGCTGCAGCCGGAACACGTTCTCGCGCGGCACGCGCAGCGGCTCCTGCGAGGTCACCGCGAAGCGCACCTTTGGCACGCGCCGGAGCACCGTGTCCACGAGCGCGGACACGGATTCGACCAGGTGTTCGCAGTTGTCGAGCACGATGAGGGCATTCATGCCCGCGATCGCCGAGGCGAGCGCCGCCGCCGGCGAGCCTCCGGGCGCGAGCCCGACGCCCAGCCCGCGCGCAACCACCTCCGGGACGAGCGTTCCATCCGTGATCGCCGCCAGCTCGATCCACCACACGCCGTCTGCGAAGCCCGCACGCAGGGCGTCGGCGAGCGCAAGGGCCACTGTCGTCTTGCCGATGCCCCCTGCGCCAACGATCGAAACCAGCCGATGCTCACCGATCAGGGAACGGAGCGTTGCAAGCTCGGCCTCGCGACCGATCGGCGCCTCGACGACCGGCGGGACGTTCCCGCGCCCGACGGACGCGGCGGGACTCGGCGCCGCAGGGCCGGCTTGCGCCGGGGAAACGGTCGCCCCCTGGACCGCCACGTCGAGCGTCAAGCGGTATCCGCGTCCGGGAATGGTCGCGATGGCACTCGGGCCGAGCACCTTGCGCAGGGCGCTCACTTGCACCTGCAGGTTGTTCTCCTCGACGATCATCGAGGGCCAAACGAGGTCGAGAAGCTCGTTCTTGCTCACGACGCGGTCGCGGCGCTCGGCCAGAGCCTGCAGCACATCGAACGCACGGCTGCCGAGTTCGACCGCCTTGCCGTCGACAAGCAGGCGCCGCTGGTCAGTCCGGATTTCGATGGTGGGCATCTGCAGGAGTCTTCGCTGTCGGAAGTGCAGGTCCGGCTGTCCGCCATCCAGGCCGATGGTCAGATGGACCGGCCGATCGAGTGCATGCATCAAACGTCGCGGGTGCCACCTCTCGCTCGCACCCATTCTGCGCAGCAGCGTCTTTCAACCCGTTTGGAGGCTCCGGTCGTCAAGACCTTTCCACGGAAAACCGATCCGGTCAAGCACGAAGCTAGCGCGTGCCAGGCAACCGCTCGCGCGCGATCTTCGCGGCTTCGGTGTCCGGGAACTCCTTGATGATCCGGGACAGCGTCGCGTTCGCCGACTTGCGGTCGCCGAGTTGCACCTGGCTCTCGGCCATCGACAGCAGCGCGTCGGGCACGCGCGGCGAATCGGCGTAACGCTCGACCAGCGTGCGGTGCGCGGCGATCGCGGACTTGTAGTCCTTGATCGCGTAGTGCGCGCTGCCGATCCAGTACTGCGCGGCCGGCGCGTAGGCGGACGCCGGATACCGCGCGACGAACTGCTGGAAGCCCGGCAGCGAGCCCTTGAAGTCGCCGGCGCGGAACTGCGCCAGCGGGCCTTCGTAAGCGGCGAGTTCGGCCCGGTCGACCGCCGCGGAGCGTCCGTCCACGGTCACGCTCTGCGGCTCCATCTTCTTCAGCCGCGCATCGAGGTCGGCGTACAGGTCGCGGTTGCGCTTCTGCAGCGTGGCCACTTCGTTGGTCAGCGTCTCCACCTGCCCGCGCAGGC
>Ga0209253_10003447_pt1 | contig 13893 bp, 13 predicted proteins | sample FrelakmetBRP12BR_FD_187145 | JGI IMG/M metagenome (GOLD analysis project Ga0209253, IMG submission 187145) | Freshwater lake sediment microbial communities from the University of Notre Dame, USA, for methane emissions studies - BRP12 BR (SPAdes)... | ecosystem: Environmental > Aquatic >...
CATGTCGTACAGGCCAGGCGGCTGCTGAACTACCCACCTGGCGGCACGCAAGGCGCCTCCAGCAAAGGTATCACGGCTACTCGCTCGATGTGTGACTTCGATGCGCTCACCCATTCCGCCAAAGAGAATCGTGTGGTCGCCGACGATGTCACCGGCGCGAATGGTTTGAATCCCGATCTCACCTTTCTTCCGTTCCCCGATGAGACCTTTTCTGACATAGACGCCGACCTGATCCAGATCGCGGTTCACAGCATTCGCCAAGACCTCCGCAATCTTCAGCGCCGTCCCGCTCGGCGCATCTTTTTTTAGACGATGATGGGCTTCGATCACCTCGATGTCGTATTCGTCCCCCAGCGTTTTTGCCATCTCGCTGATGACCTTATAGATCAGATTCACGCCCACGCTCATGTTGGGTGACATCACGCAGGGAACCTGACTCACAAGCGACTTCAGCTCTTCGAGCTGGGAAGGGGAGAACCCCGTTGTGCCGATCACCATGGCCCGGCGATGCTGAGCTACCGTGCGCAAATGATGCAAGGTTGCTTCAGGGGAGGAGAAATCGACGACCACCTCGCCGCGAGCAAGAAGCGCCGCGAGGTCATCGGTAATCGCAACGCTCGCGCGGCCACAGCCAGCCGTCTCCCCGGCATCCTCACCCAATGCGGCATGGCCCTTTCCTTCGATCGCGCCGGCAAGCGTCAGAACATTCGAGTCTTTAATAAGCGCAACCAGTCGACAGCCCATGCGCCCGGCAGCCCCTGCCACAATCACGTTCGTCATAGAATTATTACCTGTGCCGGGGCGATCCCGGCTAAATGAGGCCTGCATCCTTTAAGGCCCGCGTCAATTGGTTCTTCGTGTCAGTCGCCATCTCACAGAGTGGCAAACGCAACTCCGGATCGATTTTTCCCATCATCCCCAACGCGGTTTTCACCGGAATCGGATTGGTCTCGTAGAAGAGGGCGGCAAAGAGCGGCGACAACGCGAAATGAATCCGTCGCGCCTCCTCAACCTGTCCACTCAGGAAAGCCTTGACCAATTGCGCCATCTGGAGTGGGGCGACGTTCGACGTCACACTAATGACGCCTTTCCCTCCGACTGCCATCATGGGCAAGGTCATGGCATCGTCCCCGGCCAGAACCGTCATCCGATCGCCGCACATATTCGCGATCTCAGAGGCCTGCTGGACTGACCCGCTTCCCTCCTTGATACCAACAATGTTCGGTAACCCACAGAGCCTGGCCACAGTCGAAGGCAGCATGTTCACGCCGGTTCGTCCTGGAATGTTATACAAAACCTGGGGCAGGTCCACGGACTCCGCAATTAATTTATAATGCCGGTAGAGCCCCTCTTGCATCGGCTTGTTGTAATAGGGCGTGATGATCAGCGCCCCGTCGGCCCCTGCTTCTTTGGCGTGCTTCGTGAGGGACACCGCCTCTGCCGTGCTGTTAGAACCGGTCCCGGCAATCACGGGGACCCGGCGATTGACCACCTCGACGGTCAATTCGACCACGCGATGGTGTTCCTGGTGCGACAGGGTGGCGGATTCGCCGGTGGTGCCGCAGGGCACAATTCCGTTCGTCCCGTTGGCAATTTGCCATTCGATCAGGTCGCCGAAGGCCCGTTCGTCGACCTTGCCATTCCTGAACGGGGTCACGATGGCAATCAATGCACCTGTAAACATACTGACTCCTTCGCCAAAAATGCGTCTGTCCGCTCGCTCCTCAGTCGAGAAATGCCGGAATCGTTTCGCCCTTCACCAAATCCTCGTAGGTCTCCCTCGTCTTGATGACGTGGATTTCTCCGTCTTTGATCAAAACTTCCGGCACCCGTGGTCGCGAATTATAATTGGAGGCCATCACAAATCCATAGGCCCCCGCACTCATCACCGCCAGCATGTCACCAGGGTTGACCTCCGGTAATGATCGATCCTTCGCCAAAAAATCGCCCGACTCACAGACCGGACCGACAACATCCACATTATGCTTGGGCCTCTTCATGACCTCCTCTGACAGAGGGCGAATCTCGTGATACGCTCCATAGAGGCTGGGCCTGATCAGGTCATTCATCGCCGCATCAACGATAATAAACCGTTTCGCTTCGCCGTCCTTCCGATACAGGACCTTCGTCACGAGAATACCCGCATTGCCGACGATGACACGGCCAGGCTCCATAATGAGGGTGATGCCCAAATCTTTCAGCAGTGGCGACACGGCATCTGCTAAATCTTGTGGCAACGGGGGCGTTTCGTCCGAGTAGGTAATGCCGAGACCACCACCGATATTGACATACCGGATGTTGATACCCTGAACCTTCAAGGCTCCGACCAGCGTCACCACCTTCTTCACGGCCTCGACGAACGGCGTGACCTCTGTCAACTGCGACCCGATATGTTTATGCACCCCGACGACATCGATGTTGGCAAGTGAGGACGCCAGCGTAAACTCTTCGAGCGCCCGATCGGCTGCGATCCCGAACTTGCTCTTCTTGAGACCGGTCGAAATATAGGGATGTGTTTTCGGATCGATGTCGGGATTGATGCGCAAGGCAACCCGCGCCTTGGTCCCGACGGACGCCGCCACCTCATTAATCGCCTGCAACTCAGATGACGACTCGACGTTGAACATGAGGATGTCGGCCTTCAAGGCCTCGCGAATCTCCTCATGGTTCTTACCGACGCCCGCAAATACGATCTTCGAGGGAGGCACGCCAGCCTTGAGCGCCCGGAAGAGCTCCCCGCCGGACACAATATCCACCCCGCTCCCTTCCTTCGCCATGAGACGGAGGATCGCGATATTGGAATTAGACTTCATGGCGAAGGCAATCACATGGGGCAGGCTCTTGAAGGCCCCGTCATAGGCCCGAAAATGACGAACGAGCGTTGCATAGCTATAGACATAGCAAGGCGTACCGACCTCTTTCGCGATCCGGCTGACCGGCACCTGTTCACAATAGAGTTCGCCCTGTCGATACTCGAAGTTATGCATCCTGGACATCCTTATTAAGACGTTCGAGGTCTGCGAGCGAAAAACCCTCTAATGAGGTCTCGACGGCATCCTCGAACAGACAGTACCGAGCCTTTACGTTCGGAATCGCAACCTTCGTCGCACCTGAGTCACGCGACCCTCCTCACCGGTTATTCGGCTAGACAGGTCCGTCAGATGATGATTCCATCATCACTAACGAGTGCCCACTGGTCGCAACGGGGGAAGATTCACATCCTGCCCCTGTAGCGCAGGATCCAGTGGGAGCTCAGCAGACTCGACTTCCGCTGCGGCCTCACGTTGATTGAGCTCCAGCGCCTCTTGTTTCTTTTGCTGCTGAATGGTCGCATTCACCCCGACATTTTCAGGGGGAACTGGAGGCCCCACGGTTCCACAGGCTACCAACATGTCCATCGTCAGACCAACCACGATGGACGTCGCATTCGGCATCCGCATCTTCACGAGAGCATCCGCTCAAGTTCTTTGATACGTTGGTCCACTCGCGCTTGGGCAGTTCCGCCTATCTGAGACTTCCGGTCAATCGCGGCGGTGACCGTCAAGCGAGAGAACAGACCCTTTTCAATTCGCTCGGAAAATGTCCGCAGCTCCGGGAGCGAGAAATCTGTGAGTTCACGACCTTGATCCAATGCAGCCCGCACCAACCGGCCCGTGATCGCATGCGCTTCTCGAAAGGGCACCCCTCTGGTCACGAGATAGTCCGCGACCTCCGTGGCCAGCATCCCCCCGCCCTGCACCGCCTGCTTGAGGACGTCCCGGTTCACGGTAAGTCGGCGCATCAGTTCCGTCAAAATCTCCACCGACGCAGCAACCGTATCGAGCGCATCGAAGAGGGCCGGCTTATCCTCTTGGAGATCTCGATTATAACTCAAGGGCAGGGCCTTGAGGGTGGTCAACAGATTCACGAGATGACCATAGACACGCCCCGTCTTGCCCCGCACCAGTTCCGGCACATCGGGATTCTTCTTCTGCGGCATCATGCTGCTCCCAGTACAGAAGGCATCAGGGAGATCGACAAACCGAAACTCCTGGGATGACCAGAGAATCAATTCTTCGCTGAGCCTGGACAGGTGCATCATGGTGATCGACAAGGCCGAGGCGACTTCGATCATGAAATCACGATCGGACACGGCATCGAGACTGTTTTGTGTGACGGCGGGAAAACCCAGCAGCCTGGCCGTATACCGGCGATCGACCGGGTAATTAGTTCCCGCGAGCGCACCGGACCCCAGGGGCATGACATTCAATCGCACCGATGCATCGCGAAATCGCCCCTTGTCCCGTTCGATCATTTCCACATAGGCTAAGAGATGATGGGCAAACAACACCGGCTGCGCCCGTTGCAGATGCGTGTAACCCGGCATCGCCACGGTTCGATTCGCCTTCCCCTTCGCCACCAGGGCCCGTTGATAATTCTCCAGATAGACCACGAGCTGACCCAGCTGATCCCGCAAATAGAGCCGGATGTCCAACGCCACCTGGTCGTTGCGGCTGCGCCCCGTATGCACCTTGCCGCCGAGTGGACCGATCAATTCGGTCAGCCGGCGCTCAATCGCCATGTGAATATCTTCGTCTTGCGGAGTGAAGCGAAAGCGTCCTCGATCTAGCTCCGTCTTCACTGATTCCAGCCCCCGCACGATCGTTTTGGTCTCAGTAGCGGTAAGGACGCGGGCCTTCCCCAATGTTTTGCAATGCGCGATGCTGCCCTGAATATCATAGGCATACAGCCGGCGATCGACCGCCACCGATACGGTGAAGGCTTCCACCAGCCGATTCGTCTTCTCTCTGAACCGCCCGCCCCAGGCCTTTTCGCCTTTCGATGCGACAGGGCTGCGGCCTTTTGCTCGTGCCATTAGGTACTGGCTTTCTTTCGTTGGGCTCTGATCTTCAGCCGCAATGCGTTCAGCCGAATGAAGCCCTCGGCATCTTTTTGATTATAGACTTGGTCTTCTTCAAACGTAGCGATGTCGAGTCGGTAGAGCGAATTCTTCGACTTGCGCCCAGCTAGCGTGCAGCTCCCCTTATAGAGCTTCACCCGCGCCGTGCCGGTCACGTCCTGCTGCGCCGCATCGATCGAAGCCTGGAGCACCTCTCGTTCCGGACTGAACCAATAGCCGTTGTAAATCAGATCGGCGAAGCGCGGAATCAAACTGTCCCTGAAGTGCAATACTTCGCGGTCCATGGTTAAGGACTCAATTCCTCGATGCGCCACATGAAGGATCGTTCCTCCCGGCGTTTCATAAACCCCGCGGGACTTCATCCCGACATAGCGATTCTCCACCAGGTCGACGCGGCCGATGCCATGTGCGCCACCTAACTTATTCAGATGGGCCAACAGTGTCGCCGGGCTCATTTTCTTCCCGTCGACCGACACCGGATTCCCAGCCTCGTAACCGATCTCCACTTCGAGCGGCTTGTTCGGTGCCTGCTCTGGCGATACCGTCATTTGGAAGATTTCATCAGGCGGTGACTTCCAGGGATCTTCCAAGATGCCGCCTTCATAACTCACATGGAATAAATTTAAGTCCATGCTGTAGGGCTTGGCTTTCGTCGCCGTGACCGGAATGCCATGCCGATCGGCATACTCGATCAATTCTCGCCGCGACCCCATCGTCCATTCACGCCAAGGGGCGATGATCTTGAGATTCGGCGCCAACGCGGTGTAGGTCAGCTCGAACCGCACTTGATCGTTGCCTTTTCCGGTGGCGCCATGCGACACCGCCTCGGCACCTTCTTTCAGCGCGATCTCGGCCTGCCGCCGCGCAATGAGAGGCCGTGCGATTGAGGTCCCGAGTAGATAGCAGCCTTCGTACATCGCGTTGCCGCGTAACATCGGAAACACGTAGTCCTTCACGAAGGTCTCGCGCAGATCCTCGACGTAGACCTTTTTCACGCCAAGCTTTCGCGCCTTAGCCTTGATCGCTTGCAGATCTTCGCCTTGTCCCAGATCGGCACAGAACGCGATGACCTCGCAATCGTAGGTTTCTTGCAGCCATTTCAAGATCACGGAGGTATCGAGCCCGCCTGAATAGGCCAGCACCACTTTCTTAATGACAGGACTCATCGTTTCGTTCGACTCCTCTTGCCTAATAGGTTCGTTAGAATAGCTTTCTGCATATGCAGCCGATTCTCCGCCTGATCGATGACGACCGACTGTGGACCGTCCAGCACCTCGGCAGTGATTTCTTCCCCCCGGTGGGCAGGCAAACAATGCATCACGATGGCATCAGGCTTGGCTCGATGCAACAGACGGCTATTCACTTGATAGGGAGCTAAGACTTTCAATCGTCGCGCATGCTCCCGCTCCCGCCCCATACTGATCCAGACATCAGTGTAGATGACGTCCGCTTCCTTCGCGGCCACATGAGGATCGTGCCCGATCTCGATCACGGCGCCGGTTTTGGCTGCCTCTATCCTGGCCCTATCCACGATATGTTGCTCCGGCTGATACCCGACCGGACACCCAAGAGTGATGATCATCCCCATCTTCGCCGCCGCCTCAATCAGGGAGTTCGCCACATTATTGCCGTCGCCGATATAGGCGATCTTAATCCCCTTCAACCGGCCCTTTATTTCTCGAATGGTCAGGAGATCTGAGAGGGCCTGACAGGGATGGCTCAGGTCGGTCAGCCCATTGATCACCGGCATCGTCGCTTCCCTCGCCCATTCCTCCACGATCGAGTGGTCATAGGTACGGATGACGATGGCGTCGAGATAGCGTGACAGCACGCGCGCCGTATCGGCGACACTTTCTCCGCGCGAGAGCTGAATCTCGCCCATGGGCAACACCAGGGCATGGCCACCCAACTGATTCATGCCCGCCTCGAAGGACACTCTCGTCCTCGTCGACGGTTTCTGGAAGAGGAGCCCCAACGTCTTCCCTGAAAGCAGAGGATGAGGAATCCCGCGTCGCTGCTTGTCTTTCAACAGAGCTGCGGACTTCAGCAAACTCTCCACCTCCGCCTTGCTGATGGCCGCAACATCCACAAAGTCGTTCTTGCCAGCCTGCATGCGTATCGCTCGTTTCGTCATATCTGACTTATCCAATCGGCGCGAGTACGCCTTACGCCGCCTGTTTACTGAATATCTGAGCAAGCGTATCGAGCAAGCGATCGATTTCCAGCTGGGTGATGATGAGGGGCGGCACGAACCGGAGCACATGCTCGCCGGTCCCATTGATCAGAATGCCGCGAGCCAAACACTCGTTTACGACGACTTTCCCCTCCATATCGAGCTCAATCCCCTGCAACAGACCAAGGCCCCGCACCTCGCGCACCACCCGGTGTCGCTCCTGACAATCGGACAGGCCCTTTGCGAAATACTCCCCCATCTGGCGTGCATGGTCTAGCACCTGGCCTTCCAGCAGGACGCGACAGACTGCCAGGCCCGCCGCACAGGCCAACGGATTGCCACCGAACGTCGAGGCGTGACTACCAGGCGAGAAGGCCTGGGCCACGGAGTCGATCGCGAGGCAGGCGCCGATCGGCATCCCTCCACCCAACCCTTTCGCCAGGGTCATGATATCCGGCTGGACCCCTAACTGCTCATAGGCAAAGAGCGTCCCGGTTCGTCCCATCCCGGTCTGCACTTCATCGAAGATCAACAGTACGTCTTTTTTCGTGCACAGAGCTCTCACCTGCTTCAGATATTCGATGTTCGCGACGTGCACGCCCCCCTCACCCTGAATCGGCTCGAGCAGAATCGCCGCAGTCTTGTCGGTTACGGCCTGCTCCAGCTCTTCCAAATTATTGAAGGCGACATAACGAAAGCCCGGCAGCAACGGCTCGTAGCCCTTCTGAACCTTTTCCTGGCCAGTGGCCGTCAAGGTCGCCATCGTCCGGCCATGAAACGAGTTTTTCATCGTGACGATCTCAAACCGCCCGGCTCCATACTTGTCATGGGAATAGCGGCGGGCCAACTTGATCGCAGCCTCATTGGCCTCCGCCCCACTGTTGCAGAAAAATACCTTGTCGGCAAACGAGTGATCGACCAGCACTTGGGCGAGTTTGACTTGCGGCTCAGTGTAATAGAGATTTGACGTATGGATCAGCTGCGCAGCTTGGCGCTGGATCGCTTGGACCAAGTCGGGGTGACCATGACCCAGGATATTCACCGCAATCCCACCGACAAAATCGAGGTACTCTCGCCCCTCAAAATCGTAGACCTTCGTCCCCCGCCCCCGCGCAATCGCGAGCGGTTGACGAGTATAGGTCTGCATCAAGTACCGTGCGGCGTCCTGCTTCAGTGCTTCTGTCGGCATGACAGACGTATCCCCTTGTAAAGTAAGGGAAGGTAGCATAGCCCTGTCGGCGGAAGCAACTTGAAAGGGGTGGCAGAAGGCGCAGATCAGCGTGGCGCTGCTTCTTTACCCAGATGACGCCTCCGTTGTGATACTCTTTGGCGGATGAAATCCTGTGCGCAGTGCCAGCAGCAGAATCAGGAAGACGCCAAATTCTGCTACCAGTGCGGAAATTCGCTGGCCATTGAGCCTGCACCACCCATCGCCGCCCCCGTGCCACACACCGATGAAGACCTCTGGCGTCAACTCATCGGCCCCCACGCCGATCACTACCTGGGGCATTTCAAGAAATTTGGGTTAGGGGATGAACCGAAGTTCGCGCTGACGTGGAATTGGCCGGCTTTTCTCTATATTTCCTTCCTCTGGTTTCTCTACCGGAAAATGTACGTTTATGCGCTGGTCTATGCCCTCGGTCCGATGATTTCGACTTACGTGACCGGCGATCTCACCGTGGGTCTCGTCTGGAGCATCATGGCCGGAGCCACCGCAAACTATGTGTACTACTGGTACTGCCGCGAGCAGATTGGCGAGATCAAAAAGAACTCGTGGACAGACCCGGCGAAACAAGACGAGGCCTTGAAAGAGGCGGGAGGCGTTCAGCCCTACGTGATCTGGGTCGGAGTCGCCCTCTACATCTTCTTTGCGCTGACGATGTTCAAGCTGCTTCAGGACGGTCTACCGGATGGGGATCGAGTACCGGCCAAGCCTGCGAAACCAGCTGCGACAAGCACGACCTAAAAGCCTGCGGCCTTCGATTGTTCCCGACGTTCCTACGGCAACTTACTCCGGCATGCTTTGCCGGCTCCGCTGCCACCCGATCCAGGCCTGAAACCACCCGAAATCCTGTTCATATACGGCTCCGCCTGCGTCAGAGGCGTCCTGCTTCTGCTCGATCTGCGTATAGGTGCGCGGCCAGTTCTTTTGCCACCAGGATTTGAGTTCGTCCGGTGCATAGGCCTGGCCGTTCGGCTGAAAAATGCCTGCCGCCGCACAGACCGGCGCAATCAGCTGCCAGTAGCGATCTTTTCCAAGGCCGAGGCTGCGAAAGTGTTCGCGCAGCAGAAATACCACCCAGAGTTCGGCACTGTGCTTCTTGTTATGCTTGAAGGGTTGCGTCTGCCGAAGTGGAACCGGATCGAATTGCTTGATGACCGAGGTATAGTCCGGGCCGCCGTAGCTCCCCGCCACCTCAGCAATTCCTTCCAGCATCTTTCCCAGTTCAACTTCCGCGACGGGTGAAGAACCTGTCCCGTCATCCCTGCCGGAGGACTCTGAAAGTGGGTTCGGCGTGGTCAACAATTCGATGAGCGGCTTCAGTTCTCGAAGACGCGCGGTGGCCGCTTTGAGAATCTGCTCCGATTCCAACCAATAGTCAGGATCGTTCTTCGTGAGCCGTTCTCGGCCTAGCGGCGGAAGGACCGTCGGCACCCAGTAGCGCATCAGCACAAAGAGGATGTAGTCGGCCTGCCCGCTGACCTGCGCAATCCGCTCAAACATGCTGCCCGTTCGCATGCCCGTGAAAAAATCGTGGGCTCGGTCGGCCACGTGCAGCCGCTCGCCGATCCCGTTCCACCAGGCCTCAAACGCTGGCCAGTTGATATCGGAAAATGATGGGGTGGTCATACCTGCGGCTTATCCTGGGTAGGGTAATCAGGCGGAATGGTACTGCCGGCCCCTGGCGAAAGCAACCGCTTGACATAGGTGGCTGTTCCAGTATGCTTTGCCCTGTGGCTATATCCTTTCATCCACAAGGGGCACGCACAATGGCTCGATTAGTCCTGCTTCGTCATGGCGAATCACAATGGAACCTTGAAAATCGTTTTACTGGTTGGGTCGATGTGCCCCTCACGCCAAGAGGGATACAGGAAGCCAAGAACGCTGGTGACAAGCTCCGAGGGTTCACGTTTGATCGTGCGTTTACCTCTGTGCTCGCGCGCGCGAACGAAACCCTCAGGCTGGCGCTTGAGGCGATCGGTCAGTCGAACCTCCCCGTCGAGAAGGACAAGGCGCTGAATGAACGGATGTACGGCGAGTTACAGGGATTGAACAAGGCCGAGACTGCAAAAAAATACGGCGAGGCGCAGGTGAAGATCTGGCGGCGGAGTTACGATGTGCCTCCGCCGGGGGGAGAAAGTCTGAAGGACACAGCCGAGCGTGTGTTGCCTTATTATGAACAGACGATCAAGCCGTATCTCCTGAAAGGGGAAACGATCCTCGTCGCGGCACATGGAAATAGCCTACGCGCCCTGATTATGGAGCTGGAGCAGCTGTCTCGTGAGCAGGTGCTGGAATTGAATATCCCGACAGGTGCCCCGGTGCTCTACGAATTGGACGGGGCAGGGAAAGTTATCAGTCACCGCTACCTCTGACAATTGAGGCAGACCAGCAGATTATCCGATATCTTGCAGTAACCGCCCGTAGGTGTCGACTGGCACAAAATCGATCAGTAGGGTGAGAAGATTTCGCTGCGCCCCTTCTGTGACCAATTGCTTCTCCTCCATCAGCTCGGCGGCTTGCGCACTCACTGCAAGCGGACTGCCCCCCTCTTCAATCAGAAGACTATACTGACGGCGACGGACCTGCCATTCGTTGAGGTAGGCGGTCCAAGCAGCCCCACCGATGGGAACGGTCGTTCCCCATCCTGTTTCTACGGTATCCAAGATGAGTTCTGACAATGCAGCCTGGTACTTCTGAGGAATGTGTGCGTCGATGGCGGCAAAGATCCAAAACAAATTCAAGGAGAGCACCTCTTGTGTGATCGCCTGAGCCTGCTCCGTGGTCGCCTCGATGCCATATTCCTCTAGCTGCTGAACGGACACGCCAACAGGCATTGCTGCGACCAACGCTGCGCCGGCTTGCTTCGGGGTCATCGAATTAGTTGACATGCCTCAGTCCTTCCATCGTCCGCGGTGTCAGAGAATACCTTACCATGCCGACCTGCTCAAGCAACTTGTCCAAGCCTGCCCCCTATGCTAGAGTCCGCCGCCATGCTTTCACGGATCACCGCCATATCCTTAGGATCGACCTGTGCTGCAGGTCTATTGGCTCTACTGGTGATGGGGGTTGTCGCGGGAGTACCGAAGGCCCAAGCTGACGATAACCGTTGGGGGTTCGGCAGCGACCTGGGGCTCACCTCCGGAACGGTCAATGGCACGGTGTTCACCATGGCATTTACTGGTGACTACTACATCGACCGAAACTTTTCTGTCGGACCGATGATGCAGATCAGCCCAACGGGGGATCTCTTCCAGATCTCCTTTGCAGGAGTCGCACGCTATCACTTTCGCCTCAATAACGGCATCAACCTGGTGCCTTTCACGGGCATCGGGTTGATCCACGCAGACCTGGACAGCGGAACCGGCCCAGCGCGTATCGACCGCAACGACACGAGTTGGTATATTCCTATCGGCCTCTCCATCGAATATCAGGCCGTCCATAACATCGCGCTCTCCTCAACACTGATCGTCAATCTCCACGACATCAACCTCGCACCATCACTCCCCGAAAAAGACCGCACGAGTGTGGCCCTACTCTTCGGCTTCCGCTTCGGACCTTAGTTCGAACGTCGCACGTCATTGAGGCGCAGACTCTGAAACAGAACCCTGCTCTCTGACAGGATGGCGATGTGGCCTGAGATGCGGGGGGAGGCGATCGCTACGCCGCCTTGGCGGGCTGCCAGCGAAGACCGATATTAATCAATTCTTGCAACAAATCTTTATACGTATAGCTGGCTTTCTCTGCTGAATCCGCAAAATCTTCATCGTGCGCGATTTGTGGGTTTGGATTGGCTTCAAGTACGTATACATTCCCCTCCGCGTCCATTCTCACGTCGATACGCGCATAGCCGCTCAGGCCAAGTGCGCGATAGACACGCTTGGCGAGATGTTGAATCTCCTCCGCTTTCCCTTCAGGGAGATTCTTGGCACTGCCTGACCGAATCCCATATTTATCCTGATACGTACGACTCCATTTGACTCGCTCCGTCGCAATTCGGCGGGCGTCATCGGGCAGCTTGTCCATGAGCAACTCCCACACCGGCAAGACGTGGACATGCCCATTCCCCATCACCCCGACATAGAGTTCGCGACCCTCGATATACTGTTCGATGAGCGCGCCAGTCCCCACGCTCGTGTGGATAAAAGCCACGCGTTCCTTGAGCTTCTCATCGTCCTGGACAATGGATGCCTGGGAGATTCCAAGCGAAGCCTCTTCGGTCACCGACTTGACAATCAACGGAAAGGACAGCCAATTAGGCCGCTTCACAGCCCGCCCCTGTGGCACCACCATGAAATCGGGAAACGGAATTCGATGGAAGGAGAATAATTTCTTAGACAGCACCTTATCGCGCGCAAGCATCAACCCGCGCGGGTTACATCCGGTATAGGGCACATGCAGTAATTCAAGGTACGAGACGACATTCTGGTCATACACGGCCACCCCATCGAACTCTTCGAGCAGGTTAAAGGCGATGTGCGGCTTCCAGTCTTCGATGGCCGATCGAAGCACCCCGAGATCACTCTTGACCCCTAGCGGCTTGACGTCATGTCCAAGTTTGCGGAGCGTGGAGACCACATCATATTCCGTCTTCCACGCGGCGCCCGTGATCTCCTGCCCATGAAGGGAATCTGGGGGAACCAGGTCTTCGTGCATCAGGACAAGGATTCGAAGCCGTCTCATACCGCCACCTTATGCCGCCCGCTGCGCAGGTAGTTCATCGTGTGGACGGTCAACAAAATCGTGAAGTCCAGCTTCGCCTGCTCTTCAGCAAGTGGAAGCCGCAAATGAAGCTGCCTACAGCGCTGGATCATGTCCTCGAGCACCTGATCGATCGTGTATTGATACTCGCCGGTCCAGGCTGCGACTTTGCGGCGCACCTCTTTTCGGAAACGATTCAAGAAAGTCGCGGCGCTCATCTTGTCAGCATGAGCGGGTGCATCGGAAAACAGTCGTTTCAAGTCCGGATCGTAAAACGATTTCCGTTCAATCCCGTAATGCTTACGCTTTCGCTCGTAATGCTCGCCCAGGGTCTTCCTCAAGGCTGGCAACGGATCGATCTCCTCGTTCGTCACCACCTTGGGCGGGGCACCAGCCAACCCTTGCATGAGCCCGTTCACATACTGAAGCTTCTTGAGAACTGGCCATCCCTTATAGCGGTCGGCCCATGTCGAATCGGGCGTGAGCCAGACCGCGAAGGTCTCCGCAAAGTCTTCATCCGGATGACTTTGCGCGTACCACACGTCGAGGTGGCGCACGAAGCTCCGGCTATAGGGTCTTGGACTGTAATATCTCGGATAAGGATCGGACGAGCGACCAAAGACTTGCTGCCGACTGCGAAGACGGCGAAGGCGATAGGCATTCTCGATCGCGTGACCTGCTTCATGCCGTAAGATACGCATGCACCACTCTGCAGTCCCACCCTCGACCTCGAGCATTTGCCCCATTTCAAGTTTCGCGAGGCGCGGATGAGCCAGATAAAACGGAATCGCAATCCCCGGCACACCATCGGGGGTAAACCATTCGTTTGACAACCAAAAGTGAGGACGAAATGTGAGCTGTCTGGCTTCGAGTTCGGCGTAAAGTTGTGTGATCTGT
>Ga0209253_10003448_pt1 | contig 13893 bp, 7 predicted proteins | sample FrelakmetBRP12BR_FD_187145 | JGI IMG/M metagenome (GOLD analysis project Ga0209253, IMG submission 187145) | Freshwater lake sediment microbial communities from the University of Notre Dame, USA, for methane emissions studies - BRP12 BR (SPAdes)... | ecosystem: Environmental > Aquatic >...
TGAAGGCTTGGAAATGCAAGCCATCGCTGCCTGCGTGGTTGGTGGAGTGCTGTTGGGTGGAGGCAAGGGATCCGTACCGAATGTAATTTTTGGCGCATTTACCCTGCAGGCGATTGTAAACCTTCTGAACATGCTTGGTTTACCAAAACCTTACACTGATGTTGTGCAAGGTTTGATCATCATCGGTGCTGTTGCTTATGTTGGGCTTACTTCACAGAAGAAACAGTAAAAAAGTAATAATAACTCGCCATCCTCATTAGTCTGATAGAATTACACGCGAGAACAGAAGTGCAAAAAAGGAGGTGTGTATAGAGAGAATTCGAATTCAAAGCAAGTGAAGTTTGAGAACTACAAATTTTAACAACTATATTTGGAGGAGATTTTTAAATGAAAAAGAGTTTGTATCTAGTTATTGCTTTGTTGGTTGCCTTCAGCATGTTTTTAGCTGCATGCCAGCCAGCCCCTGCCCCTGCTCCTGCAGTTGAGGAACCCGCAGCAACCGAAGCTCCGGCAGTAGAAGCCCCAGCAGCAACCGAAGCCCCGGCTGCAGAAGAACCAGCAGCAACCGAAGCCCCGGCAGAAGAGCCCGCTGTAGCGGCAAATCCTGGTCTTCAAATGGAATCAGCCACCGTGGCGCCTCAGTTCTGGAGTGAAGAAGAATATAACAAGCAGAAAGCATTGATGTCTGCCAAACCACTGAATCCAGATGATCCCATCTACTTGCAATACCTTGAGGAAAGCCCGACCGACATCAGCAAATATCCAGAGTATGCTGCGTTTGCTGCAAAGGAACCACCCTACAATGTATGCTTTTCTAACGCTGGTGTCAACAACCCCTGGCGTGTGGTAGGCTATATTGATATCCGTGAGCAGGTTGAGCAGCTTCGTGCAGAAGGTAAGGTAAAAAACTTCTATCACCTCGATGCCCAGGGTGACGATGCCAAGCAGATCGCTGACATCCAGGATATTATCAATACCCCCGGAAAATGCGACATCCTGATTGTTGCCTCGAACACCAGTGAAGCCCTGACCCCGATCGTGGAAAAAGCCTGCGAGGTTATGCCTGTAGTCCAGTTCGATCGCTATGCCCAAACCGACTGCCCGGTTGTCTCTGAGCGAACAATCGGTGGTTATGCCTTCGGTATCTCTGGTGCCCAGTTCGTCGTCGACAACCTCCCCGAAGGCGGTAACGTGCTTGCCTTCCGCATTCTTCCGGGTGTGGACGTGCTTGAGCAGCGTTGGGGTGCAGCCCGCAAGATCTTCGAGGAGAACCCGCAGCTCAACGTCATCGGTGTGGAATTCGTGGGTTACGACTCCTTCAAGGCTAACACCGTGGTGAGCGACTATCTGGCGAAATACGGCACGATCGACGCAGTTTGGATGGACGCTGGTGGTACTGCTGTGACCATCCTTGAAGCCTTCAAGGATGCTGGCGCCCCCTATCCGAAAGTCATGGTTGGTGAGGATCAGCAGGATTACCTGGCCTATTGGAAAGCCAATAATCTGACCGCCATCGCCCCCACCTTCCCCACCTTCCAGTGGCGTACCGCTTTATTAGCTGCAGTCAAGTTCCTGCAGGGTGAGACTGTCCAGCACAACTGGTATCTACCCCAACCGGATGTCAACGCCGCAAATTTGGATCAGTATGAAAATCCCGTAATGCCCCCATTGCACTATGCACTGTGCGGCTGCGAGGACATGACGAACTTCCCAGATTCCTGGAAGACGCCCGACATCAACAAATACGTCGACGTTCCCCAGTAAACCGGTAAGTGTCTTCCATAACAGCTATTCAATAGAAATTGGGCCCGCTCGGAAATCGGGCGGGCCCATTCTTATTAACCGGTTTTCTATTCATGAAAGGAGTTCGCTACCGATGATCGAAATTGGTTTTCATACGGATGCATTTAACAGCAGTTATTGGAATTTTGAACAATGTCTACAGTGGGCGCAGAAGAATGATGTCCACTGGATCGAATGTGGAATGATCGATGGCGTAAGCTGGATCCATGGTTTGGGCTACCAGCCGCATGTCGCCATCTGGGAGGATCCCATGATGTGGCGAGAAAAAGCAGAAAAATACGGCGTGCGCTTTTCACAAATTGATGCGGCTTTCCCGTTATCCCTGCCGGAAGGCGCCAGCCTGGGTGTGGAATACGCAAACCGCACGATCCGCTGGGCTTACCTGGCTGGCTGCGATCACATCGACACCACAGATGACCGCTTTGCCCCGAAAGGACTCAGCAACGATCAGGCTCTTGAAATGATGAAGAGATCTTATGGCCAGATCATTGAAGTCGCAGAGCGCTATAAGATGATCATCGATATCGAGCCGCATGGCTACTACACCACCAAGCCCGAGTTCATGGAGAAAATGCTTGCCTTTGTCGACAGCCCTTATCTCCGTATGAACATGGATACGGGAAATACCTTTATAGCTGGTCAAGACCCCGTGGCTTTCCTGCAGAAATTCAAAGATAAGGTCAGCCATGTGCATGTGAAAGATGTCAGTGAAACGCTGGCAGCCTCGCTGCGCGGCGAGTTGACCGGCATCGCTGTCAGCCAGTGCGCCATCGGTGAAGGCGTCAACGTTGAGAATATCAAGAAGTGTTTTGATATCCTGGTTGACATAAACTACGATGGCGTGGTCAGCCTGGAGTGCGAGGGACAGGGCGGACCGATGATTGAGAAAAGCCTGGCGTTTGCCCGTGAGCTGGTTGTGGATGCGAACCGGCGCATGGTTGGCAAATAACCACTTAGCATAGAAAAAGGAAGGGAGCAAATAATGGGAAAAATCTTTTTGGGTGTGAACATGGAGTTCGTCCGCCACCACGACAAACCGTTTGCCTGGGGCGTCGAGAAGGCAGCCGAGATCGGCTATGAATATATCGAACCCATGGTTCACCTTGGACGTGAGCTGCTCAGCGAGGCGCGTTACTTCCACAGCGTGTCCATGTACGATGATCCGCGTGGGGTGAAAGAGCTGTGTGATAAGCACAAGATCAAGCTGTCCGGGTTGTCCTCACACACACCCCTGTGCAAACCGGAGATCAGCGTTGAATATCTTAAAGCGGCGATCCGCTGGGCTTCCGATGCCGGCGCCCCGGTGGTCAATACCGATGAAGGTCCGAAACCAAAGTGGACCAGCAAAGAGATGGACTACACCCTGATGACTTACACGCTCACCGAAGCCTCGAAAGTCGCTGAGCGGTATGGGATCAAGATCGGGTTAGAGCCGCACCAGCAGTACAGCAAATCGCTGAAGGGCTTGGACAGCATCTACGAGTTGGTGAAGTCGCCGGCGATCGGGATCAATTATGACACCGGGAACAGCTACCTGGCTGGCACCGACGATACTTATGATTGGCTGGATCACGTGGTCGGTCGGCTGGTACACCTGCATGCCAAGGATATCAGCTTTGCTCAGAGTGGTGAGGAGAGGGGTAAGGTAAGCGGGACGCCAGTCGGCTGCGCCTGCGGCGACGGCGTGGTGGATTGGAAACGAGTGATAAACAGCGTGAAAAAATGCCCGAACGATATTGTCTTCAGCGTCGAGTGCGGTAATGTGCCGGATGCGATAAGAAGTTTTGAGTATTTAAGTAAGTTGATTTAGAGGTTGAAAGACCTGACAGGTTTTTTAAAACCTGTCAGGTCTTTTCATCAGCATTCCAAACATACCAGACGTCCCGTTTGTTGTTTCAGTATAAATAGAAAAATTTTATGTCAAAATTCTTGATCTTAGGCGGCACGGGCTATACCGGCAGATTGATCGCGCGGCATTTGCTGGAGCAAACCGATGCTGCAATGACTATTGCGACCCGGCACCTGGAAAAGGCAGGTGCATTGGCTCAGGAGCTAAACCGGCAATTCCCTGGTGGGCGAGTATCCGCAGTTTATGCCGATGCAGCAAATGTTGCCTCTTTACAAGCTGCGTTTCGAGACCAGACCCTCGTTTTTGTCGCTTCTCCAACAACAGCCTATGCTGAGAATGTGGTCGATACCGCACTTGACATGGGTATAGATTATCTTGACGTGCAGCTTGGCGCAAAGAAATTTGCCTTGCTGCAATCCCGTGCCGCAAAAATAGAACGTGCAGGGAGAACTTTCATCACCGAGGCAGGTTTCCATCCTGGGCTTCCTTCTGCGTTAGTGCGCCTTGCCGCCGCCCACCTGGATTCGATCGAAAGCGCGATTACTGCCGGTTACCTCAATATGGGCAATGACCTTCCTTACACCGATGCGGTTGAAGAATTAATCGAAATGTTCAAGGAATATCAGGGGCAGGTCTATAAGAACGGTCAATGGACAAAGCCAGGTTCCTATGAGATGCTCAAAATTGATCTCGGGGGTGACATTGGACAAAAACGATGCTACTCAATGTTCTTAGAAGAATTACGCGCTCTTCCCGATATCATCCCTTCGCTCACGGGGGTCGGTTTTTACATTTCCGAATCACACTGGATGACCGACTTTGTTATCATGCCGATAACCTGGCTATGGCTCAGGATTTTTCCGAATGCCATTCGCCCAATTGGTAAGCTTCTTTGGTGGGGCATGGGCACCTTTCACAATCCGCCTTACCGGGTAGAACTTCAAGTCCAGGCATCAGGGATCAAGGACGGACAGCCAGCTAAATTCCAGTCAAGCATTGCTCATCATGATGGTTATGAATTGACTGCTATCCCGGTTGTTGCGACCCTGCTTCAATACCTGGATGGCTCAGCAGGAAAGCCCGGACTGTGGATGATGGGACAGGTTGTTGAGCCTGTTCGCCTGATGAAGGATATGGAAAATATGGGCGCACATATCCTGACCCATGTAAAGTGAATAAATGTCAGGAAATGTTTAGACAAGAAAAGCATTGAAAGCCAGCAGAGATGTGTGAAAATGCTGGTATATTTAATTAATTAGGAATTCTTTCCAGACTTTTCTGATCATTACACTGCTAAACTGATACGCGATCGCCTTCGGAGATAAGAAGCACAGCTCAACTTCTGGCATCCTGCCAAGCTGCTGACCTGCTGCCTGCGCATAGATTGCCATCTGCTGCAGGTGCTCGCTGGCGTTTTCTTCGACCTGCGCAGGCGGAGTCCATTCTGTTTTCCAATCCACCACACGCCAATCCCCTTGAGGGCTGCGATATAGAAGGTCGATAACGCCCTGAAACAATCCATTGGGGGTACCCAGGATGAATGGAATTTCGGGATATTTTTCCGAAGACAGTTGAATGTCCTCAAAAAGGGCAAGCTGTTTCAAGTTTGTCAACATCGTGTAGGATGTGCGAACGGCATGAACGAGCGCATCTGGAAGAACACCTTCTCGTTTCGCATAGTTTTCCAACAACCCGAATAACTCATATTCAGAATAGGAAAGGCAATCCCATTGCGCCAGTGCGCGATGGACGATATTCCCAATCCGGTAGCCTGCTGTGCGGGTCGATTTTTCGGCTGCCTGGCTGGTCTGGAGAGCAGGGCGTATCTTGCTGAGATCCTCTTCGGACTGGCTTGAAAACCGACCAAATCTCGACGCCGCTGCCTTCTTCTCCATTTTCTGGACTGGTATCGGCAGAGCCAGAGCAGACAATGTTTTTACACCGTTGATCGATTTTCGCTGATCCAGTGAGGGCGCTTGTGCGAGTTCGCCCGGTTCTCTCGGGCGGAAAATTCGAATCGAAAATTGATCGCGAACTAGGATTTCATCTTCCGCGCCGTCAGGCTCCACAGTCCATGCATCCAGGATTTCGGTGAGCCAGGTCTCTTTGTATCCCAGTTGCCCGGTTAAGATGAGCCTGTCGGCGGCGCGAGTGCAGGCGACGTAGAACAAGCGCTTTCGTTCTGCTTCTTCCATTTGCTGGAAGAGCCACTTCCCCCAGCAGTATCCGGCAGGCGTTTGCCAGTCCCCTTTGTCATCGCGGACTTTAACAACCATGCCAATCGCCGGGTCGTGGATCGAATAGGAAGAGCCGGGCTCATTTCGTTTCTGTCTTCCGATGTCAGCAACCACCAGCACCGGGAACTCCAATCCCTTGGCGGCGTGGATGGACATCAATTGCACCGCGCCGCTCTCCGCTTCTCTTCCCAACGCCTCGCCTTCACGCGCTTCCCTGTCTTTCAGTTCCCGCAGCCTGGAAAGGAAGTCGGGGATGCTCACCCCACCCTGTTCGATCGCTATGGAAAGGAACTTGGTTATATTCGCCCTCTGCCGCCCGGTTTCGCCATCGTTCATTGCCAGGGCGACTTCATAACTGGTGCAGTCCAATGCTTTGCGCATCAGCTCCCACACTTCAATCCGAGAGGGAAGACACCATAAATCTTCCAGGATCGCAGAAGCTCTTGAGACCAGCCGAGGCTGATCCGTTCTGGGTGGATGAGCTAACGCCTCTCTGAAAGGGACAGGTTCGGGATTAAGAATGCCATCCGGGTTGTGCCAGCGAAGCCTGTAAATTGTCTCATCATTCAAGCAAAACATCGGCGATCGCAGGGCTGCGCCGAGATTCAATTCATCCTTGGGATGTTCCAGCGCTGCCAGAAGGGCGATGAGATCCTGGACTTCCTGCCGGTTAAAATAACCTCTCCCGCTAATGGTGAGATATGGAAGCCCGGCATTCTTAAATTCAGCTTCATAAAGCTGGAGTTGGGTGGTAGCCCTGAAGAGTACTGCGGCATCCCCAAATTTGAAAGGTCGATAAAGATTTTCGGATTTATCCCAAACGAGCGTTTTCGTCGTTTGAAGCCCCAGCAACCTGTGGGCAATCCATTGAGCTTCCCAGATCCTGGCTTCTTCGGCATGGATTTTATTCTCTTCTATATCCTTTGATGGCAGGATCAGCAGTTCCACTGGATGATGATGATCTGGATGCGTTTCCCGCTGAGTCATTAAAGGACCGGGGATGGCTTCAAAATCGGAAAAACTCTCACCAAGTGGGCGAAGAAGCTTATCAAACAGGGAATTTGTCGCCTGCACAAGCCGGTCATGGGTTCGAAAAGAAGCGCTCAATCGAACTGGCGCTGTGCTAGTGAATGCCTGGATTTCGCCGGCTATTCGATTAAAGACGCTTACCTGCGCCTGGCGGAAGCGGTAGATACTCTGCTTGGCATCCCCGACAACGAAGAGTTTTCCCGGCTGGTCGATCGGCGCAAGAGCGGTGATAATTCGCTGCTGGACCAGGTTCACGTCCTGAAATTCATCGACCATCAAATGCTGAATATTGTCCAGAGTATTCTGCAGCCGCCTCGGGCGAGGCTCCGTGTGGAGCAATCGATCCGTAAACAACTCGAGATCGTCGAAATCCAGGGCTTGCCTTGAGTCTTTCAGCAGGCTGTAGCTGTGCTCGAGCTGCTCCCAAAGCGAGCGCCAGAGCTGAAGATGTTGGGCGGCAATCTTATCGAGTTCGCCTGTTCTCTGCAAAGCTCCTGATTTCTCGAGAGAATCCGCCGCCTCTCGTAGGCAGCGCAATTCTTCTTTCAATTTAGCCAGCCCATCTCTACCGCCCCAATTGGCGGCTTTGCCACCGCTTAGCTTGATCTGCAGCCAATTCTTGCAAGCTGAAATGAGTTCCTCATGGATCAGATCCCGGCAGCCTTGCTGGGAAACCCTCACGCTTTCTGCCAGCAAGTCATCCGGGTCTGTAATTGAAATTGAGGGGAGCAGGCTCAAGGCATCGTTCAATATGGCGGTATTGCGAAGCTGCTCAGCCCAGAGCGCGTTGCGCATTACCTCAATCCCAGTTTCCCAGCGTGCAATGAGTGTTTCAGGTCCCTTAAGTGATGGAAAAAGGTGGTTTAGCGTGCCGCGCTTTTCGAGCATGCTTGCCATTTCCGAACGTAGGTCTGTAATTCTTAAAGAGGCAAGGATCGCCAGCGCCGGGTGGTTCTCTGCCTGCAGGGACTTGAGCGCCGCCTCGATCGCCTGCTCTTTGATAAAACCGGCTTCCTGCTCATCTAGCACCTGGAAACGTGGGTCGATCTCGGCGGCAATGGAGTTCTCGCGCAGGAGGCGCGCGCACAGGCTGTGAATGGTGCTGACTTGCAATCGAGCCAGGTTCAGACAATGATTTCCCCAGATCGCCGAAGATGGATTTGACAAGGCTTTTTTCTCAATTTCCTTGCGTAAACGGGTGCGCATCTCTCGGGCGGCTTTTTCGGTAAACGTAATGGCAATGATGCCCTCCAGCCGCCAGTCAGGGTGTGTCTCGAGAAGGTAAATAAAGCGTTGGACAAGCACCCAGGTTTTCCCGGTTCCCGCTCCAGCCTCAACGATCAAGGATCGATCCTGTGTTTCGATGGCAAGCCGCTGTTCGGTGGTTGGATTCATGAGAAATTTCCCTGCCTCGCCTTGTGGATACTTTGCCGTGTCACCCGGCAGATCGAAGAATAATCGCAGTTGCCGCGGCAGAGCATACTCCCAGCGCCTGGTTTCGCAGGTGCGCTGGGAAAAACGCCAGCTCTGACTCGCTCGACATTCAGCGCCGCCTGGCTGATTGCGCTTTCAGCCAGGTCGCTTTCCCGCACTGTTCCCTGGAAATCGAGGTTCCCGCTCGCTTCGCGTGAGGGAATGTGCCAGTAATGGCTTTCGGCGACTATGGCGCCCTCTTCGAGCCAGAATTTCTCCGCCGCCAGGGCATACAGCGCAGTTTGCAGCGCCAACCCTTTTTCCATATCAGCTTTGGAATATGCAACGCTACCACTTTTATAATCGAGCACCCGCAAATTTCCAGCAGCATCTCGATCCAAGCGATCGATGAGACCATGCAGTCGATATTCAATACTCCCCGATTTGATGTCCAGGGGAGGAGGCCCATTTTTGGAAAAACCAAAGCCGGCTTCCTGCAGATAGGGTGAGTACCGGGCATTTTCACCGTTTTGCTCACATTCCCAGCTAACCAGGACGCGCACCATACGGCGCAGCTCTTCCTGTTCGTAGCGCCACAGAACACCAGGGCGAATTCCGTATCTTTGAGGAGACGCAAGGAAAACCGCTGTGCAGCTTTTGTCCAGGAGATCAAGGATTTTATCTAAATTCGATATCGTTATCCTGATCGAAACACCTGTCAGTTTTCGAAAGAAATGCTCCAGGACTGCATGCAGGATGCTGCCACGCTGAATGGCATCCAACCCCTCTTGTGGTTCCTGGCGGGCTTTCAGCTCCAGTATGTGTTCAGCAAAAAAGCCAAATGGGCAGTCGGCGTATCGATTGAGGCGGGATGCGCTCCAGATATGGGAGGCGTCAAAGCGAGAGGCAAGCTCTCTACGCAGGTTATAGTTTTGCAATATCCCTTCGTATTCTCCTGGTGGATGGTAGCTTTGCCGCTGGTGCATCACTTGGTTAGCATTTTGGATATAAGACCACTGGTCGGCGATTGCATCCGGGATTTGATCGGCTTGGGAGTGAGCGAGTGCAATCAGGTATTCATTGGCGCTGGCGGCGTTCTCCAAAGATGGTGCTTCGGCGATCGGAATGTGTTCAACCTCCAGATTAATGAATCTCCCAAGGACAGCATCCCAGTAAGGTGAAGTTTGCCAGGGGGCGCCATTTACATCGATGTACGGTCTCAAGATTGTCAGCCGTTTGCGGCAGTTTCCAAGCGCCTGCCACCAGAGGGAAGCATCATCCGCCTGGGTGAACCGGATCAGAGGCAGCGGATGCCGCTCTCTTTCATTTTGTGAATAGAGCACATCTACCTCTGGGGAGCGGGGGAATTCACCCTCCGACAGACCCAATATAAACAGGTAATCTACCTCCCTGGAGCGTCCCTCTTCTAAGCGACTAAACCGTGCCAGGTTTTGAGATGGGTCCGGCGGGATCTGGACAACCCTGAGGGAGCTGATCAAATCGTCTCTGAAGGTTTCCCACGTGACAACCTTTTCAGCGGGAATTAATTCAGCAGCTGAGTATAAGAGGCGCAAGGTATCCATGACCAGGTCTATAGCCGCTAAGTCCCGCCTGGAAAAAAGGGTTTTCTGGCAGCAGCCCAACAGATCGAGAGTTGCGCCGGGTTCCACGATCTCATCCTCAGGGGTTTCGCCTCTGAGGAAAAGTCCGATCAAGGCGGTCTGGATCCACCAGGTGAACTCTTGATAGGTAGCGGGAATGAGTGGTGTAAGATGATCAAAAAAGCTGTTGAGACCTTCTTCAATGGCTGCCAGAACTTGCGGTAAAAGCCTGGAAACGAGCGGCGGGGAGCTCAAATCTTCATCTTCGGCATCCGGCTCTTGAGCATCAAGCGGTTGGAGTGCAAACAGCCATTGATCGCGCCCGCTGACCACCGGGCGTTCACGACTGAGCTGATCTAGCAGGTCGATTTGTTCATCCGAAAGCCAGGTCTGGCAGATATATGGTGAACGAAGAATGTCGAAGGTGTCTCGCCATGGAAAATCAGGGTAGAGTCTGAGCAACTTGACCAGTGCGGCAACGGCAGGATTATTCAGCAGGGGAACGTGGTACTCGATTGGAATACCATATTCTTCAGCCACGGAACGCACGATGGGCAGATAAACTGAAAGGTTCGGAGCGAGAACTGCAATCTCCGCAAGCGTAACCCCTTCAATCAGCAGGCGCTTGATTTCGAGCAGCGTGCGTCTGACCTCGGCTTCGCGCGACGGCGCTTCGATCAAATGAATCGTTGTATCGTCGTTGTTGATGGGGTATTTCTCTCCTGTTTCAAACAGGGTCTTGCGCAAATGCTCAAGAGTCTGGGGTGCCGGTACATCATCAGCGAGTTGGTGGACTTGAGGCTGAATTCTTTGGATAATGGTTTGGCGCGTTTGGTTTAGTCTTGCCAACGCTAGGCTGTTCTCAGGGCGATTTTCATCCCAGACAAGGAAGATGCTCAAAGCAGTGAATCGTCGACTAAGCTGTTCGAGGATGCGCACCTGTAGCGGAGTGAACTGGTCGAATCCATAGACAAATAGTGCGCCGTCGCTTTGAAACAAAACAGGATTTTTTTCCAGGGCTTCGGCAGAAATCCACAGCAGACCGTCTGCATCAGAAAAATTATGTCGCTGCAGGAAGCCCTGGTAGTGGGAATAAAATTCAGCTAGTTGCATGTCCCGATCTTCCCCTGAGAGCAGCGCATATTCAGCAAACTGCTCGGGAAAGATGCCCTGGCTTTTCATCTCACGCACCCAATCGAGCAGGACTTCGCTAAAACCGGGTTTACTCCGCATTGGCGCAAAGGAAGATAATTTGTTTTCGCAGTTTAGTTCAGATAGAATGATCCGGATCAAGCGGCGGATAGCAGTGTCGTTTATTTCGTGGATAGGAATGCTTGCTTCATCCAGTATCGCATTTCCGAGCCAGTAGAACTGGTAGAGTTTCACACCGATCGTATTGCCGAGCACGCCGCACAGGTCGGCAATCACTCCAGCAGAGGGTGCGAGAATCACGATTTCAGCCAATGGATGATCTTTTTTAGTTTTCCTGACCTGGGCTATTAGATCAAGCTTTGCTGTGTGTAATGTGGGGGTAAGAAATAAAAGGCTTGCCAATAGTCTTGCTTTCTGAGGCATTCAATTACGGGTGGATGGATATATTGTACTCTGTATGGTTTTCGGTTTCTCTATTTTTTTGGTAAGATTTTTGATGACTTGTGTTCCAGATCGATTAAATAGCTATAAGGCAAAGTCATACGAGGGAAAACCGTGTCAAAAACCCTGTTTTTATACGGCACTGGTTACTCTAATGTTTATGATGGACGTACGGTGGAATATTTAAGTATAATAAAATTCAGGACCCATGTGTTGGATTCATTGTGATGGATGAGAATGTCAGCAGAGGAATAATCATGAGTTCACAAATTGAGATCCCAGAGTCGCTGGTTGAGGAATTTTGCCTGCGAAACCACATTCAGCGATTAGCATTTTTCGGATCTGTCTTACGAGAAAACTGTAGACCAGATAGCGATCTAGATGTGTTAGTGGAAATTAATCCCGGTTTTGTCCCAGGACTGATGGGTATGGCGCGCCTGGAACATGAATTATCTGTTATTTTTAAGAGACAAGTTGATTTACGCACACCTGAAGATTTAAGCCATTATTTCCGCCAGCAGGTTCTTGACGAAGCTGAGATTCGATATGAAAGCTGAAGCTTTGGTCCGCTTGCACCATATGCTTGATGCCTCACTGGGAAGAAATTGTCGGTATGCGACATCGGCTTATTCATGCATATTTTGATATTAATTTAGATGTGCTTTGGCATACAGTCTCTGTCGAGCTTCCAGATTTAATCGATATTTTAAACCGAGCTGTGAAAATATAATATAAGAAATCGAATCTAATCGCAAGCGAGATTAGCTGGAGTTAATACTTCCCGTACTCTATCGCCGTCTCATACACGGCGACAATGTTCTCAGCCGGGACTTGCGCCTGGATGTTATGCACCGCGGCAAAGACAAAACCGCCTCCGAGGGCCAGGTCGTCGATGCGCCGTTTGACTTCGTCAGCTACTTCTGCAGGACTTCCAAAGGGGAGCACGCGCTGGGTGTCCACTCCACCGCCCCAAAAGGTAATATCTTTGCCGTAGACTTGCTTCAGGCGTTTGCTGTCCATGCCGCGTGCCGAGACCTGCACCGGGTTGAGGATGTCAAAACCCAGCTCGATCAGGTCAGGGATGAGATCGTATACGGCACCGCAGCCGTGAAAGAAGAGTTTTGCATCCGTCTTCTTCTTAATCGCTTCCACCAGCCTGCGCTGCTTAGGCTTGATCATCTTGCGGTAAATGCCGGGATTGATCAGCCAACCATCCTGCGTGCTAATGTCGTCCCAGTAGGTGAAGACCTGGATGTACTGCCCCACCTGGTCCAAGTAATTATTGCAGGATTCAATGTAGATGTCGGTGATCTGCTCCATCAGGCAGTCGGCGAACTTGGGCTCGGCAACAATCGCCATCAGGAAGTTCTGCATCCCCATGGTGCGCGCCGGTTGTTCGAAAATCCCGCCGCCGATCACCGCGCTGCCCACCAGGGCGTAATCTGTGTTTTCATAGAGATATTGGGCTTGCTGACGAAGTTGAAGGATATATTCTTTTGGATCTGGGCGCGGCCAGGCATAACTATCCAGCGCTGCCTTGTTCGGCTCCTTGATTGGGAAATCAACCCAATCGAAGTAATAGCCGCCTTCTTTTGGCATGTGCAGCTTGGAGCCCCAGCGGTCGATGAAGGCGTAATAATCGCCCTCTTCGAAGATCTTCAACCCAGGTGCGGTGGCAGCCGGAAGCTGCACCATGCGGAAATCAACCGCGAAGCGTTGCAGCAGGGCTTCATCCAGGTAGGGGAGCTGCTGGACGTAATCCAGCATTTTAAATTCTTCGAGCGGGATGCCCAGGTGTTTTTTGAGCGGGATGTAAGCGCTCTTCGTAATGGAAGAGACGATCGTTGCCCCCAGGTCGATCGGGATGCGGTCCGGCTCTTTGTGATCCAGCGCCAGCCTGACTCCGTCCTGAATCAGCGGCCGCAAACGCTCCAAAGCGAGTACCGTGTCCGGCTTGATCGCCCGGCGGATTTCGGCGAGCTCGTCAAGTCGCTTGACTCCTTCCATCATCAGATTCGCAGTCCGCAGCCGGACCATCTGCGAAGGACTGAGCTCGAACTCCCCCTGGTGGAAGGTGAAGATTCCTTCGGGCCAATGGAAGACGCCCAGCACAATTTCCTCGACCAGCGCAGCTTGCTGGGAGAGCAATTCCTCGCTCGAAAAAACGTGTCTGGCCAGCAGCGCCTCCTTGAACTTCGCATCCCCCAACGGCTCATCCCTGAACTCGTCCCAGAGCGCGGGATCGATCTTGCCGCGGCTGACCAAGAACGATCCGAGCCGGTCCTTCTCCACGTTGGAGTCCGCTCCGATCACCTCCCCTCTACCGATCAAAATCGCCTTGATCTCCCTGCCGTTTTCCAGCAGGAGC
>Ga0209253_10003449_pt1 | contig 13890 bp, 22 predicted proteins | sample FrelakmetBRP12BR_FD_187145 | JGI IMG/M metagenome (GOLD analysis project Ga0209253, IMG submission 187145) | Freshwater lake sediment microbial communities from the University of Notre Dame, USA, for methane emissions studies - BRP12 BR (SPAdes)... | ecosystem: Environmental > Aquatic >...
ACTCCTTTTCGGGTGGGACGCACCCGTTGGGGCGTAACGTGGCCGGTTGCGGCGAGCGTGCCCCAAGAAGCCGCTGGCCTTTAGCCCATGCGGAGCGTCACACTCGGCACTTCAGTCTCCTGGCCCGGCCGGGTACAGTGGGGATGCCAGGCGAGGCCAAGCGGGAGGGAACGGTGGCGACACTGATGTGGGAGCCGGTACGCGAACAGTACTGTGAACGGGTGGACCGCCAGGTGGCGCTGGAGGCCGAGCTCATCTACCCGGCCGAGATCATGCCCGACCAACCGCCGCGGGTGACCGCGCACCGGTGCTCACTGGGCATGGTCTGCAACCTGTTTGACAAGCCCACCTGCTGCTGGGCAGGAACTCAGCCGGGGTACGATCCGCTGGCCTGATACGTTCAGCACGACGCGCGGATCCTCCTCCATGAGCCGGATCGACGTTGCGCCCGTGCATGCCACGGGCGCATTGCATTCCTGGCCATTCAGGAGGCTGCCGCACTAGATCACGCCGAGCTGCCGCCCGACCTTCTCGAAGGCGCTCAGGCCGCGGTCCAGGTCCTCCGGGCTGTGAGCAGCGGAGATCATCACCCGCAGCCGCGCCTTGCCGCGCGGCACGGTCGGGAAGCCGATGGCCATGGCGAACACGCCGGCGTCGAACAGCCTTCGCGAGAAGTCCTGTGCCAGCGGCGCTTCGCCGAGCATGACCGGCGTGATCGGCGTTGTGCTCATGCCGGTATCGAATCCCAGGCCCTGCATCTCACGCTTGAAGGTCTCGGTGTTGGCCCACAGCCGGTCGACTAGTTCCGTGGACCCTTCCAGCAGATCCAGGCCGGCCAGGCAGGCGGCGACATCCGGCACGGTCATGGCAGACGAAAACAGGAACGGCCGTCCCCGCTGGCGCAGCCAGTCGATGATGCGCTGCGATCCGGCGACGACGCCGCCGACAACGCCGAAGGCCTTGGACAGCGTCCCGACCTCAACATCCACCTGGCCGTGCAGGCCGAAGTGATCAACGATGCCGCGCCCGCCGCGTCCGAGGACGCCTTCGCCGTGCGCGTCATCCACCATCAGGACACAGTCATGCCGGCGCGCCACAGCCAGGATGGCGTCGAGCGGGGCGACATCGCCGTCCATGCTGAAGACGCCATCGGTCACCACCAGCCCGCGCCGGTAGCCGGTGGCCTTGCTGGCTTCGATCTGCTGGTTGAGATCGTTGGGATCCCGGTGGGCATAGCGGACAATGCTCGCCCCCGACAACCGCGAGCCGTCGATGATGCTGGCATGATTCAGCTCGTCCGAAAAAATCACGTCTTCCTTGCCGACCAGGGCCGGGAGGGTGCCCAGGTTGGCGGTGAAGCCGGACTGGAATGTGATGGCCGCCTCGACGCCCTTGAACGCCGCCAGCCGGCGCTCGAGTTCGAGGTGCAGTCCCATCGTTCCGGCGATCGTCCTCACGGCGGCCGGGCCGATGCCGTAGCGGTCGATCGCCTGCTTGGCGGCTTCGATCAGGTGCGGATGACTGGCCAGGCCGAGGTAGTTGTTCGAGCAGAAGTTCAGCACCTGCTTACCGTCGACGATCAGCCAGGCGCCTTGCGGCGAGGTCAGGGTGCGGATGTGGGTGAACAGGCCGGACTGCCGCAGGCTGTCGAGTTCCTCGGCGATCCACTGCGTGTTGGCTGATTCAGGCATGTTCCTCCTGGTCTGGCTCGGAGCCGGCGCCGGACTGCTGGCGGCGGATGAGCGCCAACTTCCGCTCGCGCGGCAGCGCCTTGAGGGCCCGTTCACGCCGCATGGCGGTGCTCAGGTCATCGTGGTCTTCAACGACAGCCAGGCTCACCGGCGGGTGGGCGCGCGTGTAGCGTGCGCCGCGGCCGGAGGTGTGCTGATGCAGACGGCGCTCCGGATCGGTGGTCAGCCCGGTGTACAGGCTGCCGTCCGCGCACTCGAGGATGTAGCAGTAGTAGTGCCGCATCGGCGGGATTATACGCCCCGCGTTCGGGCTGACCAAACGCGCCGGCGCGGCTACCGCGCCGCAAGTGCCTACTGCGGTTGCCCGAGGCTATGGCCCCGAGTGGAAGGGTAGCCCGGCACCCTCAGTTCGAGTTCGGCTTGCGTCGCCGCCCGAGTCCGAACATACGCTCGAGGACACTCGGCCCCTGCAGCGGCGGGCCTGGCGAGATCTCCTGCGCGCCCCAGTCGCCCTTGCGGCGTGCAGACTGCCAGGCGTCATGCGAGCGGGTGGCGGCATCCAGGTGCTGCTTCAGGGCTTCTTCGGTGCCCGAGGCGAGCGCCAAGCGCCATTCGCCTAGTTCATCCTGAAAGGCATCCAGTTTGGCCAACAAGCTGGTGCGCTGCAGGAGCAGCGCTGCATGTGTCATTTCGGGAAGCCGGGCGTCGATCAGGGCCGTCGCGTGGGCGAAGGTCGCCCCGGTCATCCGCTGGGCATCCCTCCACCCGGGCTGCCGATTCGACATACCCACGAGGGTGGCGGCCAGCAGCGCGGGAAGGGATGTGTTGGCCGCGGTGGCGGCATCCAGTTCCGGGGCGTCCATGAAGAATGGCTTGGCCCCGGCGAGGCTCGCCAGGCTGAGAGCGACGGCGATGCTCTCCTGTGGTGTCCCCGGCGGGAGCACGAGGGCCATTACCCCGCCGGCAAACCGGTCAGCGCGCGGGGTGTCATCGTGCAGGCTGGCGGGATCGATGGCGGACGCCCCCTCGACCGGGACGAGGCCGATGTAGCGGCGCCCCGGCGGCATGTGTTCGGCGACCCAGGCGAGCACGTGGGACTGGACGGGGCTGGTGCCGAGGATCAATGCGCCCTGGGGCAGCGCGCCGGCGAGCGTTTCAAGTGCAGGGATCATCTCCTCTGGAGCCAGCGACAGGATGCACAGGTCGCATTCGGACGACGCCTCGCGCAGCGAGCCGAGCATTCGGTCGACGACCTGCGCCTTGAGCGCCTCGCGGGTGACCCGCTTGTCCGGATCATAGCCCGCCAGGCGCACCTCGATCTTGGGATTGCGGAGCGCTAGGGCGAGCGAAGCGCCCACGCGGCCTAGCCCGGCGAGCAGGATCTCGTCTGCCACAGGACCTCCTAGTGACTCCCGTCGGCTGCCTGCAGTGCCGCCAGCAGGTGGTCAGCGGGCGTCGATGGAACGGGCAAGGGGTCGTGATGGCGCCGCACTACCTCAGCGAGGGTAGGCGACGCACCGGCCTGCATCAGCATGGCCTCGCCCCAGGCGGCGTGCTGGGCGGCGACGACGAACGGGCGGCGCCACCCGGACGGCGCTGCCTGGCTCCACCCTCGTGCAGAGCGCGGGATCAGACGGTCGGCCAGGACGACCAGCACGCGATCCATCAGGTGCAGAGGCGCGCGTGTCTTGCCGACGTCGTGGACGAGCGCTGCGGCGAGCAAGGCTGGATCCGACTGGCCCTGGCGCAGGAGCGTGCGCAGCACGGCCAGGGCATGGGCCTGTTCCGCCGGACCCTGGCGTGCAAACAGCGCGTGCAGCGATGCCGGAAGATGGGCGCGCAGGAGATCCGCGTCCCCCGGCGCCGCGCGATCGAGAACGGCGTGCAGGAACTGGGAGACCCGGTAGGCGGCGCGCGTCATGAGACCAGCAGGCTGAGGATACGGATGGCCGGTTGGCTGACCAGTGTACCGATCAGGTCGAACGAGGCGAAGTTGCCCAGGAAGAACAACCCGAAGAGGATCATCGGCCCGTACGGCCGCAGACTCTCCATGCGCAGCTGCAGCGTCGGCGGCAGAAAGTACGAGACGACCTTCTCGCCGTCAAGCGGGAAGATCGGTATCAGGTTGAAGAAGAGCAGGATCAGGTTGATGAAGATGAACTCGAGCAAGAAGGCGCTCACCGAGGGGAGCAGCCCCTGCGACGGGGCGAAGGTCGTCACCAGGCCGGCGCGGAATGGCAGGGAAGCCAGAATGGCGAGCACCAGGTTGGAGAATGGACCGGCGGCGGAGACGAGCATCATCCCGGCCGGCGTGCGCGAGCGAACCGCGTACGGGTTGACCGGCACGGGCTTGGCCCAGCCGAACCCGGCCACGACGAGCAGCAGCGATCCCAGCGGATCCAGATGGGCCAGTGGGTTGAGCGTGAGGCGGCCACTGAGCCGCGGCGTGTCATCGCCGAGCTGCGTGGCGGACCAGGCATGAGCGAACTCGTGCACGGTGAAGGCAACAACCAGCGTCACCAGGCGTGTGATCAGTAGCGATGCAGACAGGTTCAACATGCGAGTGCAGATTCTACCATGCGCCTGGATGCTATAATCCCAGTCCTCGGAGTCATCTCATGCTCCCCGACCTTCGTATGGCTGATGTGCTGCGTCTCCGCAAACCGCATCCGTGTGGAAGCACGGATTGGGTGGTGGTTCGCCTGGGCGCGGACATCGGACTCAAGTGCACAGGCTGCGGGCGGCGGATCCTGCTGACACGGCGCGAGGTCGCCCGCCGCATGCGGAGCACCGTGCGCCGCGGCGAGGAGCCGCCGGCCCTTGCCTGAGCGGCCGCGCGTGCTGTTCCTGTTCTCGGACACCGGCGGCGGCCACCGCAGCGCGGCCGAAGCGGTGATCGAGGCACTGGAGCTCGAAGCTCCGGGCCGTTTCGATATCCAGTTGATCGATGTATTCAAGCAGTACGCGCCGCCGCCGCTCAATCTGGCACCGGCGGCCTACCCCGGCATGGTGCGAGTGCCGCAGATGTGGGGCTTCGGCTATCGCATGACCAACGGGCAGCGCCGGGCACGGGCCATCACCGGTGCGGCGTGGCCCTACGTGCGCCGCGCGGCCCGGCGCCTGGCGCGCGAGCAGCGGGCCGACCTCATCGTGTCCGTGCACCCGGTGATGATCACAGCTGTCCTCAAGGGATATGGGTCGCGCCGGCCTCCGTTCTTCACCGTGGTCACCGATCTGGTCACCACCCACGCGTTGTGGTACGACCCCGAGGTCGACCTCTACACGGTGCCGACCGAGGCGGCGCGGCAGCGCGCGCTGGCTTGTGGCTTGGACCCGGCACGCATTCACGTCGTGGGCCTGCCGGTGGCGCAGCGCTTCTGCCAGCCGGTGGCTGACCGCGCGGCGCTGCGGACCGAGCTCGATTGGCCCACCGACCGGCCGGTTGTGCTCTTGATGGGCGGCGGGGAGGGCATGGGGCCGCTGTTCGAGACGGCGACCGCGATCGCCGCTCCCGGTGGCGACTTCGCCCTGGCCGTGATCTGCGGACGCAACCGGCGGCTGAAACGGGATTTGGAGGCCCAGGATTGGCCCATCCCGACCCGGCTGTACGGGTTCGAGCGCCGCATCCCGCAGATGATGCAGGCGGCCGATCTGCTGGTGACCAAGGCGGGGCCCGGGACGATCGCCGAGGCGATCAACGCCGGGCTGCCGATGGTGCTGTACAGCCGGCTGCCGGGCCAGGAGGACGGGAACGTAACCTATGTCGTTGACGAGGGGGTTGGCACCTGGGCGCCCGGCGCGGATCGGGCGGCAGCCTCTGTTCACCGTTGGTTGCAGGATCCCCGGAAGTTGCAGCAAGCCGCCGCGGCCTGCCGGCGAATTGCCCGGCCGTCCGCGGCGACGGAGATCGCCCGCTTGATTGCGGTACAACTGCAGGCAGGACAGTCGGAGCCCCCACTCCGTGCCGGTGTCGCCTAGAAGTTGGTGATCACCGCGCTGTACATGTTGCCCACGGCTGTGCCGAAGAGCGCCAAGAACAAGACGACCACGACCGCCACGAGGATGATGATCATGGCATACTCGACCAGGCCTTGACCGCGGGGCGGACCATAAAACATAAATGCCCCCGTAACGGGATGTATGAATTGCCCAATGACAGCCATAGGGTATGGGACCTTCTTCCTACGCGCAATAGGCCCTTGGAGTCAGGACCGGAGCGCCGCCCGCCAAGGGTGTCCGTGGACATAGGCCGCAAGGCCATGCCTGCGGACTCGCCCCTGCCGGTGGACCTTACAGTCTCCTTTCTGGAGGGGGTGCAGTTGCGTGCACAAACTGATGGTCGTCTTTCGCCCGCCGCTTGACCCGATCGCCTTTGAGCGCCGCTGGAGTGAGGAGTTCGTGCCCCTGGCCGAGAGGATGCCCGGGTTGCGGCGCGTCGCACTGGCCCGCGCGTACGGCGGGCCAGCGGGGCCGACCGATGTCTACCTCGTACATGAGTTCTTCTTCGACGATGCCGAGGCCCTGCACCAGGCGATGATCTCCCCGCAAGGCCAGGAGGCCGGCCGGGCACTGATGGGGTTTGCCGCCCGACAGGTGAGCCTGGCCTTCGCCGAGCACCTGGAGGAAGAGCGGCCGATCCCGGCCCGGCCCGGTTGACCGGCAACGATCATCCGCGCCTGCCTGTCACGCCTCCATGACCCTTCGCCTTCGATCCCGCCGCACCTTCAGACCTACCGCCGGGATGGTTGTCCTGCTGGCCGTGCTCGCTGTCGCCGTGGCCGTGGCTGCCATGCTCGTCCTCCAGGTCCTTCGGCCATCATCCGGCCGCCTGGGGAGGCTGCGCCAGTACTGGTCGGATCCCGGGGCACATTCCGATTGGGCGATCCGCGGGGGCGAGCGCTGCGGCACGGCGCCCTTTGTCATGCCCACCGACGGCCTGATCGGGTTCCTGTGGGGCGACTCGTTCTATCCAGGGCACCACCACCAGGGCCTGGACATCTTTGGCCCCACCGGACCGGACGGACTCGGAGAGACACCGGTGGTGGCGGCCTACGACGGCTTCTTGACGCGGCTACCCGGATGGCGCTCGGCCGTCATCGTGCGGATCCCCGACGACCCCTTGATGCCGGGTCGAACGATCTGGATGTACTACGCTCACATGGCCGACGCGGACGGCCGGTCGTACATCGAGGCTGCCTTCCCCCCCGGAACCCGCGAGCAACCCGTACGCGCCGGAACGCTCCTCGGCTATCAGGGTAACTACTCCGCCGATCCCAACAATCCGACCGGGATGCATCTGCATTTCTCGATCGTTCTGGGTGATGGCCAGGGAAGCTTCCGGAACGAACTGGAGATCGAGAACACGCTGGACCCCAGCCCCTACCTCGGCCTGGAGGCCAATGCCTCGACGGCCGGATCCATGCCGCCGGCCTGCGGCTCCGGCAAGTAGCCAGACGGTGGGCGCGTGGAGGCCATCCGGCTCCCACCGCGTATAATTGCGTGCGCCGGAGAGCAGCGGGCGGACGAACCGATGGTGCGCCCGCTGCCTCACCTGTCGGACGTCGAAAGGTACCGATGGCTTACATCGTCTGCGCCGAAGAGATGGATGGCCGTTGGATCGCCCACGTCCCTGACCTGCCGGGCTGTTTCAGCGCACACAAAGACCGGGATGTGGCGATCAAGGGCGTGGCGGCCGCCATTGAGGCGTATGTGCTGTGGTGCCAGCGCCATGGGCTGCGCGTCTCGGGGCTCGCCGGCCCGATGATGGTCAGCGAGGTGATTCGCGCCTGGACCTACGAAGAGGAATACGAGGTCAGCGCCTTCTTCGCCAGTGACCGTCCGCCGGTGATGGTGGAGGAACTGGATGAGTTCCGCCGGCTGCTCGAGATGACGCGGCAGGATCTGCTGGACGCCGTCGAAGGCCTTGCGCCTCAAGACCTGACCAAGGAGTTCACCGGCGAGCGCTGGCCGATCCTGGGCATCCTGCGCCACGTGGCCAACGCCGACCTGTGGTACCTCGATCGGCTGGGCCTGGCGCTGCCGCGCGCTGAAGTGCCCGGAGATGTGATGGCGCGGCTGGAGCGCGTGCGTGGGCACCTGCTGGGCGTGCTGACCACGCTGGCGTCCCGCACCGGCGTGGTCGCTTTGTCCGGCGAATTGTGGTCCGCGCGCAAGGTGCTGCGCCGCACCCTGTGGCACGAGCGCGATCACACCGACCACATCCTCAAGCTGCGGGCCGTGCTGCGGTAGAGCGACACCCATGGAAGAACTGTGGGCCTACCGGCAGCGGCTTCTGGCAACGCACGCGGCGCAAGTCGATAGGCTGGGCTCAGTCCTGGAGGGCATCCCGGAGCGGCGGTTGACGCGGCGCCCGGCCGGCGGCGGCTGGTCCGCCCACCAGCTGGCGGTCCACGTGCGCGACGTGGAGATCCAGGCCTATGTGCCCCGCGTCCATCGACTGATGGCGGAGGAGGATCCACTGCTGGCGGACTTCGACGCCGAGGCCTTCATGGCCGGCCACTACGATCCGGCGGAGCCGGTGGCGCAGATCGTGCAGGATGTGGCGCAGGCTCGCCAGAGCGTGCGCCGGATGCTGGCCTACGGGAATGCGGCCGGATGGTCGCGCGCAGGCCGCCATCCAGCACTGGGGATCTGCACGGTGCAGGCTTGGGTCGAGCGCGCCGTGGCCCACTTCGACGAGCACCTGCGCCAGCTCGAGGGGCTGCGCCGCGCCGGCCGAAGCGCCGGCGCCGATGGAGGGTGAGGGAGACCATGACCGAGAGACTCATCCTGCTCGAGACTCAAGGGCGCGTCGGGTTGGTGCGCCTGAACCGCCCGGAGGCGCACAACGCGCTGAACGCCGCCCTGCTGAAGGACCTGATGGACGGCCTGGAGGCCTTCGATCGCGATCCGGCCATTGGCGCCATGGTCGTGGCCGGCAGCGACAAGGCCTTCTCAGTAGGAGCGGACATCAAGGAGATGTCAGGCCGCTCGGCGGCAGAGATGTTTCAAGCCGATCCCATTGCTGCCTTTGACCGTGTTCAATCCGTTCACAAACCCGTCGTGGCGGCCGTTTCCGGATGGTGCCTGGGTGGAGGCTGTGAGCTGGCGCTGGCCTGCGATCTGATCGTGGCTTCGGAGATGGCCCGCTTCGGCCAGCCGGAGATCACCATCGGTGTCATCCCCGGGGCGGGGGGTACGCAGCGATTGACGCGCCAGGTGGGGAAGGCCCTGGCGATGGAGATGGTGCTCAACAACCGCACGCTGACCGCGGCGGAGGCGCTGGCCCACGGGCTGGTCAACCAGGTGCACCCCGTCGAAGCCTACCTGGCCGCGGCGCTCAAGCTGGCCGAGGAGATCGCGGCCCGCGCGCCGCTGGCCGTTCGCCTGGGGAAGGGCATGGTCACGCACGCACAGGAGAGCTTCCTGACTCAGGGCGTGGCCGACGAACGGCGTGCCTTCTACTCGCTGTTTGCCACCGAAGACAAGGCGGAGGGCATGCGCGCCTTCCAGGAGAAGCGCGCCGCACAATGGAAGGGGAAGTAGGCGCCGCGCCCTGACACCGCGCCAGCCGCAAACGCCACGATGCGCAACGAGCAGCTGTCTTACCGCGACCTGATCACGGTCTTCCGCACACTCGGCATGCGGCGGACCAGCCGCGTCCTGGTGCACGCTTCGCTGCCGGCGCTGGGACCGATTGCCGGCGGGGCGGACACGATCGTCGGTGCACTGCTGAGCACGTGTGAGACCGTGATGATGCCATCCTTCACCGAGCAGTCGATGCTGACGCCGGTGATCGGTCCCCCCGAGAACGGGCTGGCCTATGGGGGAGAAGACGATAGCAACCAGGCGGCCGAGTTCTATCACCCCGAACTGCCGACCCCGGATGTTGTGGCTGAACGCCTGCGCCAGGACCGTCGGGTGGCGCGTTCGATGCACCCGCTGTACTCCTTCGTGGCAGTGAACGCTGACGAGGCGCTGCAGTCGCAGACGCTGGACGACCCGCTGGCACCGGTGGGCTGGCTGGCCGACTTCGACGGCGACGTGCTGCTGCTCGGGGCCAACCACAAGGACAACGTTGCCCTGCACTACGCGGAGCAAGCCGCGGGGCGCAAGCAGTTCATCCGCTGGGCGCTGACGCCGGAAGGCGTGGTTGTGTGCCCCAACTGCCCCGGCTGCTCCGAGGGTTTCCCGGCCATCAGTGAGCGCCTGGCCGGGGTGGCGCGGCGGGCGCGGCTCGGAGCGGCGCGCATCGAGCTGATCCCGGTGCGCGACCTGATTCATATCGCTGTGGGTTGGGTCCGCCAGGACCCGCGCTCGCTGCTGTGTGAGCAGCCGGGCTGCCCGCGCTGCCGCGCTGTCCGCGCCTCGGTACGCGCCACGCTGTAGCACCCCGTTGGGCAGAAGATCCACCGAATGAACTCCATCGGATTTCGCTCTTCGTGGCCTGTTCGCCTGGGCGTCGGACTGATCGCAGGGGCGGCCATCGCGTACGTTGAGAACGTGGCGTTCGGCGGCGAGGTCAGCCCGATCGTCGTTCTGGCCATGTTGCTCGCCACAACAGCAACAGCCGGGGCGATCTGGGGTCCGCGCGGGTGGGTTACGACGGTCACGGCGTGGGCGTTCGTGCCGGCGCCTCACTGGGTCAAGCATCTCCTCGGTCTGCCGGATACCCTGTACCCGAACACCTACGCATCGATCCTGCTGCTGGCGGCCTTCTCGCTCGTTGTTGCGGCCGTCGGCACCGGGTGTGGGATGCTCGTCCGCAAGCTCGCCTCCGCGGGCGCGCGCAGCGATTCCGGACCTTCCTGACAGTAGCCCGCAGCTGACTCGGAACGCAGGCGCTCCGCAAGCACCAGGTCCTGACCGTTCGTGACGAACTGCATCACCGTCGGCATCTTGGCCGGAGGGTTCCGGGCTACCGGCATTCACCGCCTGCGAGGTGCAAGACGCGCCCGCCTGGACGCGGGGTAGACCGCGCGGGATCGCGCCGCGCACGCCGGGGGTTGAGCAAAGGGCGATGACCCGAGAAGCCGGGCCGGGTGTCCCATGGCCACCGGGCAGGACGGGCGAGGGTCGAATGCGACCGTCGGGAGGGCGAGTGGCACCAAGGAGTGTCTTGCGCCAAGGCCGCTGTACCGGCATAATTCGACAAATCCCCTCTCGGAGGTTCAGGTGGACAAGCGGACGCTCGGTATTATCCTGACCATTGCAGCGGCGCTGTTCTGCGGCTGTCCCGGGATCTTCATTTGCCTGTTCGGCGGGCTGACGGCGGCCGGTCTCGGCACCTACACCACCGATGTCTTGGGCAACACCGGTGCGGGCCAGTTGCCAACGGGCTCAGGCTTTGGGATGTTGTGCGCTGGGCTGGTCCTGATCGCCATCCCGATCGTGATCGGAATCTTGATGCTGCGCAAGCCCAAGGCCGTCGCGCCCGTAGACATCGTTCCGCCGGCCTCCTAGCCGGTCTCTCCCGAGTCACCCACCCGGCGGCCAGCCGGCGCTCGTGCGCCGCGCTGGCCGCTGCGGAGTCACAGCGACCATGACCACGATCCTGATCCTGGGTGCCACCGGCTTCATCGGCGGGCACATCGGCCTTGCGGCGCTGGAGCGCGGCTGGACGGTGCGCGCTTTGCGCAGGAGTCCGGACCCGGCCGGTCCACTCGAGGCAGCGTCCGTGGAGTGGTTCAGCGGGTCGCTGGATGCGCCGGCGTCACTCGACCTACCTCTGCGCGCGGTCGACTTCGTGTTTCACGCAGCCGCCTACTACCCGAAGACGGGAAGGCATGTCTTACGCCAGGTCGCCTACGCCGTGCAGCAAACCCGGCACGTGCTTGAGGCGCTGCGGCGGGCTGGCTCACCACGGCTCCTGTTCACCTCCAGCCTGACGGCCATCGGGCAGCCACCGCCGGGCGAGGCGCGGCAGGCGGATGAGCGCGATACGTACATCTCCGGTTCGCTCCCCCGCTCGGCGTACTACGAGTGCAAGATCGCCATGGAGCGGGAGATCCTGCAAGGCGCCGGCGGAGCGACGGCGGTGATCCTCAACCCGACAGCGGTCTTCGGCCCCGGCGACTGGAAGCCGACCACCGGCGGACTTCTCGTTGGGCTGGCGCGCGGCTACGGGCTGGTGAGCTTGCCGGGATGGACCAACGTGGTCGATGTGCGCGATGTCGCCCGGGCGCATGTGCGGGCGGCGGAGGTCGGCGTGAGCGGTGAACGGTACCTGCTCGGCGGGCACAACCTGCGCATCGCCGAGTTCATGCGCACGATTGCCGAGGCGGCAGACGTCCGGCCGCCCCTTTTCGAGCTGCCGGTCCCCGTGCTGCGAGCGTTGGTGCGGATCGGCGAGCGCCTGCCGGGCGCCAGCGGGCTGGGCAATCACCTGGGAGCCTTCGAAACGTGGCAGCCCATGGATTGCAGCAAGGCGCGGCGAGCGCTGGGGATGGATCCCAGGCCCTGGGCCGATACGCTGCGGGACTCGCTGGCCTGGTACCGGGACCACGGCCTCCTGCCGCGCGGAAGCCCTGTGGTATGATGGCCCCCGCATGAGCGATCCAGCGAAGATCACCATCATCGAGGGGCCGCCACCCACCTTTGAGGCGGCGACCGAGGCCTGGCTGCTCGGGCTGACCGAGGGTATGACCCTGTCGCACGTGGCCGTGTGCCGCGTGCGCACGGCGAATGGGCCGACGCTGGTGGAGCGCTGCTACCGCGCCTGGCGCGACGGCCAGTCCATCTCGCTCGAGTACCGCGCCGAAGATGACTCGCCGCAGCAGGCGCCGATCGTGGCCGCCCGTTGGTCCGAAGTCCCCGATGGGCACGTGCTGCTGCTCTGGGTCCGGCTGGAGGAGGGCGACATCGAGGTCGATCTCGACTTCGGCCCCGAGGATCTGAACGACGAATTGGATGACGGGCCGGAGGGGCCCGACCTCGCCGACCGATAGCCGTCACTCGCCGGGCCCATGCGCCCGGCGATGTCTTTCTGGATCCCCAACCCGGAGGTGACGATGAGCGACGACCGACCTGCGTTGCACGTCGACCGCTCGGGGGCCAGCCTGCGCATCCTCCTCGACCGACCGCCGGCGAATGCCTTCGACGTGCCCATGGCCCAGGCCCTGCGCGAGGCGCTGAGTCGTGCGGCCGACGACGCGACGATCCGGTGTGTCTGTGTGATGGGAAGCGGGCGCTTCTTCAGTGCCGGTCAGGATGTGGGCACCATTGCCGGTGCCTCAACGGAGCTGGTGCGCCAGGCCCTGGAGGAGATCTACAACCCATCGATCGTCCTGATGCGGACCATGCCCAAGCCGGTCCTGGCAGCCGTGAACGGGCCGGCGGCGGGGATGGGTCTCGGGCTGGCGCTCGCGGCGGACCTGCGCCTGGCGGCCCGCAGCGCCCGGTTTGTATTCGGCTTCAGTGCGCTGGGGTTGACCGCCGACTGCGGTGTTTCGGTTCTGCTCCCCGGCTGGATCGGCGCCGGACGGGCGCTGTCGATGGCCCTGCTGGAGGAACCGCTGGGTGCCGACGAGGCACGCGCGGCAGGGCTGGTGGCCAACGTGTGCGATGACGGCGCATTAGGGCAGCAGGCCGAGGATTGGGCAACACGCCTGGCGGCCGGTCCGACGCGTGCCTACGCGTTGACCAAGCAGGCCATCAATGAGGCGGTCTTCCCGGACCTGGCCCGCCGGCTGGCGGATGAAGCGGCGCGCCAGGCGGCCGCCGCTGGGACAGCCGACGCCCGTGAAGGGGTGCAGGCGTTCCTGGAGAAGCGACGCCCGGCGTTCCGGGGGGCTTGAAGTCGCGGGCAAGATGGATGCATGATAGGGTGACCACGGCAGACGCCCGAGGAGGTGGGGTATGCCGATCACGGAAGGCGTCGTGTACTGTGATGGTTGCGGGGCGGAGATCACAGGACCGCCGGTGGTGCAGCAGGGGATGGACTACTGCTGCGATCTGTGTGCAAAGGGAGTCGAGTGTGACTGCGGCGCGGACGACGATGAGCGCCGTGCCCCCGCCGCTCCGGCGGTGTGACCACCGGGGGCAACAGGGCACGCCTGGCTTAGACGAGGTGGGGCGGCGCCAGCGCCGCCCCACCCGTTGGTTGATCTAGTCGAGGGGCCGTCCGAGGAGCGCCCGCTCCTGCTCGACGATCGAGTCGTCGAGCTTCTTGTACAACGGTGCCGGCGGCTGCAGCCGCTGA
>Ga0209253_10003450_pt1 | contig 13890 bp, 11 predicted proteins | sample FrelakmetBRP12BR_FD_187145 | JGI IMG/M metagenome (GOLD analysis project Ga0209253, IMG submission 187145) | Freshwater lake sediment microbial communities from the University of Notre Dame, USA, for methane emissions studies - BRP12 BR (SPAdes)... | ecosystem: Environmental > Aquatic >...
AACGAACCATCCTCAAGAGAGGAAATTGACAGTGACGGGCGGGAGTGCTATCGTCGGCGGCATCGAGCGTTCCGCGTGAGCACCCAAGGAGGTCCATCGTGAAGGAGCTTCTCGCCGTCCTTCTCGTCATGGCCCTGGTCGCGCCCCTGGCCGCCCAGGACCTCGCCGTCACGATCAAGACCGTCGAGCCCTTCCCGTATTGCGCCATTGACCACAAGGGCCCGTACACGGACATGGAAGAGGTCATAGGGAAGCTCATGGGCGCCATGCAGGCCCAGGGCCTGCTCCCCGAGATCCGCGGCCCCATGGTCGGCGTCTATCACAACTCTCCGGTCGGCACGGCGCCCGGCGACCTCTCCTGGGAGATCGGGTTCGTCGTCATGGCCCAGTCGACGATGCAGCCGCCGCTCGCGAGACGGTTCTGGGAGCACCGGACCGTCGCCGTCGCGACGCACATCGGCCCTTACGACGCGGGGGGCGCGACCGTCGTGAAGATCATGGATTGGCTGGACGCGCAGGGCTACGAAGCCGACGGGCCGGTCCTCGAACGCTATCTCGACCAGAATCCCGCAGCCGTCAAGCCCGAGGATCTGAGGACCGAGATCTGGGTCCCCTGCCGGAAGAAGTGATCAGCGCTCGAACTTGTAGCCCAGCCACGGCACCGTGACGAGGTGCCGCGGGGCGGCCGGATCGTCCTCGATCTTCCGCCGCAGGTTGTACATGAAGGTGTCGATCGTCCGCGTCGTCGGGAACTTCTCGTAGTCCCAGACCTTGTTGAGGATCGTCTCGCGGGAGACGACCTGGCCCTCGCAGGCCGCCAAGAGCTGGAGCAGGCTGAACTCCCGGGCCGTCAGATGGAGGTCCCGTCCGCCCTTGGTCGCGGTCTTCTTCCGGAAATCGATCGCGACATCCCCGAAGGCGCAGTCCTCGATCTCCACGATCTCCGGCCGCGACCGGCGCAGGACGGCATGGACACGGGCGATGAACTCGTCCGCCCCGAAGGGCTTGGTCAGGTAGTCGTCGCCGCCGAGCTCGAGCCCCAGGACCTTGTCGACCTCCTTCTTCTTCTTGCCGGACATGACGATCATCGGGACCTGCCGGCCGGCCTCCCGGAGCTTCCGGCAGACGTCGAGCCCGGTGAGCGAGGGCATGACGACGTCGAGGACGACGAGGTCGTAATTCCCCTTGAGGGCCTTGTTCAGGCCCTCCCGGCCGTCGGCGGCCTCGGCGACGCCGTAGCCCTCCGCGGCCAGGGCCGCCGCGAGCGTCTGCCGCAGGACCCGGTCGTCGTCGATGATGAGGATCTTCTTCATAATGCCCGCCTTTCGGGGAACTTTAAGGTGAACGTCGCCCCTCGGCCCGGCTCGCTATCGACCTCGACGGCGCCGCCGTGGGCGTCCATGACGTGCTTGACGATCATGAGCCCCAAGCCGACGCCCTTCGGATCTTGGCGGGCGGCCTCGGGGGAGCGATAGAAGGCCTCGAAGATCCGGTTGCGGTCGGCGGCCGGGATGCCGATGCCGTTGTCGCGGACGGAGATCTCGGCGCCGTCCCTCGTCACGGCCAACCGGACGGCGACCCGCTTCCTTTTCCCGCCGTACTTGACCGCGTTATCCACCAGGTTGAGCAGGGCCTGACGGACGGCGTCGGGGTCGGCCATGGCCCGGACCGGGCCGTCGGGCAGGTCGACCGCGAGATCGAGGCCCTCGTCCGCGACGGCCCATTTTACGATCTCGACGACTTCGGAGACGATCGGCTTGAGGTCCGTCTCGCTGATCTCGTAGCGCTTGGCGTCCCGCTCGATGCGCCCGAAGTCGAGGACATTGTGGAGGTAGCGTCCGAGCCGGTTGCACTCGCCGGCCATCAGATCGAGGAGATGGACCCGCTGGGCGGTGTCGGCGACCTTGCCCGACTTGAGGAGCTCCGAGATCGATTGGAGCGAGGTCATGGGCGTCCTCAGCTCGTGTGAGACCGAGGAGATGAACTCCGTCTTCAGCCGGCCATCCTGCTCGAGCTTCTCCCGGGACGCCCGCTCGTAAGCGACCTCTCCCTGGAGCCGGACGCGGCGCAGCGCGGCCCCGAGCTCGCCGGCCAAGGTCTCGAGGAGCTCCCGGTCCTCGTCGGTGAGATCCAGTCCCGACTTCTTCCGGCCGATGAAGATCCAGCCGGACCGACCGCCTTCGCCGAGGGGAAGGGGCAGGGCGGATTCGAATCCGAGGCGCCCAAGCTCGGGCCGGGCCAACGGCGTCCCCGGCCCCGGCGGCGCGGCTAGGAGCGAGGCGACCGCGTCGTAGTCGATCTCCCGCCGGAGCGCGATCCCCGGCGTCCCGGCGCCCGGGGCCGGGATGAACGCGCCGCACTTCTCCACGGGCAGGGCTTGCGCCAGGGTGTCCGAAAAGAGGTCCAGGAGCTCCTCGGCTCTCGCGGCCTTCTCTGCGTCTGCGATGAACCCAAGGAGGGTCCGCCGAAAATCGTATCCCCGGCGGAAAAAGGCCCTGTCGACGAGGGCCTGGATTCTGACGCGGGCCGGGGCGAAGACCAGGGCCGCGACGAAGGCGGCGCCGACGGGGATCCAGGTCCGGCCCGGCTTGGCGTTCGCGGCGAAAAGCGCCTTCAGGCCCTCGATCGACAAAAGGTAGACGCCGACCGTGACCGCGGTCAGGAGCGAATAGACGAGGCTCCGGTTGACGATCACATGGACGTCCATGAGCTTGTATTTCAGGATGGCGAAGGCCAGGGACAGGGGCAGGATGATGAAGAAGGCGCTGGCGACGTCCTCGCCGAGCGGCGCTCCCCACCCCAGGGCCCGGGGCAGCTGGTAAAGGACCATGAACGGGACCAGGCCGCCGATGATGCCATAGAGGACCCACCGGACCTGGTCCCGCCTCTCGCGCGAGGCCGCCGTCCGGTAGGCCCGGAAGAGGACGGCGACGGTCGCCGCGCTGACGAGGACGAAGAAGAGCCGGAAGACGACGAAGAGGGACATCAACCGGAAGAGGGCGATCGAAGGGATGGCGAAGGCGGCGACGAGGACGGCGTCGAAGAACGCCCCGAAGAGAAGCGACACGCCCCAGAGGAAGGGCGCGTCGGGCATCCGGTCGTGGGGGGTGAACGTCAGCGCGAACCTCAGGAGGATCACCGGCGTCAGCGTGTAGGCGGAGTAGAACAGGACGCCGGGGACCAGATAGAGCGCCCGGCCCTGGACCCCGTACCACGCGCCGCTGATGACCACGGCCGAAGAGAACGCGAGGCAGAGCCAATAGAACAGCCGGGCCTTCGGGTCCTCCCGGCGCCGGATGAAGACGGCGAAACCGATGAGGAAGCCGGCCATCCCCGTCACGAGGTAGACGAGAGGAAGCCCCCGATCCAGATAATAAGGCACGAGGGCCTCGCGAACGGCGACCTCGCGGCCGTCCTTCGCGAAGACGAATTCGATGGGATCGCCGATCCGGTGGCGGGCCGCGATGAACTTGAAATCGAATTCGAAGTCGCGGACCTCGAAGCCGTCGGCGCGGACGACGGCGTGGGACAGCTCCGCCCGGGGAAGACCGGTCGCGCGGGCGAGGGCGTCCCAGGGCATCTCAGGACGGCCGAAGAGCCCGGAGTAGCCGAGGATGCTCAGGCCGAGGACGACGGCCCCCGCGAAAAGGGACAGATAGAATCCCGACTTCGTTCGTCCCACCGTGTCCTGCTTGGCCCCGATTATAGCCGAGGCCGGCCCCGGATGGCAATCCGCGGCCTGGCCCTTGAAAGCCGGAGGCGGGCGTGGTACCTTTAGGCCTCCCCCGAGGAACCACAGGAGGCGACATGGCCGACAGCGTCAATCCCTCTCCCATCATCACCATCGAACGCCACATCCTCGACGAGCAGGCCTTCTATCCCGAGGCCACGGGCACCCTGACCAACATCCTCTACGACCTGGCCCTGGCCGGCAAGGTCATCGCCAGCAAGACGACGCGGGCGGGCCTGGCCGAGATCCTCGGCCGGACGGAGGACATCAACGTCCAGGGCGAGACGGTCCTGAAGCTCGACCGTTTCGCCGACTTGACCGTCCAGCGCCTGACGGACCACACCGGCCGCCTGGCCGGGCTCGCTTCCGAGGAGAACGAGGAGTTCCTGCCCATCCCCGACAAGTATCCGATGGGGAAATATCTCCTCGTCTTCGATCCGCTCGACGGCTCCTCGAACGTCGATTTCAACATGCCCGTGGGAACGATCTTCGGCATCTACAGGCGGCTCAAGGAATCCGGCCCGGTGAGCACGGACGAATTCCTCCAGCCGGGACGCAACCTCGTCGCCTCGGGCTACATCGCCTACGGGACGAGCACGATCTTCGTCTACACGGCCGGTCACGGCGTCCACGGCTTCACGCTCGACCCGCACGTCGGCGAGTTCCTCCTGTCCCACCCCAACATCGAGATCCCCAAGGCCAAGTACTTCAGCGTCAACCTCGGCTACCAGATGTACTGGAGCCTCGGCGTCCAGCGATATACGGAGTACCTGCAGGGGCGCGAGGGCGGCGTGAAAGGGCTGTCGCTACGGTACATCGGGACGCTCGTCTCCGATTTCCACCGCAATCTCCTGGCCGGAGGCGTCTTCTATTATCCGGCCGACTCGAAGGACCCCAAGGCACCGACGGGCAAGCTGCGGCTCCTCTACGAGGCGGCGCCGCTGGCGTTCATCGCCGAGCAGGCGGGGGGCTACGCCTCCGACGGGAACGGATCCATCCTCGATATCGAGCCGACCTCCCTCCACCAGCGGACGCCGCTGTTCATCGGCAACCGCGAGCTCGTCGAAAAGGTCGAGGAGCTCATCCGCGGCTTCGACGGCGGGGCATAACCGGAGGGGAGAAGGTGTCATGAGCGCTAGAGCGAGCCGCTTCGGGATCCTGGTCCTCGCCGTCGCCATCGTGGCGATCTCCGCCGTGAGCTGCGGAAAGAACAGCGGACCCGCCCCGGGCGCCCAGGGACCGGGCGAACGGGGGCTGTCCCCGCAGGGGACTGTCACGCTTGATCCGGGTGGCTGGGTCAGCCTCTTCAACGGCCGGGACCTCGAGGGCTGGACGCCGAAGTTCGCCGGCCGCGAAGCGGGCCTGAACTACAAGGACACGTTCCGGGTCGAGGACGGCGTCCTCAAAGTGGCCTACGACCAGTACGAGAAGTTCGACGGGGAATTCGGGCACCTCTTCTATAAGGAGCCCTTCGGGCACTACGTCCTCCGCGTCGAGTACCGGTTCGTCGGGGACCAGACCCCCGGCGGCCCTTCCTGGGGCCTCCGGAACAGCGGCGTGATGTTCCACAGCCAGCCGCCTGAAAGCATGGGACTCGCGCAGAGCTTCCCCGTGTCCATCGAGGTCCAATTCCTCGGGGGCAACGGGACGGACCCGCGGCCGACGGCCAACCTCTGCACGCCCGGGACGAACGTGGTCATGGCCGGCGAGCTGGTCACGCGGCACTGCACCGACTCGACGTCGGCCACCTACCACGGGGACCGCTGGGTGACGGTCGAGCTGGAGGTGAACGGGGCGGGCGTCGTCCGGCACCTTATCGACGGCCGGGTCGTCCTCGAGTACGAGCGGCCCCAGCTCGATCCGGCCGACGCCGACGGGAAGAGGCTCATCGGGGACGGCGGACTGCTCCTCGAGAAGGGCTACATCGCCCTCCAGGCCGAAAGCCACCCCCTCGAGTTCCGCAAGGTCGAGATCAAAGTCCTCAGGTAGCGGCGAGTATCCTCCGGATCTTCTCCGCGTAGGCCTCGCTCGCCGCGTCCGCAGTCTCGATGACGATGTCCGCCGCGGAGGCGGCCCCCAGCTCGAGCTGCGCAGCCCAGGAGATCTGCTCCTGGGCGAAGATGGCCGGCTTCATGATGGCGTCATTCGAACCGAGCTCCTTGAGGATGGCCACGCCGACCGCGTCGATGGCCACGCGATCCGTGCCGGCCAGGAAGACCCCGGCGTCCTTGCGCGGCCCGGTCATCGGGCCCATGTCGACGAAGGCCGTCAGGCCGTCGAGGACGACGAGGGCCGGCGTATAGGCGGTGTTGATCTCGGCGATCATCCGCCTCTGGTTGTCGGAGCCGTGGAGCTGGCGCATGTAGGGATGCCCCTTGCGCGGCACGATGCCGACGGAGTTCTTGAGCGACATCGAGAAGACGCCGCCGAACTGGTGCGTCTTGAGGCAGCAGGTCGAGACGACGCAATCCGCCGAAACGACCGGCCGGGCGACGAGGAAGCCGTCCTTCCAGTGGGAGGCGGGCGGGTCGAACTTCTTGTATTCGAGCTCGCCGAGCGTGTCGAAGTTCAGGAGCTTGGCTTCGAACTTGCCGGCGATGGCGCGGATGCCCTTCTTGTCGAAGACCTGCTCGGTGTCCTCGGGGCCGCTCCGGTCGCCGATCGCGAGGGTGGCGGCGCCCATCTCCCGGATCCTCGCAAGGAGGGCGATCAGCGTGTCGTTATGGGTCGAGCCCGGCGTCTCGTCCGAGGTGTTGAAGTTCGGCTTGACCAGGACGCGCTTGCCCTGGAACGGATTGGCGCCCCAGAGGTCGAGGCACTTCTTCACGCCGTCGGCCCGGTCGTCGGTCTTGACAAGGACGACTCGCGACTTGGACGAGCCCTGGGCCAGCGGCCCGGACCCGCTTCGCCCGCGCCCGGCCGCGCCGCGGACCGAGGCCCCCGCGGCCAGCGTCCCGAGCCCGGCGATGCCCGCTCCCGCGGCGATGAACTCCCGTCTCGTCATCCCGTTCGGTCTTCTCATGGCTTCTCCCTCCCGGTCGGTCCGTTCATTCCGTTACTCCAATTTAGCATATCCGCCCGCTTACGTCTGCCGCACCCCTAGGGCTTCGGGCCGCGGCAGTCACGGACGCAGATGCCGCAGATGAACTGGCTGGCGTATCCCTTCTTGCGGAAATCCTTGAGCGTTTCGTAGCAAGCCTTATGGTCGAAGGCCTCGCGCGTCTCCTTGATGGCCCCGGCCGGGCAGGCCGCGGCGCACGCGCGGCAGGCGCCGCAGTCGCGCTCGAGCGGCGCGGCGGGCTCGAGCGGCATCCCGGCGAGCACCGTGACCAGCCGGAAGCGCGAACCGAGCTCCCGGTTGACGAGGAGGTTGTTGCGGCCGAGCCAGCCGAGGCCGGCGGCCCGCGCGACGTGCTTGTGCGAGAGGTGGGCCCTTTGTCCCTCCCAGTCGATGATCTGCGAAGCCGCGACCGGAAGCGAGGCGAAGCCCAGCTTCTGGATGCGGTCGGCGACGAGGAGCGCCCCCCGGTCGAGAAAGGCGTTCATCTGCCGGTAGTGATGGAAGTAGACCGTGGTCGGATGGTCGCGGATGTCGTCGAGGACCGCGTCGCTCAGTCCCTTGCCCAGCGAGAGGGCCCGAGTGAACTTCGCCCGGGTTTCCGACTCGAGCAGGAAGCCTTCCCTAAGTCCAGTGATGTCGGCGACGCCGAACAGATCGAAACCGAGGTCTTGGGCGAAAGCCTTTAACTCCTGATAATTCTTCGCTTTCGCAGCCTTGGCCATGGCGAGGCCATTCTATCGGCGCCCCCCCTCCCCTGTCAAACCCGGCGGCGCGCCGGCGGACGGCCCGGAAGCGCGGGCGGGCATGAAACCTTTTGGCCGGCCCATACGTCAAATTGTATGGAAAGACAGAAGGAGATCAGAGGAGATCAAGATGAAACTCAGGACAAGATTCGCGATATTCGTGCTCGCCGCCATCCTGTCGATCGCCGGCTTCGGCGTCCTCATGAACGGCTTGTCGGTAGACAAGGTCATGACGGCCGCGACACCGCTGACCGAGGTCGGCGTCAGCATCACGGGCTAAAGGCGCCCTTCGCCTTTCCGCCCCCTGATATCTTGATTCTTCTCTCTCTTCCGGGGAATCCTCTCGAGGCGGCGAGGGATGTTGCCTCGAAGATCCCCGTCCGTGGAAGGGGGACCCGCGCAGCGGGGGAAACCGGACGACTGGTTTCCGGGGGGCCGGGGAGCTAGAGGCATATCCCGAGCCAAGCCGGGGAGAGGATCCCGCCAGAAGGGAGAAGCACCTATTTCTTGACCGCCGACAGCACGACGAGCTCCTCGTCGCCGGCCGTGACCTCGTCAAAAAAGGCCTTCACGGCCTTGTATTGATCCACGGCGAAATAGCTCTTCTTGACGACGAGGTCCCGCTGGACATGGAGCTTTCCGCCGTCTTCGGAGGCGCAGGCCAAGGAAAAGCCGAAGGCTTCGAGCGCCTTCTTGCGGGCGGGCGGGACCGTTTCGGCCTTCAATCCTTCCGGCAACGTCACGACGATGTCGTCGAACTCGCGGTAAGGATAGGGGAAGTAGACCGGATGCTTGCGCTCGGCGTGTCGGAACGGATGCCGCCGGCCGCCGAGGAGGGGCGAAACGGGGAGGAGCGTCTTGTCCCCCGCCGGGGTGGCCAGTCCGGCGATCGCGATCTCGAACTCGGCCACAACGCTGTCCTTGTTGTTGTCGATGTTCTCGAGCTTCTTCAGGGCGACCTTTGCGCCGGCCGGAAGGAGATCGGCCATCTCCGTCTCGAAGTCCTTCCGGACCTCCGCTTCGTCCTCGCCGATGTGATCGACCCGCCGGACCAGGGCCTCCTGCCCGAGAAAGGTCACTGTGGCCCTCCCGGCCAGATTCCCTACGAGATCGAGATCCAGGGCGATCTCGCGCTGGGTCAGGGCGGTGTCCGGCGGGTAGGCCGGGGTCGTCAGGAACAGCGGCGGTTTTTCGGAGGGCATGAGGCAGACCGATCCCGCGCAGCTCCAGCGCACGATGCCCATCGGGCAGAACGGAGCGGCCGGATCGAAGAGCTTGTCCTCTCCGTTGACCTTGACCAAGGCCAGCTCGGAGTCGAACTGGTCGTAGAGCCCTCCGAGGTTCCTGTCGAAGAACTTGTCATCTCGCATGACGACGCGGATGACATTGGCCTCGAAGCCCGCGGCCCGGGCCATGGCCGCGAACGAGCGGGTGATGTCGCTGCGCAGGCCGTAGCCGCGGCTGAAGACGTCGGCGACGCTCCGGTTGTCCTTGATCTTGAGCTCCTCGCGGCGGCGCCGGGTCAGGGTCCGGTCATAGCTCAGATTCTTGATCTCCTGGGCCCGACCGTACAAGGCCCGGAGCTTCTGCTGAGGGTCCTCGATCCCCACGGTCATCCTCTTCGCCTCCGCGACGGCGTCGCCGGCCTTCCGCATGAACTTCTCCACGCCCTTCTGCCAATTCCCGCCCTCCTCCTCCCAGTACTTGTCTAAGGAGTCGATCCTTCCCTGGAGATAGAAGAGGCGGACGTCCATGCGTTGAGAGGACTTGGGCGGCATGAACTCCTCTGTCTCGAGGGCCGGGACGTTCTCGAGCTCGATCTGGACCTGCCCCTTCTTCCGCTCGGGCGTGGCCTCCGCGAGTTTTCGGAATACCCAGATCAACCGCATGCGCAGGCCCGCCAAGCCGAAAAGGCCTTCCAGCTCGTCCGAGGGGGCATAGGCGAACCTGGCCCGGCGCGTGAAGAGGTCTTCCTGAATGTCCCAGACATCGACCGGGAAGAAGAGGAGCCCCGACTCGGTGTCTATGCCGCCTTCCCGGGGCCGGCCCTGCGTGCCCATCGAGTCCTCGAGAGCGTCGAGGGCCCTCTGGGACACCCCGCGGCCTTCGTCGGGGACGAGCTTGTACCGGTACTCGATGATGCTGCCCGCGTCCACGTCCGGCAGGGCGAAAGTCATAACCTTGATCTTGAGGCCGCCGGCGCGGATCGCCGTCTTTTCGAACACCTGCCCGGCGAACTCCATGGACCGCCCGTCGGGCTGGACGACCCGGGCTTTCAGGCCGTCGACCTTGAACGAGCCCTTGGCGAAGGGGATCTCGACGTTGGCGCGCTCCTTTCCGGCCGCGGTCAGGACCTTCAGCCGGTAGTGAACGGAGATGGCCCGCTCGTTCTCGTCCGTTACGACCTCGCGCCAAAGGAAGACGGCCGGCGCTCCCGGCTGCTGGGGGCAGTCGGTCATGGCCATCTCCTGGGCCGAGATGGGCGGCCAGCCGGACTGGCCGGCCGCGGGGAATGGGGCGGCGAGGACCAAGAGCCCCAAGAGAACCATCGCGGCTGATGTCGGTCGGGTGCTCATCGGGGCCTCCGGAACAGGCTATTTTTTTAACAGAACGCTCTGGCGCTGGTCGGCGTCCATGGCCCTGAAGAAGCGGACGGCCTCGTCGTACCGGGCCGCCGGCAGGACCGGCTGGAGCATGCGGTACTCTCTCCGATAGACCAGGGTCCGGTCGCGGTGCTCCGTCCGGCTCCTGTAGACGGCGAAGCCCGCGTCGATGTCGGCCGCGGGCGGCAGGCCCTCGACCCCCAGCTCCTCAGCGAGCTCGATCGTGAACTCGTCGCGCTGCTCGGACACGCCGCCGAAGTCGACGGCATAGCGGCGCGGCCCCGCGTTGTTCGTCTCGAGCTTCTCTCTCTTGTCGCCGACGATCCGCGGCCGGACGATCGTCATCCCCCCGGCCGTCTTGGCGAAACCGGGGACGCTGAAACGGTAGCGGAGGATCAGGTCCTTGGAATTATCGTGGAGATCGACGACCTCGTCGGACTGGATGGCGAAACCGGCGAAGAAGTTGGCCAGGAACGTTTCGAAGTACTTCCTCCGCTCGAAGTCCGTGGAGTTCAGCAGGGCGCTCCGGCCGGCGTCGGCCAGCGTGCCCCGGCGCGTCTCCGCGATCTCCCCTTGCAGCGCGCCGCCGGCGTCGAGGACGAAGCGGCCGCGGCGCTCGAGCAGGTTGGACTCCGGCGCGGGCAGAGGGAGCGAGAGGAGCTCGCCCGAGCCCTCGGCGACGAGGAGGGCGGTGTTGCCCTGGAGGTAAACCGGCAGCCGGCCGAGCGGCGTGTACGGGGACGTCGGGTCGAAGACGAGCAGCCGGCCCAGCCGGGGATGCCTGACGATCGCCGGGAGGCCCTCGTCGGGAACGTCCTCGGGCAGGCGGATGGCCAGGACGACGTGATTGAAGCTGTAGAGGGAAGGCGGCGAGCCCGGGCCGACGCTCCCTTTCTCCGTATTGACAATGAGGTAGTAGGAATCGACTCCGGAGGCTTGAAGCAGGGCGGCAAGCAGGGTGGCTTTGTCTTTACAGTCGCCATAGAGGTTGACCAGAACACTTCCCGCGGTGTGAGGTTTGAATCCCCCGATGCCGATCTCGATGGCCACATAACGGACCTTTTTCTGGGCGAACTCGGACATGGCCCGCAGGCGCGAGAACGTGTCCGGCGCCCCAGCAGCAAGGGCCTTGGCGTCCCGGATGACGCCGGGATCGGGAGCGCGGCACGCCCTCGAAAGCGCCTCGTACCAGGCCCCGATATCGGACCAGCCGGAAAAACAACGGCTGTCCGGAAGTGGGGCCTTGAAGCGGACCACGAGCCGCCCGGCGAGGACCCGTATGGGCGGCATCAGAGGCTCGTCCTCGATGGCCGGGATCGCGGCGAGATCCCAGGTCATGGACTTGGCGGCCCCGGGAGCAGTGCCGGTCCGGGCCTCCACCGGCGGCCAGTTCACCCAATACGCGTCCGCGGACCAGCCGGCCGGCAGGGCGACGGAGTAGCGGCTGCGCTCGCTGGGGTAAGGGCCCTGGAACGTGTGGATGTCCTCGAGCGAGGGCGGCTTCCGCTCCTCCTCCCACTCGAACCCGACGAGGCTGCCGACCTCGACGCCGGGCACGTTCAGGATCTTGATGCTGATGTCGGTGTAGAGCGTGTCGGGAGCGAGGCCCGTCTCGATGACGTCCTTGACGGTCACCTTGGCCGTCTTCCGGCCTTCGGTGACGCCCCAGCCTTTCATGGACAGGATCCTGGTGTCGAAGCCGCTGGCCACGACGAGCTGGCGGGCCCTGTCGATCCCGCCGGGGCGGAGGATCCTCAGGGCCACACGGCAGCTCGCCAGGATCGTCCCGTCGCGGCCAACCGTGACCGCGCGCTCGTCGAGGACGTAGACCGCTTCGGTTTCCGGAGGATGATCCCCGACTTTGAGGAGGGCGGCAGCGGCCAGCCACTCCGGGATATCGGCGGCCCCGGCGCGGACGAGAGCGAAGGCCAGAAGGAGAGCCGCCCCGAACAACAGGACCCTTCGCAAGTTCCCTTCCCCTGCGGGGAATAGTAGGATCGATCGGGGCTAATGTCAACGCCGGAGCGGGCCGGGACGTATTCTCTGAGAGGTGGAAGATGCCCAAACGCGCCGTTCTCCCGGTCCTTTTCCTGTCGGGCCTTTTCTTCTTCGGGCAAGCCGCTCCCCCCAAGGGCGGGCAGGTCCCTACGCCGGCGGCGAAGGCCGCCGAGCTGGTTTCGTTCCTTCGGGACGATTCGTTCCGCGCCGCCGCGAAGCTCGCGGACCGGCTCCTCGCCGATCCGGCTTTGGACGTCGAAACCAGGGCCGTTTGCGGGCTGGCCGTGCTCAAGGCCGGCCGCGTCGAAGAAGCTGCGGCCATCCTGGCGAAGGCCGTCGAGCGCCTTCCCGGCTGCCCCGAAGCCCATCTGGGCCTCGGCCGCATCGCCCGCATCCGGAACGATCGGGACACGGCCATCGCCCACCTCCGCAGGGCCGTCCCATCCGAAGCGTTCTACGAGGAGGCGCTCCGCTATCTGTGGCGGACGGTCTGGGACCGCGGCCGCGTCGAGGAGCTCTTCGAGGTCCGCGCCCTCGCCGAGGAGCGCTATGGACGGGAATCCCGGTCCCTGCCGTCCTGGATCACCAACGGCCTCGCGCAGATCAAAGGACGCGAGGGCCGGCGGCTCTACCGGATGGAGGACCGGTTCGAGCGGCTGCGGGTCCCGCTCGTCCGGAGCGAACCCCGCTCCCGCATCCGCATGATCGACCTCGGGCTCAACGGCCGGGGCGAGTATCCGTTCCACATCGATTCGGCCCTAGTGGAGTTCATGACGATCAGCCCCCTGCTGGCCGAGGAGCTGGGCCTCGTTCCGACCGGCAGCGCCACCTCCACGGGGGTCGGGACGGCCCCGATCGCCACCCGTTTCTCCGTGCTCGACGAGGTCCGCCTCGGGCCGGTGACCTTCCACGACGTCCCCATCATGGTCTCCGACGTTCAAACGCTCCGGGGACTCAAGGAGGGCCTTATCGGGACGGCCCTGCTCAAGCGTTTCAACGCGACGATCGACGTCGAAGCGGGATTCATGGACCTCTTCCCGCTCGACCGGCCGGAGCTTCTGGCCCGGACGATCGACCGGGCCCGCGTGGCCGCGGACGTCCCTCTCCTCCTCTTCGACTCGACCGCGGTCGAGGTCTCGTTCTCCGGCGCGCCGCCCGGCCTCTGCATCCTCGATTCGGCGGCTTCCGCCAACCTCGTGGACGCACCGTTCTTCGCGAAGCATATCAGGCCGAAGCTCGATCCGGCCCGGATCGTCCGTGGCGGCATCCGGGGCGCGGGCGGGAGCCAGTCCGTCAACCAGGTCGAGGGCGTATCCATAGCCGTCGATGGGCTCGCTTTCAACGGGCAGATCACCGAATTCCCCATGGCGGCGCTTAACGAGATCGCCGGCCGTTACGCCGCCGGTCTCGTCGGCAACCACCTTCTCTGGCCCTACCGGGTCCACATGGATTTCAAGAACGGCCGCCTCATCCTGGAAAGGCGGGACTGACGCGCCCCGGGGGCGGGGACATGTACGCTTGGTACGTGTCCCCATCTGTGCTTGAAAACATCCCGCCCCGCGTGTAGATTGGGACCATGCGAAATCCGAAGAGCCGTCCGTTCGTCCTTTCGTCCATGGCCGCGGCGCTTGTTCTGCTGGCGCTCTCTTTTGGAGCGCCGTCGAATCCCTCCTCCTCGCCCACCGCAGTCCCCGGACTCGATGACGGCGAATGCTTCACCGTCCTCGTCGGCAAGAACGCCAGCGCCGACGGCTC
>Ga0209253_10003451_pt1 | contig 13887 bp, 11 predicted proteins | sample FrelakmetBRP12BR_FD_187145 | JGI IMG/M metagenome (GOLD analysis project Ga0209253, IMG submission 187145) | Freshwater lake sediment microbial communities from the University of Notre Dame, USA, for methane emissions studies - BRP12 BR (SPAdes)... | ecosystem: Environmental > Aquatic >...
GTCAGGTGTGCCGGCGGTAACGTCCACCTGCAGCAATACTACGTCTTTCAATCGCGACTGTACCCTGGCATCGGTAAACGTGAAGCGCTCCATTTCCTTGCACGAAATACACCAGTCGGCATAAAAATCCACCATCACGTATTTATCCCGCGACTGCAGGATGTGCTGGTCAAGCTCGGCTATCGACTTTACCCGCTGGAATGGCAAATGCCCTGCCTCGCCAACGTTCACCTTGCCTGTCCCTGGCGCACCGGCGCTGGAGATATTTAATTTTGAGAGGGGTTGCAGAATATCACGCCCACCCGACAGAACACCTATCAGCATGGCTATACCGGTTAACAGCGCGATCAAGCCCAGTCCTTTCAGGAATTTGCGCAAGCCGGAAGCCGCTAGCGGCAATGGGTCAACAGCATGCAGATAAATGGCGGAGACGATCAGCAGCACCGCCCACAACAGCATATGTGCCACTGCCGGAATCACCGGCGATATTAGCCAGATCGCCACCCCCAGCAGCAGTACGCCAAAAAAGCGTTTGACTGATTCCATCCAGGGTCCTGCTTTGGGCAGCAGTGCTCCGGCGGATGCGCCCAGCAGCAGCAGCGGCACACCCATGCCCAGGGCCATGACAAACAGCGCCGAGCCGCCCAGCACCACATCCCGTGTCTGGCTGATGTACAGTAATGCCCCGGCCAGCGGTGCTGCGACACAGGGCCCGACTATCAGTGCAGACAGTGCGCCCATACCGAATACGCTGGTCAAATGCCCGCCCTTCAGGTGTCCGGCCTCTTCGGAAAGCTTGCTCTGGAGAAAGCCCGGCAATTGCAATTCATAGAAGCCGAACATGGAAAATGCCAGCGTGACAAATATCAGCGCAAATGCACCCAGCACCCAGGCGTTTTGCAGGGTTGCAGACAGCATTGCCCCGGAAAGCCCAGCCGCCACGCCGGCAGCAGCGTAAGTGAGCGCCATCCCCATCACATAGGCCAGCGCCAGAATGAAGCCGTGAGTCTTGGTGATATGCTGCCCCCTGTTCGCAATGATCCCTGACAGGATGGGAAACATCGGAAACACGCAGGGCGTGAACGAAAGCAGCAGGCCGATGCCAAAAAAACCGGTCAGAATCAGCCAGAAACTGCCGCTTTCGAACATCTGGTCGATTCTGCTCGATTCTGTCTCAATGGCGAGAGATCTGGCTGGGGACTGGAACAGTTCCGCAGTCGCGTCCGGCCTGGCAGCAGTCGCATCGTTGCTGACCGCCTCGGCTACTGCCCCAACCACCGCGCGCACTGCCGGCAGCGTCAGTTCGATTACCTTGTTGATAGGAGCGTAGCAAACACCTATCGGTTCGTTGCAGCCCTGATAGGTGGCAGCAAGAGACAACTGGCTCGTTGCCGACGCTGCGCGCTTCAGGGAAATTATCACCTGGAACGGTTTGTGAAAAACTTCGACTTGACCGAAGGTCAGATCACTTTTCATCTCCCCTTGAGGCAGCGAGATTCTTTCAATGAATGTTTCGCTGTCTTGTGGCTTGAATGCTATTTTGTCGCGATAAAGGTAATAATTTTTTGCCGGCGCAAAATCCGCTATCAGCGTATTCGCGTCACGTACCCTGACCGTAAGTTTGAAAGCCTGGTCCGGCGGCAACAGTTCTTCTTCATTCTGACCGAGGTTTGCCCCAAGTTGCTGCAGCCCGGACAGCAGGCTGAAAGATTTCTTCTCCTCGGCGAAAGCATTGATGCTGACGACACAAAGCAGCAGCAATAAATAACGGGGCAGGCGCATAGGTAATGCGATTCTGTTCATGTTTTATCCGGAAATGGCAGCGTTTCACCAGCCATCCATTGCATATAAGCTGGCAAGCCGTTGCTTATTGGGACAGCAATAATTTCCGGGAGTTCGTAAGGGTGCATCGCTTTCACCGCCCGCTCTACCCGAGGATAATGCTGCGCCAGGGTCTTGATGAATACCGGCACCTCGCTGGCATGCTCGATTTTTTCCTGCCAGCGATAGACAGAAGTGCAGTCAGCCAGTACGTTGACGCACGCAGCCAGCCGTTCATCAACCAGTTTTTGCGCAAGCGCCAAAGCGCTCGCCCTATCGGGAAAATTGGTAATGACCAGTATGGATTCCATCGGACAGTTGGTACCGTTAGACCGGCAGGCAGGATTTTACCCGCTTTCCGGGCTGATTGCTGCGCTCGCAGCAATGCCTGCGGCTACAGTCGGGTAGCGCAGATTTACATGTAACTCCTGCTTCATGCGCGTATTCGTCAGACGCCGCGATTCTCGCATGAACGACAGCATGCCCGGCGATATGCGTCCGTCAACCTCGGTGCGGGCAATGCGCGGCGGGTGCGGCAGGCCGAACCGGTCCGCCACCAGATCGAAATACTCGCCCATTTTCAGATGCGAATCGTCGCAGACGTGATAAACCCTCCCCGGCTTTGCGTGGCGCAATGCGGCAAGAACGCTGCCGGCAAGATCATCGGCATGGATATGGTTGGTGTAGCTGTCTTCTTCCGGCAACAGCGCCGGCACCCCTTCGCGCAAACGGGCCAGCGGCAAGCGCTCGGCGGCATAGATTCCCGGCACGCGCAGGATCGAAATATTCACCCGATTGCGCTGTCCCCACTCTCGTACCTGCCTCTCTGCATCGACCCGGCGCATGGCCCGCTCGGTTTGCGGGTTGAGTGGATGAGTTTCATTTATCAATGCGCCGCTGCAGTCGCCGTACACCCCGCTGGTACTGATGTAGACCAGTTGTTGTGGTAACATGCGCCCTATTGTTTTCGAGCGCTTTGTCAGTGCCGCCAGAAGATTGGCCGTGCGCGTATCGCGCCTGCCGTGCTCCGGTGGTGGTGCCAGATGCAACACTGCGTGCGCCATGCCCGCGAGCTTGACGAGACTTCTGGAATTGTCGAGATCTCCAGATACCGGAGTAATCCCGTGCGAACGTAGTTGATGGCATTGTTCCGCTCTGCGGCACAGTCCCAGCAACCGATAGTGTGGCAGCAGCAGCGGTGCTGCCCGCAAGGCAATGTCGCCGCAACCAATGATTAAAAGTGTTCGTTTCATCCCGATCTATTTTATTGACTGCCCGTTATTTTTGTTGCAGCGTTTATAAGCCGATGTCGTATCGAATCACTATCCAACCCAGCGGCCATGTTTTCGCTGCAGAATCCGGTGAAACCGTGCTGCAAGCCGCATTGCGCCAAGGCTTCCCGCTGCCCTATGGCTGCCGCAACGGCGCTTGCGGGAGCTGCAAAGGCAAAATCATACAGGGAACGGTTGATTTCGGCAGGCATAACGCAGATACGCTGACTGATGCGGAAAAGCAGGCAGGCATGGCTTTGTTCTGCTGCGCCTTGCCGCTGTCGGAACTGGTGATCGAAGCCCGCGAAATCGGGGCGATCAAGGATATTGCCGTCAGAACCATGCCATGCCGCGTCCACCGACTGGAACGGGCCGCACCCGACGTGATGATCATCTCCCTGAAACTGCCGACCAACGAACGGCTGCAGTTTCTCCCCGGGCAGTATATCGACATCCTGATGAAAGACGGCAAACGCCGCAGTTTCTCACTGGCCAATGCGCCGCATGACGACGAATTGCTGCAACTGCACGTGCGCAACTATCCCGGCGGCACTTTTTCCGAGCACGTGTTCACCTCCATGCAAGAGAAGGAAATTCTGCGCTTTGAAGGACCGCTCGGTACCTTTTTTCTACGCGAGGACTCGGACAAACCGATCATTTTCGTCGCCAGCGGCACCGGCTTCGCACCGATTAAAAGCATGCTCGAGCACATCTTCCATAGCGATAATATGCGTGGCAGCGAACGGCAGATAGTGCTCTACTGGGGCGCTCGCACCAAAGCCGATCTCTATCTGGCGGAACTGGCGGGAAGCTGGCAACAGACTCACGATAATTTCACTTTCATCCCAGTGTTGTCAGAGGCGCTGCCGGCAGATGACTGGCACGGCAGAAGCGGCCTGGTGCATCAGGCGGTGCTGCAGGATTTCGACAGTCTCGCCGGATATCAGGTATATGCCTGCGGTGCGCCGGTAATGGTGGCAGCGGCCCACACGGATTTCATCCAATTACAGGGTCTGCCGGAAGAGGAATTTTTCTCCGACATGTTTACTGTTTCGTCGAGCGGGCTGAAATCTTAAGTTCCCATTCGCGTACTTCGCCTGGGACGATTCTGAACAAGGGGTGAGGTTCTGGAATTCGCACGTTTTGCCAGTGAGTCAGCAGTGCCGGACTGCGCTGCGCAAGTTTCCTGCCAAGATGCTCCCATTCATACATCAATTGGCCACTGGTTTCTTCCAACTGACCATGCATGCAGGCGGAAATTATTTTTGTTTTGTTAAAATGGTAGCCGCGTCGATCGGCTTCCTCACTGACAACGCGCAGATAATCTGCAATGCATCCAAGGGGATTACTGTGCGTCTGGAAGCGGCGTAACTGCGAATGGTGACGATAGCCGCTGGTTTCGCCTTGCAACACTTTCTGCGCCAGCAACGCTTCGCGCCAAAGCGCAACCAGCCCTTGCGGATCGAGATATTTTGGGTGCAGTGTCCAGAGTCGCATTATTCAATTTTTCACTGCCCCGTCCTGGATGCTTCCAGGTGCTTCAACACCAGTTCCTGCCCCTTGTTGTAATGCTCTTTTGCCAGTTCAGGCCTGCCGATTTTCTCGTTCAACTGCGCCAGTGCAAAGTAGGCCGGGAGACCAGGCTCCACCGACAGGCTCGCTTCCAGATAGTTTTGCGCTTTTCCCCACAACTCGCAATGGACGCAAAGTTTACCCAGTGCAAACAGCAGTTCAGCATCGTTGGCATGAGACTCGAGCCATGCCTCGGCACGCTTGATCTGCCCGATCGCATCTTCCCCCAGGCATTCCGCATAAAGTCCGATAAGTTCCGGATCCCATTGCCAGTCCAGGCTCTGTTCGATGATCTGGTGCGCACTGGCACACTCACCCAGCGCCATGTGCGCGTGCGCGGAGGCGCCAGCCAGCTTGCTGTTCTTTCTCTCTGCCACAGGGATGGCCTGCCAGTAGTCCTTTAACAATTGTAGATTTATTGCTTTGCTTTTGAGATTTTCCAGATGGGCATTGCGCCGCAATTGCTCGGCCAGAGTCCTGTCGAAAGCATTGCGTTGTTCCAGCTGACCAACCAGATCCAGCACTGCGTCCCAATTTTGCAACTGTTGCTGGGCTTTCAATTCCAGTCGCAGCGCCGCAGTGTGCTGGCGCACGCCCCCGGAACGCAGGCTCTGCAATACTTGCAACGCTTCTGCGGGACGGTGCTCATCCAGCAACAATTCGGCTTGGGTGACGAGCCGTAACGCGATTTCTTCCGGTGCGTCATTTTCCGCCGCGGCAATAAACTCATCGCGCCGGGAATATTCCCTCAGTTCGTGCGCGGAACGAGCCGCGATAATTGCATTGATCGCACTAACCGCAGGAGACTCTTTCAGTTCCAGTGCGGCAACCGCAGATTTCTCGGCTTTGGCGTAACGCCCTTCAAGGAATGCCTTGAGCCCATCCAGCATCGCTGCGCGCGCTTTCTCACGGCGGCGGTGCAGGCGTGATTCGCGTATCTCCTTCGGCAACTGCAGGGTGATGCCGATCAGCCGCACTACAAAATAACCGACCAGGAATACCGCTAACAGGATGGCCAACAGCAGATTGAGTGAAAGTTCGATGCGATAGGGCTGCACTACCAACAACACGTAGCCGCTGTTGTATGTGGCTGCGAGCGCCACCGCCACTGCTGCGCCGCACAACGCCAGCAGCCAGAACACCAGTTTCATCTGCTTCCCCGCTCGCGCGCCAGACGGTAATTACGCACCGCGTCAAGACTGGCCGAGATATCAGGCAGCTCTATGCCGATCTCGCTGTCGTGCAATTGCCGCAATGCCTCCAGCATGTCGGCGGCTGGCTTCGATTTGTTGTCATAATAGCGGTTGATCCAGTCCAGGCAGGCTTTGACATCCGCCTTGAAGCTGGCCGCATCGCGCACCAGTAAGGCATGTCGCGCCGACAGAAGTCGCAGCTTGAGATTCTCGCGCAGGAAGTACGCCTGGGACGGCGCCAACAGCGGCAAGTCAGGCTTATTCATATTCTGGATACGCACCAGTTGCCTCATGTCCCCCCAGATCTCGCGCGCGAACTTGAGCCAGACACTCTCCTCTGCTGGTATCGGTCCCGAAGCAGGGCTGGTTTGCGGCGGACGGATTTCCATCGCCAGCGGCAGCGTTTCTACTGCGGCGGCAAGATTGTCAAGGCGCAGGCTAATTCCCACCGTATCGACATAACGCGCAGATTTCAACAAATCTATATCCTTCAGCATGACTTTACGCAGTGGCGACAGCTGCGGGCGATCGATACGCTGCAACCGGGCATCGGCTTCCTGCATCGCAATCAACGCAGCTTTCACATTGCCCGCCAGTTGCAATTGCTGACTGGCGATGAGCAGCAGTTGCTCCACTTCCTCCAGCGTCACTTCATCACGATTGCGCGCCACCTCCTGGTAGAGCGCTTCCAGCGCCACTTGCTGACTCTGTGACTCAGCCAGCTTGGCTTCGAGCAGGCTGAGTTTGGTTTCTGCCTGGCGGCCCGCCTCGCGCGCTTCTGCCGCAAGATTGCGTGATTCCTTGCCGGAGGCATCCGCCTCGGCCAAGCGCTTCGCCAATTCCTGTTGCAAGCCCGTGATCTGGTTGCGGGTGTCATACCACTGCCACGCCACAACCATGGCAACGATAACGACCGTGGCAACCACCATCAGCGGATTGACGCGGCTGCGCAGGTCTTGCGGTTTATCGGTAGCGCCGGATTGAGTTTCTGCGTTCATGGTTTCTGTGGAGAACGAATCCCGGTTCCCGCTCCCGGGTTGAAATAATCTGATAAACCCTGCAGCAAACCTTCATCGCCAGCAGCAGTGGAAATCACCTCAACGCATCCGAGTTTCTTGGCAATCTGCGCGATGCGCTCATGCGACACGAATAACGGGGTTTTTCTGAGCCAGGACTGGCCAGCATCACCCACCATGGCAAACAAATTACGCAGCCCTTCGCTGCTGGTCACGACAACGGCATGCAGCGCGTTACCTGCGCAGGCTAGCAGCAGCGGCGCGATATCGGTGTCGGGCCTGACACGGCTGTAGCATTCCGCATATTTGACTGTAGCGCCGCGTTTCACCAGCGTATCCCCCAGTAACTCGCGACCACCGTCGCCGCGAAAGATCACTACACGTTTGCCATCAATCTGCTGTAATTCCGCCATATCGAGTAGTGCTTCGCTGTCAAACCGTGTGGTGGGTGCAATCACTTCACTGACGCCAAACTGTTTCAGTTCCCTAGCGCTGCCTTGGCCGACAACAGCAATTCTCAGCCCCATTGGCAACGCCCGTTGTGCGAGTATCAGATTCATCGCCTTGTTGACCGCGTTGGGGCTGATGAAAATCGCCAGATCGAACTCATCCAGATGTGCGATCAAGTCGAGCAATGGGCGTGGATCCTTTACCTCGCGAATTTCCAGTACCGGAAACAACACCGGATTGCCGCCTGCTGCGCGAATTGCGGCGACAAGATTGCCCGCCTGATGCGCTGGCCGCGTGACCAAGATAGTGATCCCGGTCAGCAGCTTGGTCACGGATAACTCACGGCTTCAGTCGTGCTCATGCCAACGCCGCCAGAATTTCTTCTGCCCCCTGTGCCTTCAAATCCATGGCCAATTGTGCGCCCATGAGTTCACCTGATTCCGGCTTGCCGCTCAATTCAGCGCTGATCATACGCGCTCCATCAGGACTGGCGACAAACCCGCGTAACCGTAGCATGCCATCGGCAATTTCCGCAAAACCGCCCAGAGGCACCTGACAACTGCCGCCCAGCGCACGGCTCATGGCACGTTCGGCCTCCACACACTGGGCGGTTTCCAGGTGATGCAACGGCTGCATGAGTTTTATCAGATCGGGCCGATCAGCACGGCACTCTATCCCGAGCGCCCCCTGCCCCACTGCCGGCAGACTCAACTCGGTACTCAGCAGTGCGGCAATGCGCCCGGCCAGTCCCAGCCGCTTCAACCCCGCTGCCGCCAGTATGATTGCCGCATATTGACCTTCATCCAATTTGCGCAGCCGAGTCTGCACGTTGCCGCGTAGCGGCTGCACTTGCAAATGCGGAAAGCGCGCACGCAATTGGCTTTCGCGCCGCAGGCTGGAAGTACCCACTATACTGCCAGCGGGGAGCGCGTCGAGACCGGCATAGTGATTGGAAACAAAAGCATCACGTGGATCTTCACGTTCGCCAATGGCGGCCAGCGCAAATCCGGGCGGTATATGCATCGGCACGTCCTTCATCGAATGCACCGCAATATCCGCGCGGCCATCTTCCAGTGCCTGCTCCAACTCCTTGATGAACAATCCCTTGCCACCGATTTTGGAAAGCGAGGTGTCAAGTATCTGGTCACCACGCGTCGTCATGCCGAGTATGCTGATTTCGGTTTGCGGGTATAATTCCGTCAACCACTGCCGGATGAAATTTGCCTGCCACAAGGCCAAGGCGCTTTCCCGTGTAGCAATAACGATTTTTGTGGGCATGGATGAATTGGGCATTTATATCACGATGAGAAGATTACGCGATTCGCGCTTGCCGTTTATTTTAACACGGCCAGTGCCGGCTTGGCCCGAAGCACAGCGGGGATTCATCCATCTCCGCACCACGCGGGGAATGGCGCGATGAATTTGCCGATGAGTTCCCTTACCCCCGAGAACAACAGTTCCGACAAAAATCACATCAATGACAAGGATTTGCCACTGCGTGAAGATATCCGCTTGCTGGGGCGCATGTTGGGCGATACCTTGCGCGAACAGGAGGGCGAGCCCACTTTCGCTCTGGTCGAAAACATTCGCCAGACCGCGATTCGCTTTCGCCGCGAGCAGGACCCCAAGGCGCGGCAAGAGCTAGGTGCGATACTCAACCAGTTGAGCAACAAGGCTACTGTCGCAGTGGTGCGCGCATTCAGTTATTTCTCGCAGCTTTCCAACATTGCCGAGGATATTCACCACAACCGCCGCCGCCGCGCTCATCTCTGCGCCGGATCGCCGCCCCAGGCTGGCAGCGTGGCGCTGGCACTGGACCGGGTTCTGTCCAGCGGAGCAGACGGAGCCGCGTTGGCCAAGTTTTTCGCCAAGGCAGTGGTATCACCGGTATTGACCGCCCATCCTACCGAAGTACAGCGCAGAAGCATCCTCGACTGGCAGCTGACCATCGCGCACCTGATGAATGCGCGCGACCGCATGCAGCTCACGCCCGATGAATTGCACGATAACGAGGAGGGGCTGCGCCGTGCCATTCAAATTCTGTGGAAAACCCGCATGCTGCGCTCGGCGCGCCTGTCGGTACATGATGAAATCAAAAACGGCCTGGCTTATTACCGCTACACTTTTCTTACTGAAGTACCGCGTCTCTATGCGGAAATCGAGGACTTGCTCGAGTCCCGCCTGGGTGAAAACGCCCCGCGCGTTCCACCGTTTCTGCGGATCGGCAGCTGGATAGGTAGCGATCGCGATGGCAATCCCTTCGTCACCGATGAGGTGATGCAGCATGCGGCCGAGCGTCAATCGGCGCTGGCGCTGGATTTCTACATGGGCGAAGTGCATCTGATTGGCCGCAGACTGAGCCTGACCGACCGACTGGTGGAGGTGAGCGACGAACTGATGCAGCTGGCGGAAGCCTCGCCCGACCGCGCCGAAAGCCGTGCCGACGAACCTTACCGGCGTGCCTTGATCGGTATTTATGCGCGGCTTGCCGCTACCGGCCAACGACTGGGTCATACCATCACGCAACGGCGTCCGGTTGAGCTGGTTGAGCCTTACGCAGACAGTACGGAGTTTGTGCATGATCTGGACATTGTGATTCGCTCGCTCAAGCAGAACAAATCAGAATTGCTGGCACGCGGAGCGTTGCGCCATTTGCAGCGCGCAGCTGAAGTATTCGGCTTTCATCTGGCGCCGCTGGACATGCGCCAGCACAGCAACGTGCATGAGCACGTGGTCGCAGAATTGTTCGAGCACGGCGCGCAATGCCCAGATTATTCAGCCCTGACCGAGGCGCAGCGCACACACCGTCTGCTGACCGAAATCAGCAGCCCGCGTCCATTGCTCTCGCCTTATCTGGATTACTCTGATGTCACCCGGAGCGAACTGCGCATTCTGCAAACGGCAGCAGAGATACACCGGCGTTTCGGCCGCGCCGCGCTGCCCAATTACATCATCTCTAAAACAGATGGCGTCTCCGATGTGCTGGAAGTCGCGCTGCTGCTGAAGGAAGTCGGACTGCTGCAGCCCGGGGAAACACCCCGTTTACATCTCAATATCATCCCGTTGTTCGAGACCATCACCGACCTGCGCGGTTGCGGTGCCATCATGGACGAACTGTTCTCGCTGCCTTATTACCGCAAGCTGCTGGATTCGCGTGGCGACGTGCAGGAAGTGATGCTGGGTTATTCCGACAGCAACAAGGATGGCGGTTTCCTCGCCGCCAACTGGGAGCTATACAAAGCCGAAACCGAGCTGACCAAAGTATTCGCCAAGCATAAGATCGAATTGCGCCTGTTCCATGGGCGCGGTGGCACGGTCGGGCGCGGCGGCGGGCCGAGCTATCAGGCGATATTGGCGCAGCCACCGGGCAGCGTCAACGGACAGATACGCATCACCGAACAGGGTGAAGTCATCGGCAGCAAATACTCCGATCCCGAAATCGGCCGGCGTAATCTCGAAACACTGGTTGCCGCCACTGTCGAAGCCACCTTGTTGAGCCACGATATCCTGGGTGAACGCGCCGCCGGCTACTACCAGGTCATGGAAGTGCTGGCAAGCGATGCGCTCGCCTCTTACCGCAGTCTGGTCTACGAGACTCCCGGTTTTGAACGCTACTTTCAGGAATCCACCCCGATCAGAGAAATCGCCGGGCTGCATATCGGCAGCCGCCCGCCGTCGCGCAAGCAATCCGACCTGATCGAAGACCTGCGCGCGATCCCGTGGGTATTCAGCTGGAGCGTCAGCCGTGCCATGATCCCCGGTTGGTACGGCTTCGGCTCGGCGGTGGAAGCATTCGTCCAGCGCAAGGGCGAACAGGGGCTGAAACTATTGCAGGAAATGCACCGTATCTGGCCATTCATGCAAACACTGCTGTCCAATATGGATATGGTGCTGTCAAAAACCGATATGGGCATCGCTTCCCGCTACGCCGAACTGGTGACGGACGTGAAGCTGCGCGAGGAAGTCTTCGGCCGCATTGAGGCGGAATGGGAGCGCAGCATAAAATGGCTGTTTGCCGTGACGGGACACACCGAACTGCTGCAGGACAATCCCACCCTTGCGCGCAGTATCCGTAACCGTATTCCCTACATCGATCCGCTCAACCATCTGCAAGTGGAACTGCTGCGCCGCTATCGCGCCGGCGATACCGGTGAAATGGTGCAGCGCGCAATTCATCTCAGCATCAACGGCGTCGCCGCCGGACTGAGAAACAGCGGATGAGTTCTGTCCAAACAAAAGTACCACTTCTCAATGATGTGGCAACGAGCGATCCGAGTCATAATTTAAGCGACTTGTCCGCTCACTAATTTTGGTTTCTCTCAGCCTGGCATCGCCAGTCTATGACCGTAACCCTACACAGGAGCAAGACTGCTGTGGGGCTAGGCATGGTTGCAGTGTAGATAGCGCCATTGTGTTGGCGCCGGCCGGTCGGAAATTGATCAAATTTTGAGTTGTCTGCCAACCGACGACTGATCACGATCAGACTGATAGAAAGCAAATAACGGTAAACTGTTAGGCTGCAATCGTCTAGTCAGCGTACACCCCGCACAGATGGTTAATATTGAACCGGCAGCAACACCTCAAGGCGAGATACTTGCTGGTGCTTGAGAGGCAATAATTCGCAACACATTTTTTAACCACCAAAGGGAGTAATTACAATGAACCGCAAAGAACTGATCGACGCACTGGCAACCCAGACAGGTAGCAGCAAGGCTGATGCTGACCGTAGCATTGCCTCCCTAATTGACATCATCACCGCCAACCTGAAGAAAGGCGACAATGTCGCTCTGGTCGGCTTCGGCACCTTCGAGGTACGCAAACGTGCTGCACGCAATGGACGCAATCCTGCGACTGGCGAAGCCATCAGAATCAAGGCTTCCAAGCAACCTGCCTTCAAGGCTGGGGCGACTTTGAAAGCCGCAGTCAACGCCGGAAAATAATGACGATCCAGTAGCAATCGCTGGTTATCTAGTGATTGCGCTTATCCGTTTGAATTACTATGTGGACATCATCAATACAAGGAGAGCATCATGGCAAAAGGTCAGCAAAAGAAAACCAAAGAAGCAAAGAAACCCAAAAAAAAACCGACACCTGCTATCTGACTCACTCTTGCACAGGACAGAGTATGGCAGACAGGATTGCTCCGGTAGCGTCAGAAGTGCGGGTAAATGACCACATCTATGTTGGCGCCGATTGAATATTGATCAAATTCTGAGTTGTTTGCCCATCGACGACTGATCATGACCGAACCGCTGGAAAGCAAATAACGACAAACTGTTAGGATGCAATCGTCTGGTCAGTGTTCCGGCCGGCAGAGATGGTCAATATTCGATCAGCAGCAACAAACTGGAGCTTATTATGCAATCCACCAAAAGAATGTTAACCACAACCATCATGCTTTCATTGCTCCTTGGTTTGGGTGCATGTGCCAGTCATTTGATTGATGTGCGGCAGGGGTCTGAACGAGTTTCTCTAGCGGATGCAAATCAGGTTGGCAATTGCGAGTCCAAAGGCAATATAACGGGTAGCGTTCTTACCGAAATTGGACTCTTCACTCGCAGTGTCGAAGCCGTGGAGGCTAACTTGTTGCAATTGGCACTTAATGGCGCAGTCGATAAAGGTGGCGATACCGTTGTTAAAAAAGATACGTCGAAATATGGAGAGCGCACATTCGATATCTACAAATGCAGGCCTTAATTGGGCATGTCTTGAATTGTGAGAAGTGTCTTCGTAATTCTCAAAACTTAGTGGTTGCTGTCTCTTAGTGGTTGCTGTCTATCAGGCGCTGATAGTCTCGATTTTACCGAGGGGAGACGGTAGAGACTGTCCCCGTAACAATGTTGGCCCAGAAGGCTGGAACCGAGGCGAGATAACCCACTGCGCGTGCCATGCTCATGTGTTGGGGACGCAATCGAAGAATCGCCGACCGATTGCAGTGCCCTTGAATTAGAGGGCGCTTGAGGTGTTAGGAAGGCAGGGGGGAAACATCCGGTGCGAGTATTCACGTATGCGTGCAAGCCTCTCCAGTCTGCTAACACCAAAGCCTAGCGGGCCGCATTGAAGCGAGCGGGGATTGAAGATTTCCGCTGGCACGATCTGCGGCACACTTGGGCGACTTGGCAACGTCAAGCAGGTACCCCGACGTATGAGCTTCAGTGGTTGGGTGGATGGCGTACCGGGGCGATGGTGGAACGGTATGCGCACCTTGCACATGATCACTTGGCGAGTGCGGCTGCTCGGCTTGATGCTGTAACGGTTGGCTACGTTCCAGCTACGGAGTATTAAAAGAAGAGGTCAGCAGCTACGCTAACCCCTTGTAGTATTGGTGGGCCGTGTCGGATTCGAACCGACGACCTACGGATTAAGAGCACGACCATTAAATTAGAGATTCATATAGAACAACCACTTACAGCGCTTGCCAAAGCTAAAATCAGTGTCACCCAGCCGCAATCCATATCATTTATGTCATTCCATGACACAAATTTGGCACAGTCTTCTTTCCTAATCTCCGCACAGTCTGGCATCGCCAGTCTGTGAACGTAGCCCTGCACAGGAGCAAGGCTA
>Ga0209253_10003452_pt1 | contig 13887 bp, 12 predicted proteins | sample FrelakmetBRP12BR_FD_187145 | JGI IMG/M metagenome (GOLD analysis project Ga0209253, IMG submission 187145) | Freshwater lake sediment microbial communities from the University of Notre Dame, USA, for methane emissions studies - BRP12 BR (SPAdes)... | ecosystem: Environmental > Aquatic >...
TTTCCCCTGCCGCCGCATCAGGCCCCAGACATCCTCCTGGAGTTCCGGGGGCTCTGGCATCCGGTAGTGATCATCTTCCTCCAGGGCCTTTGGATGGGAAGCTTCCTCAATACCGGGGGGAGCCACGTGACCGGAGCCACCATGTCCTTCCACGTGGTGAGGGACAGGGTCTATGAGAAACCCCAGCCCGGCGGCTCATGAAATGGCCAGACAACAGGGGAAGCAAGGGAACTGGTTTGGGGTCTGGGTGGGATCGGCCCGAGGGACGCTATTGCAGGTTCTCCAGGTCTGCCAAATCCTGGAGTCGCCCCGCCGCCTGCTTGTTCTTTCTCAGGTTCTCCAAGTCTATGAAGTCCACGATTACATCGTCAATTTCCACCCGAAGCCGCGAGGCGTAACAGGTCTTGAAATCCACGCCGGGAGGGGTTGTAATCAGATCTATTCTATTCGGTGGATAACCTAGCTGAATAATCTGCTCGGGCACAAGAAAGTCCGCATCTTTCAGGCCCAGAGCAGCAAAGCCAAACTGCGCTAACGCGCTGACCATGCTCGCTGCGTTTTCCGGAGTCATATCGATCCAGATGTCGATGTCCTTGGTGTAGCGTGGATAGCCGTGCAACGCGACAGCGTATGCGCCAATGACCAGGTAGCGGACGTGGTTATCGTTTAGCGATCGTATAAACTCTTTGAAGTCTTGGTTCAGCACCGTATCTCCAGTGATGGAATTCTCGCCGAATTTCTTCTAGCGTCGCGAGGCGAACCTGATAGGGTTGGGTCTGCCAGTAAGAGAAATCACTCTGCTGCTCACGGATACTGACTTTTGTACAAGACATCCGAATCCCCGTTCTTGTTCTCATACGCAGTATCGCCTTTTGCAAGATAAGGGTTATTTTACGTGAACCTCGTCATCGAGTCCACGGCCACGTGGTTTCTCCATAGTCAATGGAGCGCCCGCCCATCGCGTCCTGACGCTGGCGCTGAAAAATGTCGTAAAGTTGACGGCTTCGTAAAAAGTTCATCTGCGGCGTTGCGCTTCATCTTTCGTCATTGCAGCGTACGTCTATGTACGCCTCATTCCTCAAGATTTGCGCGCCTTGCATCTGGAGCTTTTTACTGTCCCGTCTACCTTGGCGACTTTTTACGAAGTCATCAAAGTTCCGTCAACAGGCCATGTAGAAGGCAACGTACTCCTCGATCACAAGAAGTGTTCTCGTGCAGGATTGTCTCCATTTAACCGCGTTGCTTCCTTCCCCTTTTCCCACCTTGTTCTCTGCGGAATGCGAATCATGCACCGTGGTGTTTGATGTCGACGCCCTTGACGATGAATATTGCTGCCTCGCAGATATTGGTGGCGTGGTCTCCCACCCGCTCCATGCAGCGAGAGATGATGATGATGAGCACGGCCCGCTCGACCACCCGGACTTCGCTCACCATGTAATCGACAGAGTCCCTGAGAATCTTGACGTTCAGGTCGTCGGCCCTGTCGTCCATCCGGCATACTTCCATGGCCAGGTCCACGTCGCCTTCGACGAAGGCGGAGATCGATTTCCGGAACATCTCCATGGAAATCGCCGCCAGCTGCTCCAATAACGGCTGGGGTGCCATGGCGGGCCGCTGGTTGAGCTGGAGCGCCCGCTCAGCGACGTTGACCGCCTGATCCCCTAAGCGCTCGAGATTAACCGAGATCCTCATGCAGCCGATGATGTAACGGAGATCCCGCCCCGCGGGCTGCCCCAGAGCCAGGAGCCTGAGAATCAGCCTGTCTATTTCCACCTCGAGGGAATCGACTGCGTGATCCTCCTGGATGACCTCCTCGGCGATGTCGGAGTTCCGCTCGAAAAGCGCTCGAAACGCCTTTTCCAGGGCCTTTTCGGTCAAGGCGGCCATATGGAGGACTTTCATTTTCAGCTGCTCGAGCTCTTTGTGAAATCGGCTGATTTCCATACGTTCATCTCCAAGGACAAAAATTCCAGTGGAAGCGGTCTGCAGCTCTCTAGGAAGCGGATGCCTCCTCCGCCAGGGCCAGGGTGAACATGAACGCCGATCCTTTGCTCTTGCCCTCGGGTGGGCTTTCCACCCAGATTGCGCCGCCGTGGTTACGAATGATGTGCCGGCAGATGGCTAGGCCGAGCCCCGTGCTCCCGCTCGCGTCGCCGCGGTCCTTCTCCACCCGGTAGAAACGCTCGAAGATCCGCTCCTGGGCGTGGAGAGGGATTCCCGGCCCGTCGTCAGCCACCACGAAGGTGGCCGTGTCCTTGTCTCTTTCCACTGAGACGGTGATCGAGCTGCCTGCCGGGCTATACCGTATGGCGTTCTCCAGGATATTGCGAAACACTTGCACCAGCTCGTCGAAGCTCGCCTTCACCCTGATACCTGCCTTCGGAAGCAAGTTTTCAAGCCGAACGTTTTTCGCACTCGCCTGGTGGTCACAAACCTTCCAGGCGGCGGACAGGGCCTCCGCTGCATCAATCGTACTAAGGGCCTCGGGCTGTCGACGGGAATCCAAGCGCGCGAGCTGGAGGAGGTCGTCAGCCATCTTCGACATGTGCAGGGCGTTTTTCAGGATGATCTGGATGAAGGAGGCGGTTGGACCGGGACTCATCTCGGCCAACAAGGTTTCCGCATACCCCCGGATAGAGGTGAGGGGCGTTCGCAGTTCGTGGGACACATTGGCCACGAAGTCCTGGCGAACCTTCTCCAGCCGTTTGAGCTTACTGATGTCGTGGAAGACCACGATAGCCCCGACCTCGCCCGGTTGATGGTGGAAGCGAACGAGATTCACGCCGAAGACCTGGCCGAGACCGGGAGTGATCTCCAGGCTCCGCGTGCCCGTCTCCTCTGCGGTTCCCGCGAGCACCTCGTCGCACGCCTGCTGGAGCTCCGCACTCCGGATCACCTCAAGAGGCCGCCGACCGATGAATGCCCGCACCTGGGGAAGGATTTCGGTGAGGGCATGGTTGATGGTCTGAATCTTCCCGCGGGAGTCGAGAACCATGACGCCCTCGCGCATTCCGTTCAGGATCGCCTCGAGCTGTTCCTTCTGCTCTGTAATGGTCTGAATATGCGACTGGATCCGTTTCGCCATCTCGTTGATGGATTCGGCGAGAGGCACAAACTCGTTACCCGGGTAGAACCGAACCCTCTGGCCGTAGTCACCGGCGCCGATAGCCTCGGCCGTTCCGATCAATTTGCGCAAGGGAGCTTCGAGCTGGCGGACCAGAAGATAGCTCACCAGGATGGTCGCCACAAAGGTGAGGGCCATGATCAGGACGAAGTTCCGGCTCAAGGCGTCCAGGCGATCCTTCACCGCGGAGACCGGCGTGGCGACCCGCACAACCCCCGCGGCGATACGTCCCGGCGCCTGGACCCGCCTGGCGGCGTACATGAGATCCTTGTCCACTGTGGCACTGTGGCGGATGTGAAAGCCGATCTCCTCTTGGAGCGCCTGGATGATCTCCGGCCGGGCGGCGTGAGTCTGGAGGTCGGGTATCTGGGACGAGGGCACCTCGGAATCGGCAATCACCTGCCCGCCCTCGGACACATAGGTGATCCGCGCCCCGAGCTGTGGCCCGAGCTTCTCCACCCATTGCCGGAGATGTTCGGCGTCAGGAAAGCCGCGTTCCTGAAGGAGCAACCAGTGGACCAGAGTGAGGCGCTGGACTGCACTCGCGCGAGCTTCGGAGATGATCTCCCGGCCCAAGGTGGAGCGGTAGTAGAGCAAAGGAAGAAGGAGGGCGAGGAAGAGGATCACCCAAAAGGAGAGGAGCAGCCTCGTGCGAAAGGAGAACTTCTCAATCATGGTTCATTCTCTGAAACGGTACCCCACTCCGCGCAAGGTCTCGATGAACTCAGCGTATGGTCCCAGCTTCTGCCGCAAACGGCGGACATGGGTGTCCACGGTTCGCGCGTAGCCCTCGAACTGATAGCCCCAAACCTTGTCAAGCAGGTGGTCGCGCGACTGCACCTTGCCCTGGTTCCGGATGAGTTCACCCAGGAGGCGGAACTCCGTTGCCGTGAGGGTGATCTCCTCATCGTCGACAAGGACCCGATGCGCCTGAAAATCAACACTCAGGCCTTCGCGCCTCCAGACCGTTGCGGGAGCCTCCTCTGCCATGTATCGCTTGAGTATCGCTCGGACGCGAAGAATCAGCTCCCGAGGGCTGAAGGGCTTGACCACATAGTCATCGGCCCCGAGTTCGAGTCCGACGATACGATCCACCTCCTCAGCGCGAGCCGTGAGCATGAGGACCGGAATCCTCCGGGTGGAGTCACTGCGCTTGAGCTCCTTGCATACCTCGAAGCCGTCGAGCCCCGGAAGCATGAGATCCAGAATGATCAGGTCGGGCGCTCGGCGTCTCGCCAGGGCCAGTGCCTCATAGCCGTCCTGAGCGGTAGCAACGTCGAAGCCGGAAGTCTCGAGATTGTATGTGATAAGCCGGAGGATGTCGACATCATCCTCGACCACAAGGATCGCCGGTTTCGCCATGGGGAGCTCCAATCTCAGGCCAACGTCCAATAGGACTGGGGTTCGGTGACGAATTGATGATCGTTGTGTTACAAATATGTGATAGGATACCGTGAATCCGCGATTTACGATCCGTACCATACCAGAATTCTTCCCCCCTTGCAGCCCCTCTATAGCTACCGGGTATTCCGGGGGAAGGCCACCGCGGAGGCGGGGTATCATTAGATTGGGGCACTGGGCGCGGGGCATGGGGCGGAGGGTTACTCAGTCTATCGCTTGGTTAAGCGATCCCGACGCGGCGAACCGGAAACCCGGAGAGACGGCGATTTGTTATGATTCTCCCGAAGTGGTGGTGATGTGAATCAGGAGGTAATCCAGGCCCACCCACTGTAGGCGAGCAGGCGAGGACCAGGGGCCGCAAGCAGGAAAAGCAGGCAAAGTTCCACCAGCTCGTTACCGGCACCGAGGAGGTCGCCGGTAATCCCTCCCAGACGAGAGCGGCACCAGGCCCCGAAGATCCGGGTGACTCCGACTCCGACACCGAGAACTCCCAGTCCCAAAGGACCGTAACCGCCTAGCGCGAGCACAACGGCAGCGCCCATGGCGACGACGAGGTGCCACGTTGCCGCGCCGGTCACATAGGGGTGACCGGTCCCCCTTTCGCAACGGGCGTACGGTAGACGGACGGCGAGATCCACCTGCATGGTCCGCGACACGGCGAGAACAAGCATAACCCAGACCGCGGTGCCCGAGCTCACCAGCCTGGTCAAGGCGATCCACTTGGCCAGAAGGAGAAGAACGAGGGCGGTCGCCCCGAAGGCGCCGAGGTGGGTGTCCTTCATGATTGCGAGGCGGCGCTCACGGTCCCAGGCTCCCCCAACGGCATCGGTAAAGTCGGCGAACCCGTCCAAATGAAGGCCCCTGGTGAGCAGGGAGCCGGCCATGAGCATGAGGGCGGCGACACCGGCGGGCCAGCCACCGTCGGGGAATATTCCGTTCCCTAGGCTGATACCCCAGAGCATGAGGCCGAGCACGCCGCCCACTACGGGAAAGAAGGGGAGAGAGGCGGCAGGCTCCAAGGCGTCACGGCCCGGGACGGGGAGGATGGTCAGGGTGCGGAAGGCGGTGGTGAGGCCGCTAGGCATAGCGTCGGGAACCCCGCTCAGAATTCTGATGCTATGATGTGACACCGAAACCAGTAAAACGGCGACGGGCGACACGGCGAGGCAAAAGGTTACGCTGCCCAGTTCGCGTCCCACCCTTCGCCGCGTCTCATTTCTGCCGGCTCACCCCTGCCGATCCGAAGGTGGCCATCTCGTTATAGATCTTCACCGACGCGTCGATAAGGACCATGGCCAGAGCCGCCCCTGTTCCCTCGCCGAGACGCATGTTCAAATCCAGCATGGGGTGGATACCCAAACGCCGGAAGAAGGTCCGGTGCCCGGCCTCGGCGGAGCAGTGGCTGAAGAAAAGGTAGTCTGCCACCTTCTCGTTAAGACGCATGGCTACGAGGGCTCCGGCAGACGAGATGAACCCGTCCACCACGACCGGGAGGCCGCGGGCGGCAGCGCCAAGAACAAGCCCGGAAATTCCGGCAATCTCCAGACCACCGAGGGCGGCGAGCGTCCTCAGGGGGTTGGTGAGACTATGAGCGTTCACCTCCAGACCCCGCTCGATCGTCCTGATCTTGAGCTGCAGGGCGTGATCGTTGATTCCGGTGCCGCGCCCGGTCACCTCTGCCACCGGACAGGGGAGGAGAGCCGCAAACAGAGCCGAAGAGGGAGTGGTATTCCCGATCCCCATCTCTCCGGTGCCGAGCAGGGTAATTCCTGCGTCGGCGGCTGCGTGGGCGAGCTCCGCCCCCACCTGGATCGCCTCGCTGGCCTCTTCCTCCCTCATGGCCGGTCCGCGGCTGAGATTGGCCGTACCGGCTCTCACCTTGCGCCGCAACAGCCCAGGGGCGTCGTTGAGGGGATCGGCCACGCCGATGTCGACCACCTGCACCTCGGCACCCACATGCCGCGCGAGGACGTTTACCGCAGCACCGCCGGCGAGCATGTTCCGGACCATCTGGGGCGTGACCTCGCTCGGGTAGGCGGACACTCCCTCCGCCGTGACCCCGTGGTCACCGGCAAGAGTGATGATACGCTTCTTCGGCAACTGGGGTCTCGTGGTTCGGGTGACGAGACAGTAGCGGGTCACCACATCCTCCAGGACGCCCAGGCTGCCAGGCGGCTTGGTGAGGTGGTCCAGATGAGCGCGAATCTCCGGCTCCAGGCTCCGGTCCACCGGGCTGACGGCATCAAGAATCGACTGCAACTGACTCATTCACCACTCTCCTCGGTGACGACGCTCCGAGCCTCTCTCACAGCCGCGGTATGGTCACCACCCACTTAAGGCACTCCAGCAGGTTGCCAAAAAACTCTGCCTCAGCGTTGGCGATAGGGCGAGACCGGGTAATCTCGTCGGCAAGGCCGCATAGTCGCACCAGGAATAAGATCGTGGTGGTCCGGCCCACAGCAGAGGCACGGCACAGTATTCGGGAAGCTTTTCCGAGGGCTGAGGCGTAAGAGGTGGCTCCAGATGCGCCTTGCCTCAGAGATCACCCGGTCTCCCGCGTGCCCACCTTCCGTGAGTAGGACACGGTTCTTCAGCATCCTGCTAGGCACTTTACCTCACTTTAGGCACTTTAGTTGTAAGGGAATCCCGCAGACGGTCAGGATCACCTCTTGCGCCAGGCGGGCCAGATGTTGATTGACCCGGCCGGCAACGTCTCGAAATCGGCGGGTTTCAGCGTCAGCAGGAATGATTCCCATGCCGAGCTCGTTGGTCACGACGATGAGGTCGCACGGGGGCGCCTGGAGGCTCGTGAGGAACGCCTCGATCTCGAGGGCGGTCCCATCTTTGACGCGCTGGTGATAAAAGAGATTGCCCAGCCAGACGGTGATGCAGTCGATAACGGCAACCTCCACTCCGGGCGGAATAGCCTTGAGGGCCGCGGCCAGATCAATGGGCTCCTCCACGGTGTGGAAGGATGCATCCCGGGTGCGGCGGTGCTCGTCGATCCGTGCCCGCATCTCTCGATCCAGGGCTTCGGCGGTTGCGATGAAGGCCTTTCGTCCATAGCGGCCGGCCAGCTCCAGCGCATGGCTGCTCTTCCCGCTCCTGCTCCCTCCGGTGACAAGAACGATACGTTTCATGGGAGGTACTTCTCCACGACGGCCCGGGAAATCTCCAGATCCCTCTCACTGAAGATCTCGAGGGTGACGACGAGATCGTCCACCTTCGGCAGGGTGGCGAGGGAGGTGAACAGAAGGTCAAGCTTGGCCGCTGGCAGGCGGCCGAGGTCCAGATGGTCGCGCCCGCCCGCGTTGCCGTGGAGATGGATGACCCGGGTCCGAGAGAGATACCGGTGGAGGTAGAGCTCCAGGGGCTGGTCGTAGAGGATAATGTGACCCACGTCGAGACAGATGGCGAGATCCCGCTCTGCGATAAGCTCCTCCACCAGATGGAAGGGATAGGAGAGGGTTTCGGCACAGAGAAGTCGAGGAGTGTCGAGGTGCTCGAGAAGTTGACCGAGAGAATGATCGAGCCGGGTGAGCCAGTTCCCGTTCAGCCAATGGCGATGGTCGTCAGTCGGGAGCCCCTGGAAATGGACGATGTAGCCATGGGGCCGAAGGCCCGCCGTAGCGTCAATGGCTCGTAGACATGTGTCCACCGACCGCTGACGGATGTGGGGATCCGGATCTCCCAGGAGGATATCCAGAGGGAGGTGGACGGTGTAGGAGAGCCCGGTTTCCTGGCCGATGGCGGTAAGTTCTTCGATCTCCTGCCGGCTTGGGTAGTTCGATACCTCGTAGGATTCGAAGAGGACGATCTCGATATCCTCGATCGTGCCTTGCAGAGATCTCACGTTGGGAAGGATTTCTGCCGGGTAGATGTAGGAGGTGGTACCCAGCCGGAAGGGAGGTTTCCGCCTCGAGGCGGGAGTGACGGTCGTCCCCGGTCTCATGCCTCCACTCCCGTGCGAGCGGGGACACCGCGGTGGTAGTAGTGCTTCACCTCTCGCATCTCGGTGACCAGATCGGCCCGGGCGAGGAGCCGAGGATCAGCGTGGCGGCCGGTGATGACCATCTCGACTCCCTCCGCCCTCTTCTCGATCAGGTCGAGGACCTGCTCGACGGTGATGAGGCCGAGGTGCGCTGCCACGTTCGCTTCATCGAGGACAACGAGGTGGTGGTCACCGGAAGCGACGATCTCCGCCAGTTCCGCGAGCCCCTCCTGAGCCAGCCGTCGGTCCTCATGCTCAGGCTCTCCCCGGATGAAGACTTCACGGCCGTAGGTCTTCACCGTGAGCTGCCCGGGGAACCTGCTCAAGATGGTGTGCTCGCTGTAGCGCCCTGTCTTCAGGAACTGGCCGAAGAACACGCGCCAGCCGGCACCGAGAGCCCTCACTGCGAGCCCGATAGCGGCGGTCGTTTTTCCCTTGCCGTTACCGGTGTAAATGTGAACGTAGCCCATGCTCCCGACCTGTGTCCGGCATCCGGTGGAGGCTCACCGCAAGGCGACATCCGTCGCTCCCGAGCGCACGAGCCGACGCGGCGATGGTGCAGGGGTAGGCTGGTCAATGCCCTTCTTCTAGCATCCGCCGCGTCCCCGCTTCTCCATGTCTCGGCGTCGCCTTGTCAGTTCTTGTTAGGCGGCACGATTCTCCTCGCTAGCCATCCGGCCGCGCACGGCACGGACCCAGTGGTTGGCGTAGGTTTCCGGAAAGCGGTAGGTGCCCTTGTAGAAGAAGTCCGCGTAACATGCAGTATGGTGGCCTCGGGTGGTTGCGCTCCAGAAACAGCGGTAGGGGCCGAACACAGGGTCGAGGTAAAGTCGGCGGTTGTTTTCCTCGGGAAGGAAAAGCGAGGCCAGCTCCTCGTTCTGGGGAAGGCGCCAGTCAGCGTAACCCGAAAAGCGGCTGTCGTTCAGCTGCTGAATACAGCGCTGTGCCTCCGGCCAGGTCATTCTCTCCGGGGCCGGCTCCCTCTGCCACATGAGCCCCGTTTCGGTATCGGTTACGGTCCCGTCGCCATTTTCCATGAACCGTGCCCTCATAATTTTCTCCCTCCTCCACTTCCTGCCAGGAAATGCTTCCAGAGCGGCTTCGGCGCCGCTTTGCCGGCGCAGGATGGCGCTGTCACTCACCGCTGGCCGTAGTAGGACCGCAGGTTGCTCAAAGTCCTTAGGTACTCATCGGCGTGGAAGAGATCGTTCCGACTCTCGATCTCGTTGAACAGCAGCGGCAAGAAAAAACGCGCGTCAAGGCCGCTCTCGTTTAACCCTCGAACCGTTGCCTCGTGTACGATAAGAGTGGCGTAGTAAGTGGTCAGCAGGCGTACCCGGGACTCTCGTCTCATAAGGTACGATTGGCCTCCGAGAGTGTTCAGGAAAAAGCAGGCGTAGTGATACATTACCTTGAACTGCTGCGGTTGCTTCTGCGAGCCGTCACAGCCGCGGCCGACCATGAGCCAGCGATAGAGCACGCCCATGAGAGGTTCTGCTACGTCCGCCTCGTATTTCAACAGATCACGAAGGACATCTATCCTCTTCTTGCCCAGCGGCCGGTAGAGATAGAAACTGTTCTCGACGATCACCTGGGGTTGATGGGAGATACCGCCCGTTGCAGGAAGACGCTGCTCCATCGTGGCGAGGACGTCAACGAAGAACCTCCAGCTGTCCTGTCGGACCTCATGGGCACGCCAGGTCTCGCTGCGGTTCAGGTCGTCACAGAAGGCGCGAAGGGAGGCTTCCAGTTCCTCGCACTTGAGCTGTGAAGGGGACACACCCTGCACCAGAGGAGACGAAGGCCCAAATACCTGCTCGAGTCTCCCCCTCGATGCTGGCTGGGAGAGCTGCCGCTCCTGCTGCAACCTGGCGACAGTCCCTTCCAACTCTTGAGTCCGGTGCACCCAGTCGCGGCGCTCAGCCTCCATGGCCTTCCCGGCGACCCTTTGGACGATGGCATCCCAGTGCCGCATGACCAGACCTGCCAATACCCCGATGAGGATGGCGGCAACAACGAATAGACCCACCTTCCCCTTCATGGAGACGCACTCCTTTTGTACCCGCGTTGGGGGTGGATTGCCTTTACCCTACCTATCATGTTTTCCCTCGAAAGACCACAGGGTATTCGCCCCCGGGAGAATTCGAGGTGGGAGATGAAATTTTTCTAGGCAAGAGAAAACGAGGCGTGGTAGAATACAATTAACCCCGATAAGCCGCGCGACGCGACGCGACCCTAGCACCTTCGCCTACGAAACCGCTCGCTTACCAGAGCGCGAGGCCAGTTGAACTCCAAGAACAACTGGAAGGGACAGCAGGCGGCAGTGGGTCGGTCGGCGCGAGGGTTTGTCGGGGATTTTTTTGTGGCCGGACCGGAGCCCGCGCGTTGGGCGCCGGACCTTGTCTACTGAACCAGTTTCTCCAAGCCCTCCTGGAGCTGGTTCTTGTCGTTGTCGCTCAGCGGGAGTTTCGGGGGCTCCTGCACTTTCTTCGGGGCTGGTTCCGTGAACCGTTGTTTCAGCCACTGCTCGTTCACCCGGCATTCCGGCGCCTCTAACGTTCCGGAGAGCTGAAGCGGCACCTGGGTGAAGTCCTCCTTGTCGGTGAGTTTCGAGAGATACGGGCCAAGCGTCGCAACCTTTCCGGCATACTGCACCGGGAGGCGGAGGAGCAGGCGCAGATCGACACCTCCGTCCCGGAGGCCGACGCTCCCGCTCCCCTCCATGCGGAGTGCGGAACCTTCCATGTGGAAATCGTCGATCGTAGCTACGCCCCGGCTCGTGTATATCTCCCCACTCACGTGGGAGAACTGAAGGCGCTTGAGATCTTCGGCGCCGAAGAGCTCCACCACCTTGTGCATCAACGGGTACCCGCTGAACTCCGCCTCCGTTATGATCACGTCGCTCCGGGATTGGATGTTCCTCAAGTTCTGGACTGAACCGCTGGCCACCGAGGCGACGGTCAGGTTGCCGCTCCATCGTCCTGCACTTCCGGGGATGAAAGTCCGTACGAACTCGTCGACTATGATGCTCTTTAGTGTGCAGCGGGCCTGGAAGGGCCAACCGGCTGCGTTCAACTTGCCTTGGAGCGCACCATCGAGCTGACCGCCGCAGAGGGATGCCCGCAGAGGTTCCAGTTGAAAGAAGCCGGATTGGAGCCTGACCTGGCAAGCGACGTTGTTGGCAACAAACTTCCTGTAGTAGAGCCACTCGAGCTCGACGTTTCCCGCCGCATCCACCTGCAAGAGGAGGGGTACCGCTGCCCGCCAGTTCCAGACAGGCTCGCCGGAAGGCTCCCTCTGTTTGTTTGTGGCTTCCTTGGCATCCTGGGGAGACGGTCGAACTCCGGGCAAGAATCCCTTGAGCCGGTCCAGTGTTGTCGGGGTACTTGACTTCTGCGAAGATTCATCGGTGCTGGCGCCGGGGGTGGATGAAGGACTCTCTGCCCCTCGGGCTGAGGCCTCGAGGTCCGGGAGGAGTTCGAGAAGTTGGTCGAGCTTGAGCGAAGGAGAGCTCAAAGAAAATTCCACGTACGGGCGCTGCTGCCAATGACTCAGTCTCCCCCGGGCATCGCATCTCTGTCCATTGATGACAAGCTGAAGGTTCGAGATCTCAAGAAGCTGCTGGGAGCGGGCGCCGCTCACATCGAAAGCGGCCTCCAGATTCATGCTCGGGAGGCTCTCCTCGCTGATCTTTACCTGGAGATCGGGGATTTGGATGCTACCGCGGGTGCTGAATCGGTCGAAGCCCTCGGACTCGAAGGCGGCTGAAAGGACCATCCTACCCTTGTCCAGCGACGTCGACTTGAAGGTGAGGTAGGGACCCAGTCCGTCAAGATCAAGCCTGTTGAGCTCAAGTTTAGCGTTCACCGCGTTTCTCTCCGGATCGAAGGTCCCCTCCACTCGGAAGGATCCCGTGGTCCCCGTGTCGATCTGTCCTTCCCCCTGAAAGGAGACGGGTCCGGTGCCGGCGAATCCGGAGATCCTTGAGCTCACCTTGGCGAGGGTGATGGTCTTTTCTGGTGATAGGGTGCGGTCGAGCACCGTGATCCGGCCGTCTGTCATACTAACCGTGCCAGGGATCGGAGGGAGCACAGGGGACGCGCCGGTGGTCCCATCGGCCGCCTTCTCTTGCCTGAAGGAACGTGAGAGGAGATCGCCGATGCTGAGCTTGCCGTCCTTCTCCCGCACCACCATGAGCACGGGCTTGTCGAAGACGAGAGCCCCCAGATCGAGTCGTGCCTTCATGAGGGCCATGAGGTTCCAATGGAGATCCGCCCGCTCGCTGGTCAGGACCGGCGTCGGGGCTCCTTTATCGCGAACTTCGAGGCCCACCAGACGTAAGCCCCTCAGGGCCAGACTGGCATCGTTGATCCTTACCTGCCGCTGGAGGAAGGCCTCAAGGGGTGGGGTAACCCAGGCGAGAATCCTTTCCCGGCTGAAGAAGGAATGCAGGGCAAAGACTCCGGCCGCACACAGGACGAGGATGGCAGCGAGGAAGATAAGAAGTCTCGTCATTTTGCTCATAGGAGACACCCCCCAGTGCCAGGGAAATCTGCATCTTTCGTGCCACCGCTCGAGCCCGGGGAGGCCGGCTTGCGGAGAACGAAACGAAGGACGTGGGATGGGGAGGTGAGCAGGGGAGGCGCGGTAGGATGCTCAGACCCGCCGCGTGACCACGTAGTCGGCGATCGCCGCAAGGGTTTCCCACGTGCCTGAAGGGGCGAAGGTCGCCAGTGCTTCCTTGGCGAGGGTGATGTGGCGCCCGGCGAGACGCGAGGTGTACTCGATGCCCTGGTAGTGTTCAATGAAGCCCTTGACCTCGGTAAAGGTCTCCCCGGTAATGTCATCAGCGGTGATGAGATCGACAAGGCGCTCCCGATCCTTGGGGTTGCTTGCCGCGAGAGTGTAGATAAGGGGGAGGGTGATCTTCCTTTCGCCGAGATCCTGACCGATCGGTTTTCCGACCTCCTCCTCAGTGCCGGCGTAATCCAAGACGTCGTCTCTCAACTGGAAGGAGATCCCCAGGTTGAGGCCGAAGCAGCGCATGGCTTCTTCCCGCTCGCCGTCCCCGCCGCCGAAGATGGCGCCGATCTGACAGGCCGCCGCAATGAGAATGGCGGTCTTGCGGGTGATCACCTCGATGTACTCCGGCTCCGAGATCTCCAGGTTGTGGCTGTTGATGAGCTGGAGAATCTCCCCCTCGGCCATCCTGGTGGTTGTCTCGGAGAGGACGCTCAGGATTTTCAAATGGCCGCTCGAAACTGCCAGGGCGAAGGAGGTGGCGAGGAGAAAATCGCCCACAAGCACCGCTGCCGGGTTACCCCAGATGGTATTGGCCGCCGGCTTGTTGCGCCGCAACTCGGCGCTGTCA
>Ga0209253_10003453_pt1 | contig 13882 bp, 19 predicted proteins | sample FrelakmetBRP12BR_FD_187145 | JGI IMG/M metagenome (GOLD analysis project Ga0209253, IMG submission 187145) | Freshwater lake sediment microbial communities from the University of Notre Dame, USA, for methane emissions studies - BRP12 BR (SPAdes)... | ecosystem: Environmental > Aquatic >...
CACGACTAGCATGTCTTAGTCCCATCCCGATAGCAGTGGGGTCCGGCAGGATCAACCGGAGTTTGCTCCACATTGACCACAACCAGACATTCGTTTATCGAATGTACAAACCGCAAATTTGACTGGATTTGGAGGGGAATAAACCACTTCACGTCAAAGCCCAATTCAGACCTAACGAAATTGTTAAGGTGGTCAGGTCCACATCCGTGTCCCCGCAACTGGAGGCCAACAGTCCTCATCCTGTAGGGCAACTTGCGCCTTTTTGGTCGGAGTTGAGCCGCCGCCATGAAAATTGCGGAGCTAGCTAATTGCCAAAATGACAGAGAAGGCAATCTAGAGGATATAAACGTTTCTTCTGAACAGATCTGTCATGCCTACCACGTCCAACAATCCTGAAGCGAGTAAGGGAGTTCTTTCAGGCTCCTGAAAATCATGATAGGCAGGCCTTTTCTCTTGGGTGCACCCTAGTTGTCGCAAACGAGAGCGGCATTACGTAACATTTTGCCCCCAAGCTTATATTGTATATTGTGTCAGCGCGCGTTAAGCGATGAAAATTGTTCTTTTTCTGTTGGAACTAGCGACGTTTATCGTGGGTGAGAAAAGGGTGGGAGCTATCGAACATTGTATTCTGGGTTCTTCTTGAGCAGGTGTGGAGGTGGAATTCTGATTCCGTTCTTGCAGTTACAGTCTTCGTCACCTTTGAGCAATTCATTGACTTCGTGGTAACGTTGTAGAAAATCAATACCTTTCTCGGTTGCCCGGTAGTTATCTCTGTCATTTTGAAGCACTCTTTCGAGCAAGTTAATTTTGAGCATGAATCTCAAATAGTCATTCAGCTGGGTGAAGCTTAGGTTGGCTCGATACATTATTTGGGTTTTCAGTGATCCTTCTCGCGATATTTCGAGGATTTCAGCAATTATATAGAGCTTGTCTCTTCTCTTAGCGGATGGATTGGAACCCCATGGATTCATTTTCTATATGCCTCTTTTAGAACTGTTTTCTGGAAGTGAAGAAGGCTCACGTTTTCTTAAGCCATGTTTCGGGCGAGAAGTTATTACAGGAATTGACATATTCTCTAGAACTATACTCTAGAAGCTGGGGAGACAACCCCGCGTAGGTTTTATTTGCATCATAGGAATATCGTAGAACTGTGAGAAATATGTTGATTGGGTTGATGTCTGACACGCATGATAACCTTCCTTTGGTCGACAAAGCTGTGATGAAGCTGAACGAGGCGAATGTTGAGCTCACGCTTCATGCCGGCGACTTCGTGGCTCCGTTTGTAGTCCGAAGGTTCAAAGGGTTGAAGTCAAAACTGATCGGTGTGTTTGGCAATAATGATGGCGACCATGTTTTGCTGAAGAGGAGGTTCAGTGAATACAAAAACCTCGAGATGCGCGATACCTTTGCAGAGATTGTTGTTGGAGGAGTGAAGATTGCGCTCTTGCATGGAAGTGAAGGCGAACTCTTGGAGGCGTTGGTCAATAGCGGTTACTTCGATTTCGTGGTTCATGGGCACTCCCACAATGCAGGTTCGTATTGGAAAGGCAAGACATTTGTTGTGAATCCTGGTGAAGTCTGCGGCTACTTGAGTGGCAGGTCAACGATTGCACTGCTGGACACAGAAAAGCGTGAAGTCAAGATGGTCGAACTTTGACGATATCTTCTATAAGGTGTCCAAGCGGCTGAAATAAAACTTGTCTCCGTAGGTCTGTTCAAACGATGCGTCATTGACCAAGGGCTTGAACGTCATTACTCCATAGCTTCGCTTGAGTATCATGTATTTCCGTGACTCATAGGCACTAAGCAATTTGGTCTCCAGGACGGCTCTGTCGTAGACTGGGCCTCTTAGCGCGCGCGAGGTTCGATAAAAGTGTTGACCTTGAACTTTTTGCCGAGAATTTCTCGTTGTTTGTTTCTTCAGTTTTTGTTGAAAGGTTCTCTTTTGAAATTTGCTTGCTTGAAAAGTTGTGCCAATTCTCGGTCATCTGCACCGTTTCTTAGTGGAGTCATGATGTCCGTTAGGTTATCGTTTCTCATCAGGCAAGGTTTGAGTTTTCCTTCACTGGTTAGACGTAAGCGGCTGCAGTGGAGGCAGAACTCGGTATTTTCTGTTGGACGCACAACTTCAACAGTCACGTCGGGCAGACGGTATACACGCCGATTTTGCATGAACCGTCTGGTATCAACCTTCAGCGCTTTTTTCTTCAGAAATAACTCATACGCATCCAGCGGTGCGTGATTTGCCAGATAGAATGAACCAGACACATTGACTGGTTCCAGCTCAATCAGCTGCAAAATGGTTCCGGTTTCCTTCGAAAACTCGATCATTTCGGGCACGACAGAATCATTGATGCCTTTCAATAGAAGCATGTTAAGCTTGACGGGGGAAAATCCTGCCTCAACCGCGGCATTTACGCCTTCTACTACATCCTGAACGCTGCCGCCAGTCAATTTGTGAAAGACGTCTCCGTCGAGTGTTGGAAGGCTAATATTCACGCGCTTCAACCCGTCTCGATACAAGTCATCAGCCAGTGGTTCCAGCAGGGTTCCGTTTGTAGTCATAGATAGATCGGTCAGGTCACTTACAGCGGTGATTTTTCGGACGATGTCCAGGACGTCTCGGCGCACAAGTGGTTCCCCACCTGTAAGTTTTATTCTGCTTATGCCTAGATTCACTGCGATTCTGATTATTCGGGCAATTTCATCGGTGGTCATCTCGCTGTTGATTGGTTTTCTATGGTTTTCTTCTCCCTCACCATGGCAGTATGAGCAGCGAAGATTGCATTTTCTTGTGATTGCCACTCGGAGATTGAGAAGCGGTCGACCGCAGTTGTCTTTCAGGACCATCGTTATTCCCGTGCGTGCCTAACGATGACACAGCTGCCGCGTCATATAAAAGCTTGTTTGGTTGTGGTGCTTATCTATATTGATGTATCAACAGACCTAAGTGTTTAACAGTGGATTATACTCTTGGTAGCTTGGTTGACAGAGATTTTTGTAAATTCATGCTCTTCATACATGAATGTTGCGACTATCAAGGAGATCTTGGACCAGAGCGATGAAGCATGGCGTGTTGAAGACACGCGCTCCAGTTGTGGACGGAGAGCTTTATGTAGGTCCAGAAGAGCTTTTGCGGGCGATTTCAATCAAATCAAAGCTATCATAGTTTACTCTCGCGCATGCTTGACAACGTGTGATGCTTCTGGCAAGATCATTTTTTCAATGCAAAGCTTCACAGCATTAGGTGAACCTGGAAGACAAAAGATGGCTTTGCCCTTGGCTACCCCTGCAATGGCACGTGATAGTATGGCAGGGGATCCTATTTCGTCGTAGCTTAGGCGACGGAAAATCTCTCCGAATCCGGGTAGTGTTTTTTCTAGAAGAGGTGAGATTGTCTCAATTGTCACGTCTGAAGGGGCTATTCCGGTGCCGCCGCAGAATATTGCAGCGTCGAGCTCGGGCAGTGCTAGAAACTTCTTGACGCTTTTCTTGATAAGGTCACTCTCATCCGGAATCAAGTCTCGCAGGACTACTGTGTTTCCGGCGTTTCTCAATAGTGTTTCGGCAAGGTCTCCGGATACGTCGTTGACTTTTTTCGCTTGCTTGGATTCGCAGTAACGGGATGTGCTGCAGGTGAAAATTGCGTATTTCAGTTTTGCGGGTGCTTCAGCCTTGTGTTTTCTGGATGTTTCGCTCATTTTTGTGATCGTCTTCTTTCAACGGGTTTCTTGACTTTCTTCTCAACGTGGATTTTTTCGATTGATGTGGATGGATATTGGCCTTCTGCGTCTTTTTCGTATTGTTTTACCATGTCCCATATGGTCAGAAGACCCACGGCTGTTGCTGCTAAGGCTTCCATTTCGACTCCTGTCTTTGCTATTGTCTTGACTTTCGTTGTTACTCTCATTTTGGTTTGTTGGTCAATGCTCACGTCGACTTCAACTTGGGCGAGTGGCAGTTGATGGCAGAGGGGTATTATTTCGCTGGTTTTCTTGGCTGCCAATACAGCTGCGATTTTGGCCGTGTGAACTGGGTCTCCTTTCGCGATTCTTCTTTCGGCAATCAGTCTTATGGTATTGGTTTTCAGCTTTATTGTTCCTGTGGCGGTTGCCTCGCGGAGGTTATTGGGTTTGTCTGAAACGTCGACCATTGACATTTTGATTCTCCCATTCTACTTGTTGTTTTGGTGTTGCCATGTGTCAATAAGGTTTTGCACTGCTTTTGCCTTGGCGGATTTTTCGTTGATCCTATAGAGGCGGATTCTTCCGAAGTGTTTGTGCTGGAGGATGTTTTCGTCTTCTAAGATTTTCATGTGTTTGCTTGCTGACATGTAGTTGATGTTTAGCCTGCGGGCGATTTCGGAGACGTTGAGTTCGCCGACGTTGTGCAGGACTTTCAGGATTTTCATGCGGAGTTTTGAGGAGAAGATGTCTTCGATGTTCATGTTTTTTCACTGTTCCTTGTCCAACAGGGTTCTTAGTTCTTTTTCCAGTTCGTGGGCAGGTAATCGGGGCAATGAAATGACTGTGGATCTGCCGCGTGAGCCTGTTCCGGAGGTTTCGGTTTCCACTATGCCGTGGTTAGTGAGGTCTTTGAGGTATTTCCAGAGTTGGGTGTGGGTGTGTGGTGATTTGTTGAATTCCTCGCATATGACTGCGTAGGTTTTTTCAACTTCTGTGAATGAGGCGTCTGCCTTTTGGCTTTGTTCGAACAATTTGGCTATGGAGAAGAGGAAAAGTTTTTCATGCAGGCTCAGGCTTGTCAAGTCGCTTTTTCGCAGTGCAGGAATTATGCCTGATACTGCTTTTCGCGCGCTTTCTGGAATGACGGTGTCAAGGTTGTCGGCGTCTGCGTGTTTGCCGGCTCGCCAGAGGAGTTCGATTGCGAAGCGTGCGTTTCCGTTCTCGGAGAAGGCGATTTCGGCTATAAGAGCCACGGTTCCTTCGGGCACGGTTAAGGGTTTAAAGGCTGTGGAGATTCTGTCATTGAGGATGTCGATGAGTTGTTGTTTCGAATATTTACGGAGGTTTATGATGTTGGATTGGAGGGTGCTTTTTGTGCTGGCGTCCAGTTGTTCGATTGATTTTAGGTCTCGCAGGATGCATATCAGGGAGAGTCTTTGCGGTTTGTTTTGTCTCATTTCTTGCAATCTGGTTAGTTTGTAGACGGCGTCTGATCCTTCTTTTTCGATTAGGCTTTCGAACTCGTCTAGGCTTAGGATTGTGTAGGCGTCTTGTTCGTCTAGTACCTGTGTGAGTGTGTGTAGGAGTTCTTCGGGGGAATAACCGCGTTTTGGGAAGTTGGGGTGGTAGGTTGAGACTACGTGTTGGAGGATGAGGAAGAGGCTTCCTCTGTATTCTCGGCAGTTGACGTGTATGTAGCGCAGCTTTTTGCCGCGGGTGGTGGCTTCGTGGGTGATGTCTGCGCCGAAGCGTTGGGAGAGGGCTGTTTTTCCCGTGCCTATGTCGCCTGCTATGATGACGCGTTGGGCCATTTTTTCAGGTGATTGGAGGGCGAAGGCGAAGAATTCTTTCAGGAGGCGTAGTTGTTGGTCTCTGTGGGGGAGTCGGCTGGGGATGTAGTTGATGTCGAGTTTGGTTTCGTCTTTGAAGACGGTTTGACGCTGCGCCAATGAGTCTGCCTCAACCTATCTATGTGCGCTGGTTTGTTATTCTTTTCCCTGTCGCGGGGATTCTGCAATAATTGAAAAACAAAAACCTAATAAGTCATTGTATCAATGTGTTAGCAAAATGATTCCGAAATATTTCTTCCTGACAAAAGGCGTGGGCAAACACAAGGAACAGTTGCAGTCGTTTGAGTTGGCTTTGAGGGACGCTGGGATACAGCACTGTAACATTGTGAGTGTTTCTAGCATTATTCCTCCGGGCTGCAAGATGATTTCTAGAGAGCGTGGTTTGAAGATGATTAGGCCTGGTGAGATAACTTTCATTGTAATTGCTCGTAATTCGACGAATGAGGCGCATAGGCTTGTTGCTTCGTCTATTGGGGTGGCTATTCCTTCGGGTAAGCATAACTATGGTTATCTTTCTGAGCATCACACGTTTGGGCAGCCTGATGATAAGGCCGGGGATTATTCGGAGGATCTTGCTGCTACTATGCTTGCTACGACTATGGGTATTCAGTTTGATCCTGAGACTGATTGGCATGAGAAGGAGCAGTTGTTTAAGACGAGTGGTATGATTATTAAGACGGCTAATGTTACGCAGACGGCGACGGGGGACAAGGGTGGTTTGTGGACGACGACGGTTGCGGCGGCGGTGTTTGTCAGAGGGATCGATGACATAGTTTTGAAGAAAGGCAGATCTTGACGTTTTGTTGGATTGACGAGGTTCACAGCGACTTCTTGTAGTTCTTTGTTTGTCAGCGCATGCAGGGTATGTTACAGTGTCTGCGGAACTTACAGAATGGCTGCGTTTCTGGGTAGAGATGTAGGCCTTTATTGTGGACTGTTTAACATAGTCATTCGTGTTTTTTCAGCCAAAAACACCCTACCCCCCTCCCCCTAGTTTTTACTGTAGAAGGGGCTTTTTGTGATGCTCGTTGCGGGTGTGTTGGCGGGGTTGCGGGCGATTTCCGAACGAGTTGCATGTTGAATTTTGCTTGGGTACGTTTGGAAAGAGGGTTACTTTTTGTTTCTTTCTTCTATTCGTTTTCTGGCTGCGTGCGCCTGGCTTTTCTTGCAGACACTATGACATGCGCGTACTCGTCGCCCTCGACAGGCAGTAGGTCCATCGGATTATACGGCCATAAGCCTGAATGCATTTCTTCCACCTGATCAAGGATTAAGCCCGACTTGGCTAACACGTCCTTTAGCCGTCCTTCACTTGCGATTTGTCCGACGTTGTGTTTCTCCGCAAGCTTCATGCTTTCTGACCCTTCTCGATACCATAACGAAACAAAGAAAGTCCGCCCATTAGGGCGCAGAACTCTGGCACACTCTTTGAGCGCCAGCACTGTTTCAGGCACGTTGTCGAAGCCGAAAAATGAAGAGACAGTTGAGAACACTGCATTTTTGAAGCACAAGTGTTTGGCATCTGTTACGACGAGCGAGAGTTTGTCATAGGTTCCTGCTTTCAGGGATCTGTTCATTAAGCCGCGCAACGGTCTCTCATCAATGTCCGTTCCTACCACCTTTGAATCTGCGGAGATCTTGTTCAGCAGGGGAAGAAGGAAAGTGCCCATCCCGCTCGCAACATCTAGCATCAAGTTATCAGATTGGAGAGCTGAACGACTGACGTAATCAGCAAGCTTTTCCATTATTTTCTGAGTGGCTGCTTTCTGGTCGTCTCTGAGAAAAGAATCATATTGCTGCCTCACTTCGAGGTATTTCTTTTCATTCGCGACGTTGACTTTCCATTCAAATTCCTTTTCAGACAGTTTGGCGTCTTTGAGCAAACCCATTTGTTCTTTGACCTGAAACATGTGTCCCGAGGGGCATTTGAAATGCCCGTTGACGTAGCGGCTTTCGTGAATTGTTCCTTCAAAGCGGAGCGAAGCTGAACAGATTGGGCATGCAAGCAGTTTTCCAAGTTTGTCGTGCATACACTTCACGGACTCAGAGTGGGTGTCCACGGCTATTTTAAGACTTCATCATCCATCACCTTTCGCCCGTAACGCTCATTTGAATCAATGTTTGTGGGAAAAGAATGCGAGTATCTTTTATTCCAAAACGATATTAACGAATAGAATCAACCCGTTACCCAGGTGAACGAATCGATGATCGATATATGCCTGCCCGTCATGATTGTTAACTTCAAGACTTATTTAGAGGCAACAGGGAAAAACGCGGTTGAGTTGGCAAAGAAGGCTGAAAAGGTCAGTCGTGAAACTGGCATTTACATTGGAGTAGCTCCCCAGCTCGCTGACTTAAGGTCCGTTGCAGAGGCCGTTGAGATTCCTGTTTTCGCTCAGCATGTGGATTCGATAAAGCCGGGAAGCTACACCGGTCATGTTCTGGCAGAGTCCGTGAAAGAAGCAGGAGCAGCTGGAACCTTGATCAACCATTCTGAAAGACAACTCAAACTTGCGGACGTTGATGAAACAGTGAAAATCGCTCGCAAAAAAGGACTTATTTCTGTTGTCTGCGCCAACAACCCTTCAATCAGTGCCGCAGTGGCATCGTTGAAACCTGACATGGTCGCGATCGAACCTCCAGAACTCATAGGCACCGGGATACCTGTGTCTAAGGCTCAACCTGAAGTTGTCTCTGGTACTGTGGGGCTCGTCAGAGAGGTCAATGAACAAGTAATCATTCTCTGTGGAGCCGGTATAAGTCACGGGGAAGACGTGACAGCGGCTTTGAAGCTTGGCACGCAAGGTGTTTTGGTTGCGAGCGGAATCGTGAAGGCAAAAGACCCATATGAAATCATCCGTGAGTTTGCGGAAACGATGAAAATATAGCTGAGATGGAACCCTGTTTGAAAGTAGAACATGAATGCGCTGCGTGTATTCTCAGCAGAGGAGCAGCGGAAGCCAAAGAGGCAACTGCCAATCCTGCGTTACGTTTCCGCGCCATGTGCGATCTTCTGCGGATGTTAAACAAAGAGTTTCGTCCCACCTCTGTCCCGGCGGATTTGGGTACCAAGAGGGATCGCTTGATCAGACAGTTGACCGGAAACCTTGATCCATACAAGAGAAGTAAAAGGATAAGCAACGAAAAAGCATTGAAACTGTTACCTTACGCAAGAAAAATCGTTGAAGAGGGCTACACGCAAGAAGACAGGTTCAAGAGAGCCTGTTTGGTGGCGATGGTTGGCAACCTGATTGAATTTGACATTCCAGGACACAAAGCGTCGTTCAGCAGTTTGAGAAAGAGTTTCAGAGAGGCCTCAAAAGACCTGGTTGTAAACGACCTCAACAAAGCCTTTGAACTTGTCAAGAAGGCTAATACGGTTCTGTATTTAACAGACAATGCTGGCGAAATCGTTTTCGACACACTGCTCGTTGAACAGTTGAAAAACATGGGTTTGAACATCATCGTCGCAGTCAAAGGCGGACCGGTGATTAACGATGCCACACTTGAAGACGCTGAGGCCTCCAGAATGGCAAAGATCGCGGACAAAGTAATCACTACAGGAACGGATGCCGTCGGGTTCGCTGCCAAAGAAGTATCGAAAGAGTTCTTTGATGCCTACAAATCCGTCGATTTCATCATCGCAAAAGGGATGGGATACGCTGAAACCTTGACTGAATACAAGTTGAAGAGTCCTCATCTTTTGCTTCTGAGAACCAAATGCGAGCCAGTTGCCAACTATTTCGCCGTGGGTCGCGAGAAGAACGTTGCAAAGCTGATGCCCTAGATGGATTTGCCTTCTATAAGTCTAGATCAGAATGTTCTTTCTGATTTTCAAAGTTCGATCCATCGCGAATGGTTGACAACGAACGGTCTAGGCGGCTACGCGTCTTCTACCATTCTGGGCATTAACACGAGAAAATACCACGGTCTGCTCGTAGTAGCGGTTGACCCGCCGAGAGACAGAAGGGTCTTTCTTGCAAAAGTAGACGAGGAAATACTTGTCGACAAGACAAAACGCCAATTAGGGGCAAATGAATTCAGAGACGTGTTTTTCCCTCAAGGTCACGGCTTTCTGGAGCGTTTCTCGATTTCACCTTTCCCAACGAGTGTCTATGCTGCGGGAGATGTCGAGGTCCAGAAAACAGTTTTCATGCCCTACCAAAAAAACTGCGTGGTGGTGCGCTATGGGATTTCAAATAGGAACGATACGGACGTTAGGATACGTTTTTTCCCGCTTGTCAATTGGAGAAGCTTTCACGCGGTTACAGACCGATCGAGCAATCCTGAGTTCAGTCAGGAGCAGCAAGACGAAACGCTCAAGATGACCTTTAGGACTCCGCAGTCAAACCTACTCATCAAGACAACGGGCGGGAAATATCTTACCACTGGTCATTGGATAGAGCGTATCTATCTTCGTGAAGAAGCCAATCGAGGAGAAAGCTGTCTCGACGACTGTTACCAGCCTGGGTATTTCGAAACAAAGGTGGGGGCAAAGGAGACTGAGGATTTCTCTTTAGTTGCGGTTGCGGACAAAAGCCAAGAGAGGGCGGAAAGAACTTTGGCGGCGATACCAACGACCTCTGAAGGCCTATGTGGACTATTTGAGAAAGAGAGAAAAAGGCTGGAGAACATCGTAACGAGATTCTACAGTTTGAATGAGAATGCGGTTGCGTGCGACTGGATAAGTTGGCTCAGTCTGGCGGCTGATTCGTTTCTGGTACAGGTTTCAAGCAGTCGGGAAGCGTCGTTGATTGCGGGTTACCATTGGTTTGGACCGTGGGGAAGAGACACTTTCATTTCTCTTCCCGGTTTGACGCTTGTCACGAGCAGGCTTGATGTGGCCAGAACGATTTTTCTCAGTTTTGCCAAGTATTGTGAGAGTGGGTTGATTCCAAACTTTCTTCCAGATGAATCCGACAAACCATCTTACAACGCTGTCGACGCAACGCTGTGGTATGTAAATGCCGTGCTGCAATATTTGAAATATACGGGTGACTTCAGTTTTGTCGAACAGAACCTGTGGAGCATGCTGAAGACCGTGGTTCAAAGCCACGTTGAAGGGACACTTTTTAACATACATGTAGACTGTGACGGTCTGCTTGTTCATGGTCCACAGTTGACGTGGATGGACGCGTCTGTAGCGGGAGTGCCGGTTTTTCCGAGAGCCGGAAAAGCTGTTGAGATACAAGCATTGTGGTTCAACGCTTTGAAGATCATGGAGATGTTAGCAGACAGGTTCGGAGAAGGCGCGTTGGCGGAGAAATATGGGCTGATGGCTGAAAAGGCTCGGGTGAGCTTTGTCAAGAAATTTTGGAATTCGAAAAGAGGATTCTTGTGTGATGTGGTAGGTTCAGGTGGTTCTGACGATTCGTTGAGGCCCAACCAAGTTTTCGCTGCGGCCTTGGACTTCACCATGCTGAGTGACGAAATGTGTGCGTGTGTTGTTGGCGTTGTTCAAAGGGAGCATTTGACTCCTTGCGGACTGAAGACTCTTGCCAAGAGTGATCAACGTTACGTTGGAACCTATTCTGGCGATAGGGCGAACAGAGACAAAGCCTACCATAGTGGAACGGTGTGGCCTTGGCTGCTCGGTCCTTTCACAACGGCATATCTCAAGACTAACCAATATGCAAGGCCTCGCCGTGAGTATGCATTTCAGAATTTCCTCAAACCATTGCTTACGCAACAGATTTTTCAAGCTGGCCTTGGAACGATAAGTGAGATTTTTGATGGCGATTCTCCGCACAAGCCCAGAGGATGCATTGCCCAAGCATGGAGCGTCGCAGAGCCATTGAGGGCTTACATGGAGGATGTTCTGCTGGCAAGGCCAAAATATGAGAAAGAGGTTTTCTCGTCTTCAGCCTGACGGCGATTTTCGCATGCTTTCTGCTGCAGTTTCAGGTGTCATCGTGTTTATGTAGACGCCTGTGCTTTTCTCGAACCCAGCCCAAGTTGCCAATTTGGGATACACTTCCAAATGCCAATGATAATATCCTGAGGCGTCTCTGTCCGTGGTCAGATGGAAGCCGTAATTGTATGGCGGATCATTTACTATGCTTTTTAGGCGGCTGAGACATTCCTTGAGTATTTCCGCAAAGGTCTTGGCGTCGTTCCGGGGCATTTCAAGAAGTGATGGCTGGTGTTTTCTCGGAAAGATCCAGAATTCCATTGGGTTCACGCTCGCATATGGTGCGAAGGCAATGAACTTTGAGTTTTCTACTATCTTTCGTGCGCCTTTGCATTCTTTTTCAATGATGTCGCAGAACACGCATTTCCGTTGTTGTTTCCAGAATTTTCTTGCTGCCGTCATTTCTTCTTGAACGGTTGTGGGCACGTTTGGAGTTGCGATTATTTGGCTGTGAGCATGCGATAACGAAGCTCCTGCCTCCAGGCCGTGGTTGCGAAAGATTGAAACGTATCTCACGTAGGGTTTGGCTGAGAGTTCTCGGAGTCTGTCAATGCAACCCTCGACAACGTATGTGAATTGCGAAATTCTCGCATCGGCTGGATGCTCGTCATGGTTTGGAGATTCTATCAGTACTTCGTGATGTCCAACTGCTGGTGCTAGGTTGGAGGTCTTGGTTATTGGCGGGTCGGCTTTGTCTTGTGGAGGAGAGAACGCTGGGAAAAGGTTTGGGACCACGCGGATTAGCCAATTCTTGTGTCTTTGAGAATCTTTGTCTCTTGCTTTTCGGATTCCTTTTGCCGATTTCAGATAGACGAGGGTGGCTGGCGGGGTCATGTGCTCGTTTCCTGGGCACATTGGGCATTGGCTTGTCTTTGGTTGTTGTATCGGTTGTTTTGCGAAGTCTGTGGGTCTGCGGCTCCTAGATGTAGCGATGACGACCCATCGGTCTAGGAGGTAGTCTTTGCGGAGCTCGTTGAAAGTCATAATGATGCCTCGGACAAACAATAGGATGTGCCATAGGCTTTTAGAACTTTCCAAGACTTCTGTTGCGCGGAACGTGAAAGAGGGTGGGGAATTTCACTCTGAGGAAACTATAAAAGTTGATTGGGTCAACATTATGATGGACTGCAATGAAAATAGGCATTGACGTCTTGATGACTGTTCTGTTGGCAGTTTTCGTAGTGAGTTTTGTCTCATTGATGGTTTTCGGACAGGTATGGGAAATCAATCTGTCAATGGCCGACAGGTCGATTGAGACTTTCGACCGTGAGCGCGCGCAAAGCGCATTCATTGCCTCATGCTTTGCTATCGGTTCTGGGGTTTCTATGCTCTTCATAATTGAAAAGCGGTTTCCACAAAGTGAAAAAGCAGATATGACATCCGCGGATAAACCTGAAGGCATGGGGAATCAAGGCGCTCGTTCTTAGGCGTGCTCATTAGTTTTCGGTATCGTGTTGAAAAGCGGCGGGTCACAGGAGATCGACGCTCAGAATCCACTGAACCCTCAAACCCTACACTCGTACCCGCACGCCCCTGAGCGCTGAACGTCCAGACTTAGGTTGCTCCCTCCCGGGTCTGGCCGGGTTCGCCTGGTTAACTTTAGAGACGACTTCCCTACGAAAGCCGCCTAACGACCGCCAGCCCCAAGGGACGGATAGTCTTCGTTTCGGAAATGAAGGCCTCAGCAGCCTTAAGCGCCTCAGCCCCAGCTTTCGGCCCGTCCTATAGAGGGTTTACGGAATAGGGGACCCCTACCCCCCCGCCTAAGACCCACCGCAAACCATTCTGAAGTCGTGCATGAGTATAAAACTTTGCCCCCAAAACCTAAAACCTCAGATTTCGGCGTAGCGCAAAAGTTATAGCTGACAAGAACCCGCTCATCTTAGAATTGTGAATATGAATCGATTGCCAAAAGAGTCCAAACGAGCGATTGGATCACTTTTTTTGTTGTTTAAGGATGATTCTTATGATTCAGATAAGTAATGATGAGCTTATTGAAAAAGCAAAATCTGTAGTCATACCGCAAAAGATCAAACACGGATTTGCAGTTGGGGACGTTGGATGTGCGTTGATTACTGATAGAGGAAATGTCTATCTCGGTGTTTCTATTGATACGGGTTGTGGTATGGGGTTTTGCGCTGAACATAGTGCCATTGCCGCAATGGTTACCCACGGTGAACACATAATTAGGAAAATCGTCGCAGTTATTGAAGATGGCACGCCGATACCTCCGTGTGGAAGATGCAGAGAGTTTATGCACCAGATTTGTGAAGAGAATTTTGATGCAGAAGTCATAATTGGGAAAAACAAATCGGTCATACTCAAAAACTTGCTTCCTTTCCCTTGGGATGCCAAAGTCTGATTTCCGCGTGTTTCTATAGAAAGACGGATGCGACAGACACTGGAAACTGACTAGTGCTAGATTTGCGTTTGGG
>Ga0209253_10003454_pt1 | contig 13880 bp, 15 predicted proteins | sample FrelakmetBRP12BR_FD_187145 | JGI IMG/M metagenome (GOLD analysis project Ga0209253, IMG submission 187145) | Freshwater lake sediment microbial communities from the University of Notre Dame, USA, for methane emissions studies - BRP12 BR (SPAdes)... | ecosystem: Environmental > Aquatic >...
GCAGGTCGGGTCGCCGCATCCACGTGCGCCCGAGCGACTGCTTCCTGCGCCAGCGCTCGATCGCGGCGTGGTTGCCGCCCTTCAGCACCGCCGGCACCTCGCGACCCTGCCAGCTCTCGGGCCGGGTGTAGTGCGGCCAGTCGAGCAGCCCGGTCGCGAACGACTCCTGCTCGGCAGACTCCGCACAGCCCAGCGTGCCCGGCAACAGCCGCGACACCGCGTCGATCAGCATCAGCGCCGGCAGCTCTCCGCCGGAGAGCACGATGTCGCCGACCGACAGCGACTCGTCGACGCAGGCCTCGACGAAGCGCTCGTCCACGCCCTCGTAGCGGCCCGCCACCAGCACGATCTCGCCGAGCCCGGCCAGTTCCGCCACCTTCGCCTGCGTGACCGGCGCGCCATCCGCTGCCAGGTAAACACGCCGCGCCGAAGGTACGAAGCCCGCCGCATCCGCCATGGCGAGCCGCAGCGGCTCCGCCTTCAACACCATCCCGGGGCCGCCGCCGTAGGGCCGGTCGTCCACCGTCTTGTGCACGTCCGTGGCGTACTGCCGCGGATTCACCGTCCGGACCTCGAGCACTCCCCGCTCGATCGCCCGTCCCAGCACGCCGAAGCCGACGGCCTGCTCGACGAACTCGGGGAACAACGTGACGACCACGATCTTCACGCGATCTCCCGCCCCGTCAGTCGTCCGCGTGCCAGTCCAGGGTCAACCGGCCCGCATCCAGATCCACGGCCACCAGCCTCTGCGGCACCAGCGGCACCAGCCGCTCCCGCTCGCCTCTCAGGACCAGCACCGGATGCGCCGGCATTTCCAACACCGCATCCACGCGCCCGAGCGGCAGGCCTTCGCGGTTGCTGGCCTCGAGGCCCACCAGGTCGTGCCAGTAGTACTGGCCCGGCGTGGTCGGCGGCAGTTCCGCACGGTCCACCTGGACGTCGCAACCCGTCAACGCCTGGGCCGCATCGCGCGAGTCGACGCCCGCGAGGCGAACCGCCACGGCCCGGCCAGCCCGCTTCCACTCGAGAACCGTCCGGCGCTCGGCACTGCCGGCACGAACCAGCTCCCAGTTCCCGTAACCCGCGATACCCTCGGGAGGATCCGTGAAGGAATTGACCTTCACCCAACCCTGCACCCCGAACGGGGCACCGATTCGACCGAGCACCACCGCGCGCCGGTCATTGCCGGGGCGCGCCGGAGCCATGGGCTCAGGCCGCGGCCTTGGCCTTGCGGTAGCCCTTGAGCAGCTGCGCGACGCGCCCGGAGGGCTGCGCGCCGCAGCTCACCCAGTGGTCGATGCGGTCGAGTTCGAGCCGCAGCCCCTCGCTGCCGCCACGAGCGACCGGGTTGAAGAACCCGACCTGCTCCAGGGCGCCACCGACGCTACGGCGGCTGTCAGTCACTACCACGTGATAGAAGGGTTCCTTCTTACCGCCGCGGCGCATCAAACGGATCGTCACCATCGTCTGCCAATGCCTCGTTCAGGGCTGCGGGGCACCCGCTGGCGCCCGGTCAAAAAAGAGCCGCGAACTATACCGAAAATTCCAGCCGAAAGAAATGCTTGTGGGCGGCTCATCCAAGGCCCGGCGGGAGCCGGCCGGCCATGGACCGCATCATGCGCCCGATGCCCCCCTTGCCCATGCCCTTCATCATCTTCTGCATCTGCAGGAAGTTCTTGAGCAGCCGGTTCACGTCCGCGACGTGGGTCCCCGACCCCGTGGCGATCCGGCGCCGGCGGGACCCGTCGATGACCTTGGGGTAGCGGCGCTCCCCAGGCGTCATGGAGCAGATGATCGCGATCTGGCGGCGCATGTCGCGCTCATTGCCCCTGGGAAGGCCGCCCGCCTTCGCCGCCAGGTGGGCCGGGAGTTTCTCCATCAGGGCCGCCATGCCGCCCATACCTTCGAGCTGGCGCAGCTGGGCGAGCAGGTCGTTCAGGTCGAAATCCTTGCCCTTGGCCATCTTGCGGGCAAGCTTCTCGGCCTCCTCGCGGTCGACCTTGCGGGTCACCTCCTCGACCAGGCTCAGGACGTCGCCCATGCCGAGGATGCGGGACGCCATGCGCTCGGGCTGGAAGGCCTCGAGCGCCTCGGGCTTCTCGCCCACGCCGACGAACAGGATGGGACGGCCCGTGACCTGCCGGACCGACAGGGCCGCGCCGCCGCGGGCGTCGCCGTCGGCCTTGGTGAGCACCACACCCGTGAGATCGAGCGCGGCCCCGAAGGCGCGGGCGGCATTCACCGCATCCTGGCCCGCCATGCTGTCCACGACGAACAGGGTCTCGATGGGCTTGAGCGAGGTCCCGAGTTCGCGGACCTCCTGCATCATCGGCTCGTCCACGTGCAGCCGACCCGCCGTGTCCACCAGCAGCACGTCGTAGAGCCCGCGGCGTGCCTCTTCCAGCGCACGCGCGGCGATGACGACCGGCGCCTGCGACGGGTCGGCGGGCGCCACGTCGATGCCGAGCTGCTGCCCCAGCCGCTCGAGCTGCAGCATCGCCGCGGGACGGTAGATATCGGTCGAGACGAGCAGCACGCGCTTGCGTTCACGCTCCCGGAGCCAGAGCGCGATCTTGGCGGCGGTGGTGGTCTTGCCCGCGCCCTGCAGGCCTGCGAGCAGGATCACCGCGGGCGGCTGGGTCCGCAGGTTCAGGGGCCGCGCGCCCTCCCCCATGACCCGGACGAGTTCTTCGTGGATCACCCGCACCAGCGCCTGGCCCGGAGTGAGGCTGCGGTGGATCTCGAGCCCCACGGCCCGCGTCTTGACCGCCTCGATGAATTCCTTGACGACGGGAAGCGCGACGTCCGCCTCGAGCAGCGCCATCCGTACCTGCCGCAGGGTGTCGCCGATGTTTTCCTCGGTCAGGCGGCCACGGCCGCGCAGGCCTTCGACGACGGCGGACAGGCGGGAGGAGAGCTTGTCGAACACGGATAACCTCGAATCCGGCGGGGCGCTGGGCGTGCGGGCTTGGCGGAGCGCGGATTATAGGGGTCGCGCCTCCTCACGGTAACGCCGATGTGACATCATTTCCCCGTTGCCGCCGCATGGGACCCGCGCTTGCTCCTGCCACTGATCGCCGTCGCCTGCTACCTCTTCGGTGCCGTCGGGCTCGCACTGGGCGCCTACTATGGAGATTCCCACCACGGCCGCGGCGGGCGCATCGCAGGCGCCCTGATCGCCTGCGTCGGCGTGATCGTGCACCTTGCGGCCCTCGTGCAGGAGCGCACGCTGGACCCGGACGCCGCGCTGTCGCTCGGCGACACGGCCGCCATCGTCGGCGCGCTGATCGCGGTCGTCGCCCTCGCCCTCGTGCTGCGACCGCGGCTGCGCGGCATGGCCGCGCTGCTGCTGATCGTGGCCGCGGTGCTCGAACTGACGTTCTCCGAAGGCGCGCGCGGCTTCACGATGGGACGGCCGGGCTGGGAACTCTCCTTCCACGTGGCCATGGCCACGACAGCCTTCGCCTTCCTCACGATCGGGGCGGTGCTCGCGATCTCGCAGGTCGTCGTGGACCGGCGCCTGCGCAGTCGCCGGCCGCTCGGGATACTCCAGATCCTGACGCCGCTCGAGTCGCTGGAGTCCGGCTGCTTCCACAGCATCCTGGCGGGCTTCGCGCTGCTCACGCTCGCGCTCGTCAGTGGCGCGTTCTTCGTCGAGAACCTGTTTGCGCAACACCTGGTGCACAAGGTGGCGCTGGCGATCGTCGCCTGGATCGTCTTCGGAATCCTGCTGCTCGGCAGGTGGCGCCTGGGCTGGCGCGGCCGCAAGGCGCTGCGCTGGACGCTGGCGGGCTACCTGCTGCTCGGGCTTTCCTACTTCGGCAGCAAGCTGGTACTCGAGAACCTTCTCGGCCGGCACTGGGGCTGAACGGCCTTGCAGGACATCCCGTTACCCTGGCTGGCCGCCGTCCTCGTCGCCTGCATCGCCCTGTCCGCGTTCTTCTCGAGCACGGAAACGGCGCTCATGGCCATCAACCGCTACCGGCTGCGGCATCGCGCCCGCGAGGGCAGCGTCGGGGCGCGCGCCGCCGAGCGGCTCCTCGAGACGCCCGACCGCCTGATCGGCCTCATCCTCCTCTGCAACAACTTCGTCAACGCCGCGGCCGCGGCGATCGTCACGATGATCTCGCTGCAGGTCGGCGGCGAGGGCTTCGCGGCCATCAGCGTCGGCGTGTTCACCGTGGTGCTGATCATCTTCGGCGAGGTGGCCCCGAAGACCTTCGGCGCGCTGTATCCGGAGCGGCTCGCGCTCGGTGCCGCGCTCGTCTACCGCGTGCTGCTCAGAATCCTGTATCCGGTGGTTTGGGCGGTCAACCTGGTCGCGAACGGCGTGCTGCGCCTGATGGGCGTCTCGCGCGAGACCGTGAACTCGACCTCGCTCAGCCAGGACGAACTGCGCACGGTGCTCGCCGAGGCGGCGACCGTGATCCCCCACGGCCACCAGAGGATGCTGATGAGCATCCTCGACCTCGAGAAGGTGAGCGTCGAGGACATCATGGTCCCACGCAACGAAATCGTCGGCATCGACATTTCTGATGACTGGGACGGGATCCTCGACCAGCTGCGCGAGAGCCGGCACACGCGCATCCCGGTCTACGAGGGCGGCCTCGACAACCTGGTCGGCATCCTGCACATGAAGAAGGTCGCGCGGCTCCTCGCGCGCGGTGAGTTCGCGCGCGAGCAACTGGTTGCGCTGGCCCGTGCGCGCGAACCCTGGTACGTGCCCGAGGGCACGTCGCTCAACCGGCAGCTGCTCAATTTCCAGCGCCAGCGCCGGCGCGTCGCCTTCATCGTGGACGAATACGGTGACGTGCAGGGACTCGTGACGCTCGAAGACCTGCTCGAGGAGATCGTGGGCGAGTTCACCTCGGACACGAGCGCGCTCCACAAGGACGTGCACAAGGAGAAAGGCGGCAGCTACGTCGTGAGCGCCTCGGCGAGCGTGCGCACGCTCAACCGCAAGATGGGCTGGTCCCTGCCCACCAGCGGCCCGCGCACGCTGAACGGCCTCATCATCGAGCACCTCGAAACCATTCCCGACGCCGGCACGAGCCTGCGCATCGGCGACTATTCGCTGGACGTCCTGCAGACCGGCGAGAACGCGGTGCGGACGGTGCGGCTCCGGTCGATCGTGGCGCCCGCGGAATAGCCCGCGGCGAGATCAGAACGCGGCGGCAAGCGCCTCGTCCAGGCGCGCCACGCCCTGCACGGCCATGCCCTCGGGCGCGTGCCGCGGGACGTTCGCCGCCGGCACCAGTGCGCGCCGGAACCCCTGCTTGACGGCCTCGCGGAGCCGCTCCTCGCCGAAGGGCACCGGCCGGATCTCGCCGGTGAGTCCCAGTTCCCCGAAGCAGACCGTGTCCGCAGCGACCGGCCGGTTGCGCAGGCTCGAGTGCACGGCAAGCACCGCCGGAAGGTCTGCCGCAGTCTCGCCTATCCGCACCCCGCCCACGACATTGATGAACACGTCCTGCCCCGAGGTGGAGATGCCCCCGTGCCGGTGCAGCACGGCGAGCAGCAGCGCCAGGCGGCTCGACTCGAAGCCGACGGCCACGCGGCGCGGCGACATGCCCTGCGCCTCGTCGATCAGCGCCTGGACCTCCACGAGCAGCGGCCTGCTGCCTTCGCGGGCGACCGTGACGACGCTGCCCGGCACCGGTGTCTCGTGGCGCGAAAGGAAGATGGCGGACGGGTTGCGCACCTCCTTCAGGCCCTGGTCCACCATCGCGAAGACGGCGATCTCGTTCGCGGCGCCGTAGCGGTTCTTCACGGCCCGCACGATGCGGAAGCGACTGCCCGGGTCGCTCTCGAAGTAGAGCACCGTGTCCACCATGTGCTCCAGGATCCGCGGCCCGGCGATCAGGCCCTCCTTGGTCACGTGGCCGATGATGAGCACGGCCGTGCCGGACTCCTTCGCGTAGCGCACCAGGCGGGCCGCCGACTCGCGCACCTGCACCGCCGAGCCGGGCGACGACTCGGAGAGCTCCGTGTGCATGGTCTGGATCGAGTCGATCACGAGCACCAGGGCCGCTGCCGCCGCGGCCTCCGCGACGATCCGCTCGACCCCTGTCTCGGCGACCAGCCTGAGCGTCGGCGACTCGAGCCCGAGCCGGCGGGCGCGCAGTGCGACCTGCCGGACCGACTCCTCGCCAGAGGCGTAAAGCACCGGCCGTTCGCGCGACAGGGAGTCCGCGGCCTGCAGCAGCAGCGTCGACTTGCCGATGCCGGGATCGCCGCCAAGCAGGACCACCGAGCCGGCGACCAGCCCCCCGCCCAGGACGCGGTCCAGCTCGCCGATCCCGGTGGCCGCACGCAGCTCCTTGTCGTCGCCGACCTGCGCCACGGCCTGGCTCGTGCCCGTGATCGCGCCCGCCGTCGTGCGCCGCACCGGCAGCGCGCCGGCGGAGGACGCGGCGAGCTCGAGCGTGTTCCAGGCCTGGCACGCCGGGCACTGGCCCTGCCACTGCGGAGTCGCTGCACCGCAGGCGCCGCACACGTAGCTCGTCTTGGGCCGTGCCATGTGGATCAACCTTTGCCGGGGAAATCGACCCGCGGCCCGCGATGCTAGCACGCGCCGCGGGTGGCCCCGGATGTGTGACGATGCCAGCAAATCGGGGGCCCTCCAGCCCTTATACTTCCCCGCAGACCATGCGCAACCCGGCCGACGAGACCCAGCCACCGCCCAGTTCCGGCGGCCCTGCGAGGCCGCAGGACGGCCGCCGTGCGCTCCCGGAACGGCTCGGCCGCTACCGCATCGTCGACGAGATCGGCAAGGGCGCGATGGGCGTCGTCTACCGCGCACGCGACCCGCGGATCAACCGCGAGGTCGCGCTCAAGGCGATCCCGCTCGCCGCGGAGTTCGAGGGCAAGGAGCTCGAGAACGCCCGCACCAGGTTCTTCCGCGAGGCCGAGATGGCCGGGCGCCTGAGTCACCCGCACATCGTGACGATCCACGACGCGGGCGAGGACGATGGCACGGCCTATATCGCCATGGAACTGCTGCGCGGCAAGCACCTCGTGGACCACGCCGACCCGGCGCAGCTGCTGCCCGTGCCCGTGACGCTCGAGATCGTGGCGCGACTCGCCGACGCATTGCATTATGCGCACCGGCAGTACGTGGTCCACCGGGATATCAAGCCTGCCAACGTCATGTTCGACGCGCCGAGCGGAGAGCTCAAGATCACCGACTTCGGCATCGCCCGCCTGACGGACAGCAACCGGACGCGCACGGGTGTCGTGCTCGGCACGCCGTCGTTCATGTCCCCGGAGCAGTTGCAGGGCCGCACGGTAACCGGCAGCTCGGACCTCTTTTCGCTGGCCGTGACTGCCTGCCAGCTGCTGACCGGGCAGCTGCCGTTCCGCGCCGACTCCATGCCGGCGCTCATGATCAAGATCGTGCACGAGCCTCACCCGCCGATCCGGACCCTGCGCCCGGACTTGCCGGCAGGGATCGATGCGGTGTTCGATCGCGCGCTCGCCAAGGACCCGGCCGAGCGCATCGAGAACTGCGCCGCCTTTGCCCGCGCGCTGCGCGACCTGATTCCCGGCGGCGGGGCCTGACCCGTGCACGTCAAGGGCAAGTTCCGTTGCGTCGGCGTGAGCGACACCGGCCGCATCCGCGAGCACAACGAGGACACCATCGGCACCGACGCCGACATCGGTCTCGTGGTGCTGGCCGACGGAATGGGTGGATACAAGGCGGGCGAAGTCGCGAGCGGCATCGCCGTGCGCACGGTCATGACGCTGCTCAAGGAAGCGGTCGAGCGCGAGGACCTGACGCAGCGCGATGCGGAGTCAGGCCTGAGCCGGTCCGGCATCCTGCTCCGCGACGCGATCCATCGCGCCAACAAGATCATCTACCAGACGGCCCAGACGCAGCCCAATTGCGAAGGCATGGGCACGACCGTCGTCGCCGGCCTGTTCTTCGACGACCGGTTGACCGTGGCCCACGTCGGCGACTCGCGCCTCTACTGCGCGCGCGGGGGCGAATTCCGGCAGGTCACGCAGGACCACTCGCTGCTCCAGGAACTCGTCGCGCGCGGCCTGTACACGCCCGAGGAAGCCCAGCGCGCCGCCGCCAAGAACTACGTGACCCGCGCGCTCGGCGTCGAGCCGACCGTCGACGTAGAGGTGACGGAGGTCCCAGTTTTGAAAGACGACCTCTTCCTCCTGTGCTCGGACGGCCTGTCGGACATGGTAGAGGACGAGGACATTCACTTAACCATCAGTACCTTTGGTGGTAGTCTTGAATCGCTTGCTAGGCAGCTGGTGCTGCTCAGCAACGACAACGGTGGGCGGGACAACGTGTCGATTGTGGTGGTGCGGGTGCTCGACAGCTTCCCGGCCCGGCGCGGCTTCATCGACCGGATTCTCGCTCGGTTCGGATAGTTCGGAGACCCGGAAAAACGCATGGCAAGGCTTGTTCTCAGCCTCGACGGGCAGTCGCTCGCCGAATACAACATGAGCAAGGAGCGCTACACCGTCGGGCGCCTCCCGGACAATGACATCCGCATCGACAATGCGGCCGTCAGCGGTCACCACGCGCTGATCATCAACATCCTCAACGACTCGTTCCTCGAGGACCTGAACAGCACGAACGGCACGTACGTCAACGGCCGGATCATCAAGAAGCACGCGCTCCAGCACGGCGACTCGATCACCGTCGGCCACCACACGCTGCGGTTCGTCGAAAGCGAGGCGGACGAGCCCGCCGACGAATTCGAGAAGACGATGGTGATCAGCCCGCGGGACGCGAGCCGCCTGCAGATGCCTGCCGCCGTCACGGCGCCGCCGCCCTCCGCGGCCGCGCAGCCGTATCCGAACGCGACGATGCCGCGCGCGCGGCTGCAGGTGCTTTCCGGCCAGTTCGCGGGCCGTGAACTCGAGCTCGTCAAGACGCTGACGACCCTCGGCCGGCCCGGCCTGCAGATCGCGGCGATCACTCGCCGCTCGGACGGCTTCTACATCGTGCACGTGGAGAGCGCCCGCGAAGGCGACTTCCCGCTCCTGAACGGGGCTCCAACGGGGCCGCAGGCCCGGAAGCTCCACGACAACGACGTGGTGCAGCTCGCCGGCGTGAAGATGGGGTTCTTCGAGACCTGAGCCGCCGCTCAGCGGGTCTCGCGCGGCACGCGCTGGCTCACTGCGCACATGAGCTGGTACGGAATCGTGCCGGCCCGGCGTGCGACCTCTTCCACCGGAAGTGCGTCGCCCCACAGCTCGACCGGATCACCGACCGACACGTCGGGCAGCCCGGTCACGTCCACCGTGATCATGTCCATGGACACGCGACCGGCCAGCGTCGCGCGGTGGCCGTTCACCAGCACCGGCGTACCGGACGGCGCGCTGCGCGGGTACCCGTCGCCATAGCCGGCCGCCACCACCGCCACGACCGTCTCGCGCTCCGCGCGCCAGTCGCCGCCGTAGCCGACGGTTTCCCCCGTCCGCACGCGCCTGACGGCTATCACGCTCGACTGGAAGCTCATCACCGGCCGCAACCCGAGGCCGCGGCCCGTGCCCCCGGGAAACGGGGAAGCCCCGTAGAGCATCAGTCCCGGCCGCACCCAGTCGCCGCGTGCGCCCGGCCAGGCGAGAATTCCCGCCGAGTTGGCGATGCTGCGCTCGCCGGGAACGCCGCGCGTCGCCGATTCGAAGGCGGCGAGCTGCTGAGCGGTCTTCGGATCGCCGACCACGTCGGCGTTCGCCAGGTGAGTGGCAAGCACCGGGTCCCGCGCCACGCCGGAGACGCGCGTGAGGCGCTGCCGCGCCTCCGCGAATTCCTCGACGCGGAACCCGAGCCGGTTCATGCCCGTGTCGACCTTGAGCCAGGCGCGCATCACGCCCGCGTCCGGGCGCTCCTCGACCAGGCGCAGTTGCTCGAAGCTGTGGATCATCACCTCGAGGCCTTCCTGCGCGGCGACCGCGAGCTGGGCCGCGGACAGGACGCCCTCGAGCAGCAGGATGCGCCGGCGCACGCCGGCCGCCCGCAGCGCCAGCGCTTCCTCGAGGCGGGCGACGGCGAAACCGTCGGCCTCGGCCAGCGCCGCGACCGTCTTCTCCAGTCCGTGGCCGTAGGCGTTCGCCTTGACGACCGCCATGACGAGCGCACCGGGCGCGAGCTCGCGCACCCGGCCGAGATTGTGGAACAGTGCGGCCGTGTCGACGATGGCTCGGATCGGGGTCTGCACCGGGGTGCCCTGCGCAGGCGGCGGCCTCAGCCGCCGTAGCCGTAGTCGCCGGTCGCGAGGTTTTCAAAGCGCGTGTACTTGCCGAGGAAGGTCAGGTGCACCTCGCCGGTCGGGCCGTTGCGCTGCTTCGCGATGATGATGTCGGCGATGCCCTTGCGGGGAGTATCGGGGTCGTAGACCTCCTCGCGGTAGATGAGCATGATGACGTCGGCGTCCTGCTCGATCGCGCCCGACTCCCTCAGGTCCGACATCACCGGCTTCTTGTCGGTGCGTTGCTCGACGCCGCGGTTCAGCTGCGACAACGCGATCACCGGCAACTTGAGTTCCTTTGCCAGCGCCTTGAGCGAGCGTGAGATCTCGGAGATCTCGGTGGCGCGGTTCTCCTTGGTGCCGGACACCTGCATGAGCTGCAGGTAGTCGATGACGATGAGACCGAGCCCGCGCTCGCGCGAGAGCCGCCGCGCACGGGCGCGCACCTCGGTCGGCGTGAGCGCGCCGCTGTCGTCGATGTACACGGGCGCGGCCTTCATCTGCGCGATCGCGCCGTTGATGCGCGCCCAGTCCTCGTCGCCGAACATGCCCGTCCGCAGGTGGCTCTGGTCCACGCGCCCGAGCGAGGAGATCATGCGCATCGAGAGCTGCTCGCGCGACATTTCCATCGAGAACACGGCGACCGGCACGTTGCCCGAGATCGCGGCGTTCTCCGCGATGTTGAGCGCCAGGGTCGTCTTGCCCATCGAGGGACGGCCCGCGACGATGACCAGGTCGCCGGGCTGCAGGCCGGCGGTCATGCGGTCGAGGTCGGCGTAGCCCGTGGCCACGCCCGTGAGCTGCCCCTGGTTCTCGTGCAGCATGTCGAGGCGGTCGATGGTGGCGCCCAGGATGTCGCGCAGTTGCACGAATCCGGACCCGGTGCGTCGGCCGGCCTCGGCAATCTCGAACACGCGCCGCTCGGCGTCGTCCACCAGGTCCTTGGCGGAGCGCCCTTCGCTCTCGTAGGCGCTCGCGGCGATCTCGCCGCTCACGCGGATCAGGTGCCTGAGCAGGGCACGCTCGCGGACGATGTCCGCGTAGGCGCGGATGTTCGCGGCGGTCGGCGTGTCGCGCGCAAGTCCGGCGAGGTAGGCGAGCCCGCCGGTCTCCTCCGCCTGCCCCTTGGACGCGAGGTACTCGGCCAGCGTGACGGCGTCGGCCGGCTCGCTGCGTGCCGAGAGGTCGGCGATGCCGAGGAAGATCTGCTGGTGGTCGCGCCGGTAGAAATCCTCGGCGGAGAGCCGGTCGGCGATGGAGTCCCAGGTGCTGTTGTCGAGCAGCAGGCCGCCCAGGACGGCCTGCTCGGCCTCTACCGAGTGCGGCGGAACCCTGAGCGCGTCCTCGTCGGACACGGGCCGCGATCGCCGGCGGCCCCTTGCATCACGCGCATCCTGATCCATCGGACGGTTCGCCGCGAACGAGGACTATTCCTCGCCGACCACGTCCACCGGCAGGTCGACGATCACGTCGCTGTGCAGGTGCAGCTTCACGTGGTGCTCGCCCAGGACGCGAATCGGGCCCGAGTGCAGGCGCACTTCGCTGCGCTCGATGCGGATGCCCGCGGCCGACAGGGCCTCGGCGATGTCCGCCGTGCCGATCGAGCCGAAGATCTTCCCCTCGCCGCCCGCTTTCGCGTTGAGCTTGAGGCGGAAGCCCTCGAGCTGGCCGGCGCGCAGCGTGGCGCTCGACAGGTCGTCGGCCGCGAGCTTCTCCAGCTCGCCGCGACGCTCCTCGAATTTCTTCAGGTTGGCGGCGGTCGCGAGCGCTGCCTTGCCCTGCGGGAGCAGGAAATTGCGGCCGTAGCCGGGCTTCACCTTGACCTTGTCGCCGATCTTTCCGAGGTTGGCGACCTTCTGCAGCAGGATGACTTCCATCGTTGGTTCCTCGATCAATCGTTAGCCAGATTGTTACGCATTCTGCGCCTTCGAGCGCAGCCAGTTATCCACGAATCCCCAGCCCGCGAGCGCCGCGATCATGACCGGCGCGACCAGCACGAGCAGCCCGTAAATCGCCCAGAGCCACGCCCCGGCCAGGCGCCCCGCGGCCTTGTATCGGTGCGCCGCCGCGAGCCCGACCAGCATCAGCGCCCCCAGGAAAATCCGCACCAGGTCGGCGAGCAGCGGCTGGTCCGACCAGATGGACGCGGCGATCAGCGCCGCGCCCGCCATTCCCAGCGCCAGGCCCAGGCGCAGTTGCTGGAACTCCGCGCCGAAGTGGCCGGGTCGCTCCTGGTGGCACTGCCACCAGCGGGCGAGGAACAGCGCGCACATCGCGAGCAGCATCGTGAGCGCCGTCACCCAGCCCCAGAGCGTGCGCGCCAGCGACTCGACCAGCCCGTCCTTCTCCAGGTCCATCGGCAGGCCGCGGCGCTGCATCTCGTGCGACAGGTCCCTCACGAACGGCGCCCAGAACTTCTCCGGATCGCCGAGCGTCTGGTGCAGCAGCACCAGCATCACGACACCCGCCAGCACCGCCAGCTGCAGGCAGAGGGTCAGCGACCCCGTGCGCGCGAGCAGCGTCGCCAGCACCAGCGGGGGCCCGAGCACCCAGGCCGAGTAGATGAGCCCGACCGGCACCGGCCGCCCGACCATCCACATCACGAACGTGAGCAGCGCCGTCGCGCCCACTGCGATTGCGAGCCCCAGGCGCGGGCCGCGCACCAGCACCACGAGCGCCGGCACCGCGCCCGGCAGGAAGAACGCGAAGCCGAGTCCGAACAGCGGCAGCAGCCCGAGCAGGCCGGTGACGAGCACCGCCCCGCCGGGATTGTCGGCGAGCCAGCTGGGGAGCGATCGGTTCATGGTGGCATCCGGCGGAACACCGCCCGGCGCCAGGATCGGCTCAGTGCTGGTCCGTGTACGGCAGCAGCGACAGGAAGCGGGCCCGCTTGATCGCGAGCGCCAGCTGGCGCTGGTAGTTCGACCGCGTGCCGGTGATGCGGCTCGGGACGATCTTGCCGGTCTCGGTGATGTAGCCCTTGAGCGTGGCAAGGTCCTTGTAGTCGATCTGTTCGACGCCTTCGGCAGTGAACTTGCAGAACTTACGGCGACGGAAAAAACGTGCCATGGGTCACCCGGTGAGTATTCGTTGATTCGAGGTCGATGATCAGTCGGCGATCCGGTCGCCGCGGTCACCGCGGTCGCCGCGATCACGACGGTCGTCATCGGTCGCTTCGGGCAGGGTCGATTCCTCGGCCCGGCCGCCTTCCTCCACGGCCTTCGCCATCGGCGAGGGCTCGGTCACGGCGGCAGGCATCGACACCACGAGGTTGCGGATCACCGCGTCGCTGAAGCGGAACGCGCCGGTGAGCTCGTCGAGCGTCTTCTGGTCGCACTCGATGTTCATCAGCACGTAATGTGCCTTGTGGATCTTGGCGATCGGGAACGCGAGCTGTCGACGGCCCCAGTCCTCGAAGCGATGGATCGCACCGCCGCCCGCGGTGATCATCCCGCGGTAGCGCTCGACCATGGCCGGGACCTGTTCACTCTGGTCAGGGTGGACCAGGAACACGATTTCGTAATGACGCACTTTTTTGTGCTCCCTTCGGTTAAAGCCACCCGGAGGCAAAAAGCCACGGTGCGGCAAGGAGTTGCAATCGCCCGGCGACCACGGAGGCCGTCGGGAGCCGCGTAGGATAGCGGAAGAGCCGCCGGTAGGAAA